>ENA-ORRL01002041-ORRL01002041.1-human-gut-metagenome-genome-assembly--contig:-NODE-2041-length-13039-cov-21.819470_pt1 | contig 13039 bp, 6 predicted proteins | sample MGYA00242175_ERZ509134 | MGnify/ENA primary metagenome ERZ509134 (study PRJEB26280, sample SAMEA2338660) | human gut metagenome | biome: human gut; feature: human-associated habitat; material: faeces... | reverse complement strand
ATTTCATACCTCCAAATAAAATCACAAATATTTTCCAACTTTTTTTCGTCTTGCGAGAAAAAGCACATAGCAAAGCTATGTGAACTACTAACCACAGCTATGAATATCCTTTACAGATAAATCGCATTTGAGAAAAGGGAACGAAGTGGAAAAGTAAAAACGTCATTTCGTCATTTCGTCATTACGACGTTTGCTAACTGGACGCCACCATGGAGCAAATGGATAGTTGCTATGCTTAGCGAATGGATATCGTGGATGAAAAAAATTCGGATCACCGAGGCCCATACCCTCCCCTTCCTACCACCCAGGCCAACCCCATTGGCAGCGTGGCAGATGATGTGTGGCAAGGTGGGGTGTTAATGACGAAATGACGAAATGACGAAATGACGTTTTCAACTTCGGACTTGGGCGAAAACTCCTTCAAAGAAATAGTATATATAAATAAATTTATTTATATATACTATTTCTTTGACCCGAACACCCGTTTTCCAAAACGTCATTTCGTCATTTCGTCATTACGTCATTACAAGTTTGACATCATTTGTACAAAACCACCATAAAAATCGTCGTAACTTACTCAACACATGTAGTTTACAGAGACAAAAAGGCAAGAATAAGCCTTCGCGCTTCTTGTGCACTATCCATCATCGTTAACAATCTTAAACAAAACTATTCTTCCCTTCTCACTCAAAAAACCATGGAAAAGAGAAGATAATCCAAAAAAAATGCGTAACTTTGTGGGGGCGTTTGACTGCATCGACAAGCTAAACTTGCCCTGCGGCAGCCATTTGAACAATAAAAACAACTATCTACCCACGTTTCAGCGGCTCCGGGAGCAGAGCCAGCAACAAGGAAAAAGAAAAGAATGAAGAAGCGTAACTATCTGACAACCATCCATTTCGGGGGGGGGTAATTCCGTATCTACGGGATTAACCTCGATTTTTCATACCTCTACAAAAAGACGGCTTTTATCGTGCGCAAAGGCGATAATTGCCGTCTTTTTTGCGTTATTTGCCACCGGATGCACAAGATACGAGTACATAAACCTCACTGATGAAGACGAGGAATCGGCCCCTATCGACACCACTACACGCGGCAACCAGGGTTCGAGCTTCGATTTTGACACCTGCGATAGCGAACCTATCGATGTCGATCTAAACCCGCAAAAATAACAGACATTCCCATGGCAAAGAAGGCAAAAGTTGAGAAAGAACTTAGACTCGAAGATATACTTTTTAACTGTAGAGACCAGTTAAGAGGCAAGGCTTCCATGGCCGATAAACGCGACTTACTGCTGGCTCTTGTGTTCCTACGCTTCGTTGGTGAAAAATTTACCATCCAAAGGGAGGCAATCTACAACGAACAGATTGCTAAAGGGCGTGATCCCGAAACGGATGTTGACTTTATTGCAAGCAAGCTGGAATACAAACCAGCCTATGCAAAGGCAGGCGTGTTTTATTTGCCAGAGAATTGCCGTTGGGAAAATATTGTTTCGGCAAAAGCAGATGCGACCTTGCCAACAACGCTTGACAACATCATCAACCAGTTAGAACTTGACAATGCGTCGCTTAAGGGAGCCTTGCCGCAGAAAATATTTACAACAACAGCCATTGCGCCTAAAGTTTTAAAGGCTGTCATTGATGAAGTAGGAAAGATTTCTCAAAAGCGTTTCCCCGAACGCGATTTGATAGGACGCGTATATGAGTATTTTCTGCAGGCTTTTGCATTCCAAGTTAAGGATAGTAAAGAGGAAGGAGAATTTTACACACCTCATAGCATCGTCAACCTCATTGCCAACATCATTGAACCATTCGACGGCACTATCTACGACCCCTGTTGTGGTTCTGGCGGAATGTTTGTGCAAAGTATGAAGGTAATCGAAGCTCATGGTGGTAACACCAAGACCGTCAGCGTTTACGGACAAGAACAGCAGCCCGAGACTTTCCGTCTTGCCAAGATGAACTTAGCCGTGCGAGGCATCAGCCATGATCTGGGCAGCGAACCTGCCGACACCTTCAACAACGATCAGCACAAGGACAAGAAGATGGACTATATCATCACCAATCCGCCATTCAATCTGAAGAAGTGGAGAAGCGAAGATGGTTTGCTCAACGATCCTCGATGGGCTGGCTACGAAGTGCCTCCAGTAAGCAATGCCAACTATGCCTGGATTCTACATATTCTGAACAAGTTGAACGTGAGCACAGGTATTGCAGGTTTCCTGCTTGCTAATGGTGCTCTTGATGATTCTGATACAGTCAATATCAGAAAAAAACTTATAGAGAATGATAAAGTAGAAGCTATTATTGTTTTGCCAAGGCAGATGTTCTATACGACTGATCTATCAGTCACGCTTTGGATCCTCAACCAAAACAAGAAAGGTGGAGAATGGCATGGCCGCACCCTTCGCAATCGTGAAGGTGAGATATTGTTTGTTGACCTTCGTACATGGAATGAGAATGTACATGAGAAGAAGTATGTAGAACTAAAGGACTACCAAATTCAAAAAGTATGCGACATATATCATACTTGGCAGACTTCTGTTCCAAAGGGTGGAAGCTATAAGGACAGTGAAGAATGGAAGAGCTACTATTGCGAGCCTGAATTGTATTATGCTGCATCCAAGGATGAGATCTTGGAGAAAAGTGGTAGTCTTGTGCCAAGTCGCTACATAGAGTTCGTTGACCGTGATACGGAAATGGACTTCCAGTCTGCATTGACTCAAATGAGCAAAGACTTCAAGGCTCTTAATGAACGATGGGAAAAGAACAAGAAGACAATGTTGGAGGCATTAGCTCCACTAATGCAAATGTGTCAGAGTTATATCCAAGAGTTGAAACATGAGTATGATGCAGTTGAGATAGGAGAATATATAGAAGAAACAAACGAAAGGAATTCTGAAGGAATCTATGGTGCGTCATCTGTAAGAGGATTGACCACTTCTAAAGGAATGATAGACACCAAGGCAAACATGGAGGGGGTTTCTGTTACTTCATACAAAATAGTAAAGCCAGGGGAGATTGCATTTGTTCCAGACACATCAAGACGAGGTGATAAAATGAGCCTTGGCTATAATGAATTAGACGAGAGTGTATTAGTTTCTTCCATATCATGTGTTATAAAATGCATCAATCAAAATAAACTCATACCTCAATTCTTGTATCTTTGGTTATGTCGTTCGGAATTTGACAGATATGCACGATTCAATTCATGGGGAAGCGCTAGAGAGACGTTTTCTTTTGCAGACATGTGCCGAGTTAAAATCCCTCTTCCCCCCATCGAGAAGCAGCAAGCCATTGTAAACATTTACAACTGTGCCAACGAGGCAAAGAAAATCGCAGCAGAGGCCGACCGCATGAGCCGTGAGGCTTGCCCTGCTCTAATCCAACACGTTATACATAACTGATATGGCAAACGGAAAGTTCTACGAGAGCGATTACGAAGAAGCATTCATTGCCCTGCTCCAGCAAAACGGTTGGGAGTACACTTTTGGTGATGATTTGCATCGTCAGTACAGTCAGGCCTTGATAGAGGACGATATGCGTGTATATCTCCAAAGACGTTATGCATCAGAAAATCTAACCTCCAACGAGATAGAAGCCATTATTGCCAACCTCCGCAATATTGGCGAACCGTCATTGTATCATACTTTACGCAAAACATTCATAGCATATCGTGATGGTTTTCTGTTTCAGCGCCACAACTCCAACGACACTCTTTGGATAGACTATCTTGATTTCGCCAGTGAAGACCCGAAGAAAAACAATATTTTCCGTTGTGTCAATCAGTTTATTGTGTCGTATAATGCAGGGCAGAAAACACGTCGTCCAGATGTTATATTATTCATCAATGGAATACCTGTTCTCATAGTAGAACTGAAAAACCCAGCAGATATGAATGCCACGATAGCCGATGCCTACGACCAGATACATATCCGCTACAAACGAGATATTCCCCATCTGATGAAATATTGCGCCCTGTCGTGTATCAGCGACGCGAGCAATAGCCGACTGGGCACGACCTATACTCCATACATCCACTACTATGCCTGGAAGAAGGTGGAGAATGAGGACGATACGGCCAAGGCGGGCATCCCAGAGCTTATGACTCTTATCAATGGTGCATACCGTCCCAAGAGAATATTGCAGTTGCTGCGTGATTTCACTTACTTCCCGGACGTAAAAGCAGGGAAAGAAGAGGAAATAGTCTGTAGATACCCTCAGTTTTTTGCCACCCACAAACTCTTTGACAACATTCTCCGCCATCTGCGAAGCAAAGGTGGAGACGGAAAGGGGGGAACCTATTTCGGTGCAACAGGTTGCGGCAAGACATATACGATGGTATTTTTGGCACGACAACTGGCTCTCAGAAGTCAGGAACTGGGTTCACCGACCATCATCATCCTTGTTGACCGAGAAGACTTGCAAAAGCAGTCTGTCAAGTTGTTTGAGAACTCTACCGATTTCCTGTGTAACGGCACCGTTCGCAAAATCCTCGATCGTGACGACCTAAAGAATGAACTCTCTCTTCGCGAGTCGGGAGGTGTATTCGTCTGTACTATTCAGAAATTCTATGAAGGAATGGGCCTTATCAGCAAGCGTAGTAATATCATCTGCTTTAGCGACGAAGCTCACAGAACACAAACTGGTGTTGGTTCGAAATTGAAGATCGTGGATAAGCTCCCCGAAAAGGTAGGAGGAAATGCGCTTGCGAACCGCCGTGCGACTGAAGCACGCAAACCCGAGGAAGTATTGGGTGCATTCGTGACTTATGGCTTTGCAAAATATCTTCGTGACGCTTTCCCTAACGCTACCTATGTGGGCTTTACAGGTACTCCTATCGACGAGACAATACATGTGTTTGGCGAGGTCGTTGACAGATACACCATGAACGAGGCTGTCCGCGACGGCATTACCGTGGGCATCAAGTATGTGCCTCGCTTGGCGAGAGTCGTCCTTGACACTGCCAAGGCCGCCGCCATCGAGGAGTATTACAACAAATGCTTTGAGGAAGGAGCTAAGCCTGAGGACATCAAGAAAAGCAAAGAGGCCATGGCCTCGCTCGAAATCATCATTGGAGATCCCGAACGCCTCGGAAGAATAGCAGTGGACATAGTAGATCATTTTGAGAAGACCTGCGCCGACCAGCCAGACCTGCTGCAAAAAGCAATGGTCGTTTGCTCAAATCGCCAAATAGCCTACGCCCTCTATTGCAAGTTCAGAGACTTGCGCCCTCAGTGGTTTGAAAAGAAGAAATGTGAGGACGAGAGCAAACTGAGCAAGGAAGAACTGGAAAAGCTCAAGGAGGTTCCATTCATCAACATCGTAGCCACCAGGGGCAACAATGACCCCCAGCAAATGTATGACACCTTAGGCGACGAATCGCATAGGGATATGCTGGCAGAGCAATTCAAGAATGAAAATTCCAATTTCCGCATTGTCATTGTTGTTGATATGTGGGTGACTGGCTTTGATGTGCCTTGCCTGTCGGTACTCTATAACGACAAGCCCCTACAGAAGCACAACCTCATCCAAACAATATCCCGCGTGAATCGAAAATTCCAAGTGACCATACAGGACGAAGGCGGCGAACGAGTGGTGGAAAAGCAGAATGGCCTAATCGTTGACTACATTGGCATTCGCGAAAAGATGGAGCAGGCCATGAAGCAGTATGGTGGCGACGGAGCATCTACAAGCAAAGATGACCTTGAAGTCTCCAAGGTTATCTTTGACAACGAACTACAGATCCTAAAAGAACTTATGACGGACTGTGATTTGACGGACTATTTCGGCGATGTCCCCCTCAAACGTCTTTTGTCTCTACAGGCTGGCGCAGAGTTTGTCTTGTCGCAAATCAAGCGTGATGGTCAAAAAATCACATTCCAAACCTTGTACAAGCAGCATGTGAAGCGTATGCGAGCCGCCTACAATATTTGCAATCCCGCAGGTGTCCTCTCTGACGAGGATGTAGCATGGGCACAATGCTTTATGGCCATACTTTCATACGTCAACAAGGCTATCCCCGGACAGCATGATGTCTCGTCCATGAATAAGGCGGTGGAGGCGATGGTTCGCGAGGCGATACTATGTACAGGCGTAGAATCCCTTCTGCAGACAGATCCCGAGGTTGAAATCTTTGAGGATGACTTTTTGAAGCATCTCGAAGAAATAAAGATGCCAAACACAAAGTTTCAGATGCTCGTCAAGCTGCTGCAGAAAGCCATAAGGGAGTATGCAAGAATAAATAAAGTTGCTGCCAAGAGGTTTGAAGAAATGCTCAAAGACATCGTTACACAGTATAACAACCGAGATAAAGATCTGTTCGGCAATAAAGTGGTAGGACAGACTGTCGAGAAAATTCAGCAAGAGGTAGATAAGAAAGTACTGTCTCTCACAGATAACATTCTCGCACTCTTCAAGAGTTTGAAGAAAGACAAAGAAAAGTTCAAGGAACTTGGTATCACCTTTGAAGAAAAGGCATTTTTTGATATACTTGTCGCCGTGCGTGACGAAAACCAATTTGAATATCCTGAGGAGAAATGTATTGGGCTCGCCAAAAAGATAAAGGAGCTGATAGATAACACTGCCGTCTATGCAGATTGGAATAATAATGATAATTTGAAGGCCGAACTTGCCGACAATATGATAGATTTGCTCTATGACAATGGTTATCCTCCTGCTTGGAATGACGATGTTTACGACAGGGTGATGGATCAGGTGAACAACTTCAAAAAGTATAACTGACGAACCGTTACCCCCTCGCCCCTGTTATAATTAGGGCACTCCGCTTATATCTATTAGAGGCGATGCAAGCAATACGGCAACACGGCTACGCGTAGCACCGCTTTCTTTTTTTTGCTCTTTCAGCTTATCTATCACCTTAATAGCCAAGCGGGCTTAAGCGTGGTGTCAATACAGTCTATCTTCATGAGCGGATAGACAGCCCCTCGTACTTGAACGTTGCGTCTGACATAAAAGAATCTTTGCTCTGTAAGCCAGCGTAGCAGCTTGTTTATAGAAATAAGATTATTCAAATAGTATTAATTATCCAAACAATCATTAACAATGAAATTCATCAATAAAAACACTTCGAAGGGCAGGCTTTTGCCAAGGGCGCATCAGAGAAGAGAGACAAAGAAGGCAATAGTCGGGACTGGCCGATGGCGCCTTTGGGCAACAGGAGAGAACGTTTCGCACGAGTGTTGGACCAAGTGGCAGCAGGGCTTATGATACTGGGCAAGACTCAATACCTATGTGAGCTGGAATCGCTGTGCGAGGAATATTCCCGCTACGTCGAAAGCAGCACCGGCTATCGAGGCGTTTACAAACTTCCGCTTCTCATACTCCTCACTAGAAGCCTCCGCAAGGCGGAGGCCGTGGGCGAGGAGCTGCGGGATCATTTTATTTTCGACATCGACCGAGATGTCGATTACGAAGCGTGGGGCAAGCGCGAGACGTGGTTGTCGTTGAGGACGGAGGCGAGCCGTCCTGGGCCCTCGCCCTGTAGCTGTACGACGAACGAGAAGGAGGGGGCTGCAATCGCCTGCCGAGTGGCGGAGTTGCTGCCATCGGAAGGCGCGGAGGCAGGTGCCCTGAACGAGAGAGAGCGCCTTCGGGCCTCGGCCAGCACGCTCATCGACGAGATCACGCACGGCGGCGCCAGTCTCGACCATGCGCTGGGACAGACTTTATCGCAACTCTGCATGGCGCTTCGCGAGATAGACCGGGCCATCAACGAGAAGCACGACTCCGTCTACTACAAAAGAATCTTTCAGGACCAGCGGCTCCACTACCAGGAAGCTATCGGCCAAGAGGTGGTCGGCGACTATTCGGCATGGAAGGACCAGCACCTCGACGATGATATCGAGGAGGAGGCGCTGCGAGAGCATAGGGTCAAGGCCATGGAGCGCCTCTTTCAGGCCAAGGTCTTCGAAGGCATCGAGGACGGCGCGGGCAGAAAGAAAAAGGAGGCATATAGGAGGGAGGTCAGCTTCGACGAGTGCGACTGCCCCAAGCCAGCAAGGTTCTACAAGGCGTACGCCTGCTTTCGCGAGGTCTTTGACTACCGCGACGGCGAATATATGATAGACGAGGTGAAGGCCGGCAGGCTCGTCTTTAAAATAAGGAAGGATCCGGACAAGGTGAAGGCTTTCTTCAGGTTTGTCCAGACCATGGCCCTCGTCAGCGATGACATTGACGAGCTATACGGCAGGCGGCGGGTGGAAAGCGTATGCGACGGCGTGGACTTCAGCAGCCTGCACTCTCGTTTCAGCGAAGAGCAGGCGAAGGCCTCGGGCATCAGAAGACACGCCGACATCGTGCTGGCGCTGATAGACAGGATGCAGCGCGAGGACATTCCCAAGGCTCACTGGATCGTGTTCTACTGCGTACTGCTGGGGCGAGGATGGATAGAGGACAATCTTGCGGCTTTCTGCAAGAGTATGAAGGCGCTTTTCGGGGTCAATTTGGACAAAAGTTCACTCGCTAAGGTTAGAATCAAATGTGGTGACAATGTTGATCAATGGCCCGAAGACAACAAAATACAAAGGGAGAAGAAGAAGTTTGGACTTAGGTTTATCAATTACCTCAATGCTTATTCTACGTATAAGAAACAACTGGTGTTTTGCGATCTTGAGTGATTTTTTACCACCAAAATAGCCATTTTTTACCACCAAGCGGAAAAAGTTTACCACCGACCTAAAAAAAGTTTACCACTTTTACCACCCAAGCTTGCGTAATTTAAAAAAATGTTATTGGCTTTTCCGCTGCTTGGAGAAGAAAACCTTAAGGCTACCAGCCTAAGACAACGCCTTTGACAAAGGCTCAAAAAGACGCCGCCCTGCAAGGACAAGGCAATATAACTACTTGTGTTTTAGTACTTTTGTTATTGCAGGGCGCACGTGTTCTCCCGATTTACCCAAGGTCAATGGCCTGTGCTCATGAATTCATAGCGCTAAACCGACATATCCCTCCCCTGCTTATAGGCTCAGATTTCACCCCTTATACGTAACTAACGTCACTTTTTCGTCCAAGCGAGCCAATTTTTTACCACCAAAATAGCCAATCTTTTACCACCAAATCGAAAAAAAACATACCACCGACACAAAAAGTTTTACCACTTGTACCACCAACGCTTGTGCGGCTCCTCGCCCCTTTCTACCTTTGCACCGTCAGTTCGAGGCACGCGAGGCCGATGATGGCAAGCTAACAAAATAATAATAAAAGGTCGCGAAAAGGCGCGACGTAAAAAGAGTGTTATGAGTATGTATTTCAGTTTCACAGTCTGGAGGTTTTTGTTTAGCCTCAGTATGAGTTGTAGTAAAAAAGAAAAGTAAGAAGAGCGTTATGGAAGCAAAAATTATGCGAGTAGTGCAGCAGGGCGAGGCCTTTGCTGTGCAGAGTCAGAAGAGCGAGACGGGACAGGTGAAGAAGTGCAACATCCTGTTGCAGGAGCTCGGCGGGAAGTACGCAGACCAGTATGCCTGCACGATGCTGGGCAACGCGGCTACCTGCCGCTTCTCCCAGGACGAGTTGGTGGCCGTCAGCCTCCGCTTCACGGTCAACGAGTATGAGGGACGCCACTATCAGGACATCCTCGTGGCGGACATCCATCGATTGAATCGGTGATTTATTTTAACATGAATCATCGTTAATCGAAACATGAATCGATGATTTTATTTTAACATTAATCATCGTTAATCGAATCATTAATAGGTCATTAATAGGATTGGCCCAAGGGCCAATTTTGAGAACAGAAAAGTAAAAAAATAAAAATCTGAGTTGAGTACGAGGAGGATATTCCATGGTAAAGCGCGCAACAATCCACGTCTCTTCTCGCACAAAATCAGTAAAAATGAATAAGAATAATCAAGTCAACAACCAGGTTGAGAATCAGAACCATGGCGACCATTGCCAGCATGTACAGATCGGCGGACAGGCTTACTACGACGACCGCAAGTATTTTCTTTTTTCACCCGACACGCCTGTGCCGCAGGCCGTGGAGAGCTTTCGCAAGGCGGGCGTAGGACAGCAGATGAGCGACGGAACGTTTGATTTCGTGCCAAGGGCGAAAGCGAAGACCCGGAGCGTGCTCATTCGCAAGCTCGCCCACGGGCGCATCAGCAGGACCCAGGACGACGCAGTACAACTGACGTTGAAGTTTTTCCGCACGGAGAACGTGATCATCGCCCAGGCCATCATGGACGAGGCGCAGGACGCCATCGACGCCCTGCTCAATGAGCAACTGACGAAGTAACAAAGAAAGGAGGAAGAAACTATCATGAGTGTACACTTGATATATTATCAGCAGGGCCACAAGATGATGGAGGCCGTGGCGACGGAGGAGGCTTATCGCCGCTATCGCGACAGCCAGGCGCAACAGCGCTGGGTGGAAACGATTCGCCATCCGAAGCCCGAGACCGACGTCTCGGCGGCGAAGCGCAAGCTGGTGCAGTTCAACTACTCCTGCTTGCCCACGGAGGACGGTTGTCTCAAAGGCGCCAAGCGGCTGAGCAAGTCGGTCGGCATGGACATCGACCACCTGAGTGCAGACGAGGTAAATCTGGTCGCCGCAACGGCGATCGAGAAGAAGGACGAGCTGGGCCTGCTCATGCTGGAGCGCAGCGCCCGCGGAGGCGGCCTCCACGTCGTCTTCCGCCGCCATCCCGAGATGGACCAGGAGGCCAACCTGCGCTGGGCCTCCGACCTGCTGGGCGTGGAGTATGACGCTGGGGCGAAGGACATTACTCGCGTCTTCTTCGCCACCACGTCCGAGGACCTGCTCTATCTGCACGAGGACCTCTTTGACAATACGGAATGCGGAGCGTCTGAGACAGTTGGCAAGACGGCCACGGAGACTGCCACTACGGCTTCTGAGCCAAAGCAAAGGACCGAGCAGACAACGGCAGGCCTAACGGCCTCTGTGAACTCAGGGGCGGCTTCTACGGCCTCTGAGACGGCCTCTGAAACGACTGAACAGGACGCCGTGGAGACGAAGACAGAGGAAGGCAAGACGAGCGAGACGGCAAGCGAATCGCCGGCCGAAGAGAAAGAAGAAAAGGCGGCCGAGGCGGAGGGTCCTTTGTGCTACGAGGGCATTCCCTACGACCGCATCATCAAGAAGTGGTGGGACTTCTACAATGAGGGGAAAACGCCCTCGAAGTCCAACCGCAACACGCTGACCTTCGAGTTGGCCGTCAACCTCCGCAACATCTGCGACTCCGACCCGCAGCTGCTGGACCGCATCATCCCCTGCTACGACGGATTTCCCGAGGCGGAGAAAATGACCTGCATCCGGTCGGCCCTGGGCGAGAAGAAGACGCAGATGCCGAAACGCCTGAAAGACGTGCTGATGGCCGTGCGCCAGGACATGAGGACCGAGGTCCGGGAGGAGGCCGAGGCGGAGGAAGCGCTGCTCCAGGACGACCTCTACTACTACGACGCGCTGCCAAAAATGCCGCAAGGCGTGAGGGAGAGCATCAGCGCCGTGGGCCCATACCTCGCCATGCCCGCTATCTTCGCCATCACACCCGCCATCGGGATGCTCGCCACGGGCGTGCGCGTTGATATCCACGGCACACCCTCGCAACTCAACCTCATCAGTTATATCGCAGGAGATTTTGCCTCGGGCAAGGGCAGTATCGACCCGATCATCTCCACTTGGCTCTCCGAGATAAAAATGGTCGATAAAGGCTATTTGGAGGCCGAGGAGGAATGGCGCGCGCGGAAGCGGGCGGCCAAGAACAAGAAGGAGCAGCCCGAGGACCCGAAGTATCCCGTGCGCTACCTGACCCTCAACAACACCGTGGCCAACCTCGCCGACCGACTGGCCAACACCCAGGGCAAGCACGCTTTTTCTTTTACGCCCGAGGCCGACACCGTGGCGCAGAAGTGGCGCACGGCGATGTGCGACTTCTCCGTGATGCTGCGCCAGGCCTACGACGGCACACCCTACGACCGCGAGGCGAAGTCGGCGGACGCCGTCAACGTCCACATAGAGAAGTTGTTGTGGAACGTCGTGATGTGTGGCACGCCCGACGCTCTCTACCGCGTCATCACCAACTACACGGACGGTTTTCAGAGCCGTGTAGCCGTGGCCCGCACGCCCGACAACACCTTCTCGGCGCTCGCGGAGAGCCCCTACCGTCTGACGGAGCAACACAAGGCGAAAATTCAGCAGGTGGCCCACCTGCTGCCCTTGATGAAAGGCGACGTGGAACTGCCCAAGCTGGAGAAGCGGGGACGCGACTGGCTGGAACGAATCCGCATCGAGACGCTGGAGAACGACGACAAGACCAAGGCGCGCCAGCGCTTCCGCACCTGCCCCACGGCGATGCGCATGACGGCCTGTCTGATGCTCTGTCGTGTGGCCGAGCTGCTCATCCAGCGCCACGGACTGAAAGGGGCTGAGACACGACTGAAAGCCGATCCTACGCTGTGGCAGAACCTGCTGCAGCGCCAGCAGACGCCGCAGATGCTCGCCACCTTCGACGTGCTGGCCGACTACATGATCGACAACGCCATATACTTCTTCCGAGAGCGTATCGAGGAGGCTTTTCGGGCGGCCACCTATGCCCCTGCCGACGCTCCGCGCACCAAGAAAAGTAGCAATGACACGATTTATAAGCAATTGGAGACCAATTTCACCAGCGACGAAGCCTTTTCTCTTGCCATGAGCCTAAGGGGTGGAAACGTGACGAAAGTCAGGATAAACTCCATGCTCTATAGGTGGGAACGACAGGGGATGGTCAGAAGAATCGACAGAGGTGTGTATAAAAAAACCTTTCGCCTCGACCTTTAGTAGTTAATGACGAAATGACGAAATGACGAAATGACGAAATGACGTTTTCACTTTTCCACTTCCCCCTTTCGGACTTTCGCAGTCGGAAACAGTTGGAAAAACAGTCAGTAAAACAAAAACATCAAAACAAACATCAAAAAATGATCAAGAACATGTCAATAATCTTATCAGAACACTTCCGTCTCACGGAGTTTACCACCTCCCTCGTCGCCGTCACGCGGCGCATAGACAACACGCCGCC
>ENA-ORRL01002037-ORRL01002037.1-human-gut-metagenome-genome-assembly--contig:-NODE-2037-length-13060-cov-3.056209_pt1 | contig 13060 bp, 10 predicted proteins | sample MGYA00242175_ERZ509134 | MGnify/ENA primary metagenome ERZ509134 (study PRJEB26280, sample SAMEA2338660) | human gut metagenome | biome: human gut; feature: human-associated habitat; material: faeces... | reverse complement strand
GAGCGAGGGCTTACAGAAAGTCGCAGGTGACAGATTGCGAGGAATTCTGACAGCAATGACTACAAACCGGGTAACGGGAGTTTTAACAGGTGTGTTGATCACCGCCCTTATCCAATCTTCTTCGGCAACGACGGTGATGGTGGTCAGTTTTGTAAATGCCGGTCTGCTGACATTGGCCGAATCCATTAGTGTGATAATGGGTGCTAATATCGGTACGACAGTCACCGCATGGATCATTTCTATTTTTGGGTTTAAAGTCGACATGGCTGCTTTTGCCCTTCCTCTTTTAGCCATTGCCCTTCCTCTTATTTTTTCGGGTAAAAGTAACCGTAAGTCTATCGGTGAATTTATCTTTGGTTTTTCTTTCCTCTTTATGGGGCTTTCGTACCTCAAAGCAAATGCCCCCGACCTGAATGCCAACCCGGAAATGCTGGCTTTTGTACAGAACTATACAGATATGGGATTTTTCTCGGTTCTGCTCTTTTTATTTATCGGTACTATTCTCACTATGATCGTACAGGCTTCCGCCGCGACGATGGCTATTACTTTAATTATGTGTGCCAACGGATGGATCAGCCTGGAACTGGGTGCCGCATTGGTCTTGGGTGAGAATATCGGAACTACTATTACAGCCAACCTGGCTGCCCTGACTGCTAATTCACAAGCAAAACGTGCTGCTTTGGCTCACTTTGTTTTCAATGTTTTTGGTGTGATCTGGGTGCTGATTATTTTCCATCCTTTTATGATATTCGTCAATTGGGTGGTCGATACCTTCTTCCATCCGGGAAGTGCAGAGGTGGCTATTTCTTATAAGTTGTCCGCTTTCCACTCTATTTTTAATATATGTAACGTCTGTCTGCTGATCTGGGGAGTGAAACTGATTGAGCGTACCGTGTGTGCCATTATTCGTCCCAAGGAAGAAGATGAAGAGCCACGCTTGCGCTTTATTACCGGAGGTATGCTTTCTACGGCCGAATTATCCATACTTCAGGCCCGTAAGGAGATTCATCTGTTTTCCGAGCGTATTCATCGTATGTTTGGTATGGTACAAGATCTGTTGCATACTGAAAAGGATGATGACTTCAATAAACTTTTCAGCCGGATTGAGAAATACGAGAATATCAGTGATAATATGGAATTGGAGATTGCCAATTACTTGAATCAGGTATCTGAAGGGCGTTTGAGCTCAGAAAGTAAGCTTCAGATACGTGCCATGCTTCGTGAGGTAACCGAGATTGAAAGTATTGGTGACAGTTGCTATAACCTGGCACGTACCATCAGCCGGAAGCGTCAGACCAATCAGGATTTCACAGAGAAGCAATATGAGCACATTCATTTCATGATGAAACTGACCAATGATGCTCTGTCGCAAATGATTGTCGTGGTCGAGAAACCCGAACATCAGAGTATCGATGTTAATAAGTCATTCAATATTGAGAATGAAATTAATAACTATCGTAACCAACTGAAGAATCAGAATATCCTGGATGTGAATAATAAAGAATATGATTATCAGATGGGCGTTTATTACATGGATATTATCGCCGAATGTGAAAAACTCGGTGACTATGTAGTAAATGTAGTAGAAGCGAGCAGTGACGTAAAAGAAAAGAAAGCGTCTTGAGAAAAGTGATGAACGATGAACGATAAAGCGTGTAATTGAGAGTGCTCATCGCTTATCGTTCATCGTTAATGAATCGTTTAGCCATTATACGGTTCGAAATCTTCTTTTCCAACTCCACACAGAGGGCATACCCAATCATCAGGAATATCTTCAAACTGTGTTCCGGGTTCGATTCCGCCTTCCGGATCACCTATCTCCGGATCGTAAATGAAATCACAAACGGTGCAAATGTACTTCATGTCGTCTCTTTTTTTAAGTTTATGCAAATATAACAAAAGTATCGGACGTATTGTTCATTTATTTTTTCTTTTTTCATTAATAAAGCACTACCTTTGTCTGTAGCAACAAAACATTAATCAAGGAATTATAAACTATGATGTGGCAGATTGTATTATCACTGGTATGTGTGGCTTTTTTAGGAGCTATTCTGTGGGAAAAGAGACAAGGTAAGTTAATGCAATCTGCATCGGACCGGAAACTGGAGAATGTAAATTGTCTGTTTGATGCGATTCTGACGCATATTCATGCGTATGTTTTGGTAATCGATTCTGATTTCAAAGTCCTGAAAACTAATTATTATGATCTGACTCATCTCAGTCCGGACGGTAAAGAGAAGCGTGTAGGTGATCTGTTGCAATGCCGGAATGCCTTGTCTGCCAAAGGGGGATGCGGAACCCATGCTTTTTGCCAGGAATGTCCGGTGAGGGGAGCAATAGGAAACGCTTTCCGCCAGAAGAAAGAATTTACTGATTTGCAATCATCACTGAATATTGCCATAGACGAGCATGAATTTGTAAAGTGCGACGTAATGATCTCGGGAGTATTTATGACTCTGGATAGTGAAGAGCGCATGGTGCTGACGGTGCATGACATTACTTCGATTAAACAAACGGAAGAGGCGTTGGCTGAAGCGAAGGAAAAAGCGGAAAATGCAGATCGTTCCAAGTCCGCTTTTCTAGCCAATATGAGTCATGAAATCCGTACGCCACTGAATGCCATCGTCGGCTTTTCCGAACTGCTGGCAGCGGCCAATACAGAAGAAGAAAAGCAAAAATACCTGGAGATACTCCATACGAACAGCGAATTGCTATTACAGCTGGTTAATGATATTCTTGATTTGTCGAAGATTGAGGCCGGTACATTGGAGTTTGTTTATTCTGATGTCGATATCAACTTGTTACTGAATGATTTGGAACAATTGTTCCGTATGAAGATAGGCTCTAACTCGCCTGTACGGATTATAACAGAGCCCGGGCTGCCTTCGTGTATGGTTCATACGGATCGTAACCGAATTGCTCAGGTTGTGTCCAATTTTGTATCTAATGCAATCAAATTTACCACAGAGGGCAGTATCCGTATCGGATATCAGTCTTCCGAGAATGGACTTCGGTTTTATGTTAGCGATACCGGTTCGGGTATTTCGGCGGATAAATTGGAGGGCGTTTTCGATCGTTTTGTGCGTTTGCAAAGTGATAAAAACGGTAACGGACTCGGACTCTCTATCTGTAAGACGATTGTAAATAAGCTGGGTGGGGAAATCGGAGCCGAATCTGAGGTAGGCAAAGGAAGTACCTTTTGGTTTACATTGCCCGAACATTCCGATATTAAACCCAAAGTCATCATTGAGAAAGAGCAGGAAGAATTGCCTTCTGCAGTACGGGTTCCGGTTATCGATGCGGGAAGTGATAAAAAACTGAGCATACTGGTGGCCGAAGATATGGAAGACAATTATCGTCTTTGCGAAGCTATCCTCGCTTCACGTTACGAATTACATTGGGCTCACAATGGTGAAGAGGCCATTTCTCTTTTCCTGAAATTCCAACCGGACATTATCTTGATGGATATCCGTATGCCCGAGGTGAATGGCTACGAGGCTACGGAGGCTATCCGGCAGATGTCGGCTACAGTGCCTATCATTGCTCTTACTGCTTTTGCGTATGAAGAAGACCGCCAGAAAATCATGCATAGCGGCTTTACCGATTTCCTGACGAAGCCCATTTCGTCAAAAGTACTGTTGGGAAAACTGGAATCCTTAAAAAAGATTTAAGAAACATCTTATACCGGATTTATGTTGTATTTTTGCAACTTCTAATTTAATGTATGTATCTGCATGACTGCAAAGAACGACGATTATTTTCATTTGGGCCTGACTGATCAAGAAGTTCTCCAAAGCCGGGAGAAATATGGTGCCAACCTACTGACGCCTCCTAAGCGTCCTTCGCTCCTGAAGCTTTATTTGGAAAAATTTGAAGATCCTGTCGTACGTGTGCTGCTTATTGCAGCTGTATTCTCTCTTATCATTTCCGTTATCGAGAATGAGTATGCCGAAACGATCGGTATTATAGCCGCTATCCTGTTGGCAACCGGTATCGGTTTCTATTTCGAATACGATGCCAATAAGAAATTCGATTTACTGAATGCCGTTAATGAAGAGACTTTAGTAAAGGTGATTCGTAACGGGCGTATTCAGGAGATTCCGCGTAAAGATGTGGTAGTAGGTGACATTGTGGTATTGGAGACCGGTGAAGAGATTCCCGCAGATGGCGAACTGATAGAAGCTATTTCTTTGCAGGTGAACGAATCGAACCTGACCGGGGAACCGGTGATTAATAAAACAATAATCGAAGCCGATTTTGATGAAGAAGCTACGTATGCTTCCAATCTGGTGATGCGCGGTACAACTGTGGTCGATGGCCATGGATCGATGAAGGTACTTCGTGTGGGAGATGCTACGGAGATTGGGAAAGTGGCACGTCAGAGTACGGAACAAACTACGGAGCCTACACCATTGAATATCCAGCTGACCAAATTGGCCAACCTGATCGGTAAGATCGGTTTTACCGTAGCCGGACTTGCTTTCCTTATTTTCTTTATAAAAGACGTTGTACTGTATTTCGATTTTGGGGCTCTGAACGGTTGGCATGACTGGTTGCTGGTGTTGGAGCGTACATTGAAATATTTCATGATGGCGGTTACCCTGATCGTGGTTGCCGTTCCCGAGGGATTGCCTATGAGTGTGACCCTCAGCCTGGCACTGAATATGCGCCGTATGCTTGCCACTAACAATTTGGTGCGTAAGATGCACGCTTGCGAAACAATGGGGGCGATTACCGTGATTTGTACAGACAAGACCGGTACGTTGACACAAAATCTGATGCAGGTGCACGAGCCCAATTTCTATGGTTTGAAAGATGGTGGGAAACTGGCAGATGACGATATCAGCAGACTGATTGCGGAAGGGATTAGTGCTAACTCCACTGCTTTTCTTGAAGAAACGGGAGAGGGTGAGAAGCCGAAAGGAGTAGGTAATCCTACGGAAGTTGCCTTGTTGCTGTGGCTGAATAGCCAGAAACGTAACTATCTTGAACTCAGAGAAGGAGCACGGGTGCTCGACCAATTGACGTTCTCGACTGAACGTAAGTTTATGGCTACTTTGGTGAAGTCGCCGTTGATAGGCAAAAAGGTATTATATATAAAAGGTGCGCCCGAAATCGTGCTTGGCAAATGTAAGGAGGTGATTCTCGATGGCCGTCGTGTGGATAGTGTGGAATATCGTTCGACTGTCGAAGCACAATTACTGGGTTATCAGAATATGGCTATGCGTACACTTGGTTTTGCATTCCGTTTGGTGGAAGATAACGAACCGGATGACTGTGTGGCACTTGTTTCAGAAAATAACCTTAATTTCCTTGGAGTCGTTGCTATTTCCGATCCTATACGTCCCGATGTGCCTGCGGCAGTAGCTAAATGCCAGTCGGCAGGTATCGGTATCAAGATTGTGACCGGGGATACTCCGGGCACCGCAACTGAGATTGCGCGTCAGATCGGGCTGTGGAAACCGGAAGATACGGAACGCAATCGCATTACCGGAGTTGCTTTTGCCGAATTGAGTGATGAAGAAGCATTGGATAGAGTGATGGACTTGAAAATTATGTCGCGTGCCCGTCCTACCGACAAACAGCGTCTGGTACAATTGCTGCAGCAGAAAGGAGCCGTTGTGGCTGTGACCGGAGACGGAACGAACGATGCGCCGGCGCTCAATCATGCACAGGTAGGGCTTTCGATGGGTACCGGAACTTCAGTTGCCAAAGAGGCCAGTGACATCACTTTGCTGGACGACTCTTTCAACAGTATCGGGACTGCTGTGATGTGGGGGCGGTCACTTTATAAGAATATCCAGCGTTTCATCGTATTTCAGCTGACCATTAACTTTGTGGCACTTCTCATCGTATTGCTCGGTTCTATTGTGGGAACAGAACTACCGTTGACTGTGACCCAAATGTTATGGGTAAATCTCATCATGGATACATTTGCCGCTTTAGCTTTGGCTTCTATTCCGCCAAGTGAGAGTGTTATGAACGATAAACCGCGTCGCAGTACTGATTTTATTATTAGTAAAGCGATGCAACATAATATATTCGGTGTCGGTACACTCTTTCTGGTAGTACTGATGGCGATGATATACTACTTTACAAATGCCGACGGTGGAATGACGGTACAGCGGTTGACCATTTTTTTCACCTTCTTTGTAATGCTTCAGTTTTGGAATCTGTTCAATGCTCGTGTGTTTGGTACTACCGATTCAGCATTCAAGGGTCTTACGAAGTCGTACGGAATGGAATTGATTGTACTGGCCATCCTGGGTGGGCAGTTTCTTATAGTGCAGTTCGGTGGAGCTGTATTCCGTACAGAACCGCTCGACTGGCAAACATGGCTTATCATCATCGGTTCTTCTTCTCTCGTCTTGTGGATTGGAGAATTGATTCGCTTAGTCAAACGTTTAACTCAGAAATGAAAATGAAAGCTATTTATCACAGTGGGCGCAAAGAAAGTGTCTTTTATGAACAGGATATAAAAACTCCGTTTCCTTTGCGTGCTCTGTCGTGTATAAGCTTTCAAAAACAGAATAGAGATGAAAAGAAAAGGAATTAAAAACCTTATTTTTGATTTTGGTGGTGTATTGATTAATCTCGACCGTCAGCGTTGTATAGAAAACTTCCGGAAGTTGGGATTAGAGAAGGTGGACGAATTGTTAGGCATGTATTCTCAGCAGGGAATCTTTATGCAACATGAGAAAGGGTTGATCTCGTCAGCCCAGTTTCGTGATAGTATCCGCGGGCAGATAACCCAGGAGGTGACGGATGAGCAAATTGATGCTGCTTGGAATAGTTTCTTGGTGGATATCCCACGTTTTAAGCTTGATATGTTATTGAAACTCCGCGAGAAATATGTGGTCTATCTGCTGAGCAATACCAACGAGATACATTGGAAGTGGGCATGTGAGCATGCGTTTCCGTATCGGGGCTTCCGTGTAGAAGACTATTTTGAAAAGATGTACCTCTCGTATGAAATGAAAATGGTAAAGCCCGCTGAAGAGATTTTCCGGGGAGTGCTTGATGATGCAAACCTCGATCCGCGCGAAACTTTTTTCATAGATGACTCCGAAGCCAACTGCCAGGGCGCCCAGGCATTGGGTATCTCTACCTATACAGTGAAACCCGGTGAAGACTGGAGGCCGCTTTTTGCCGAGAATTAAAATAAATAGGAGAAACAGTATGCAGATAATCCGTAATATACCGGGAGTTCTACCCGAACCATGTGTTGCCACCATCGGTTTCTTCGATGGAGTACATATGGGGCATCGCTTTCTGATAGAACAAGTCAGAGAGTTGGCTGCGGCTCGTGGATTGCGTTCTGCACTGATTACTTTTCCCATTCATCCTCGTAAGGTGATGAATGCAGACTATCGTCCGGAGTTATTGACCACTTCGGAAGAGAAACTGGCGCTGCTTGAAGAAACGGGCGTGGATTATTGCTTTATGCTTGATTTTACACGTGAAGTATCACATCTGACTGCCCATGAATTTATGTCCGATATCCTGAGAGACCGTTATCGGGTGCAGACACTTGTCATCGGATATGACCACCGCTTCGGACACAATCGTAGTGAAGGCTTTGAGGATTATTGCCGTTATGGCTCTGAAATGGGAATAGAGGTGATTCGTGCTCGTGCCTGTGTGTGTGATGATCTTCATATAAGCTCTTCTGTCATTCGTAAGATGTTGCATCAGGGCGAAGTAGATCGGGCTGCACGTTGTCTGGGTTACGACTATTTTCTGGATGGTACGGTGGTGAGCGGTTATCAGGTAGGAAGGAAAATCGGATTCCCTACGGCCAATCTCAGTGTAGACGATCCTGATAAGTTGGTTCCTGCCGATGGTGTCTATGCAGTTCATGTCACGTTCGACGGGTATACTTATAATGGTATGCTCAATATCGGTACTCGTCCCACGATAGGGAATGGTCCCGAACGTTCGATAGAAGTGAATATCCTCCATTTTCATTCCGATATTTACGATAAATTTATCCGCCTCTCTTTTGTAAAATATCTCCGTCCGGAGCTGAAGTTCGATGGGATTGAAGGATTGATAGCGCAGCTTCATCAGGATGCAGCCGATGTGGAAGCGCTTTTGGGGAAAATACAAAATGTCAATTGACATTTTGTATTTTTTGTTTGCCACTGAGTGAGTTATATTCGGCCCGTTATCTTCCGGCTCTTAAATAGGAGCTTATTTTGTGAATTCGGTTTTTCAGATAGTCATCCTGATTGCGGATAATACATGTCTCTTGTTCTGTTTTGAGCCTGTTCTGTGTTCTTTAATTTGCAGAATATTCTGTTTTAAGGTGCAAATCGTTATTTCCTCCCCGATCATTCTATGCGTGCTGAAAAATGATTGCAGGCATGCAAATGTCCTCTTTTGTCTCTCTTCCGGCTTCATACAGGTGAAGTTTTGAACTAATGAAGCTTTTGTTTTAACCCAATGATGTCTTTCTTTTAATGGTATGTGACCTCTCTTCTAAAGATATCATGCATATTTATTGGAAATCTTCGGTCGATGTTGCATCTTATTGCATGTTATATGCGTCTTGTATGCATTTTCTTCTTCCTGTTTGATGATTTGTGTTTTAGTGCGTGTCAGTAGATTAGGATGAATAGTGGCAGAGTGACGTCTAAAGGCGTAATACACTATCAAATGGATATACCCTCCCTGACGCTGGTTCTTTGAGGCTTCTTTATATCAGCGTTTATCCTCTACAAATATTGAAAAACATTTTATATTTATTGTTTATCGATAAATAATTATCGAATTACTTGTTTAGATGAAAATTAATATGAATCTTTGCATATCGAAAAACGATAAATTATTATTGAATAACATAACGAATCTTCAAAGTAAGTTTTATGAGAAAGTCATTGATGAGCATTACGATGTTGGTAGTATCCATCTCCATGTTAGCTTTGTTTGTATGTAGTTCAGTTTTGCATGGTCACCATACAAATAGCTCTTCTACCGAAGCAGTAGTCAATTAAAACCGTTATCTTTGTACATATTTAAAACAAAAGACTGAATGAAAACGGCGATCAAATTAATTCTGATTTATCTGGGAATCCAACTTGTTTGCGGTGGGCTGATCGGTATTCCTTTTACTATCATTGCCCGTATGAATGGTGGGAGCGTAGATGCCACCCGGGTTTCGGAGTTGACATTGGCTCCTTCGATGCTGCTTTCCATGGCAGTGATGTTTTTTTATTTATGGAAAGCACACTATATACCCAAAGACAAGACAAGTTGGTCATTCATTTCATTTCCATTTCTGATCATAACGTTTCTGATAGGCTTGTCGATGACTGTCCTGATGGATATGTTGACTGCCGTCTTATCTTGGGTACCTGATATTCTGGAACAGCAGTTCGACGCTCTCCAGTCCGGTTGGTTAGGCATTGTGGCCATTACTTTGTTGGGGCCGATTCTTGAGGAACTTCTGTTCCGTGGTGGTGCCACTAAGGCATTGCTTGAACGCTATTCTCCCCGGAAAGCCATCTTCCTTTCGGCACTGCTTTTCGGAGTATTTCATTTGAATCCGGCTCAGATAGTTGCAGCCTTCTTTGGAGGCCTTTTGCTGGCATGGGTTTATTATCGGACACGAAGTCTGATTCCTTGTATCCTGATACACATTGTGAACAACAGTATTTCTGTCATGCTGAGTCTGACCTATCCCGATGCAGATACAATCAGGGATGTGACGGGTACGACTCCCTATTATCTATTGATAGCAGTGGCGGCTATGGTGTTCGTAGGCTGTTTTCTTCGGATAAAGCAGGTTACGGTTCCGGGAACGTGGCGGAAAGATGAATGAAAATAAACGATAAAGATTGAATAATAAGTCATAATATGAAAAGAAGATTGAACATACTATGTTTACTGGTTTTTCTGGTATTCTGTTATTCGGTGTTTAATATGGGGCGTGATTTCGGTCATGGCTTTTCCGAAGGGATGAAGATAAGTCATTCCGGTAATCAAAGTGTAGAGCAGGCTATCAACTTTCGGATTGCCACACTGATGCCCAAGGATTTTTCGTCCTTTAAAGATTCTGTCTATAATGAAAAGACCGGCTCTTATGTCCCCGTTGCCTATACACAGATGGTTACGAATGTAAAAGTCGACAGGAGTGCCTGGATGATGGTTGCCCAGGTGATTTCCGGGCTTCTGGCTGTTTTTGCCATCATTGCGTCAACAGTGCTTTTTATTCAGCTGATTGTAGCTATCAATAAATCGGATATTTTTAATTGGAAGAATGTCCGTCGGTTGCGATGGTTGGGAGTCGCCTTGTTGCTGAACTTTATTAGTGAGGCAGTGCCGGCCCTGATGAATGATTATGAGTTGTCTTCAGTCTTCTCGTTGTCCGGATATTCTATGGAGACAAGCATAGATTCTGTGATGCTGGTCATTCTGGGACTGGTTTCACTAATTGTAGGCGAGGTATTCGCCATCGGGTTGAAGATGAAAGAAGAACAAGATCTTACTATCTGAATCCGAATATTGAAAAATTAATAGAATTATGGCTATAATAGTAAACCTTGACATAATGATGGCCCGAAGAAAAATATCTTTGGGGGAGTTGGCAGAGAAGATTGACATTACGCCTGCCAACCTTTCTATCCTGAAAACGGGAAAGGCCAAAGCGATTCGTTTCTCTACCCTTGAGGCGATCTGTAGAGTGCTAGATTGCCAGCCGGGGGATATTCTGGAGTATCAGGTGGATGAAGAAGATGGAGGTACGTCATAATTCACCACAGATTACGCAGATATTAACACAGGATGATTTTAATCTGCTGATAACCAGTAATATCTATCTGTGTAAATCAGTGTGATCTGTGGTGAATACGAGTCCTGACACATCCTTATCTGGAGATTTAGCCTTTGGCCTCTTTGGCTTTGAATGCGAGTGCATACATCCGCATTTGTTTCACCATCGACAACAATCCGTTGCTACGAGTGGGGGATAGGTGGTCCTTCAGACCGATTTTGTCAATAAAGTAGAGTTCCGAATTAAGAATCTCGTCGGGGGTATGTCCTGATACGACTTTAATCAACAGTGCTATGATGCCTTTCACGATCAGTGCATCGCTTTCTGCTTTAAAGATAATTTTCCCGTCTACTTCGTCTGCCTGAAGCCATACACGGCTTTGGCAACCTTCAATCAGATTCTGTTCCGTTTTATATTTCTCGTCGAGCGGTTCCTGCTCGTTTCCTAAGTCGATAAGTAACTGGTAGCGATCCATCCAGTCATCAAAGTCGCTGAATTCAGCAACGACTTCGTCTTGTAATTCGTTGATTGACATGATAAATAATTATTTCTCGTTATAAATAACTTCCAGTACCGTTTGTCCCACAGCTTTGAGTGTAGAGCGGTCGATGGCATCCATATTGTCATTCACGGTGTGCCAGGTCGGTCCGAAGCTGGACAGTTCACAATTTTCGTCGTTTGGAATGATGTCGATAGTCGGGATACCTGCCAAGCGATTGATAAACAGATGATCGTCAGTGATCTGACCGCCTACTTCGTTAATAAAGTAACGTCCGTATCCGGCGTCGTTAGCCTTTTTCCATACCTTCTTGTTGATACCTTTGGCATATTTCTCGGAATATACTTCTTTAAAGAAAGTAGCATCTTTGCCGCCCACCATATCGAGTAAAATTCCGAAGCGGGCATTATAGCCATCTACGTGCGGGGTTCGTGCCCAATATTGTGCGCCGAGACACCACTGGTCTTCCCGATGTTCGCCTGTATAAAACTGAGGTGCTCCGTAATCTTCCGCATCCAGAAAGATGATGTCGATTCCCAGTTCCGGTTGCTGTTGATTGATCTGGCGGGCAATTTCGAGTAATACACCCACTCCGCTTGCTCCATCATTGGCGCCCAGTATCGGTGTGTGATGATTCTTTTCATTCGGATCATTGTCGGCCCATGGACGGGTATCCCAATGCGCAAAGAGTGCGATGCGTTTTTTGCTTTCGGGCTTAAAAGATCCTATGATGTTGCGTGCTTTCAGCAGTGTACCGTCGTATGCGGGTAATTCAGCGTTTTGGCTGATCACTTTGGCTCCATGTTCGGCCAGTTTGGCGGCCAGGTAGTCTCCACAGGCAACATGACCTTTAGAATTTGGTGTGCGCGGTCCGAAATCGACTTGCGCCTGTATGTACTTGTAAGCACTGTCTGCGTCAAATTGGGGCACTTGGACAATTACCTTTTTCTCGGTGATGTCGGTCGAAGTGGTCTTGCTGCCGTTTGTTCCGCAGGAGAAAGCAGAAAACAGGATGAAAGCTGACAGTATGAACATAGAGTTTCTTTTCATAATTATGCTTTTGGAGTTTAAAGCCTCAAAATTAATGATTTTCACTGTAGGGTGAGTCAGATAGGAGGGTTTATTAACAATTCCACTCCTTTCTTTCCGGATACGAACTCCACTTCCGCACCGTTGATTAGTGGTAGGTTCTCTGTCACATGTCCCACCGGAAAGTCATAACATATGGGGAAGTCATACTCCTTCACCAAGGCATCCAGTGTGCTGTAAAGGTCCTTTTTCAGTGAATAGTCTTCTTTGTATTCGGTAAATTGTCCGATGATAAGTCCGGATAACTTTTCAAGTACGCCTCCCAATTTCAGGTTATACATCATGCGTTCGATGGCATAAGGACGCTCGCCCACATCCTCGATGAAGAGGATCGTACCTTCGGGAGGAATATCGTATGGTGTTCCGCGGAGACCGTGGAACACAGCCATGTTGCCGCCTCGCAGGATGCCTTTGGCCTGTCCCAGATGATTCAACTTATGGCGGTGGCATTTATATCCGGGCAGTTTACCGAAAAGAATGTCGCGGAGATATAATGAACATGGATCCTCCTCTCCTGTTACAGCGAGATGGCGTGCCATGGGAGCATGGAGTGAGGCAAAACCATTGTATTGAAATAAGTTGTGGAGCGCAGTGATGTCACTGAACCCGATCAGCCATTTCGGGTGGTTACGAAAGCGTGTGAAGTCCAGCTTATCCAGCAAGTGAACCGCTCCGTAACCACCACGGCTGCACAAAAT
>ENA-ORRL01002035-ORRL01002035.1-human-gut-metagenome-genome-assembly--contig:-NODE-2035-length-13086-cov-4.230450_pt1 | contig 13086 bp, 10 predicted proteins | sample MGYA00242175_ERZ509134 | MGnify/ENA primary metagenome ERZ509134 (study PRJEB26280, sample SAMEA2338660) | human gut metagenome | biome: human gut; feature: human-associated habitat; material: faeces... | reverse complement strand
AAGCCAAAGGCGAAGCCCCTCTGAAAGAAAACCTCGCCGCAGGCCTTCTCGGACTTGCCGGCTGGACACCGGATACACCGCTGCAGGATCCTTTCTGCGGCTCTGGCACCATCATCATTGAAGCAGCTACAATTGCCTGCAATATGGCTCCCGGACTTAACCGCCGCTTCGGTTTTGAGCGCTTCCGCGGATTTGATTCCACAGCTTGGCAGCGCATCAAGAAAGAAGCCCGAATGGCAGTGAATTTTGATGTTCCGGTTAATTTGGCCGGAAGTGATATTTCGACATTAATCGTCGATCGCGCTCAGAAGAATGCCGTCTTAGCCGGTATTTCTCAGTGGGTCAACGAAGGAAAAGTTCGCTTCACGGCTTGCGACGCCCGTGAAGTTCAGCCCTCCTCCGAGACGCCGGGTTTAATCGTGACGAACCCGCCGTACGGTGAACAATCCAATCCGAAATCTGCCAGTGTTGCTTCCATGATGAAGAACGTGGCCGATAACCTTAAACGCAATTTCGCGGGCTGGACGGTTTGGATGCTCACAAGCGACCGAGAACTGCCTCGCCAGATGCGGCTCAAAGAGTCTAAAAAAATCGTTTTTTTCAACGGCCCCCTCGAGTGCCGTTTCTTCCGCTTCGCCATGACAGCGGGATCCAACCGAAAGGAAGATGTCTCTCAAAAGGAAGCTTCTTCTGATTTATAAATCTTCGAGGATAACCTCAACAAGGAAAATAAGATGGACACTAAAGATTTTGATGTAGTAGCCATGAGAACCGATCTTCACCAGATCCCGGAACTCGGCTTCAACGAACACAAGACCAGTGACTACGTCGCTGCCAAATTGAAGGAAATGGGTCTTGAGCCGATCCGCGGCATCGGCGGAACCGGTGTCGTTGCCTACATTGACGGTACAGAACCCGGACCCACAGTCATGCTGCGTGCCGACATGGACGCCCTTCCTTTTGTCATCGACGGAAAGGACGCCTGCATTCACGCCTGCGGCCATGACTCTCATACCGCTATGGTTCTTGCGACAGCTGCCAAGCTGATCGGTCACGTCAAGAAAGGCCGCGTAAAACTCTTCTTCCAGCCAGCTGAAGAAACCCTCTTCGGCGCTCTGAAGTCTTATGATGACGGCGTCTTAGATGACGTTGACTACGCCTTCGGTGCTCACGTTCGTCCGATCCAGGACATTCCTGACGGCACCGTCTGCGCAGCTGTTCGTCATACTTCCAGCACATTCTGCATCGTCGAACTTAAGGGCAAAGTCGCTCACGGCTCCCGTCCGCACCTCGGCGCCAGCGTTGTTGAAGCAGCCGTTCTCGCAACTAATGCTGTGAACTCCATTTGGGTCAACCCGAACAAGGCCTGGTCTGCTAAAGTCACTTCCATTGACTGCGCTTCTACAGCCACCAACATTATCCCGGACAAAGGCAAGATGATTCTTGATATCCGCGCCCAGGACAATGAAACCATGAACGAGCTGCTTGAAAAGCTCAAGACAGCCATCACCAATGCCTGCGCCTGCGTCAACGTCACCTGCGAAATCACATTCCCGGGCGGCGTGATTCCTGCAGCCGTTTACGACGAAGACTTAGTCGACCAGGTTCGCAAGACCATCGGCGAAGTACTCGGTGAAGACAAAGTTGCTAAAGACTGCGGTGGCGGCGGAGAAGACTTCCACTACTTCAAACAGAAGAAGCCTGAACTTCATGCTGCATACATCGGCGTCGGCACTGGCGTTACACCGGGCCTTCATGATCCGCGCATGACCATGAACCCCGAATCTCTGAGAAACGGTGTCAAGGTTTTGGAAAGATTGATTCTTAATGTTGTCGGCTAATTCGAATAACAGATAGGATTCGGAAGGAGGCTCCGGCCTCCTTTTCTTTTAGGAACGTTTGACGCTTCGAACCGAGAAAGAAAATCTTTCAGCCATGTGGAAAGATTCCGAAGCGACGATTGAGAGGCCTCTCGAGTCGTAATAGTTTCGAATGATTCTAAGCGACGGGCTGTTCTCTGGAACATGGAAAATATCCGAGACTTCTTTGGGCATCGTTGTCGCTGAAAACGCCTGCTTCACTTCCACGCATTCCTGCCCTGTCACTTCTTCTGCCAAAGTAATAATGAGGTCATCGGATCGTTTTTTAATCAGATCCAGCACTTCCAAGGCATTCGGATAGATATAAACGTAGGTGACGACCACCGCTTCCGGATGGCGTTCTGATGCTACGCGGATATTCTTGAATCGAATGACTTCTTCACCGGGGATTAAACCCAAACGATCCGCGGTTTCTTCATTGAGAACCAAACGTTCGACGTTTTGGATGTGCCGAGGATAGAGATTGCCGTAATGATCGATTCCTCGAATATCGTTGTATTCATTTAAGAACCGACCTGTGCGTGTTCTAGCTTTTACGCGGGTTCCAACGTGTGCTTTGCGCTCAAACAATCCTTGCTGAGAAAGGTACGCCAGCGCTTTGCGCATGGTATCCCTGCTCACATTAAATTGTTTGGCAAGTTCAATTTCTCCGGGGATGATCGAGCCAACTGGCCATTTACCTAAAGAAACTTGGAGCGAGATCTCTTCTGCAACCTTGTGCCAAATTTTCTTTTGCATAGAATAATTGTCGGTATCAAAAACTACAAATACATTGTAACGATACCGCCTGAAAGTTGGCAAAAAGTTTACGAAAAAGCCCCGTCCGAAAGGCTTAATCCGCTTGGCTTACAGGATTTTTAGGATCTAAGCAGCCGCCTGAAACACAACTTGCAGCCAGCCAGTGAGACCGGCGGCTCCGGCAACCACAAAGATTAAAAAGCAAACAAAAGTGATCTTTCCTATTCTTTTCCTCGCAAATAGGTATATCAGCCAGCAAAGAATGACTAGGCTAAAAGCCGCCCACAAATAGGTGATGAAATCAACCATGACCGGATCCTCCGGTCAGTTAATATATCCACGCACTGTTGCGGAATGCGCAAAATCTCTCCGAAATAAGTACTCAAAAACAAACTAAAGATTTAGCGATACGATTTGGTTTTATCGATCTAGGTCAGGAATGACTTTTCCATGACTATTTCACGGTAGTTCTTCCCGCCAATCTCAACATCGGTCTCTACCATTATCCGGAAGCCTCTCCGTTTGTAGAGCGCAACGGCAATCTCGCTTTCAGAAAACGTCGATAACCACGCTTTTTTGAAAATCGTTTTCTTGGATGTATTCCATTGCGGCTCCAAACAAAAAGTTTCCTAGATTGTTTTCTCTCCAATCCGGTCTGACGGAAAACCATCTGAGCTGCGCAGAGTCTCCTCGATCCATTACTCGGATGGTGCCGACAAGTCCCTGCTCGTCTTCCACCATCCAAAGACGATTTCTCGGTTTCGGATCAATAACGTACTCAGCGAAAGTTGTTGCCACATAGCCTTTAAACGCGATCGGATAATCGAAATCCGAATGCCCGTAGATTCCGGAAAACTCAATCAGTCTGCCGAGGTCACCGGCTTTTAGCTCATGCCTCAATGTAAGTCCGGGAACGTCAAAAATTTCCATGTTTTTGAAAAAGAAAAAACCGCAGTACATTTTATTGTAACTGCGGCTGGGGGATAAAAGCGGTGTTTTTACACGGCTCATTGCCCTATTTCATTACGGTCGGAGCCTGATATTCATATTCCTTCTTCAGGATTTCCATCTTGTAGAGCTTTTTCAAGCCTTCATAGAAGGAAGCTTCATCGGCTCTGGACTGAGCTGTCAGGGCTTCTCCGCGAATTTCATCGACTTGGCTGTCGTCAGCTGCAGGCATCTTGCTGGATTCAACATAGCTGATCACATAAGCACCCTCAGGAACGGTGGTACCTGTGAAAGCAGGAAGACTCTTAGCAGGAACCGCCATCTCAGCCTGGATCAAAGGCATTGACTGAGACTGAGGATTGATACGGGAAACAGTCAGTTCGTGACCGAAACCTTCCAGATCCTTCTTAGCCTTGAGTTCTGCCAGCTTAGCTTCACCGGCTTTCTTAGCCAAGGCAGAAGCCTGTTCCAGTTCAAGCTGGTCCTTGATATCACCCTTCACTTCGTCAAAGGACTTAATGTGAGCCGGAGTGTGTTTAACAATACGGGCAGAAACCAGTGTGTTGGCAGCAACTTCCACGGCCTGTGTATTTCTCTTTTCCTGGAGGCAGTCCGGAGAGAACAGGTCTTCAATGACACGCTTCGTGATGTACTGAGCATCCGGAGATGTCTTCGGAAGACCGGACTGAGTCAGACCGTCAAGCGTATGAAGTGTCAGACCGTATTTTTCAACTGCCGGGTCTAAGCTGTCGCTCTGCTCGTAGACCATGTTGGTAAAGCCGTCGGCATTTTCAGCAAACATAGACTGACGGTGCTGGTCTTGCCAGAACTTGAGGATTTCACCGCGAACTTCTTCGAACGGACGAACGTGAGCCGGATTGATGTCGGTCACATGAATGATGTGATAGCCGAACTCGGTTTTGACCGGTCCGACGATTTCGTCTTTCTTAGCTCCGAAAACGGCTTTGTCGAATTCAGGAACCATCTGACCCTGAGTGAAGAAGTCAAGATCGCCGCCGCTTTCAGCTGTTCCGGGGTCGGCAGAATTTTCTTTAGCTAACTGAGCAAACTTAGAAGGATCGGCTTTGACTTCGGCAAGGATCTTTTCTGCCTTAGCTTTGGCATCCTGGTCAGCCTTGGCTTTATCGGCCTCATTGGCATCCGGAGCGATCAGGATATGGGCTGCGCGTCTGGATTCTTCGACTTCATATTTCTTACGGTTCTGTTCGTAGAAATCTTTCAGTTCCTGCTCAGAAGGTTCAGCTGTCATCTTGACGGTTTCAGGGGACATCACAACGAACTGAATGTTCAGGGATTCAGGAGCGCGGTAGTCGTCCTTGTGTTCGTCGTAGTATTTCTTGATTTGTTCTTCAGAAACCTTGACGTCTTTCATGTAGGCGGACGGATCAAAGCTCATCGTACGAACAACGCGGGTTTCGCGAAGAATGTCGTTTAACAGAGCAACCGTCTTCTTAGGAACAAAGGTTGTCTGAGCAACAGAATTAACCAGCATATCCTGAACGAGGTCTCTTCTCAGTTCATAAACGAACTGCTGGTCACTCTTACCGCGAGCGGCAAGATAGTTTTCATACAGCTCAGGAGAGAACTGTCCGTCTTTCTTGAAAGCGTCTGCGTTCTTAATCACGTTGACAGCATCAGCTTCGCTCACATTCATATAGTGGTGAGCCATCTGTGCCTGGAGAGCGCGTCTGGTAGCAAGGTTCTGAAGGATAGCGGCATTGGCTTCCTGTGTTTCGAAGATGCTCGGATCAACGGCACCTCCTTCCTGCTGGCGCATACGCTCAATATATTCGCGTTTCTGGTAATCGAATTCTTCAGGCTGAATACCTTTACCGTCAACTTTGGCGATTGCATTTGCATCCGGATTCAAACGGCTGTAGCCATTAATACCGATAAAGACAAATGCAGGAATAATCAGAATCATGGCGATAAGCATCAGCCAACGTTTCTGGTTTCTAAAAGATTGGAACATTATGATCCTCAAGCTCTTAGCGAGCGATTCTTATTGGAATACAAAACAAAGGTCTAATTTTACCTTCCGCGGGAAATTTTGAGTAAAAGTTCACGTCAAAAACCTTGAATCTTGGTTAACTTTTGGAAAAATGCCGCTCGAAAAAAATAACTCTGTACATTGCACCGGGCAGAAAATTAAGAAAAACCGAATTGCGATCGAGCCGGAAAATATTTTTTCCCGCAAAATCAGGCTACTGCTAATTTTCGATGTAACAGAACGCAAAAATTTACGATTTCGAGTTGCACGAATTTTTAATCTATGTAGAATTCGTTTCACTTCGATGACGCGCGAGCGTTTGAAAAGAAGGAGTGGTAGTTCAGTTGGTTAGAATACCGGCCTGTCACGCCGGGGGTCGCGGGTTCGAGTCCCGTCCACTCCGCCAAAATTCTAAAAGCCTCGGTTTGATTTCCGAGGCTTTCTCATTTTCAGCGGGCTTTCGACCACCTCCAAAAAATTATTCCAGGGCTCCCTGAGCAAAAGAACTGCTCAGATAGTTATCCAGGTCCTTGTCGCCTCTTCCGGAAATATTGATCACAACGACGTCGTCTTTTCCGAACTTTCTCTTTTCCAAGACAGCAAGCGCGTGGGACGATTCAAGAGCGGGAATAATCCCCTCTTCTCGTGTCAGCATGAATGCGGCCTTTAACGCCTCATCATCTGTCACTGCTTCAACTTCCATTCTTCCGGTCTTTGCCAAATGAGCATGCAACGGTCCGATACCGGGATAGTCCAAGCCGGCAGACAGAGAATAAGCCTCCTTAACGTTGCCCTGTTCGTCTTTCATCAACATAGTCTGAGAACCATGGAGGATTCCTTTTTCGCCGATAGTCAGAGTGGCGGCAGTTTCTCCGCTGTCAACGCCCTTGCCTGCTGCTTCGGCTGCAATGAGATGAACTGACGGCTCGTTGATAAAGTGGTAGAAAGCGCCTGCCGCATTGCTTCCGCCGCCCAAACAAGCGACGACGTAATCAGGATTTTCTTTACCGGTCTTCTCTTTGAGCTGCTTTTTAATTTCTTCGCTGATTACGGACTGGAACCGAGCCACCATTTCCGGATACGGCTGGGGACCGACAGCTGAACCGATCAAATAGAAGTTTTCGGGGTCTTTCATCCAGGCTTCGAGGGCTTCGTTGACGGCGTCGTTGAGTGTTTTCGATCCGCTGGTCGCCGGAATCACCTTTGCGCCGAGCATCTTCATTCTTTCCACGTTCGGTCTTTGACGCTGAATGTCGAGCTCTCCCATATAGACAGAGCATTCAAGCCCCATAAGAGCACACACGGTAGCGGTAGCAACGCCGTGTTGGCCGGCGCCGGTCTCGGCAATGATTCGCTTTTTGCCCATGCGTTTGGCTAAGAGTGCCTGACCGATTGCGTTGTTGATTTTATGTGCACCGGTGTGATTCAGATCCTCTCTCTTGAGATAAACATTGGTGCCGTATTTTTCGGAAAGGCGCGGAGCAAAGTAAAGAGGGGACGGACGACCGACGTAATCTCTTAGAAGGTCATTGAATTCTTTCTGGAATTCGGGGTCATCAACATAACGAAGATAAGCTTCCTGCAGCTCATCGATGTTTTTCTGAAGCTCGGGAGGAACAAAGCTGCCGCCGAATTCACCGTAAAAGCCCTTTTCATCAACCGGAAGAATAGATTTATAGAGATTCATTTGAGATACCTATTTAATAAAAAACTGGAAAATAAAAAAACCACCGAGTTTTTTGCTCGATGGTTAGATTGGTTCTTTAGCTTCTAGGCCGAAGATTTTAGTAAGCATTACTCCAGCACCATCGAGTGAAATCGATGGGCCACCACCAACTGTGAGAAGCAACGCTGAAGTACATGGCTGCAAAATGAACTAAGTTATATCCGTAAGAAAAATATTATCAAGAAAAAAGTGAAATTCGGTTCTTTAGAAAAGTTTTTTCGTTTTATGGTCTGAGGATTTTCCCGAACTCAAGAACGACAGGACTACTGAAGTAATAGTACAAAAACTCAGTCATCCAACCGTCCGGGTAAAGAAAAGTCTCGGAGCGAAATCACGGGACTTTTGGTTTTTGGCTAAAACCATTTACGCGGTTTCAGCCTTTAGCACTCAAATACTTGCTTTTGATTAGTACAAGCCGATGAACTTCCACCAGGTCATACCGATGGTGAGCCAAATCACTACATTAATTGTTGTGATGATGAAGCCGTTGCGCCACCATTAACCTTGAGAAACATAGCCGGCACCGAAATAAACCGGGCCGCAGCCGTTGCCGTAGTGAGTCAGTGAAATCGGCAGGTTAGCGAAGCAGCCGAATGTGATGGCAACCAGCATGGCCGGGACACCGCAGGCGGCAACTGCTACGAATGCTGCGTACATCGCTGAAATACGTGCTGTTACGGAAGCGAAGCAGTAGTGCGAATAGATATAAATAAGCGAAATAAGCACGAAGGATGCAACCCAACCCATATCAGCGGCAGCAACTGCTGTACCGATAAGTTTAGCGATCCATGCAATGAAGCCGGACTTAGCAAGTGCAGTAGCCAAAGCAACCAAGCCGCCCATCCAGAACATTGCGTCCCAAGCACCTTTTTCGGAGAGGATGTCTTTCCAGTCCAAAACTTTTGCAATCAGCATGATTGCCACAGCGAGCATGGCAACCGGTGTTGCGCCGAGTTTTGTCCAAGAGCCTGTAGCCCACAGAGCCAAGCACATGACGAATACGAATGCGAGGACTTTTTCCTGAAGGCTCATCGGACCCATCTTTTCGAGCTCGTTGATAGCTAAGTCGTGAGCATCGGGAATGTCTCTGATTTCAGGAGGAGAAAGTTTGAGCATCAGAACCGGAACCAGGAACAAGCTGATCAAACCCGGAACGATAGCGGCAACTGCCCAGTTCATCCATGTGATTTCAACGCCGACGGCAGTAGCAGCCAAACCGACGCACAGCGGATTGCCGGCCATAGATGTCAGGAACATTGTGCAGGTCACGCGTCAGTGTGATAACCGACCTGCATGAGGTACTTACCGATTTTGCCGGCTGTGGGCCCGGGCTGAGAACCGAAGGCATTCGCCAAAGACTGAACGATCGGGTAGAAAACGCCGCCTCCTCGAGCAGTGGCAGAAGGCATAGCCGGAGAAACGATCAGTTCGGACAACGCGATGGAATAACCAAGGGTCAGCGAAGAACGACCGATGTATTTAATAATAAGGAAGGCAATACGACGGCCGAAACCAGTTTTGATAAATGCGCGGGAAAGAAAGAATGCGCAGACGATCAGCCAGATCGTGCCGTTGCCGAAACCCATCAGAGCCTGACCGGTCTTTAAAACACCGGTGATGGCGCAGAATGTGAGTGCGATAAATGCAACCGCACCCATTGAAATCGGCTGAAGAATGAAGCCGGCGATGGTTGCAGCAAAGACAGCAAACAAGTGCCAGGCATTAGGCGTCAAACCTTGCGGCGTTGGGCAAACCCAAATCACAAAGCCTATCGCCAGAACTATGATCCAGTTCCTTAGACTTTTACTCATAAGAATTCCCCTGAGGTTGTTTTAGTGACTTCTTTTGGAAGTTTCCTTTTATTGCGTTTCTAACCCTAAGTTAACAATTAGAAACACTCTTGATTCTAGGCTTTATCCTTTAAGAATTCTCCCTTAGGACCTTTTCTCTAAGTGAAACCACTAACGAAAAGGAAGGTTATTTACTTACCGCTGAACCTCTTTTACAACAATTTTCTTTGAGCATTCTTTCGTCTTTGCTCTCTTGTTTCAAAGGACTAAATCGATAGGAATGCATACCTGGCAATAAACTTTTACAAGTGAAATTGATTCTGAGTTGCACCTTTTCGAAATTTATGTAGAATTTCGACTTCTCCGACAGCGCGAGCGAACGGAGAGACGAATGGAGTGGTAGTTCAGTTGGTTAGAATACCGGCCTGTCACGCCGGGGGTCGCGGGTTCGAGTCCCGTCCACTCCGCCAAAATTCCAAGCCTCAGATTTTCGAATCTGAGGCTTTTTCGTTTTTCCGAGAAATTTGGTTCCAAACTAATTATCTATTAAATTCAATTAGTTATATTAATATCTCAAGGCCTCACAGCCTTTTTCACGCTTTCTCCACGCGCTCTGAGCCATTTCTGAACGACTGTTCAGGACCTTTCAGTTAATATTGGCATCGTCATTCGTGGATTTTTGCTATGAGAGTTCTGGCTGCCTCCCTTCTCTTCGCTGCTACCTTGCTTCAAGGATGCACGCTGTTAGGCATCGCCAGCACAACCGCTTCCATCTCTTCTCCTAAGCATGGCTGGTTCGATGTCAATGCCAAACTTGTAGAAAAATCCGAAATTAGGCGCCCTGCTGTGCCTCTCAATCTCACGCTTCATCTAAGAGTCATTGTCCAAGGCGTCGATACAGGCAAAGAAGGCACACTTGAAGACTCTTTCGAATGGCTCTTTGCCGATGAAACCCGCAAAGAAATGGTCGATCTTCTTGAGAAAAACGGCATCGCCCTCATTACCGATCGAGGCCTAGACGGCGCCGTGTATATCGAAATATCAGACATGATGGAAGATATAGGGATGCGTTACCTTCCGATTATTCCAACCGTCCGCTGGACAGAACGGAAGATCGGCAAAATGCGCATCACTTTTATCAACTCTGAGAACCACAAAGTATCTTCGACTCTGACCGAAGAAAATGTCTTCATCCAGTCAGGGCTCCTTTCTGACTCTCCTCATTCTGAATATAAAAAGAAGCCTTTCGAATTAAGCCGCTGGGACTACACGATTAAAGGCGACGGTATTGGACTGCATGAGCTCAATGAGCAGCTCTTTTATCAGTGCATGAAGAAAATTCAGGACAAAGTCTCATTAGAAGAATTTTTCGGCGTTCCGGAAGGTTCGTCCGATGAACCCAATGCTCCGGATCCGGTCGACGGATGGCACAACAACACAGGCGGTGAGCTCGTCGAATAACTCCAAAAACTTTTGGCCAAGTTGGATATACTCCATCCCGTACGTATTTACTCTTACAAAGCTCATTATGTCTTCTTCTAAGATCGCTGCAGCGGTAGCAGTTTGTACCGCGGCCTGTGCCTGTGCTTACGGCGGACTGGTTTATTACCAGGGCCAAAAATTCCAAGAATACGCATCCGATCTTCCCAAATATTTGGGCAGTGAATGGAAGTCCGTTAAAGTGGACATCGTCAACAACGGATTTTGCAGCAAAGAGTTTGTTGTCCTTAATAAAAATGCACAGCCCAAGGATAAAGACACTGTCACGCTTCCCGGTAAAGTAAAGTTCGGCTGGTCGCCTGAAAGCGAGATCACGATCAAAGGAGACGGAAATGAAGTCTTTAAGAAAGTCGTAGAAGTTGCCCAGCCGGTTCTTAAGACGACCTTTAACTATCATTTTATTCCTCAGTTATTGGTTTTCAGCAGCAAAGCAGTTGAAACAACCGTTGACGGCGAAACTTTTAAACTCGGCGCGATTCAGTCCCAAGCCGTCCCGAAATTAGTAAAACAGGCTGACGGAAGCCTGCTCATTGAAAATCTAGATTCTTCCATCAAGACAGACATCTTCTCTTTGGCCTCAGAAGAAAGCAATGTTGCTCTAAGCAATCCGGAATTTAAATTTTCTGTCAAAGGCGGAAATCTCAAAGCCGCCGCTCTGTCTTTTTCGGTGAGCGGAATCGATTACAGAGACAGCAGTACACAGTTCACCCTCGGCAAGACTTTGGTTTCTATCAACCAAAGCCAAAACAAATCTGAAATTACAGAAGGCATCAAAATTACTTTTGATCACCTGAAAGTCGGTGGGTTCTTAAAGGTCGGCATTGACAGCTGGAATACCGGCTTAACAGCGCATTTTCCGCCCGAACCTCTGCTCTTTGACTTCTTGGTGCAAGAGGCTTTCGGAACAGACTTCTGCGCTAACTTCCCGCTCATTTGCTCTCCTGAGCCTGTGAACGAAGCTCAGGCCGAAGAGATCTTAAGAAACAGCATCCTTGCCGGTAAAACCTGGGCCGCGGTTGAACCCTCTGAAATTAAAGTCGGCAAAGAAAGCCTTTCTTTCAGCGGACAGCTTAAAAAGCAGCCCGAAGGCAATACGTTGGGATCTGTGAAATTCAGACTTCAGACATCCGACGGCGGCCTCGGACAATTTGCGCTCATGGCATTGCCGCGCAACTCTTACTTAAGCGAAGGGAAAGGTGTTTATACAACTGAAATCGTTCCGACACTCACGCCGAACGGCGATTTGACTCTCACGGCGAACGGCGTCCGTCTTTTCTAAGCAATCTCCGGACAAAGAAAATCCCGCTCGTTCTTTAGGAACTGCGGGATTTTCTGTTTTAGTCAGAGACTAAATTACTTGGCCAGTTCAATCGGTTTGCCATCCTTGCGAATGGTGAAGTTATGGCACTGGTTGCACATAAGAACCGGTTTAGACAGGTTGGCCTTATGGCAGTCTTCGCAGTTCACCTGACCCAAGTGAGAATGATGGGGATTGGGAACCAGATCGGCTGTCTGTTTAGCCAGTTTGTCATAGTCACCGTGGCACTGCATGCACTGATACTTAGTGACATAGCCGTCTTTGCTCTTCGGCCACATAGCACCGTGAATTTGTCCCAGTGTCTTGGCCTGAGCAGCAGGAGCAGCAGGAGCAGCAGCGGCAGGTGCCTGATCAGCTGCATAAACGGAAAGACCGACGCTCATTCCGAAAAGAGCGGAAGCTAAAACGAGTAATGTTTTTTTCATTTTTGATCTCCTCTTACTTTGCAGCTGCGGCTCTCTGAGCCATTTCTTTACCGGCAATTCTTCCGAATACGGTGGCTGCGCCTAACTGAGCGCCGCCGGCATAGTTATGGAAGAAGATACCGCCGGAAGAGTTGCCGACTGCATAGAGACCGGGAATGGTCTTGCCGTCCAGGTTCTGAACTTCAGCCTTCGTGTTAATCAGCGGGCCGCCGAATGTAGCGGTCATACCGCCCTGCAGAGGAACTGCATAGAACGGAGCTTTTTCAATCAGATGCGGTTTCTTGTAGGTGTTCGGCGGATTCATCTTGCCTAACGTACCGTTCTTGACCGCTTCGTTGTATTCCTTCACGAGCGCCACAATCTTGGCAGGAGGCAGACCGGCCTGCTTAGCCACTTCTTCGATCGTGTCGGCCTTACCATACGGGCTGTTCAGCATATCGAATTTGGGAATAACTTTATCGAGAACCGGGCAAGTGGAGTCAACGATAACCCAGCCGGTATTGTCCAGTGTCTTCTGAGCGGTTGTTCTGGCTTTAATCACATAGGTGTTGTTTTCATCCATGTAACGGTTGCCGGAAGTGTTGACCTGGATGCCGTAGCCGGAGTTCAAGACGTCTGCAGGGTTGACGTGGGTTGCGCCGATAATCGGGCCGGCATGGAACTGGTCCATGTTGACGCACTTGGCATAAAGCGGAAGCGTCAGAGAAATGTTTTCACCGGTTGTGGACTTGGAGCCGCGGAGCACCATGC
>ENA-ORRL01002032-ORRL01002032.1-human-gut-metagenome-genome-assembly--contig:-NODE-2032-length-13096-cov-7.704010_pt1 | contig 13096 bp, 10 predicted proteins | sample MGYA00242175_ERZ509134 | MGnify/ENA primary metagenome ERZ509134 (study PRJEB26280, sample SAMEA2338660) | human gut metagenome | biome: human gut; feature: human-associated habitat; material: faeces... | reverse complement strand
TCCTTTTGTAAACCCCTTTTTTACAATTTTTTTATCTTTTTTACATTATCGGCAATTTCTACATTTTAAACTCATTTGTTGTTTGTTTTATCCCAAAATTCACTATATACACCCTTTTTTTAAAAATAAACTTTATTCGACAGATTTTCAAAACAATTTTCTTGACAAAGAATGGGTATATATATATAATAGTATTAACAAATAAATCCCCTTAAAAACATTGACGGGAACAAGATGCAAATGAACCGGCAAAGAGAGCTGACGGTTGGTGTGAGTCAGCATGGAACATTGTATGGATAGCTCATCCCCGAGTTTTTCGTGTGAAGTGTATATACTATATATATGTAATGCGAAACGCAAGACTGCGTTATCGGTCGGGACTTTGTCAGAAGTCTTTAAGGAGAACACAGTGATGTGTTCTTGAATACGGGTGGTACCACGGATTTTATTCGTCCCTTTGTTTAGGGGGGCGATTTTTTTGTGCTATTTAACAGGAGGTTATTATATGAAACCATCATTTGAAAAGTACATTCCCTTTAAGCAGATTAATCTGCCGGACAGACAGTGGCCAAACAATACTATAACAAAAGCACCGATCTGGTGCAGTGTTGACCTTCGTGACGGTAATCAGGCGCTTGTCGATCCTATGAACCTTGAAGAAAAGCTCGAATTTTTCCACGCACTTTGCGATATGGGCTTTAAGGAAATCGAAATCGGTTTTCCGAGTGCGTCAGAAACAGAATACGAAATCTGCCGTGAGCTTATCGAAAACAACCACATTCCCGATGATGTAACAATTCAGGTTCTTGTTCAGGCAAGAGAGCATCTTATCAGAAAAACTTTTGAGGCTGTTAAGGGTGCTAAGAATGTTATCGTTCATTTCTATAACTCAACTTCAACTCTCCAAAGAAAAGTTGTTTTCAAAACAGATATGGACGGTGTAATCAAAATTGCCGTTGACGGTGCAAAGCTTATTAAACAGCTTACTGATGAATATGACGGAGATACAAACTTCAGATTTGAATATTCTCCCGAAAGCTTCAGCGGTACCGAGCCTGAAAACGCTGTTGAAATCTGCGACAGGGTTATCGAGGCACTCGGTTCGACTGCCGAAAACAAGTTGATTGTCAATCTTCCTAATACTGTTGAGATGTGTACACCGAACACATATGCAGATCAGATTGAATACTTTGCAAGAAATCTTAAACATCGTGACGCTGCTATCATCAGTATCCACCCGCACAATGACCGTGGATGCGGTGTTGCCGCAGGCGAACTTGCATTGCTTGCAGGCGCTGAAAGAGTTGAGGGTACACTCTTCGGCAACGGTGAGCGTACAGGTAATATGGATATCGTTACGATGGGACTTAATATGTTCACACAGGGCGTTGATCCTAAGCTTGACTTTTCAAATCTTCCAAAGCTCCGTGAAATCTACGAGCGTTGCACAAACATGAAGATTGATCCTCGTCAGCCATATATCGGCGAGCTTGTATTTACAGCATTCTCGGGCTCACATCAGGACGCTATCAACAAGGGTATGAAATATATGAAGGAAAGCGGAACTGATTACTGGGAAATTCCGTATCTTCCGATTGACCCTGCCGATGTCGGCAGAGAGTATGAGCCGATTATCAGAATCAACTCACAGTCCGGTAAGGGCGGTGCGGCTTTTGTTATGAACAACAACTTCGGTTATGACCTTCCGAAGAGAATGCATCCCGAATTTTCAAAGCTTGTTCAGGCAAAATGTGAGGAGCTTGGCAGAGAGCTTATTCCGAAAGAGCTGTTTGAGGTGTTCGAGAAGAATTATCTTGAGCATAAGCAGAAATATGTTCTCTCAAGCAGAAAGATTTATGAAGAGAGCGAAAACGGCAATGATTATGTTCACTTTAAGGGCAAGATGAAGATTAACGGCAACGAAGAGGTTTCTCTCAGCGGTGTCGGCAACGGTCCTATTGACGCATTCTTCAATGCAATCAAAAAGGTCGGTCTTGACAAGTACGAATTCATCTCATACAGTCAGCACGCAATTTCTCAGGGTTCCGACTCAAAGGCTGTTTCATATATTGAACTCAAAAAGCCTGACGGAAAGAATATCTTCGGCATCGGCATTGACTCAAATGTCAATGTTGCATCGGTACTCGGTGTTCTCAACGCAATCAACAGAGCCGAGGCTTAATCAATTTAACAATTCAATTTTCAGGGCTGTGCGAATGTGCAGTCCTGTTTTTTATGCTCTAAATAACTCTGTTTAGAAAAATGTTACAAATCACCTTTAAAAATTAAGAATTTCGTTACAAATGATTGAATATTTTCAAGAATAATGTTACACTACAATTAAGAGGTGATTTTATGCTTCAAAGAAAAGCCTATGAACATTTAGTAAAATGGAAAAATACACCCGATAAAAAAGCTCTGCTCATTACAGGAGCAAGGCAAATCGGCAAAACATATATTATAAGAAAATTTGCAGAAGAAAATTATTCAAACTTTATCGAGATAAATTTCATCACAAATCCCGATGCCGCAAAGATATTCAACGGGGATTTGAATGCTGAAACGATACTGATTAATCTAACCGCATACACACAAAAGCCCTTGGTAAAGGGAGATACTTTGATTTTCTTTGACGAGATACAGGAATGTCCGTCTGCGAGAACGGCAATTAAATTTCTTGTAGATGACGGGCAGTTTGATTACATTGAATCGGGCTCACTGCTCGGAGTAAGATATAAAGAAGTAAAGTCCTATCCCGTCGGTTACGAAGAAAACTACCGTATGTATCCGCTTGATTTTGAAGAATTTGCAACTGCAAACGGTATTCAGCCACAAACGATAGAATATTTAAAGAAATGTTACGACAATAAAGAAACGGTTACGGAAGCAGTTCATCAATCAATGTTGAAGCTTTTTCAATACTATATTATTGTCGGCGGAATGCCTGCGGTTGTACAGAAATTTGTTGATACAAAAGACATCGGTGAGGTCTTGAAAATTCAAAAAGATATTCTCGACTTGTACAGACAGGATATTTCAAAATATTCCGACAACAACAAAGAGAAGATAAAGAGCATTTTTGATTTAATTCCCGCTCAGCTTAATGACAGGAACAGAAGATTTACACTTTCCGATATTAAAAATTCTGCACGAATGTTGAGATACGAAACAAGTTTCAACTGGCTTGCAGACGCAGGAGTTGCTCTCCCCTGTTACAACATAACCGAACCCGTACTGCCGCTTGAGCTCAACCTACAGAACAATCTTTTTAAACTGTTCTTGTGTGATACGGGACTGCTTTGTGCCGCATCAATGGGAAACATTCAGTTTAACATACTGTCGGGAGATTTGTCCGTTAATATGGGAAGTATTCTTGAAAATGTATTTGCTCAGGAGCTTATTTCAAACGGTTTTCTTTTAAGATATTTCAATAAGAAGAATATCGGTGAAATTGATTTTATCGTTCAAAAAGGTAAGTCAGCCGTACCGATTGAAATTAAGTCGGGCAATGACTACACAAAACACAAGGCATTGGATAACTTGATTGCAAAGCAGAGTTGGAACATAAACAGCGGTATTGTGTTCTGCAAGGGCAATTTGGAAATTGAAAACGGCATAACATATTATCCATGGTATATGTCAATGTTTTTCAAGCAGGAAACACTTCCCGAACATCTGAAAGTTAATGTTGATATTGTAAATATCTGATAATCGACAATTGCAGGACTGTGCGAATGTGCAGTCCTGTTTTTTATGTTCCGAATCGTCCATAATAAGCCTGTGAGCGAAAAATAGGGGCATACAGCTAACATAGCTATATGCCCCTGAAAATCGGTTTTAAAGCTTATTTCATGCTGTTTTCGTAAGACTCAATCATCTTTTTAACCATCTGACCGCCTACAGAACCTGCTTCTCTTGCAGAAATGTCGCCGTTATATCCCTGTTTGAGGTTTACGCCTACTTCGTTGGCACATTCCATCTTAAAGCGTTCCATGGCTTCCTTTGCCTGAGGTACATTAATCTGATTGTTATTGCTTGACATAATTTGTTTTCTCCTTTTCAAAACTTTTAAATCTCGTTAAATTTATTAATAAAGCGGCGTTTCGGCATCCCGTTTTCATCGCCGCAATAGTATTGTTTGCGGTGAAATTCGTTTTATTATTTGTAATTTTTTCAAGTTTTGAAATTCACAAAAAACATCATACAAAGCAAAAAGCAGCTATGCCAAACGACATAACTGCTTTTTATATTGTGTATGAAAGGGTTAGGGAAATAAGCCTTTCGTCTTGCTGTTAAAATATATTGAGTTACTTTTTCTCGATTGAATCGGTCTTGTAGATGAAGTCAACCTTACCGTCCATATCTTCGGAAATACCGCTGTAGTTGTTGTACTTCTTTGATGCTTTCTGAACAGCCTTGAAACGGTCGATGATATCCCGGACATCACCGTTTGCGGCATCAACAATGCTGTCAATGCCCTCCTCTTTGAACTTCTTCATACCCTTGGACAATGTCATTGCACCGTCATTGAGCTGTTTAACACCGTCAACAAGTGCTGCACTGCCGTCCTTGAGAGTACCAACGCCCTCGAAGAGGCTCTTTGTACCGTCCGAAAGTGAGCTTGTGCCGTTTTTGAGAGTCTTTACACCGCTTTTAAGGCTTGATGTACCGTCCTTGAGGGTTGAAGTACCGCTCTTGAGTTCGCTTGTACCGCTCTTAAGACTTGAAGAACCGTTCTTGAGCTGACCGGCACCGCTTACAAGTGAACCTGTGCCGTCCTTGAGTGTATATGTGCCGGCAAGAATCTGCTGAGCGCCCTCGTTAGCCTGATCAACACCCGCTGTGTATGAAAGCACACCATGATAGAAAGTGTTGTAGCTGTCAAGCTGAGTTTTGAGAGCCTGAAGTGACTTTCTGCCTGCCTGAGCTTTTGCAACACCTGCCTGAATCTGACTCTGAACCTCTTCGCTGTTCATATTTGTTTCGATAAGGCTCTGAATCTGTGCCTCTGTATTGCTGTCAATTGCAGTCTGAACCGCAGATGAACTCATTTGTGTAGAAACTGCAGTAGAAACCTGAGCCTGAACTTCTTCGCTGACCTGACCTGCGGCAACAGCGGCATCATACTGATCTGCCGTCATACCAAGACCTGCGGCTGCGAGAACCTGTTCCGTAACAGACTTTCTTACCGTTGCCTCAACGGCAGTTCTGATAACATCCTTCTGGCTGTTTACAGTTGCCGTTACTGTTTCAAGTGCTGTATTGTAAGCGAGCTTCTGAGCATTTTCATCGCTGAGTGATGAAATAAGTCCTTCAAGAACGCTGTCATAGTTTTTAATTGTAAGCTTGTCGGCTGTAAGACCTGCGGCGGCAATCTGAGTGTCGGCAGTTGAAAGAAGTGTGTTAAACACCTGTTCTGCACCGCTGTTTAGAGTTGCGCTGTTGGATGAAAGCTTGCCGAGACCGCCCGCAAGTGTTGCAACATAACTGCTGAGACTTGCCGCACCGTTGTCAACCTGTGACGCACCGCCTGCAAGTGTTGCAAGACCGCTGTCAAGCTGTGATGCACCGTTTTTGAGCTTTGACGCACCGTCATCAAGCGTTTTTGCTCCGCTTGAAAGACCGTCTGCACCGCTGTCAAGTTTTTTTGCACCGCTGTTTACCTGTTCTGCACCGTCATAAAGCTTGTCAATACCTTCAATGAGTGTGCCTGACTTGTCAAGAAGTGTGCCGATACCGTCATAAAGCTGTGAAGAACCGTCAACAAGCTGTTCTGCGGCGTCTTCGAGTTCATCAAGAGAATCCTTAAGCTCGTCAACCTTATCGTCAACCTTTGAAAAATCAACATCGTTGAAAATATCGTTCATTGCAACTGTCATTGTTGTTGAAAGTTCAAAGTCGGTTGTGTCTGCTGTGATTTCAACATAATCAGGGATTTCCATTTCATCCTTGTCAATGTCAAGGCTGTCCTGCATACCCGGAAGAGCAAAACCGGCAACAATTGTTCTTGTACCGTCATTGATAGCCTTGCCGTTTGAAACCTCAACATTTTTGAAGTTGTCATCGTCAAGAATCATACCTGAAAGCATAAGGAACGGAACATTAACTTCTTCTGTCTTGCCGTTAATCTTAACCTTTTCCTTCTGTGTGTTTTCATAGTCAATGCGGATTGTAACCTTACCGCTCTTGCCTGCGATTTCATCTGCAGAAACAGTTTTGCCGTTGAGCTTGTAGCTTAATTTGAGCTTTACGGGAAGTTCGGTTGTGCCTGTTCCCTGATAGTAGATATCATCGCCATTTGCAGCCCACTCATAAGCGTTGTTTTCGTTTACCGTGTATGTTTCGTCACCCTTAACATTTTTAACATTCTTGAGGTTTGAAACATCCTTTACCTTGCCTTTTGTATCTACACCCTTGAGCCAGTCGCTTACAATGATTTTCTTAGCCGCACCGCTTGCGTCGGCAATAACATAAACGGTTTCATTTTTGCTGAGCTTTTTGAGAGCCTCTTTAGTTGTGCTTGCCTTCTTAACAGCCTCAACCGTACTTTCTGTCTGAACGCCGAGAGCCTGTGCAGTATTGTCTGCACCGGCGGAATAAGCGGCAACGCCTACTCCGCTGCAAAGAATTGTGAGTGCAAGTGCACCCGAAATAGCACCCTTGATATAGTTTTTGCTTAAAAATTTATGATTATTATTTTTGTTATTCTTTTTCATTATACAGCAGCCTCCGAAATTGATGTTTTTTTCGGCTTAAAACCGAGAGTTGTCTTTGCAATTACCTTGTCGAACAGCATAAACATTGCCGGCAAAATAAGCGTTACGCAGAACATACTGATGACAGCGCCTCTTGCAAGGAGCTTACAGATTGATGAAATAAGGTCAACATCCGAGTAGAATGCGACGCCGATTGTAGCGGCAAAGAGTCCCATTGCACTAACGATAATTGACGGAATTGAAGTTTCAAGAGCCGTAATAACCGAGGTGCGTTTATCGTTTCCGAGATACCTTTCCTTCTTATATCGTGTCGTCATCAAAATTGCGTAGTCAACCGTTGCACCAAGCTGAATTGTACTTATACAGATAGGTGTGATGAACGGGAGCGACTCGCCCATAAGATGCGGAATACCGAGGTTGATAAAGATTGCAAGCTCAATAACCGCAACAAGAATAATCGGAAGTGTGATACTCTTTTCAACAATCGCAATGATAATAAAGATTGCAACAATAGAAATTGCATTTACAACCTGAAAGTCAACTGTCGTGATGTTTACAAGGTCGTTTGTACAAGCGGCTTCACCGATGAGAAGTCCGTCCTTATCATACTTTGTAATGATTTTATTCAACTCGTCAATCTGCTTTGCCATAGGATCTGTGGCTGTTTTGTACTCAGAGTTGATAAGCATAAGCTCCCATTTATCATTTTTGAGAACGCTTGTGATTGACTCGGGAAGAACTTCTTCCGGAACAAGCGAACCTACAACGCTTTCAAGACCGAGAACATATTTTACGCCGTCAACCTTTTCAAGCTCGTTTGTCATATTTCTTGCGTCCTTTGCAGAAAGCGAAGAATCAACAAGAACCATATGTGTTGTACCGACACCGAATTCATCTTTAAGCTTTGTGTTGGCAATTACATTTGCCATATCCTCGGGAAGACTTTCCGACAAATCGTAGTAAATCTCATTGTTTGTCTGGCTGTATGCCGAATAGAACGGATAAATAAGAGCCGCAAACATTACGAGAAATACGGGGAAAATTTTAACAAGTCCTGTTGCAAGCTTCTTTGTTGACGGAATAAGCGACTTATGCATTGTCTTTTCAAGAGGCTTGTCAAGAACAAGAATGAGCGACGGAAGAACCGTTACACAGGAGATAACACCGAGGATAACACCCTTTGCCATTACAATACCGAGGTCAAGACCGAGTGTGAATGTCATAAAGCAAAGTGCGATAAAGCCTGCAACCGTTGTGATTGAACTTCCGATTACGGAACGGACGGTTTCGTGAATTGCAACAGCCATTGCCTGCTTGTGGTTTTCACAAATGCCCTTTTGTTCTTCATAGCTGTGCCACAGGAAGATTGAGTAGTCCATTGTTACCGCAAGCTGAAGGACTGCCGCCAACGCTTTGGTAATGAATGAAACCTCACCCATAAAGTAGTTACTGCCCATATTTACGAGGATAGCAACCGCTATACTTGCAAGGAACACAAACGGGATAATCCAGTTATCCATAAAGATCATCATTGCAATTACCGCAAGAACAACAGCGATTGCAACATAAGTCATTTCCTGTTCCTCAAACATATCCTTCATATCCGTAATCATTGCCGACATACCCGAAACAAAGCATTGTTTACCGGCAACCGAACGGATTTCTTCGATAGCGTTCATTGTTTCATCAGCTGATGTTGAGGTATCGAAGAATACCGCCATCATTGTTGCATTTCCCGAATTGAACGCATCATAAATTTTGTCGGGCAACATTTCCTTTGGAATTGAGATGTCGGCAAAATCGTCATACCAAAGAACCGTATCAACATGGTCGATTTCTTTGATTTTTTCCTCTGTTGCCGCAACATCCTTATCATCCATATTCTCAAAGATGAGGAATGAAAAAGCACCCTTTCCAAAGTCATCAAGCAAATAATCCTGACCCTTGATTGTGTCGAGGTTATCGGGAAGATAACTAAGAATGTCGTAATTAACCCTTGTAAATGCCATTCCCAAGGCTGACGGAATCATCAGCGCAACGGCAAGTATAAGGATTACGAAACGGCTTTTAACAACCGCTTTCCCTAACTTCATATTTCATACTCCTTCATATATGATTTGCAGACTGCACTCTGCATTCAAAGGAACGATCCGAGAGGTGAACCGTATTTCCTTTGTCCGTAATATATTCTATTACGACTTTGTTAAAATTTAAACAGACACAAAAAATGCCGTGTCAGGAATTTAGACACGGCAATAAATTTGTACGGAAATCAGACATTTTGTTAAATTCGTCTGCATTTCAGACACGCAAATAAACGCAAATATTCAATTTTAACCAATAAAACAGCAATCAGGCATTGATTTTGGCACATCTGTCCAATGCAGACTCCATTGAACCCTCAAACAGCTCACAAATGCGTTTCATCTTAATTCTGAGGTCATATTTCATACCTCCGCCGAGCCAGTCGATAATAAAACCGACAAGCTGACACTTGTAATACATAATCATTGCGTCAAGGTCATCTTCGGCAATATTCTTTGTAATTTCAAGCTTGTCAAAATAGCTTTTTATAGCGTGAGTACAAATCCTGTTGAGATACACATCAAATGTAGTTCTGTTCGCAGAATTGTAAATGTGCTGAATCACCGACTTGTTTGAAAAAGCATAGTCAATTACAGAAATCAGGCTTTCATAAACAGAGGTATTGTTGTCGGTTTCGGTCGCAACAAATCTGTCAGCCTCTTCAACGAGAATTTCCTCAAGAAGCGACGGAATGTCGTCAAAATGGTAGTAGAAAGAATTACGGTTAATTCCGCATTCTTCAACAATTTCCTTGACTGTAATTTTATTCAACGGCTTTTTATTCAAAAGCGAAATAAATGTCGCCTTGATAGCCGCCTTGGTAAATGTCGGCATAGTGTCCCCCCTGAAAATTGCAAAACATCCGTGTGCAGACGGATATTTCCGTTCCGAATTTTTTCATACACAATATATGCAGCCGATTGCTACACTAATTAAAGTAAATTGTATCACAATTATTCAAAAATAGCAATAACAAGCATATTAACAAAATCAGGGGTTTGTTTTGTATTTTCTATGTAAAAAAGCCCCGAATTTGATGTTACCCCCAAAAAAAGTCAGACCAAAAATCTAATGATTTTGGAGGTTGGTTCAAAATCGTGGCTTTTATATTTATAAAGTGATAAATTCAATATCTTTCGGGAAATCATTTTGCACACTGCAAAGGCTGATTTCATAGTCCGAAAATTTGTATTGCTTCATATAATATTCGATTTGATTTTCAGAGAATTTTCCGTTGCCGACATCAACACTTTTTGCGCCACGGTGAAATCCGTCACCCATACATTTTAGGAGTGCCTCTTTTTTAGTCCACAATTCAAAAAATGTGCCGAGCCTGTCAAAAGCGTTGCCGAGCAATTTCATCTCGTTGTCGCAGAAAACAATTTTTCCGAGCCTTATGCCCTTGAGAAATCGAATTTCTTCAATATCACAGCCGACTTCGGACCCCGACAACGCAAAAAGCACATAGCTTCCGCTGTGCGAAATATTGAAACAAAGCCCATTGTCACATTCGGGCTTGCCGAATTCATTCACGGTGATTTTTGCACCGCCAAGAAATTTGTTCATAAACAAGCCGCCTGCAATGCAACGCAGTTTATCGTCAGCTCTGCGGCATCTTTGAACACGCTCCGCCCTTTCGGAAGAAAGCTCACCGACTCTGTCAAAAGAGATTTTGCGGATATCGGTTATAAAAAGCCGTGTTTTCATATCAATAGCCACGGAGAGCGTCAAGCGAATCATCGGACATAATCCAATCGTTCACATCAATTTCCGTAAAATCGGTTTTATCGTTTCTGACAATAACCTTGTCAATACCTGCGTTGATAACCATACGCTTGCACATTGCACACGAAGATGTGTTCTGAACATACTCGCCGTTTGACATCTCCTTGCCGACAAGATAAAGCGTTGCGCCAATCATCTGTTCTCTTGAAGCGTGGATAATAGCGTTCGCCTCGGCGTGAACGCTTCTGCAAAGTTCGTAACGCTCGCCACGGGGAATGTTGCGTTCCTGACGGATACAAAATCCCAAATCACAGCAATTTTTTCTGCCTCTCGGAGCGCCTGTATAGCCTGTTGAAACAATCTGGTCGTTGTTCACGATAATTGCGCCAAAATTTCTGCGCAGGCAAGTTCCCCTTTCAAGCACAGTTTCGGCAATGTCAAGATAATAATTAATTTTGTCAATTCTGTCCATATAAAAACACCGTCCGTTATCATAATTTCAAATTCGGTCAAGTATATTTTAGAGTAGTCAAAAGCAGTATCAGCCTTTGAGCTTTTCAACACAATCTCTGCATACATATTTTCCGCCGAATGCAATCAGATTATCAAGAGTATTGCAAAAAACGCACTTGCTCTCTGCCTTTTTAATCGTAACGCACTCATCGTCAGCCTCAATGTGAAGAATGTCACCCGGCTTAATGTTGAGGTGGTTGCGGATATCCTTTGATATTACAATTCTGCCTGCTTTATCAATTTCCCTAAAGTTTGTATAAATCATTTTAATTCACCATAATCCCTATTTTTTAATTCACCATAATCCCTATTTTTACCTATACTACCATTTTTCGGGATTTTTGTCAACGATTTTATTAAATAATTTGATTACAAAAATGACAATATTGTACATTTTGTCGTTAATTGCAGCAAAAGGAGTAAAAATGCTGAATTATATCTGGAGCGGACTCATTGCCGTGAGCGTATTGTGTGCGTTGTTTATGGGCAACACCGCCGACATTTCAAACGCACTCATCGAAAGCGGAGCGTCATCAATACAGCTTATTCTCACAATGGCAGGCATAATCTGCCTTTGGTCGGGAATTATGAAAATCGCAGTCGAAAGCGGTTTGACAAACATTTTTGCAAAAATCTTTGCACCGTTGCTCCGTCCGCTTTTTCCGAGACTTGATAAAAAAAGCGACGCCTTTCAAAGCATCACCATGAATATCAGTGCAAATCTGCTCGGACTCGGCAATGCCGCAACACCTTTCGGGCTAAAAGCAATGGAACAGCTGCACACGCTCAATGACCGCCGTGACATTGCGAGCAACGAAATGGTTGTTTTTGTAGTTATGAACACAGCGTCACTCCAGCTTTTACCAACAACGCTTGCCGCACTCCGCCAATCCTACGGAAGCTCTGCGCCTTTTGAAATTATCGTTCCCGTCTGGATAAGCTCTGCGTGTGCGTTGACGGTGGCATTGCTGATTGCCTGTACGCTGAATATCAGGCAAGGCAAAATTTGAGAAATGTGGTGAGCAAATGGAATTTGTAATGCCGGCATTTGCGTGTATTGTTGTGGTATTCGGGCTGATAAAAAAAGTTCCCGTATTCGATGTGTTCATCTCGGGAGCAAAAGAGGGAGTAAAACTTCTGTACAACATTGCCCCTACAATTATGGGACTTGTGTTTGCCGTTGACCTTTTGCAATCAAGCGGAGCAATTGACGCAATATGCGCACTGATTCAGCCGACAGCGGAATTTTTAGGATTTCCGAAAGAAATCGTTCCGCTCGTACTCCTCCGCCCCGTTTCGGGAAGCGGTTCAACCGCACTCCTTACAGCCCTTTACAAAACCTGCGGTCCCGACAGCTTTGCGGGCAGAACAGCATCCGTACTCGCAGGTTCAAGCGAAACAACCTTCTACGCAATCGCAATGTACTTTGGCTGTATCCGAGTCAAAAAAATTCGCCACACCCTCTTTGCCGCCATAACCGCCGACCTAACCGCCGCAATCATGAGTGTTATAACGGTCAGATTGTGGTTTAATATGTGATTGTAAAGTGTTCCCTTTTCGGAACACTTTTCCTAAATTCAAGCCTTGTGTTCCCATTTCGGCACGATTTTATTTTAACACTTTTCAATTTGTCATTTCCCTTGTCAAACAAAGTTATTATTCAAAAAATTTGATACTAAATTAAAAAGCCCTTTGAGAAAAGATTTCTCAAAGGGCTTGATAAACTGGAATTTATATTGCAATCATTTTTTCTTTAATTCTAGAATATTCTTCTTGATCTGCTGTATAACCCCCCCTGAAATCATCATCCGTTTTTCCTGTCGGATCTTCAAGTTTCCAGTTGTCATCAAACGCTCTGCCGATAAACGGACAACCTACATCACAACCCATGGAGATGTCTGGCTCCGGGATGCTTGATATCAGCTTAGAATACTGCTTTTTCTCCATGTCGATGCCATAAAGCTCCTTAATGAGACGGACGGCATCCTGATTGATCTGGGGCGCAGCAAGTATGATGGAATCCTTCAGGAAATCAATGCCCGTATGATTCTGTATAA
>ENA-ORRL01002019-ORRL01002019.1-human-gut-metagenome-genome-assembly--contig:-NODE-2019-length-13173-cov-7.445723_pt1 | contig 13173 bp, 10 predicted proteins | sample MGYA00242175_ERZ509134 | MGnify/ENA primary metagenome ERZ509134 (study PRJEB26280, sample SAMEA2338660) | human gut metagenome | biome: human gut; feature: human-associated habitat; material: faeces... | reverse complement strand
GGTTCGACTCCGCCCATCTCCACTAAAAGTCCATAATGGGCTGATTGCCAATATTTTACAGAGTTCGAGTCTCTCAAACGGGACAAAAACGGGACAAAATTTTTCCTTGTATGACACCCTTGTGGAGTTGTGCAAAGAAAAAAAATGTTCTTTTCGTCGCCTCTCCCGCACATTGATTTCACAGCATCAATGCATTCTGCATGGAATTCACGACATATACAATGTTCTGACTCCATGCGGGACGATGCCACGGCCGCTCTTGTAACACATTGATAATCAAGTATCGTTTATTTTAAGCGTGGATTTCCGAAGATTTTTTGGCCACTAATCCACATGTGATTTCATAATCCCCTATGAATCAAGTCATTGCAAAAACAGATGTGGCACCGTCCCGCAATATGCAACGGCGGGAGACGCTTACACTGTTTTTTAACGAGTCCGATCGGAGGTGTAGCCGTGGGAGGTTCGCTTCGCTCATCCCTGTCGGGCTCGCGCCCGACATCCCATTCACAAGGCCATGGGCGGCCATGCCTCCCACGGCCACACCTCCGCCGGACTTTACTAAAACGCGGATTGTGACGGAAACGTGTTAACAGGGCGTGTGGAACTTGGCTGAAATGTAGAAGTTGAAATATATTTCCTGTATCTTCCTGCCATAACGTTATGATTCATGGAACAAAAATAGCACTCCGAAGAGAGCTAATAAATGACACAGCAACTTCATTCAATCTTTTAACGAATGGTGTACAATCGTAAACAACGCTGAGAATGGAATAGGCAACAAGGCAAGACCTATCGCACTTGACCTCATGCACAAATCGGGAAAAACGAGAATTAAAATTAAAAGCAGTATCGAAAATAGCGCATAAAAACATGCCATTTCGAAAATAAAATTGTTAACTTTTTCATTCTATTTTTCTTCCCGTGCTTGATATTCTCTTACTGACGGCACATCATCGACGCCATAACAAACTTCTTTACCAATAGCTTGACACTTGATGAATTTGTAAAGCAACACAAAAGGAGCGACTAAAACCATCTATTACAGACCGAACCTCTGAAGGTTCGCCTTCGTCACTACAGGTGACTTGCGCACGGCTTCACAAATGATGTCAAAGTCTATTCTTTCTATCTTGCCAAGGTATTTCCATTCCGAAAATTTCGATATGTTCACTTCCTTAATCTCTGCACAATTGACATAGGAATCGTGCATCAGAAACGGATATCGAACCCTCTGCACCGGTATCTGTAACTGCACAATAGCCGGAGGCATAAACTTGTTAATCTCGGAGTTCATTATCACACCTCCATACACATTACCTGCATTGTCAAACCCGAGTACAATGAAATACTTATGTCTTGAAGTGTCTCCAGAATGCTTGGGCGTAATCCCATTGGATTCATCCATCTCAATACGATAAACATTACCTTTTTCGATGGAGGCATCTGCCAACTTCTTCAGTATTTCCGAAGACAAGAAATCAGAAAGAGCCATTACGCAAGTGCTTTACATAGTTCTTCCTGCTCAAGGATATATCGTAAGGTACTTTCACCAGCTCCAGCAGCCAACGCTATGGAATAATCGTCCATAACTCTACGCCCCTTTCCGTTATACGCCTTTGCCCACGCTGAATCGTGGGATTTGTCTTTCAATTGGGAAAAGGAGAGATTGAGATTTTCGTCGATAGATTTATCCAGTTCCTCCTTTACAGACTGAGATATATAGTCCATATTCTCTGGACGTTTGGCAATAAGGACATTCGGCGCGTCTTCTCCTGCCTTCTCTACTGCCTTATTATAGATAGGAATCAATCCTGCACAAGCCGAGTTACGATCATTTTTCACCGCATTATACAGATTTGTCGGCACAGGACCATAATCCAACGCACAAAAGTCATCTGCAATGATACGAATTCCCCATTTTGCCAGAAACGCCTTATTTGCAAAATAAAGAATTTTAAAAAGATGATAGAAATCGACGCCTTTGGTCTTGTTCAGAACGTAAAGAACTACCTCTATCAATGTCTGCTGTTGAAACCCAGTCATAGTCATAAACTTAATTATCTGCAAAAATATGATTAATTTTTCAGACAGCAAAATTTGCGCTACACTATGCATTTCAGCGATTTAACGACTAACAAATGTTACAACAAATGTTAGACGCCCCCTTCCATCTGCTTCCGGATACTTTCCGACACATCATCAGTCAGATCATACATGAGCCGCGACGCGATGGATGAATATGCGCCGAACACGTAGCGGTTATTAATCTTCTTGTTGCTCTTCGAGGTCTTTGTGCCATGTCTCAAACGGCGCAAATCAAGAAAGCGTTCATAATCCGTATGAGCGAACATAAGCTTTCCGTCCATATCGGCGCCGCCCGTCACGAGGATACGTCTGTCATTGGACAGCCTCCCGGTGCGGAAACGCACAGTACGCCAACTCTCTGGGTACTTATCCGTAAACTCCCGTCCAAATCATTCATATAATACCTTAAAATCAAAATGAGTTTTATTTTGAATCGAATAATCAGTAAATTGCAAAAAAAATATGGAAGACAAAGATTTATCTTCAACCGATTCTAAGAACTGGGGTGGTGCCCGCTCAGGTGCAGGACGCAAGGCAGTTCCTCACGGCAAGGCCTACAACTTTAGGTCTACGCCGGAAGTAGACGAGATTCTTTCAGCTCTAGGCAGCAACAAATGCAAATTCATTAATGATGCCATTCTCTACTATTCGAAACTTCAGAAATAACTCTTTAAAAGCCCGGCCCGCCCATCTCCACTAACGACAGCGCCTTCCGGGAATTCCGGGAGGCGCTGCTTTCAATTATAATCCGGTCGGGAACCGTTATCTTGGCATTTCCAGGACACGGACGCTGGCCGGTGCCTGGGCTGCATTGAGAGTAATTTCAAACTTGTATTTGTAGCCGGACTTCAATTCGAGGTCGTTGTCGGGGTAATAATGGAACTTGCGCTCCTTGATGGAGATTTCGAACAATTCCGCGCCCTTCTTTATTTTGGTCGGGACAGAAATGAACGACATCTGGGACACCTTGTCGCCCTGAATGGAAACCCTATTTCCGTATGGCGTAATGTTGCCGCTGATCATACCTCGGCTGACCGCACCGGTAACAAGATTGACCTTACATGAAAGAGGCACCTTCTTCACCAGTAGAGTCGCGAACTTGATGTCGTTCACTGTCATTCCGGTTCCTGGAAGAAGCTGAACCTCGCCAAGAGCCATCATGTGAGAGAACTCGAGTTTCACAGGCTGGTCAGAAGCAACCACCTCTTTGACCGAAGCCTTCATGAAATCACATTTGTCGAAATACACTTTCTCATTCTGATCCGAACTGATGTTATGGGAAATGCACTCAGGAGCACTGTAAACAGTACCATTGTCAGAATAAGGATAGTACGCATAGAAATCCAGCTTGTTCTCAGAATAATAAGTCCTGACCATGTCAATGCCGCTATCAGTCTTGGTACACATCAGATTTTCAGCGTAATAATCGCCACCGAAGGAAGGAGCCGACGTGCCCTTCCTTTCCAGGATATAAAGACCGAAAACATCACCGACATTGAAATCCAGTCCTGACGCCTTGGTGTACTCACCCACAGAAGTCCTGAGACTGATGACGCCAGGTTCATCCGAAGGAAGAGATTCTACTTTATCGCATCCGGCCAATGCCATTGAGGCAAAAGCCAATGCCAATACGTATTTATTCATTTTCATAATTGCCACGAAATTTAGTCTTTAATACATCTGACAGCATGTCCGGTCTCCTTAAGATGGTAGAGAGTCCTGATATCAGCATATTTGGCATAAACGTAGAACATATATGCTGAAGTGGTATAAGTATCCTGAACCTCGGAAGTCCACCATTCTCCGTACATTCCGATTCTCATGAAGCCCTCCTGATACTTTCTGTTTCCGCCAGGCAAGGCATTGAAACCAAACTCGTCGGTACCCTGATATTCAGGCTTGGTTTCATAATCTACGTCCTGCCATCCTTCCTTGGACTTTATCTTTGTACCAGGATTCTCACCCAAGTAAAGAATCAGGTTCTTGAAGTCATTGACAGTAGGAACATGCCACCCCTCAGGACAGAGTTTTCCAGGCATGACTGAATACCAGTTGTAGAGAGCGCCGTATTTCTTGCCGTTCTTAGGGTCATTGTCATAATAACAGTAACCTGCAACCTCACCCTGCTCAGTCGAATCCCATTCAGTCTGGTCAACGATATTCTTTATAGGCGTACCGTCATTGAATCTGGTAACCTTCAGGTTCTCGCCCATCCATCTCTGTGCACCCATGGTAATGATTCTGTATTCATTACCGTCAATGTCAGTGACGTAATTTGCATCATTGCCCGGATCCACCTCGACTACACCGCCGTCAGCGACAATACCCTCGTTCCACTCGGTAATCTCAGGAGCGATGGCGATCTCGTCACCATTGATCACCCTGTTGATAGTCATCGTGAACGTATAATGTTTTCCCGGCTGGAAGTCAACATCCTTGTCCATGACGCCGTTGAACTTGCGGTCACCAACACTTACTACGAATAGTACGCTTCCCTTATACGCCTTCTGCGGAATAATGAGAGCATCCACACCTTCAGCAACATTGGCAGTATAATTTCTAGTAAAAGAGCCATGAGGAATGATATCATCCGGAGCGAACGGATTGCCGATCTTACCTTTTACGAAATCAATACCGCCAGAGTTCCTGACATTCTTGAGAAGCACTTCAGCAGAAAGAATTTCATTGAAATCGCCAAAACCCTTTCCAGGCTTCAGCCTGAACGAGATGCGGCTCATGAGCCTCTTCATCCGGAAATGCACAGGAGAAGGTGATTTCTCGACATTGAGAGTAACTCCCAGCATCTTGTCAGAAAGGCTGTAACTCTCATCGCTGCTCTGGTCCTTATAGAAGACCGAAGTCGCAACTGTGCTCGATGATTCTATAACATCCTCACCATAAGGATAGTACATATAGAAATCAGTCTTGTCTTCATATTTCGGGAAGTAAATAGGCATATCAGCCTGAGCTTTTCCGCCATAAATGGTCAATGGAAGATTTTCCATATGTCTCACGCCCATGAATGCCTCTTCCTGACTATTCTTATGCCTGAAAGCATACAGACCTATCTTGTCTCCGTCTGAAAGACCGGCATCATCAGCACGAGTCTTTGTATCGACGGAAACAACCATATTTATTGGAATATCTTCATTCTGGCCCTTCTGATTTAAAGCCTCCCCCTCACAGCTGGCCAAAAGCGCCGCCAGAATCAAATAACCGAATATCTTTTTCATAATATCATAATTTATTTATTCGATTCAAAATTCTAAAAATCGTGTACGCATCTTACAGAGAATCCGCAATCAAGTGCACCCAAGAAGCGGTTGAACTCATCAGGATATGAAGAATCGAGAGAACGCACGAACGGCTCGCCGAAGAACGTAGTGTAGCTCCAGAATCTGGCAGTTTCACCTTTCTTGAAATAATTGGTCTTGCCCTTTCCATTCTCGTCCTCCAAATAGTAGATATAACCGGCAGGATAAGCATTGAAACCACTCTTATTAGTACCATTCTTCTTATTCCATCCCTCGGTGGACATCATTGAGAATCCGATTCCCTTCCAGCTTCCTACTGCAGTGCTTTCCCCGCCGAGCGCTTTTCCCAATGCATCCCAGTCAGTGGCAGTCGGGATATGCCAGCCTTCAGGACAAAGCCTGTTGCTCTCCACGGCGTTTCTATTGTAGAGGTATCCCATCTTTTCGATAGTCTCCGCAGTAAAGTCATCATTGTAAGCCGAATAAGCAGCCTCATCGATATTCTTTATCCATTCCGACTTATCCTCATTCTTATGAATGGAATTACCGTCATTGAGATGAGAAGTCCTCAAGTTCGCAGCCATCCAGAACTGCTTTCCGATACGGACAACAGGATATTCGTTACCATCGAAGTCCTTGACGGTCTTGTCTTCCGGAGGCAGAATCTCGTCTCTGTCCATGTCGATATCCTCGCCTGGCGTCCACTTGTCCACAACTATGTCAGTATTCAGAATGACACCTGCGAAGTCAGCATTCAATTTGATTGTAATAGTACTCTCCGTACCGGCTGCGAATTCCAGAGGCTGGGACGGTCTGAGAATGAACACATCATCACCTGCAACCACTTCGATGAACACCTCATCCGCAGGGATTGTCTGTGCAGGCATTATGAAAGATACACCTGAGAGATAAGAACCTGTAGCCTTGAATCTTCCGGAAGGAATGACTTCTGATTTCTTGGAATCACAGATAAAATTCTGATTCTCCAAATCGAAAGCGCCTGAAAGACAAACGCCCTTTATCACAATCTTCCTCTTGGCAGGAATCTCCTCAAGGTTATCGTAATATCCTCCTGGAGTAAGCCTGATGTTAACCTTCGAGAAAGCATGTTCCATTTCAAATTTCGGCTGCCCGTCAGCAGGTCTGAAGTCCATTACAGAAGCATATCTCAAGTCCATAACCTTATTTGCAGACTGGTCCTCCGGCAAAGATATCTCACCTGCAGTCTTGCCAGGCGCTATAAACCCGTCAATATAAGGAGCATAGACATATATGTTATTGTACGAATTCTCATCCTTCGGGAAGAAAGTCTGAGGATTGGACAGGAAACTGCTGCCTACCAATGTAAATTTCACATTGTCGCAGTATCTTTCCCCTGCAAGGGCCTTAGTTCCCTGCACAGAAGAAGTAGTCATATAAAGACCGATGTTGTCGCCTTCTGAAAACGCGCCCACTCTTGCCGGCACGCTCAGAGGTGCCCTGTCAATGGTACCGGGCATATCCTTTTCAGTATTGCATGCACATGCCAATACAGCCAAAGGCAATATCGCTATTTTAAGAACTCTGTTCATGATTTCAACATTTACATTAATATTTGATACACCTTACAGAATAACCTGTACGGAAGAGTGCAGAAGTCTTGAATACACCAGGACTGTTGAAGTACACATAGATTGCATCACCACTTGCACCATTCTGAGTAGATGAGCACCACCAGTATCCATATTTGGTGACATTGAAGAATGCTCCGGCATCATTACGGTATCCGCCAGGTCTCGCATCAAATCCGGAACCGTTTGTACCCTGATAGTCAGGAAGTTCATCCTTTCTGTATCCCATCCATCCGGAAGTGGATTTCATCAAGTTGCCCGCAAGGCCTTCACCGCCAAGTTCATTGACAAACATCATGAACTCTGAAAGTGTAGGAACCTTCCATCCCTCAGGACAGAGTTTGTCAGTATTCACCGCATGCCAGTTATACAGGAAACCGTAGTCATCTTCATTGTTCATGTCATCATTATACAGACAATATGCACCTTTCTTGGTCTCGGCAACCTGTCCCCACTTGTCTTTTGCGGAAATAAGGTCAATCGGAGTACCATCATTGTATCTTGTAACATGAAGATTGGATGTAGTCCAGTACTGCGCACCCACCTTCACTACCTGATAAACGTTTCCGTCAATGTCAGTAATCGGCTTAATCTCCTCAATTTCCTGATTCACATCGAAATTAAGGTCGAGACCTGATTTCCAAGGCTTTTCAGAAATGACAACTTCAAGGGCATACTTATTACCTATCTTATTGACAGCCAGCGAGAAAGTATATTCCATACCAGATTCAAGGGTCTTGTCTTCACCAAGAGCATAATCAGAAGTCTGACCGTTCACGGTAATATGCAGGCATCTGTCCTCCGCTGATATCTGCTGAGGCACAGTGATAAAAGTCAATCCTGAACATACGCCATCCTTGTTCACCAGTCTGCCTTTCGGAATGATATTTCCACGATTCGAAGCAGACGACACAGTTTCAGCTGAGAGATCCGCAACAGCTGTCGTATTCAATGTCATCTCGGCAAATGAATTTACAAGGTCTTCAGCAGAAATGTTGGTCGAAGTGAATTCAAGATTAATTTTGGAGAACATCCTCTTCATTGTCAATGAAGCAGGTCCGGCTGTTCCTTTCTTTACGAAATCATAAGATGTCATGAAGTCGGAAGCAATATAATCAGTAACATTGGACTGGTCCGTCTTCACGGAAACCTCCGCAGTTGTCTTTCCTGTCGGCACGTTCAGGATACCATAGGGGATATAGGCAATGACCTTACAGCTTGCATCAGGATACATCACAGGCACGCGGCCATAGAATTTGTCCCCCTTCTTCACAAACTCGGCATTGTCCACATACCTCTCATCAGTAAGAGTTCCGGTCACAGGCACGGCAAACACACCGGCATTCAGATATGCGCCTATCTCAGACTGGGAACTGTCCCAAGACAAGCCATTGATTTGCAGGCTCATCTCATCTCCTTCCGGTCTCGCAGGAGAATCCGTAGAAGAATTTTGCTTCTGGCATCCTGTCAATGCCACCGCCCCGAACATTGCGGCGATTGCTATATATAAAGTCTTTTTCATACTTTCAAACAGATTTTCAAATTGCCACATTCTATTTGTCCTTGACGCATCTCACAGCCATACCTACCTGAGGCATATGGAAGTCTGTCCAAGGGTACTCGGAGAGGTAGAGATATCCGCATTTCATGTTGTTAGTAGCGGCCTCATCTACGGTAGAAGACCACAGATAACACTCATTCATCATCCAGTCCTCCATGGCCATACCGCCAGGCATAGCGGAGAAACCAGTCTCATTGGTCGATTTCATTCCGGTCCACTCAGGAGAAATGAGAGTCGGCACATCCACTGTTCCATATCCGTTTTCCTCATCTACGAGCGCAGCCAACTCTGCCTTGGTAGGAACTCGCCAGCCCGCAGGACAAAGTTTGCCTGTCTCCACCACCTTGTAATTATACAGGGCACCAAGTTTTGTGAGGTTTTCAGGAATATTCTTGAAATATGTATAAGCAGGGGTCTCCAGTTTCATCCAGTCCGCATTGCCGCCCTCGCGGAATTCAATGGCAGTTCCATCATTGAGTTTTGTGGTATAAAGGTTCTTCGCAAACCAGTAGATTCCGTCGATTTCAACGTAAGGATAGGTATGTCCCTCAATGTCATTGACAGTTCCCTTGAATTTGCTTTCCTCTTCCGCCATACCGGTAACAGTGCCGCCGTCAGACCAATCCTTGATTTCTGAAGAAACGCTTACGGAAGGGCCCATATTGGTGATGGTTACTGTAACATTGAACACATTATCCTTGCCGGATTCGAAAACCAGTTCGCAGGAAGGCTTGTATGCCAATGTCTTGTCATAAATTCCGAGATAGAACAGGGACTCGCCTGCCCTGAATGTCTGCGGAAGGACAATAGCTGAGATGCCGCCGAGTCCATTTGAAATAGAATGTGAACTGATTGTATTCGCCTTGATGTCAGATTTCACAGAAAGATCGGAGAAACTCTTCTTTTCCACGTCATATACAGCCTTGGAAAAGAGCGATTTGAGAGTAACTTCCATTTTCTTAAGTTCCGGAACGGTACATCCCTCACCGGCTATCAAGTTAATAGTCACGCGGCTCAGAATGTGAGAGAACTTCATAGGCACAGGCGCTGTAGAAGGGGTGATGTTCCTTTCGACTGCAACCATATAGTCAGAACCCTTATAGTCATAATAGGAATTCTGATCACTTTTCACTTCCACAGGGAGATTGTTCGAATCTTTCTCGAATCCTTTGCTCTTGTGCGGATAATAAGAATAGAAGGTACACTTGGTAGTTCTGTCCGGATAATATGCAGGTGAAGAATCCGGGATAAAAGAACCGCTTGAGCACATATAGCAGACATTGTCCTCATTTCTGATTCCGGTCAGGTCCTGCTCTTTTCCATCGAGCCAGCCGACCACAGAAAGACCTATCATGTCCCACTCGTCAAAAGAAGTCCCCGCTTTTGTCAATGCCAGTGAGGAAGGCTCAATGCTGATGGCCAGTTTCCCCTCCGGCATTTCATCTCTATCAGAATTGCCTGTACAAGACAATAATGTAAGAAATGCTGCAAATGTGGCAGCACAATACAGAGATATTGATTTGCCACGTTTATTTTCTTGTTTTGTTTTAGCGTACATTGCAGTAAACGTTTGTCATAATAAAAAGCCTAGCAGCAAGTTCCGACAAATGTTATCAGCCTCTGTTTTTTTAGTTAATAATTTTCAATCCGTTTCCGGATTCCGGTCGCTGCAAATATATGAGAAATAAAACAGAAAATAGGGCTTTCACGCCCTATTTCCATCTAATACCCTATTTTATAACTATTTGATTTTCAATGATTCTGAAAAAATTTTTCTAATACCTCCCATATCAGGGCACTGCAATGATCAAAACGAATGAAGTCATTGGCCGGAACGTACAATTCCACGGCTTTCCATGAGTTCCTTGAAGTAATTGTCCAGACTCTTCCCGCTGCTGTTGATACCAAGTTTCGACCTGATTCTGGTACGCAGGGAATAGATACTGTTCATATTGGTATGGTCGTAAAGCATACGGATCGACTGCTGGGAGAAGCCCAGACAAATCAAACTGCAGTAGCACATTTCATGTCTGGACAGATCCGGATGTTCATTATGCAAATCACTGATAAGATTATGGGTAAACAGGTCTGTAATGGATATTATGTCCTCCTCCCACTTGATATTGGTAACCGGACTGACCTTGACATACTCCTTGAACTTCTCGTAGAATTGACTTGGACGTCCTTCATACAGAGAAGCCATTTCAATCAGGTCCTTGAGTCCGTCCATTCGTTTGCCGAGAAGTCTGGACATCTCACCGCTCATTCCGGCTTTCTGTCCAAGTTCCCGCTTGAGAGATTCGTATTTCTCGCTGATCTCCGAATACCCTTCACGTACAGAATCCACGTACTTCATGGCCTCTTCCTGTCTTCTGACCTGGTCCTTGAGCCTCTTTCTGAATATGATGTATCCCAAGCCTGCAAGAAGGATAAAAATCATGATAACCACAAGGAAAAGAAGACGCTGGTTCTGATGCCTGATCGCCAGAATGTCATAGGAGTCCTGAAGATACTCGTTCTTGTACTTCATTTCAGCGGCCTGGATGAGAGAACTCTTCGTTTCGATGAAAAGCGAATCCTCCAGAGCGGAGAATTTTCTTTCATTGGCAAGTGCCTGTGCATATTTGCCGTTTCTTTCATAGAGACGGGAAAGTGTGTAGTACACTCCGAGTCGGATTTTAAGAGGAGGATGACTCTGGATGGACTTGTTCAGCCAGTAGGCAGCCTTGTCATCTTTTCCGCACCTGTAGTAGGCGACACCCAATATATTATAATGTGAAATAGGCACGTTACCGCCACTGTATTTGTCATATATCTGCTTCAGCCGGTCAAGAGCCTCTTGGCTGCGGGTCGAATCAACTTCGTAAAGCAGCATTGCCTCCGAACTTGACAGCTTCAATACTGATGCGGTATCATTCACCTGCTTGGCGACAGGCATGGCCTCATATATAGCAGAAAGGGCCTCCTCATTACGGCCAAGCTGCATCAACATATTGATTTGCTGATATTTGGGTATCAGATATTGGGAAGATTCACCACTTCCCTTCAGCAAGTCCACTGCTATGGTAAACCTATCAAGGGCATCTTCGAAATCCTGCTGGAAAGCATAGCAGTAACCCAAAGCATTGTTTATGGCAGCCACCAGATAGTCGTCGCCGAGATTCTTGGCGTATATTTCTGCCTTGGAATAATATTCCGCAGCCATAGGAAAACTGTCCTGGGTGCTATAACTGTTGCCCACATTATACAATATCTGGAACTTTTCCCGGTCAGAGCCATTCTTCTCATAGTACTTCTCGGCGATCCTCATCAGAGAATCCCCGTAATACATTCCCATATTGTGTTTCGCTCTCGTGACAAGCAAGGCATAATAGGCGCGGTCCCGCTCTTTGGAAAAACTTCTGATAGGTCTAGTCTTCAAAATTGTCAATGCACTGTCAGGATCTACAGTAATGATTTCATTGGCCTCTTGCAGAAAAGAATCATACTCCTTCCCGCAACTGCATAGGGCAAGGGCGGAAAGAATACAAAATACATATATGATATAGGACTCGAGGAGTCTCTTGAATCGGATCATAAACAATTCAAAACCTCAGATTCTGCAGCTTGGTCCTCTGCTCCAAGGTTGCCGCTAACAAAAATAATAAATTTCCGTCAAAAAGATTAAGGGTGATATAGCATTTTTAAGAAAAACGTTCTATATTTGCGAAAGCAGCAGTTCTGATATTGTTATACGGTCAATAAACAGTATCGGAAATGAAGAAATCTATATTGAAGGCAGCCGCAGCTTTGCTGATGGCAGCTACGATGCAAATCTCCGCATACGCGGTGCCTGCACTCCCTAGACTGATTACTGTAAAGCAGTCAGATGGGAGCACTATTACTATCCGAATACACGGAGACGAGAAATTTCATTACACCACCACCAGCGACGGCTATCTGGTCGTACAGAAGAATGGTGTATATTATTATGCCACTGCTGATGCCTCCGGATTACGAGTTACAGATATCAAAGCAAATGACCCGTCGAAAAGAAGCGGAGCGGAATCTGACCTTCTGTTCTTCAAATCCAAAGGAATACCACAGCAGTTCAAGGAATCGGCGATTGCCCGCCTCTCCAGTAGTTACAAGCCATTGCCGCTCGGACAGGGACTGAACACAGGCTTCCCTACCAAAGGAGAGATACGCACACTTGTATTGCTGGTAAATTTCAAGGACCAGTCTTTCGAGAGCGAGACCGCACAGCAGGATTTCCACAACCTGCTGAACGAGGAAGGGTACTCCCAAAACGGAGCAACCGGCAGCGCCAAGGACTATTACCTCCAGAATTCAAGCTATCAGTTCAATCCTACATTTGACGTATATGGTCCTGTGACACTCTCTCATGACACCAAATACTATGGAGAGAATGACAAATACGGCATTGACAGCAGGGCTGAAGAAATGATAGCAGAGGCATGCCGACTTGCCCACGACAACCTGGGCGTCAATTTCGCGAACTACGACCTCAACAATGACGGTATAGTCGATAACGTATTCGTATTCTATGCCGGCAACAACGAAGCCGAAGGCGGCGGAGCCGACAAGATTTGGCCTCACAGGTCCGAGATTTCAGAAGAACTCGTACTGGACGGCAAAAGAGTATGCGTCTATGCCTGCT
>ENA-ORRL01002010-ORRL01002010.1-human-gut-metagenome-genome-assembly--contig:-NODE-2010-length-13212-cov-3.908794_pt1 | contig 13212 bp, 9 predicted proteins | sample MGYA00242175_ERZ509134 | MGnify/ENA primary metagenome ERZ509134 (study PRJEB26280, sample SAMEA2338660) | human gut metagenome | biome: human gut; feature: human-associated habitat; material: faeces... | reverse complement strand
GCCGCTTCAGCCACAGCGCGACGCCGAGGTGGACGGTGCAGACCGCCGCGCCGAGCAGGAACACATACTGGGGTCCGACATACTTCCACACCGCGCCGAGCAGGCCCGAGACGGTGACGGCGAGGACATGGTCCACGCTCAGGCCGAAGGAAAGGTTTTCCATCACGTCCGCGGGCGACTCGCTCAGCTCGCGCATGAGCATGACGTGGACAGAATTGAAATGGTCGGTGAGGAAAATGAGGATGTAGGAGGCAAACGCGGCGGCCATGCCGCCCCAGCCGCGCAGCGAGCCGTTCACGATGCCGGAAGCGGCCCACGCGGCGAAGAGAAACACACCGGCGACGCTGGTGGACTCCAGCACGAGCCCCTTCTGCACACCGTATCGATCTAAAAACTTTCCGATGAGCGGGGCGACCCAGCCGCCGCAGAAATAGGCGGCGATGCCGAGCAGCGCCACCGTGTCCGCGCCCATCGAGAGAAGCTCGATGATGACCCACGGGGCAAAGACAAGGCGCATCCGCTTCTGGAAGCCGTAGACGGCGGTGACGATGTAATAGGGCAGATACCTTCGGCGGACGGGAAGTCTCCTGCGCTCGCCGCTATGCTTGCGCACATCCAGCGCGGGCAGCGTTTTCCGCAAGCGGCAGAGAAGGGCGAGCGCGACAACGAGGAATACCAGTGCGGCGCAGAACGAGGGGATGACGCCGGTGCGGAAATAGAAAAAGCCGACGCGGAAGCCCACGAACACAAGCGCCGAGGCCAGCATGGAGCCGAGCGTCATCATGCCGCGGTAGCGTCCGAGAAATGTACCCGTCTTGCCCTCGTCGGCGAGGTCCATGGCGATGGCGTCGCGGATAGGCATGACCATGTGGTCGCCGAGCGAATAGGTGAAGACGAAGAGCTGCATGACAAAGTAGCCCGGGGAGAAAAGGCCGAGCACGAGCAGGCCGACGCAGTACAGCGCGAAGCCGAGAACCGAGAGCGAGACGTTGCCGAGCGAAGGGAGCGCGGCGATGACGAACACGCCCACAACACCAGGCAGCTCGCGCGGGATCTCCAGCAGGCCGCGCTGAACGGAATCGACCTGAAAAACATCCTTGAAGTAGTTGGAGATGATGGAGCCGCTCAGGCCGTTGGCGAGCGCGAAAAGGAAAAAGGCGGTGAGAAAAAGCCGCCGGGCTCTCTCTTTATCCATGCGTGATACCTCTTGAAAGCAGTGCGTTTTGGCGGGCCGCCGGCCCGCGCGATGATTATATGCCGGAGGAGCAGGACTGTCAAGAACGCGCAAAGAGCAAAACAGAGATTGCTTTTTGCGCCCGATTCCCATATAATGACAACACATTGCGGACATTCGGCGCCCGCGCCGCGCGGATACGGCGCGGACCGACGGCGGGCGGACGAACACCGGAAAGGACGGAACAAGATATGATGCGTCTTTGGAGGTGCCTGACGGCACTTGTGCTGGCGCTGCTGCTGACGCTGAGCGTCGGCGCGGCGGGAACGGCGGGCTTTTCCGACGTGCCGGAAAGCCATTGGGCGGCGCAGAGCATCCGGCGCTGCGTGCAGACCGGACTGCTGCAGGGAGTCGGCGGAGGCAGGTTCGGCCTCGGACGGACGATGACCCGCGCGGCTTACGCCACGGCGCTCTGCCGTCTGATGGGCTGGGAGCTCGTCACGCCGGAGAAGGGCAGCTTTACGGACAATCAGGATACGGCGAAGTGGTATTACAGCGCTATTGAGACGGCCTATGCCCACGGCGCATTGACAGGCGAGAGCCGCCAATGCCGTCCGAATGATGCGATCACTCGCGAGGAGATGGCGAAGATGACCGTGCGCGCGCTAGGGCTCGCCGTGCTGTCGGGTGCGGCGGCGGACGACTGCCCGTTTTCGGACGTCTCCGTGGCGCAGGGCTATGTCGCGCTTGCCTACCGCATGGGCATCATCAAGGGCGTGAGCGCATACAACTTCGAGCCGAAAAAGGAAGCGACGCGCGAGCAGGCGGCTGCCGTGCTGCTGCGCACCTATGACCGGCTGCACGCCGCGATCAAGGTCACGGAAGCGGCGGACGGAAGCGCGCCGTCCGGCTGCGTGACCGCCGGGAGCATCACGGAGGAGTCCGGCAGCGTGCCGGTCAGTCCGCGCGCGCCGATGGAGGCGGTCTACGCGGCGGCGGTCAGGGCGGGCGAGGGCGGCAGCGTGGCGCTGCGCGCCGTGCCGCTGCTGCAGGTGACCCGTGCGGGAGCGGTAACGGACACACGCGAGCTGACCGAGGGCGAGCGGATCGAGCTGCTGTCCGAGGGCACGCTGCGTACGCACCGCTCGGCGCTGCACGAAAGCTCGTGCGGCTACCGCACGGAGAAGGACGGCTCGGTCACGGTCGTATGGTACGAGAGCGAGACGGACATCGCCGAAAAGACGGAGCTGTGCCGCCTGCTGGGCATCGGCAATGTCTATGTGCTGAAATAAAAAAAGGGGGACGGCAAGAAGCCGTCTCCCTTTGCGGTTTTGCGTTACAGGTACTTCTGCATCCCGTCGGTCGCAAGACCGGGATCGCCGGAGACCGAAACGGTGAACTTGACGCCGTGGTTGTTGCTGAAGCGGTTGAGCCAATCCAAGAAGTCGTCCGCCGCCTGATTGCAGTCGCCGCCGACGATCTTGAAGAGGTTGTCGATGAAGATGTGGGAAATATCGTAATTGCCGGCATACAGGCCGCTGACGAAGCCGCGCAGGCCCTCGTAAGTGGTGATCTGATATTCGTCGGCAGAAATGAGACGAACGTGATAATGGATGTCGAAGGTCATCGTGGACTTGGCCTCGATGCACACCACATTGCCGTTTTCCTCGGCAGCAGAGGCGTTGATAAGCTCGATGAGCTTTTTGGTCTTGCCGGTGCCCTTTTCACCCATGATAAGTCTGACCATAAGAAATCACTCCTTTGCATAACATCCGTACCGCGACGGTACGGTATCCTTGCGTCAAGCATAGCACAAAATGATCGGCTTTGCAATGCGGAAAGTAAAATTTGCAATTTGTTCATTTTGCGCCGTCACACGCGGCCGCGCGGCCGTTTTTGCTTATTTCTGAAGCTCGCGGCGCAGCAGGTCCGCCGCATGGTCGTCACGATGGGCGCTCAGGGCGCGGTCTTTGCAACGCTTGACGGCGAGGAGGGCTATTGCCCCGCGAAAAAGGTCGACGTCAAGGATACGACCGGCGCGGGCGACGCGTTCTTTGCCGGGACGGTCATCGGCCAGACCTACGGCAAGACCATGATGGAATCCTGCGAGATCGGCACGCGCCTTGCCGCCTCCGTCATTACAACAGGTGAAAACGTCTGCCCGCGCTATCTGCCGAGCGAATTCGGGCTGGATGCTTCCGCGCCGGACGACGCGCAGCTCGCGCTCGAGCTTTGATCCCGGCCACAAGCAAATACAGCAAAAGCGAGGGACGCTCACGCATCCCTCGCTTTTTGTGCTTTTTTCACTGCCCGCACATCTGCGCGCGGTTTTCTTCCGCAAGGCGCAGCGCCGCGTCTCGGTCCACACCGTAGACAAAGCGGAACGCATACGGCTTTGTCATCGTAATTGCGGTCACTGTGCCGTCCTTCAGGTAAAACGCAATGTCGCGGACGTCGTAGTTTCCGCCGTCCTGCGGCGTCTGCGGCTGCCAGACGTAGGCGCGGTCGAAGTCATAGGCGGGCTCGCTGTAGCCGCTTTCGTCGCTGTAGCCGTCATAGAGCTCGGACTCGTCTGCCGCGATGCAGTAAAGCGCTTCCGGGTATTCCGTCAGCAGCGCTTTCTCGCTGTCGCCGACCTTGACGCCGCGCGGCGTTCCCACGCCCACCGCGTCGGCGCGCAGGTAGCTGATGACCTCACGCCCCGTTTCAGGGTAGTAGTCCGTCCCGACGACGAGCCGCGCGTCCGCGTCGTAATGGCGCGCAAAGTCATAGGGCAGCATCCCGTCGCTGTCATAGGTCGCATCCTGCGTCTCCCCGTTCGGCTCGTAGTCCGTTCCAAGACTCAAAAATCCGTCCGGCAGCTCCAGCGTAAAGTTCGCGTCCGGCTGCGGCTCGACCGTCAGATCTTCCTCCTGCATCAGGGGCTTATCCGGTGCGCCGTCCGGCGTTTCCTGCTTTTCTCCGCAGCCTGACGCCAAAAGCGTCAGCGCCGCCAACAGCACAGCAAGCAATCGTCCAGTGCTTCTTTTCATGGTTTCTCCTTTCTCACAGCCTTCGGCTCTTACACTTCCTTCATCTTTTCCTCCAGCAGCTTGAGCGCCTCCTCCGCGGACAGCGCGCGGATCTCCGCGCGGCTCTTTTCGCCGAAGTCGAAGCGCTCGGCGACCGTCTCCTCCGGAGTGGAAAAGCCGATGAATACCGTGCCGACGGCGTTGCCGCGCTCGTCGCGCTCAGGACCCGCAACGCCCGTGACGCTGACGGCAAGATCGGCGGTCGTCGCCCTGCGCGCGCCCTCCGCCATCGCGCGGGCAACGGGCGCGGACACCGCGCCGTATTCCTCCAGCATCTCTGCTGGAACGCCGAGCACGCGGTGCTTGACCGTGTCGGTATAGCTCACCACGCCGCCCATGAAGACGAGCGACGCACCCGGCACATCCGTGATGCGCTTGGCGATGAGGCCGCCGGTGCAGCTCTCCGCCGCGGCGAAGGTCATGCCGCGCGCCTTGAGCAGCTCACAGCAGCGCTGTTCGATCAATTTTTCGTTTTCCGCCATAGTAAAGACTTCCTTTCAGAATTTGATGCGTACAAATTCGCGGCCCGCCGTCGCGCGGTCGCACAGCGCGTCGATGTCCAGCACGGCCTCCAGCTCGCGCACCTCCTCCACATGGGGCTTGGTCTTGGGATGGCGCGGGGTAAAGACCGTGCAGCAGTCCTCATAGGGGAGAATGGACGTGTCGAACGTGCCGATCTTGCGGGAGATGCGGATGATCTCCTCCTTGTCCATGCCGATGAGCGGACGCAGGACGGGCAGCTCCACCACATCCTCGCTCACGCGCAGAGCCTCCATTGTCTGGCTGGCGACCTGCCCGAGACATTCGCCGGTGACGAGCGCCTTGGCGCGCACCTCGTCTGCCACGCGCTGGGCAAGGCGCATCATGAAGCGGCGCATGATGAGCGTAAAATGGTCCTCGGGGCAGTTCATACGAATTTGTTCCTGAATTTCGGTGAACGGCACGATGTGGACGGTCAGCCGCCCGCACCACGGCGTGAGCAGCTGCGCGAGCTCGAGCACCTTTTCCTTGGCGGCGTCGGAGGTGTAGGGCGGGGAGAAGAAATGGACCATTTCGAGCGACACGCCGCGCTTTGCCATCATGTAGGACGCGACGGGCGAGTCGATGCCGCCGGAGAGCAGCGACACGGCGCTGCCGCCCATGCCGATGGGCAGTCCGCCCGCACCCGCCTCGGCGGGTCCGTGGACGTAGGCCGCGTCGTCGCGGATCTCGATGAACACCGTCAGCTCGGGGTCGTGGACGTTGACCGCACAGCGCGGGAACGCCTGATGCAGCGCGCCGCCGACCTGCTGGGAGAGCTGAATGGAGGTGAGGGGGAAGGTCTTGTCCGCGCGCTTGCTCTCGACCTTGAAATCCTTCGCGCGGGCAAATTCCGGGGCGAGGTAATCCTTGGCGGTGCGGATGATGGCCTGCACGTCCTTTTCACAGGGCCGGGCGCGGCTGACGGCGATGACGCCGAAGACCTGCTTGCAGGCGGCGTAGGCGGCGGTGAGGTCGCTCTCGTCGTTTACCGGCTCAACGTAGATGGTGCTTTGCTTGGAATAGATACGGAAATTGCCGCACTTCGCCGTGCGGCGGCGCAGGTTTCCGATCAGTTTGTCCTCAAAGCTGCGGCGGTTGAGGCCCTTGAGGACCACCTCGCCGAGCTTGCACAAGATCATTTCACGCATGGGGGTTCTTCTCCTTATCGTCCGTGCGCTCCGCTGCCTCGGCGGGAGCGCCGGTATTTTTTGCGGTTTCGTTCTCCGCGCGTCTGCCGGAGAGCAGGCCGAGCGTCAGGCACAGCGGCTCGACGGCGGCGAGCAGCGCGCCGCCGAAAAGATAGAGGGCGGACCGCGGCGCGGCAAATGCGTTCAGTCCCGCGAGCGCGGGAGCCATCGGCATCCCCCACCACATAGCGATCACATTCCCGGTGCCGAACTCCGGCGCAAGCAGGAAAGCGGCCGCGTTAAGTACATAGAGCACCATCGCGGCATTCCAGCAGAGCTTTTTGTCAAAGGGGTCCTTCGCCGACCGCAGCCCCCAGCCAAAGGCAAACGCCGGTAACCCGATGAACAGCAGTCCCAATACAAGTCCGTAGGGCGAGCGAAACGTAAAGGTCGATGTTGAGCCGGATGCAGCGATAAGCAGCAGGAGGAATGCGGCGCAGAGCGCCAGGTGGGTGAGCAGGATCGTGCCGGAAAGACGCATAGCATCGTACTTTTTCATCAGCCTTCCCCCCTTAGAATGTCCGTATTGCGATACTGAATGGCCTCGGCGAGGTGATAGCTCTCGATCTTCTCGCTGCCGTCGAGGTCGGCGATGGTGCGCGCGACGCGCAGCAGCTTATCGTGGCTGCGGGCGGTGAGCCCGAGGCGGTCGAACGCGCCCTTGAGGAGTTTTTCACCCGCGGCGTCGAGACGGCAGAATTCACCGACCATCGGCGCGGTCATGTAGGCGTTGCAGGTGATGGGCGTGCCGGCGAAGCGCTTTTTCTGAATGTCCCGCGCGGCGTTGACGCGCTCGCGCACGGCGGCGGAGGACTCCGCCTTTTCGCGGCGGCGCATGGCCTCAAACTCCACCGAGGGGACGCTGACCTGTAAGTCCATGCGGTCGAGCAGCGGGCCGGAAATTTTGGAGACGTATTTCTCCACGTCCTTCTGCGAGCAGCGGCAGCGCCCGGAGGGATGCCCGTACCAGCCGCAGCGGCAGGGATTCATGGCGCCCACGAGCATGAAGCGGCTCGGCAGCGTGACGCTGCCCGCGGCGCGGGTGATGGTCACCTCGCCGTCCTCGAGCGGCGCACGGAGGGATTCAAGCACATCGCGGTGGAACTCGGGAAACTCGTCCAAAAACAGCACGCCGTGGTGGGCGAGGGAAATCTCACCGGGAGAGAGCGCCCTGCCGCCGCCGGACATGGCTGCGGCGGAAAGCGTGTGATGCGGAGAGCGGAACGGGCGCTGCGTGAGCATGGGGTGCTTGCTGTCGGTCAGTCCCGCGACCGACCAGATCTCGGTGGACTCCAACGCCTCCTCGTGCGTCATGTCGGGGAGAATGGAGGGCAGACGCCGCGCGAGCATGGACTTGCCCGCACCGGGCGAGCCGATGAGAAGCACGTTGTGGGAGCCTGCGGCGGCGATTTCCAGCGCGCGCTTGACGTTCTCCTGCCCCATGACGTCGGCGAAATCGGGAACGCTGTCCGCCTCGACCGTCGGCTCCCAGCGCTGCGCGGGGGCAACCCGTTCCTCGCCGCGCAGATGGCGCAGAAGCTGCGGCGCGTTCTCCACGCCGTAGACGGTCAGACCGTCGGCCAACGTCGCCTCGGCGGCGTTCGCCGCGGGGACATAAAGGGCCTTCACGCCCGCACGCGCCGCGGCCATCGCCATCGGCAGCACACCGCTGATGGGGCGCAGCGCGCCGGTGAGCGACAGCTCGCCGATGAACGCGGAGGCCGGGTCCGGCGCGTCGATCTCACCCTCGCCCGCGAGGATGCCGAGCAGCAGCGGAAGATCGTAGACCGTGCCCTCTTTCTTCAGGTTCGCGGGCGCGAGGTTGACCGTGATGCGGCTGACGGGGAACTTCGCTCCGCAGTTTTTGATCGCTGCGCGGACACGCTCGCGCGCCTCCTTCACCGCCGTGTCGCCGAGGCCGACCACGTCGAACGCGGGAAGCCCGCCCGAGAGGAAGCACTCCACCGTGACCTCATAACCGGAAATGCCCTGCAAACCGAGGGAACGCACCGTTGTGACCATACGCTGCCGTCCTTTCCTTGCCTGTTTTCTTATTTTCAGTTTACCACAGTTTGCCGCATAAGGCAAGCGCGGCGCGGGGCGCGGAGGGGAAAGGAATGATATCCTGCAAAACAGGAGTTAATATTAAATATTTTGAATATTTAATTGCAAAAATGTGGAGAGTCTTACCAAATGTAAATAAAATCCTGCAAAAAAATGAATGTTTTTTGCGAAAGTGACGTTTACAGCGGGTGAAAATCGTGCTATGATGATATCGTCAGTTTTTGCGTAATGACGCGAAAAACGCCGCTCCCCGGCGGCGAATATAACAGGAGGTTTCATTTATGGCAAGAAAAATGAAGTCCATGGACGGTAATAACGCTGCCGCGCATGTATCCTATGCGTTCAGCGAAGTTGCCGCGATTTACCCCATCACCCCCTCGAGCCCCATGGCCGACTTTGTTGACCAGTGGAGCGCCAACGGATTGAAGAACATCTTCGGCACCCGCGTGAAGGTCGTCGAGATGCAGTCCGAGGCCGGCGCGGCCGGCGCGGTGCACGGCTCCCTCGGCACCGGCGCTCTGACGACCACCTACACGGCGTCTCAGGGCCTGCTGCTGATGATCCCCAATATGTACAAGATCGCTGCCGAGCAGCTCCCCTGCGTGTTCCATGTTTCCGCGCGTACCGTTTCTACCCACGCGCTGAACATCTTCGGTGACCATTCCGACGTGATGGCCTGCCGCCAGACCGGCTTCGCCATGCTCTGCGAGGGCAACGTGCAGGAGGTCATGGACCTCAGCCCCGTCGCCCATCTCGCGGCGCTGACCGGCAAGGTCCCCTTCATCAACTTCTTCGACGGCTTCCGCACCAGCCACGAGATCCAGAAGATCGCGGTCTGGGATTATAAGGACCTCGCCGAGATGTGCGACATGGACGCCGTCAAGGCCTTCCGTGAGCACGCCCTCAATCCCGAGCATCCCCATATGCGCGGCTCTCATGAGAACGGCGATACCTTCTTCCAGCATCGTGAAGCCTGCAACCAGTATTATGACGCGCTGCCCGAGGTCGTTGAGTCCTACATGGATAAAATCAACGCCAAGCTCGGCACCGACTATAAGCTGTTCAACTACTACGGCGCGCCCGACGCCGACCGCGTCATCATCGCGATGGGCTCCATCTGCGATGTGGCCGAGGAAGTCATCGACTACCTCAACGCCCACGGCGAAAAGGTCGGTCTCATCAAGGTTCGTCTGTACCGTCCGTTCAAGGCCGAGCGCCTGCTCGAGGCCATTCCCGCGACCTGCAAGAAGATCGCCGTCCTCGACCGCACCAAGGAGCCCGGCGCACAGGGTGAGCCCCTGTACCTCGACGTCGTCACCGCGCTCGCCAACGCCGGCAAGACCGACATTCAGGTCATCGGCGGCCGTTACGGTCTCGGCTCCAAGGATACCCCGCCCGCTTCCGTCTTCGCCGTTTACAGCGAGCTGAAGAAGGACGAGATGAAGCGTCAGTTCACCATCGGCATCGTCGATGACGTGACCGGCCTCTCCCTGCCCGAGGACAAGAACTGCCCGAACACCGCGGCGGAAGGCACCATCGAGTGCAAGTTCTGGGGTCTCGGCGGCGACGGTACCGTCGGCGCGAACAAGAACTCCATCAAGATCATCGGCGACCATACCGACAAGTACGTTCAGGCCTACTTCCAGTATGACTCCAAGAAGACCGGCGGCGTGACCATCAGCCACCTGCGCTTCGGCGACAAGCCCATCAAGAGCCCGTACTACATCAACAAGGCTGACTTCGTCGCCTGCCACAACCCGTCCTACATCACGAAGGGCTTCCCCATCGTCCGTGACGTCAAGCCGGGCGGCGTGTTCATGATCAACTGTCAGTGGACGCCGGAAGAGCTGGCCCACCATCTTGACGCCGCTTCCAAGCGCTATATTGCTGAAAACAACATCCAGCTCTACACGATCGACGCCATCGACCTTGCGCAGAAGATCGGCATGGGCAAGCGCACCAACACCATCCTTCAGTCCGCATTCTTCTCCCTGGCCAAGGTCCTGCCGGAAGAAGACGCCATCAAGTACATGAAGGAAAAGGCGACGCAGTCCTACTCCAAGAAGGGCATGGACATCGTCGAGATGAACCACAAGGCCATCGACGCCGGCGCCACCGCCTACGTGAAGGTCGACGTTCCCGCCGACTGGGCGAACGCTGAGGACGTTGTCACCGAGCACAACCTCGAGGGCAAGCCCGAGCTCGTCAAGCAGGTCAAGAACATCCTCTTCCCGGTCGACAAGATGGACGGCGACAGCCTGCCTGTTTCCGCGTTCATGGATCATGTCGACGGCGAGTTCGAGCTTGGTGCTGCCGCTTACGAAAAGCGCGGCGTTGCCGTTGCCGTTCCGACCTGGGACTCCGCAAAGTGCATCCAGTGTAACAACTGCGCTTACGTCTGCCCGCACGCGACCATCCGTCCGTTTGCGCTGACCGAAGAAGAAGCAAAGAATGCTCCCGCGGCTGCCAAGATCGTTCCGGTCAAGGCCGGCAAGGGCAAGGGCGTTTATCAGTTCACCATGGCCATCTCCCCGCTCGACTGCATGGGCTGCGGCGTCTGCGTCAGCGTCTGCCCCGAGAAGGTTCAGGCCATCAAGATGGTTCCGCAGGAAGAAGAGCTCGCCCAGCAGGATGTGTTCGACTACTGCGTTTCCAAGGTTTCCGAGAAGAAGGAACTCCAGACTGCCGACGTCAAGGGCTCTCAGTTCCGCAAGCCGCTGCTTGAGTTCTCCGGCTCCTGCGCAGGCTGCGCCGAGACCAGCTACGCGCGTCTCGTCACCCAGCTGTTCGGCGACAAGATGTATATCTCCAACGCCACCGGCTGCTCCTCCATCTGGGGCAACCCGGGCGCTACCAACCCGTACTGCACAAATGCAGAAGGCAAGGGTCCCGCATGGTGCAACTCCCTGTTCGAGGACAACGCGGAGCATGGCTTCGGCATGTACCTCGGTCAGAAGGCCATCCGCGACAGCCTGATTGAGAAGACCAAGGCTCTGATCGCCGTCGAGTGGACGAACGCCGACCTCAAGGCCGCTGCGCAGAAGTACCTCGACACCGTCAACGATCTCGAAGCCAACGCCGCTGCAACCAAGGCGTATGTCGCGGCTCTGGAAGAGAACGTTGCAACTGTTGACGAACTGGCACAGGTTCCGCAGTTTGCCGAGCATGCTGCTGAACTCAAGGCCAAGGGTGAGAAGTACTGTGACTGCGATGCCTGCGCACTGGGCGCAGATATCCTGTCCAAGAAGGACTACCTCAGCAAGAAGTCCGTCTGGATCTTCGGCGGCGACGGCTGGGCTTACGACATCGGCTTCGGCGGCGTCGACCATGTCCTCGCTTCCGGTGAAGACGTCAACATCTTCGTCTTCGACACCGAGGTCTACTCCAACACCGGCGGACAGGCTTCCAAGGCTTCCAACATCGGTCAGGTCGCACAGTTCGCGGCTGCCGGCAAGGAGACCAAGTCCAAGTCCCTCGCTGAGATCGCAATGAGCTACGGCTATGTCTACGTCGCGCAGGTCGCCATGGGCGCCAACGCCGCGCAGACCCTCAAGGCCATTCAGGAAGCGGAAGCTTACCATGGCCCGTCGCTCATCATCGGCTATGCTCCGTGCGAGATGCACTCCATCAAGGGCGGCATGCAGAACTGCCAGAAGGAAATGAAGAAGGCTGTCGACTGCGGTTACTGGAACATGTTCCGCTTCAACCCGGCCGCGGAGAAGAAGTTCACGCTGGACTCCAAGGCTCCCGCCGGCGGCTATCAGGAGTTCCTGATGAACGAGGCCCGTTACAGCCGTCTGACCCGCGAGTTCCCGGAGCGTGCGACCGTTCTGTTCGCAAAGAACGAGGAGAACGCCAAGGAGCGCTACGAGCACCTGCTCAAGCTGGTCGAAATGTACGACAAATAATTCCCACCAACAGCACGAAGGACGGTACCGCAAGGTACCGTCCTTTTCATGTCCATATGAGAGCTTCCGGTTATGCGTCGGGGGCTGTAGCAAGCGCGGCCTTTAAAATGGGGAGCTTTTCGTCCGACAGCCCGGTCAGCGGAAGCCGCGGAAGCCCGACCGGGAAGCCCTCCAGTTCCAGCGCCTTTTTGACCGGGATGGGGTTCACCTCGCAGAACAGCGCGCCGATGAGTTCCATCAGCTCCCGCTGTAAGCGGCCGGCGGTTCTGAAATCGTTTTTCTGGCACGCGCGGAGCATCGCGAGCGTCTTTTTGGGGCGCACGTTGGAGAGAACGGAGATGAGCCCTTTCGCGCCCAGCGCCATCGCTGTGACGGCCTCGTCGTCATTTCCGGACCAGACAAAAAAGCTGTCTCCGCAGGTCTCGATGATCTTTGCAATTTTCGCCGGGCTTCCGCCCGCTTCCTTCACGCCCTGAATGTTCGGATGCTTGGAGAGCGCCTGACAGGTCTCTAATTTCAGGTCCAGTCCTGTGCGGCTCGGGACATTGTAGCAGATGACGGGGCAGGAAATTGCGTCTGCGATGGCTTCATAGTGCGCGATGAGGCCGGACTGCGTGCATTTATTGTAGTAGGGCGTGACAATGAGGACGGCGCTTACCCCCATAGACGACGCGGCACGGCTCAGGTCGATTGCGTGAGCCGTGTCGTTCGAGCCGGTTCCCGCAATGATCTTGCAGCGTCCGGCGGTATATTGCATTGCGTGGGCGATGAGCGTGAGCTGCTCGGAAGACGACAGCGTTGCGCTCTCGCCGGTGGTGCCGCAGACGATGATGGCGTCGGTGCCGTTTTTCATTTGAAAGTCCAGCAGCTTCCCCAGGGTGGGGAGATCCACGGTCTCTTTGGTAAAGGGCGTGACAATGGCCACACCGGACCCGGTGAAGAGAGGCTTTTTCAATGTACACACGCTCCTTTTCAGCTGGAAATGGGGAATTAGAAATTTTGGTGCCCGGTGGAGCTTGGAAATTTAAAATCGTTCCGCCTGCGGCGGAACACCTCCATTTCAAATTTCCAATTCCTAAATTTGATGCAGGTCTGAGGATAAAAGAGGCGGCCTGCCAACTCCGGCAAGCCGTCTCTTTTGTGGATGTATGAGATGGAATCAGTCCATGTATCCCTTGGCGCACAGCAGCTCTGCCAGGAGCACCGCGCCGCCCGCAGCGCCCCGCAGGGTGTTGTGGGAGAGGCAGACGAACTTGTAGTCGTACTGGGTGTCCGGCCGCAGGCGG
>ENA-ORRL01002009-ORRL01002009.1-human-gut-metagenome-genome-assembly--contig:-NODE-2009-length-13229-cov-3.071277_pt1 | contig 13229 bp, 8 predicted proteins | sample MGYA00242175_ERZ509134 | MGnify/ENA primary metagenome ERZ509134 (study PRJEB26280, sample SAMEA2338660) | human gut metagenome | biome: human gut; feature: human-associated habitat; material: faeces... | reverse complement strand
AGTTCGTCCACTATTGATTTTATTTTCCATCACTGTCGGTGGCGCTTATTTCGGTCCACTTGGAATGTTCCTTGGAGTTCCGTTTTTTGCTACAGTTCAATTTTTGATCAGAAACTGGGTGGATTATCGATTGTATAAGAAGAATATTAAGTTAGAAAAAGAAGCTTAACATAATAAGAGGATTGACTCATATGATATTTTGTGAGTCAATCCTCTTTTATTGTTATTGATTCGCTATCTGTTCTGCCAGATCATTTAAATATACCCAGCGGTCCATCTTTTCATTCAAAGCTTCTTCTGTCTCTTCTTTTTGCTGCGTAAGCTCTGCTAATTTACCAGAATTCGTTGCATTTTCCATGATCTCTTCATCTAACTGTTCTATTTTTTCCTCCAGTTTCGCGATATCATCATCAATCGTTTCAAATTCTTTTTGTTCTTTGTATGTAAACTTGAGCTTCTTTTGGTGTTCTTTCTGGAATTTCTTTCCATTGTTTTCTTTTTTCTCTGGTTTACTTTTCTCTTGTTTCGCAATTGGCTTTACTTTCTCCAGATAATCCGTATAACCGCCTTCGTACTGTTTTAAATGTCCACCTTCTTCAAACGCAAAGATCCTGTTTACAATACGATCAAGAAAATATCGGTCATGAGATACTGTGATCACGATTCCTGCAAACGTATCCAGATAATCTTCTAAGATCGTTAATGTCTGGATGTCAAGGTCGTTGGTCGGCTCATCGAGGATCAGAACATTTGGTGCTTCCATCAATACTTTTAATAAGTAGAGACGTCTCTGTTCTCCTCCAGATAGTTTATCAAGCGGTGTGTATTGAAGTTCTGGCGGGAACAGGAAACGGTCTAACATCTGGGATGCACTTGCCTGCCCTTTCGTTGTCTGGATGTATTCTGCGACATTTCTGATATAATCAATGACACGGATATCTCCTGTCATGTCTTCATTTTCCTGTGCAAAATACCCGATCTTTACGGTGTCACCGATCGTAATGTTTCCTTCATCCGGCTTTAAGATTCCCATGATCATCTTCATCAAAGTTGATTTTCCACAGCCATTTGGTCCGATAAATCCAATCCTGTCATCTCTTAATACGATGTAAGAGAAATCATTGATCAGATGTTTGTCACCAAATCCTTTGGAAATGTGTTCTAACTCGATCGTTGTCTTTCCAAGACGGCTGCTGATCGAATCCATCTCAACATTTTGCTGCATGGATGGACCTTTGGCATTCTTAAGTTCTTCAAAACGTTCCGTTCTGGCTCTCTGTCTCGTTCCTCTCGCTTTGATTCCCTGTTTCATCCATTCCATTTCCACGCGGAGTAAACTCTGGCGCTTACGTTCTGTCGCTAGTTCCATCTCTTCGCGCTGGACTTTTAACTCTACGAATCCAGAATAGTTGGTATCGTATTCGTAAAGTTTTCCTTTATCGATCTCTACTATCTTATTCGTTACACGATCTAAGAAATAACGGTCATGGGTTACCATGATCAATACACCTCTAAAGCTGTTTAAGAATTCTTCCAGCCATAGAACCATATCGTTATCTAAGTGGTTGGTTGGCTCGTCAAGGATCAGTACTTCGGTTGGATCTACTAAAGTTCTTGCGAGTGCAACTCTCTTCTTCTGGCCTCCGGATAAATGATCGCATTCTTCGTCAAAATCATAGATTCCAAGCTTTGTAAGGATCGTCTTTGCTTCACTCTCCGTCTTCCAGTCCTGATGTTCTTTCCCATCCATCACATATTCCAGAATACTTTGTTTCTTCGGAAATTCTGGATTCTGTGGAAGATAAGATACACGGATTCCATTTCCACAGATAATCTGTCCTTTGTCTGGCTCGTTGATCTTGGCAATGATCTTTAATAATGTAGTCTTTCCTGTACCATTGACCCCGATCACACCGATCTTATCGCCACTGTGGATTCCAAGAGATACGTCATCAAAAATGACTTTCTCTCCATAAATTTTGCTGATATGTTCAATATTTAATATATTCATCTCACTACTTTGCCTGATCGATTGCTTCAACTAATTCTTCTTTGGATACTGCTCCGATCAGTTTTGCCTTAACCTCTCCATCTTTGATCACTAAAAATGTTGGAACTGACATGATCTTGTACTGTGCTACGATATCAACATTCTGATCGATATCAAGTTTTCCGACTTTTACAGTTCCTTCATATTCTTCAGCTAATTGTGCTACCACTGGTGCCATCATCTTACAAGGTCCGCACCAGGTGGCATAGAAATCCACGATACAAGGTTTGTCTCCTTCGTACACCCACTTGTTGGGGCTGGCTTCGTAGTTCGCTACTTTTTTCAGAAATTCCGTTTTTGTCAATTCTTGTACTTTCATGTTTATTCTCCTTATTAATTGAGGTTTATATTCTTGTTTATTGATTATATAACAAAGGTATGCTATTTATTCCATTCCGTTATTGGACATTTTCCCTTATAATTGGAAATATTACTATATTGCTTGAGTTACAGTCATTTTGTAAATAAAAAAGCCGTCCGGTATGTTGCCGGGCGGCTTTTATCTGGAGTTTAAAGAGCTTTAGTATCTTTTGCCAACGGTATCCCAATCGATGATCTTCCATAAGGCGTTCAAATGATCGGGACGGCGGTTCCGGTAATCCAAATAGTAGGCATGTTCCCACACGTCGAATCCCAGAATCGGTTTCAATCCGTGAGCAACCGGATTGCTACCGTTAGCTTCTTTGGTAATTGAGAGTTTTCCGTCTTTATCTTTAGCCAGCCATACCCATCCTGAGCCGAATAAACCGGTTCCTGCAGCTACGAATTCTTTCTGGAAGTTCTCGAACGATCCCCAAGTCGCGTCGATCGCTTTAGCGAGGGCGCCGGTCGGTCTGCCACCGCCATACGGGGAGAACTGGGTGAAGTACAGATTATGATTAAGCGTCTGTCCGGCATTGTTAAAGATAGCACCGTCGGATTCTGCCACGATCTGTTCTAATGTAGCGTTTTCGAACTTGGTTCCCTGAATGAGGTTGTTCAGGTTATTTACATAAGTCTGTAAATGTTTGCCATGATGGAACTCAATCGTTTCTTTACTTATAACCGGTTCCAGCGCGTTGGCTGCATAGGGTAACTGGATTAATTCAAATTTCATAACTTTTTCTTTTTTATCTGTTATTTGACTATTATTACTATTATTTGTTATCAACAATAATAAACTGAGACATAATGTAAGCATAATCAATCTGTTTTATGTTGTTTCTACTATTCTAACATTCCCTGCTCGAAATTTGTTCATAGAATGAAATGCATATTATTTATCGCGGGATAGACTTTATCTATGAACGGAATGTACTATCTTCGCCAACCAATTAAAATAAACACAATAATGACAAAAATTCAGGAAACACTGGTTGCGTTGCCAGAGGAAAAGAAAGCTCTGTTTATCCCGGCTTTCGGAGATGTGGACAAGTTTTATACGACCGTTTATCTGATTGCCCGAAACGAGCATGTGACGGAGCTGGAAAAACCGGACCGTTACGAAGACCGCTTGCAGGTGATCCGCCAGATTCGTGGCAAGGTGGAGAAGTTGGTGAGTTCTTTCGGGTTGGACGGCTCTGAGATCGTGGCAGATATCGCCAGCGATTATTTTGAAGATTACGTGAATTATAAGGAACCGGATATCCGGATGACGAATGAAGAGTTTCTTGGTATCATACAGAAGGTAGCGAGGGAGTGAGGAGAATTATGATGGAAGTGTGTCGAAACCTCCTTGTCCCCGCATTTGATGCGGGGCCGCAAAAGGACAGACCTTATCAATCAGATTTTTATAGGGCCGGTTTTAATGCGATCCCGCGTCAAGCGCGGGAACAGGATAGTTTCGACACGCTACCATCATAATTACTTCTTCAGCCGTTTTTCCAGCAATCGCATATAGTAGCCGCCGACGACTGAACGGGCCTGGAATCCACGTTGTGTTCCGTCAGAAGTGTAATGCCAGTCGCTCAACGGGACGCGTGAGGTCGTTTCGTTGGCGTATTTCCAGACCGGAAGCATGAACGTTTCAAAATCGGCCGTATTGCCGGTCAGGCAGGCACTCCACAGAATCCAGTCGGATTTGGTATAATCTTCGCGGTTGTCCAGCGGCAGACCATATTTGTTTTGTCTGGTCTTGTAGTAAGCTGTTTCTGTTTCAGCTATTTCCGAAGGGAATATATTCAGATCTAACAAGCGGTCCCAAACCAAATTATATTTCTGACTCCATGTACCGGACTTATCGAAGGTCAGCTTATAGTGATCCCCGTCTTTTGCCATCGAAATCCATTTGCCAGCCATTTCACGAGCTGTCGCCAGATAAGAATCCGCTATTTCCTTCTTTCCCAACATTCCGGCCATCTTGCCGTAGCCGGCTACACCCATGATGGCCTTGATGGACAGGTTGGTGTTGTGAGCGAAATGACCGGCGAAATCGTCCGTACATAACTGGTTGTCCGGGTCAAGCCCCTCTTTTTTCAGGTAATCGGCCCAGGTTGTCAAAACATCCCAATGTTTGGCCGCATAATCCGCATTTCCTTCGATTATCGCAATGGCTGTCGCGAGGATCAGCATATTGCCGGATTCTTCGACCGGCATATCGCCGCCGTAGGTCTGTCCGTTAGCCTGCGGATACGTGCCGACATCGTGTGAGGGGAAAGGCTTGTTCCATCTGCCACTTTCGCTGTAGTAAAAGATCGGGTTCATCATCCCCTTCAGGAGCTCGGGGTTATAGCATAAGAACATCGGTGCCGAAGGATAGGTGATATCGACCGTTCCGATCGAGCCGTTGCTGAAATTCTCTTTCGACAGGAATAGCAAGTTGCCTTCCTTGTCTGCCACCAACTTGTGGGCGGAGATAGCCTGACGATAGGCCAGGGCGCACAGCTCGGCATATTTTTGTCCGCCGGCAGCCGCTGTTTCCTGCATTAGTTGCCTGTCGAAATCCGCACACCGTTTCATCATTCCGGCATACTCTTTCTGACCTTTGGCGAAGGCATCGAAAATGTCCGTCTGTCCGTCGTGCTTCCAGTAGGCCATCCGGTTGTCATTGAAATACTGGATCGCATACAGATCGTCATATCCGATCAACAGATGTCCTGATACGGTCTTTCCGTTTACCTTGCCTAAGTTGTCGGAGTAGGCGAGGACCGTCATCTGTTTTTCCATATCGGGAGATACGTTGTCCGCTTTGCCGGACAGTCTGCCGTCGGACATAAATGCTTTCTTGGCTGCATAATATTCGTCGATAGCGACTGTCACATCCGGAGATTGTGCAGCCGAGAGATAGAAATAACCCCAGTCGATGCGGACATCGTCACCTTTCTTGCCCAAAACTTCTTGGTCGACAGAGCCGGTCTTCAGATAGACATACCCGTCTTTTTCGATCTTTTCGAAGGTGACAGGTTGATCAGTCGTGTTTACAGCCCATTGAGGGGTCGCTTCGAGGTATAACTGGACTTCGTGTGTCCGACCATCTAACGAACGGGCCTGATACGTGATATAATTGTACGGGGCGGTCATGGCCTCCAGGTCGTCCATCAGCATCGGGGCAGTGAAGATCAAATCCAGTTCGACAGGGCCGCATTCGAACGTATAGTACGTCTGTGTCGGCATGACGGTGGTCGCCGTCTGGACCGCTTTATTGTCAAACGTGTCTCCCCGTTTTACCTTCTTCATGATTCCCATGTCCACGTAGGCACCTCCTCCGTTGTTGCGGCAGTGGGCAGCCAGGATATTGCCCGTCGGTTTGAGCGTGTTGGCCACTTCCTGCGGGATTTCCTTCAGCAGGTCGTAATCCAACCCGTTGCCGGTTACGGCCACCTGCTTGCCGTTGATGTACAACTCGATGTTGTCGTCGTGCGAATATTGCAGGAACAGATCTTCCTTATCCGTCCCCTCAGGCCAGTCGAACGAGCGGCGTATCCAGATGTCGCCGTCTTGCCAGGGAGTGGAGCGATACGGATTATCGTCTGTCCCGAATGCCGCCTTACCTGTTTTCCAGCCTTTTGCCTCGTAATCGACGGCGGTCCATTCTCCCTCCGGCTGCCCGAATGTGTAGGTCGCCTCCCATAAGCCGGAAGCCGCCGTACCGATAACCGGCGTCACCTCTACTTTGTCCGCTCCCATGAACCGGTATGAAACACCGTCTACACGCAGGCTTCCCAACAGCGGGAAGTTACGGCCGGTCCAGTGGCGCACGCTTTCTTCGTTCAGGCGGTCGGCAAACGACCAGGCACTGGTGTACGGGTCGATCGTTACCAGCGGTGTTGCCGGCGCCCGTAATTCGTTTTTGGCAGCAGGGGCATATACTTCGTTTGCGATGCGCTTGTTCGACGAACAAGCACTCAGCAAAGCAACCGTACAAGCCGATAGCAGCATGATTTGTCTTTTCATTTCGTCTTTACCTTAATTATTATTGATGATTTTAAATAATCTTCCCCTTTTTCGGTTGCCCGAAATTAAAAATAAAAAGCGACAGTCGGAAGCAACAAAGTTCAGCTACCGGCATATTGCAAGATTATTGAAAGCATTTGCATGATTTTTAAAATATCAAAATGTCATTACGACCTCATGTAAATCGGATTAGTACCCCATGTATTTGGAATTACTATAGCGGGTAATATTTTTTTAACGTTTCTATTTGGACTGGGGAGTGGCTGTTTTGCTGACGAAATGATATTGGGCAAGGCAGACATTGAAATAACTTTTTTTGTGCTTCTTCTGTATGGGTATGTGATGGATAACGCTTATTTTTGCCGATTACAGCAGTACTGTTGTGGAATAATGATAAGAATAGTTGATAAAATTAGGCTTTTTAGGCAAAAATCGATGAGGTACTTTACTAATATTTTGCGTTGGATATCTTCACAGGAACACTTATATTTCTTGTTCGGCTTGCTTTTCATCATTCCGAACTGTGTTTTTCTGTTCACAGAGCCTTTGCCTGTTCCGGTGGGCCTTGCTTCTATCGTCATGCCGTTGGCGTTCTGGATGGGAGTTCTGCTGCTGGCGCGTAAACCCGGAGTGGTGGTCTGGTGTTTGTTGCCGAAAATCATACTGGACGGAGGCCAGCTGGTCCTGTTGTATCTTTTCGGCGAGTCGGTGATAGCCGTGGACATGTTCCTGAACCTGACAAGTTCGAATGCTTCCGAGGCAAGCGAATTATTAGGGAATATTTTTCTTGTTATTGTTTGCGTCTTTTTCTTTTATACGCTTCCTACCTTGTGGCTGGCTACACGTTCGATCCGCATGAAAGACAGGCTGACTGCCGTGTTCCGCAAGCGGTGGGCGTTCAGAAGCTTGGGGCTTTTCGGAGTGGGGGTGCTGCTCTGTTTCCTGCCTTCTTGGCAAAAGCACAGTTTCTCGCTCAAGAACGATGTTTATCCGGTCAATGCGCTTTATAATCTCTATTTTGCGATTACCAAATCGAACAAAAACGCCAACTATTCCATCTCTTCTGCCGATTTCAGGTTCAACTCGGTCCGGACGGGACAGGCGGATGGCAAGCGCGAGATTTACGTGCTTGTGGTGGGAGAGACTTCGCGGGCTATGGAATGGAGCTTGTATGGATATGAACGCAATACGACTCCGCGTATGGAAGGACTCGATGGTCTGGTACATTTTACGGATGTCGTGACGCAATCCAACAATACGCACAAAAGCGTACCGATCATCCTGTCTGCCGCCAGCGCGGAAAATTATGGCGTGATATATGATGAGAAAAGCATTGTCACCGCTTTCAAGGAAGCCGGTTTCCGTACGCTTGTCATTGCCAACCAGAAACTGACCACTTCGATGATCGGGGCTTTCTACCGGGAGGCCGATACATTTATTGATATGAGTACGTTCAACACCGGATCGTATCTGACCTCGTTGCACGATGCCGCCCTTTTGCCGTATTTGGAAAAGGAACTGGATAAATCGGACGAGGATATGTTTATCGTCCTCCATACATACGGGTCGCATTTCAATTATCATGAGCGGTATCCGGCCGAGTTCCGGATTTATACGCCGGATAAGGCCGAAAGCATCCGCCAGTCCTATAAGAAGGAACTGCGCAATGCTTATGACAATTCGATACGTTATACGGATTATGTCTTGGGAGAGATTGTTGACATGTTGAAAAAGAAGGAGGTTTGTGCGTCGATGCTTTATTTGAGCGATCACGGAGAAGATATTTTCGATGATGCGCGTGCCCGTTACCTGCATGCTTCGCCTATACCGACTTATTATCAGCTCCATATCCCGTATATTATTTGGTTTTCGGACGATTATCGGGCCGTTTTCCCGGAGAAATACCGGACGGCGATGTCTCACGGGGCTTATCCGGTCAGCACGAACAGCGTGTTCCATACGGTATTGGATATTGCCGGTGTCCGGACTTCGGTATCCGATTCCACATTGGCCCTGACCAACCCTGCTTTTGCCGTTCGTGACCGTATGTTTCTCGGTGATCACGACGAACCGGTTCCGTTCTGGAAGGTTGGATTGAAGAAAGCGGATTTCGTTATGTTGGACAAATGGAAAATGGCCTATAAGAAAGACTGATGGGCGCACAGAATGGGCATATTACAAGTAAAGTCATATTGGGATACCTGTTATTGATCCTGATAGCCGTGTGTTCGGTCGTTTATATTTATAACATTATCGAACAGTTTGCTGGCGAAGACGACCCGAACAACAAATCGAGGGAGAAGGTCTATCTCGTGACCAACACTCTGTCGTTACTCTACGAAAGCGAAGCGCTCGGACAAATGGTCGGGTTTCCGCAGGGGGAAATCAAGCATTTCAACCGCACGCTGAACAAGGCTTTGCAGAATATGGATTCCTTGCGTACATTAGTGTCGAATCCCGCGCTATATCCCAAGATCGACACGATCGATATGCTGATCGAGCAGAAGCGTTGGAACACGCGCCGCCTGTTGGAAACCTGGCGCGAGACGAACGCGGAACATCTGTACACCCAAAACATCGAGAAGGTGATCGCCCGGCAAGATACGATGATCCGGCAGGTCGAAATACAGGAGCGCGTGATCGTGCACCAGGATTCCGTGAAAACTCCCCAACCCCATAAGCACCGTGGCTTTTTCCGCCGCCTCGCCGATGTATTCTCACCGCCTAAAGAGGATTCGACCGTTATTGTGAATACGACCCGGCAGATCGTGACTGATACGTTGGTGAATTCCTTCAACCCGGCGGACACGATCGTGACTGTCCTGAAAAATTTGCAGGACAGTGTGGCCGACCAGCGTAAGCAGCTTGTCGATCAGCTTTTGGAGCGTGCCGCCAACTTGCGTTATAATAATAGCATTATCACAAGCCGGATCAACCAGATGTTGCGCGATATAGAAGAAGAGGAGATGAACGCGTCGATGGAGCGTGTCGTGAAGAAACAGGAGGTGTTGCGCGAAACCTCTTATCTCATTGGTGGCATCGCTATCCTGTCGCTGATTATCGTGGTGGTCTTTATCATTCTGATCACGCGTGATATCTCCAGGAGCCAGTATTACCGGCAGCAATTGGAGAAAGCCAAGCAATATGCCGAAGACCTGCTCCATAGCCGGGAGAAGTTGATGCTGACGATCAGCCACGATATCCGTGCACCGCTCTCGTCCATAATCGGTTATATAGAACTGCTGCTGCGCCGTCGTCCGGACGAAAGGCAACGTTATTATTTGGAAAATATGACTGGATCGGCCGATCATATCCTTTCGCTGGTGAACGGTTTGCTTGATTTTCATCGATTGGAATCGGGACAGATGGAGATACAGAACGTACCTTTCAGCGTACGTACGCTTTTTAATGAAATATACGGGAGTTTCCGCCCGATAGCCGAGGCGAAAGGACTTGCTTTTGTTCTGAATATGAAGGAGGAAGGGATGGATCGCATTTATTCTGGTGATCCGATACGCCTCCGCCAGATAGTCAGCAACCTATTGTCTAACGCTGTCAAGTTTACCCATGAAGGTCGTATCGTTCTGATAGTCAAATTGTCAATTGTCAATTCTCAATTGACAATTACTGTCTCCGACTCCGGTGTCGGGATTCCGGAAGAAGAACAGGAAAAAATTTTCGGCGAGTTTGCCCGTCTGTCGGGAACCGAAAAGGAAGAAGGTTTCGGTCTCGGGCTTTCCATCACCCGCAAGCTGATAGAACTGATGGGAGGAACCTTGTCGCTAAAGAGTGTTCCGGGAAAAGGAAGTGATTTTACGATTGTCCTGCCTTTGCGGGAATCGGAAGTGCAGACGTTGCATGCCACGCCTACCATAGAGGAGGAAGACGAAACGGAGACCGGGAGCTTCGAAGGGCGCGAAATCTTTTGTTTGCTGGTCGATGACGATCCGTTGCAGTTGGCACTGACGGAAGAGTTTTTGAAACGGAACCATGTAGAGGTCACCAGTTGTTCAAATCCGTTTGCCGTGGTCGATATTTTGCGTAATAGTTCTTTCGACGCGATCATAACCGATATACAGATGCCGGGTATGGATGGGTACGGCCTGCTTAATGTCATTCGTTCGTCGGGTGTCCCCGGTACAGATACTGTGCCTGTCATTGCGCTTTCGGCCAGTGTGGAAAACGAGAATACACATTATTTGGAAGTCGGTTTCACCGGATTCCTAAATAAGCCTTTCACGGCTAAGCAGTTGATCGCTTTGTTGAATAACCTGTTGCAAGCGGATATACAAGCCGAGGTGTCACCTGAATTCAATTTTGATTCGCTTACTGCTTTTGCCGGCGAAGACAAAGAAGCTTCCGCTTCCATTATCCGGACTTTTGCCGAGGAGACGAACAAGAGCGTTTCGTTGCTACAACAAGCTTTGGAGAAGACCGACCGTGCACAGGCTGCCAAAATCTCCCATAAGCTAATCCCGCTTTTCACCATGTTGGGAGCTTCCGATTTGGTAGCCCAACTGAGAATCCTTGAGAAGAACGACGAGGCACTGACTGACGAAGGTTGGAAGCGGCTTTTATTTGAAGTGATCCGACAGGCGGGTGTTGTTGTGGGCCAGGCTGTGGAACGGTATCTGTAGAAAAATTCCCCATATATATCCACAATTCCCCATTCGTGACGTTGTAATAAATAGCTTCAGTAAAACATTCTGGGTGACTTATCTGTTAGAATAGAGGAATTTACAAAAAACAGGCCGTGTGCCAGGCCGAGTTTGGCACGATATTCGCTTCTTTTATAGCAAGAAGCGGAAGTGGACGTTTCTACATTAAAAAACCGTTTTAAAGTTACTATGTTCGAGTATCTATTTTAAGTCTGCAAACAAAAAGAGCGCCTAAATGGTGCTTTTTTTGTTTTATATGACTTCTTTATCTACTTTTGTCTTTCGTAAAATCATAAATTAAAAATCATAAATCATTATCAATGGAGCATGGACTTTTGGCTAAGTCGCCTCGTATCGAGGTGGTGGATGCACTACGCGGTTTTGCCGTTATGGCTATTATGTTACTACACAACATCGAACATTTTAATTTTTATGATTTCCCGACAGCTTCTTCGGCTTTTATGGAGGCGATGGATAGAGGAATATGGGAAACATTGTTTTTCCTCTTTTCCGGGAAAGCTTACGCGATTTTCTCCCTGCTGTTCGGATTCAGTTTTTTTATTCAATATAACAATCAGGCGAAGAAAGGTAAAGACTTCCGTCTGCGTTTCCTGTGGCGGCTTTTCCTTTTGTTCATTATCGGCTGTTTCAACGGGGCGTTTTTCCCCGGCGACATATTAGTCCTTTATTCTATAATTGGCGTGGTGCTCGTGTTAGTCTGCAGATGGAGCGACCGAGCGGTCCTCATTGCTGCTATTATCCTGATGCTCCAGCCGCTCGAACTCGGCAAGTTTTTCTATGCGATGATGAATCCTGACTATGTGCCGGCAGCCGGCGTTTGGCGTGTTCATAGCCAACGTATGTATCCGTTCCTTTCGCAGCCGGATTTCTGGGCGATGGTCAAGTCTAACCTTTGGGACGGCCAATTGTTCAGTCTGTTGTGGGCATGGGGGTACGGACGTTTTTTCCAGACTGCCTCTTTGTTCCTGTTGGGTATGCTGATCGGACGCAGACAGTTGTTTGCCAACCTGTCCGAACATCGGGTTTTTTGGATGCGGACGCTGGTTATCGGTGCGGTCTGCTTTGTCCCGTTGTATTTCATTACGGCTTCCCTACCGGATATGATCTCCAACAAGGCGATGCTGACTCCGATGAACACGGTGGTTTCCTCTTTCCGTAATTTCTCTTTCATGTGTGTGTTGGTCGCTTGTTTTGTCTTCCTGTGGCAACAAGTTTCGACCCATAAAATGCTGCACGGTTTGGTGCCGTATGGAAAGATGAGTTTAACTAACTATTTGACACAGTCTATTATAGGATCGTTTATCTATTTCGGTTACGGTTTGTCACTTTATAATGTTTTAGGTACGACAGCCAGCTTTGGAGTCGGCGTCCTGTTGTTCATCCTCCAGTTAGGTTTCTGCCATTGGTGGTTGAAGAAATTCAAGCAAGGTCCGTTCGAGGGGGCGTGGAAAAAGGCAACTTGGGCATTTTGAATTGACAATGGACAATTGATAATTGCGGCAAGCGGTATTTAATTGTCAATTGTCCATTGTCAATTATCAATTCTTAGTTATCTTTGTGTACGAAACAAAAAAGAATAATATGCCGTCTATCCTGATTTTAGAAGATGATATAACATTCTCGTTGATGCTGAAAACCTGGCTGGGAAGGAAAGGCTTCGAAGTCAGTTCGGTATCATCGGTTTCGGATGCACGAAGCCGGATAGAGGATGCCTCTTTCGATTTGATCTTGTCTGATTTGCGTTTGCCGGACGGGGATGGAATCGATCTGTTGAAATGGATAAAAGAAAATAATTTTGTAATTCCCCTGATTATGATGACCAGTTATGCGGAGATACAAACCGCCGTGCAAGCCATCAAGTTAGGAGCGTCCGATTATATTGCCAAACCGTTGAACCCGGAAGAACTTTTAGGCAAAATCAAGGATGTGATAAAGACGGAAACAGGTTCGGTTGCTTCTGCTACCGAACTGGAACGCCCTGCACGTTCAGCCAAACGTCCCGAACCGTCGGGGGGAACGCGTAGCCAGTATGTGGAGGGACAGAGCCAAGCTGCCCACCAGCTCTACGAGCATGTACGTTTGGTTGCTCCGACAGATATGTCTGTGTTGATTACCGGTTCGAGCGGTAC
>ENA-ORRL01002007-ORRL01002007.1-human-gut-metagenome-genome-assembly--contig:-NODE-2007-length-13257-cov-11.751023_pt1 | contig 13257 bp, 10 predicted proteins | sample MGYA00242175_ERZ509134 | MGnify/ENA primary metagenome ERZ509134 (study PRJEB26280, sample SAMEA2338660) | human gut metagenome | biome: human gut; feature: human-associated habitat; material: faeces... | reverse complement strand
GAGCGCATCCTTGGTAAGGATGAGGTCTCCAGTTCGAATCTGGATAGCAGCTCCATTGAAAAACCACTTGAAGTCTTAGAGCTTCAGGTGGTTTTTTGTTTGCCATTTTCCCGGTTTCTCCGGCCGGGAATCCTTCCCTTTCCAGCGAAATGCCCAAAATTGGGTCTGATTTTTCCACATTCCGGCAATTGAACTTTTGGATGGTTTGCAGTACACTTTGTGTAAGAGAGTTGGTTATTTTTGTGTCAAACATCCACAGACCAGAGAGTTTTGATTGAATCGGAGGTATTTCCTATGGCTCGTTTTACTCTTCCCCGCGATCTGTACCACGGCAAGGGTGCTCTGGAAGCCCTGAAGTCCTTTACCGGCAAAAAGGCCATGATCTGTGTCGGCGGCGGCTCCATGAAGCGGTTCGGCTTCCTTGACCGCGCTGTTGGCTACCTGAAGGAAGCCGGCATGGAAGTGGAGCTGTTTGAGGGCATCGAGCCCGATCCCTCTGTTGAGACCGTCATGCGCGGCGCAGAGGCCATGCTGAAGTTTGAGCCCGACTGGATCATTGCCATGGGCGGCGGCTCCCCCATTGATGCCGCAAAGGCCATGTGGATCAAGTACGAGTACCCTGAGATCACCTTTGAGGAGATGTGCAAGGTGTTCGGCATTCCGCCGCTCCGCCGCAAGGCCCACTTCTGCGCCATCTCTTCCACCTCCGGCACTGCCACTGAGGTGACCGCCTTCTCCATCATCACCGATTATCAAAAGGGCATCAAGTACCCCATCGCTGACTTTGAGATCACCCCCGATGTCGCCATCGTCGATCCCGATCTGGCCGAGACCATGCCCAAGAAGCTGGTTGCCCACACCGGTATGGATGCAATGACCCACGCCATCGAGGCTTATGTTTCCACCGCCCACTGCGACTACACCGACCCGCTGGCCATCTTCGCCATCCGGATGATCCAGGGCGATCTGGTGGACAGCTACAACGGCGATATGTCCAAGCGTGATTCCATGCACAACGCGCAGTGCCTGGCCGGCATGGCATTCTCCAATGCGCTGCTGGGCATCGTCCACTCCATGGCACACAAGACTGGTGCTGCCTTTGCCGACTACGGCGCACACATCATCCACGGTGCTGCCAACGCCATGTATCTGCCCAAGGTCATCGCCTTCAACGCCAAGGATCCCGAGGCCAAGAAGCGCTATGGTGTCATCGCTGACGAGATGAAGCTGGGCGGTTCCAACGACGACGAGAAGGTCAAGCTGCTCATCGAGTACCTGCGCGGCATGAACGATGCGCTGAACATCCCCCACTGCATCAAGAACTACGGCCCCGATTCCTACCCCACCGAGCAGGGCTTTGTTCCCGAGGAAGTGTTCCTGGAGCGTCTGCCCGAGATCGCAAAGAACGCCATCGGCGATGCCTGCACCGGCTCCAATCCCCGCCAGCCCAGCCAGGAGGAGATGGAGAAGCTGCTCAAGTGCTGCTACTACGACACTGAGGTCGACTTCTGATTTAAACCGACATTTTACAGACACTTTTACCTCTTTCCCATAACAACAAAGCCGCAAGCCCTCAACAGGCCTGCGGCTTTGTTGTTTGATGGGCCTCTCAGGCGCTCCGCGCCAGCTCCCCTGACTGGGGCTGCCAGGCTTGCGCTGCTGCAGACGGCAGAGCGATGGATGCAAAAAAACTGCCCTGACGGTTTCCCATCAAGGCGGTTTGAGCTGGAGCTGCTATCCAGATTCGAACTGGAGACCTCATCCTTACCAAGGATGCGCTCTACCAACTGAGCTATAGCAGCACAATCACAGCTCAATTATTTTACCACAAGAAAGACTGCTTTGCAAGTGTTTTTTGCAAAAAAATCCGTTTTTTCTGTTCCAAAGCAAAAAAGCCCAGAGCGATACCGCTCCAGGCTCCTTTGTCTGTATGTACATATCATGTGTATAATGTCCGGGGCGGATATTGTCAAGGGAAGTGAACGGGTTTCATCTCTAGGTACCCACCGATTCATCTTGTTTGGTGTTTTGCATCCACCGCACCAGCGCTTCGGCATCCTGTTTGCCTTTGGCGTACATTTTTTCAAGGCCGGCGCGGTTCTTGGTCAGGGTGGACATTCCCTCGGTGCTGTCCGGGGCGATGATGCAGACAAGGCCCTGCCGCTCCAGCTCCCGCGCCCGCTGGACAGCCGTGTTGTACCGCCCTGCCCGGCGGCGCAGCCCCTCGGCTGCAGCGGGGTAATGCGACTGCAGCAGGTGTGCCAGATGCTCGTCCAGGGCATCACTCCTCACCAGCCCAATGGGCTTGGTCAAGATGAGAGCCACCCGGTCGCAGCCGTGGGCAAAGGCCCATTCCAGCGGGACGGGGTCGGCCAGGCCGCCATCAAAATAAGGCACGCCGTCGATGACGCAGGGCTGGTCGATGACCGGGATGCAGCAGGATGCCATGAGGATGCGGTAGTCGTCCGGGTGGAGGTCTGCCTTGGTGAAATACTGCGCCTCGCCGTTCTGTGCATTGGCGGCCACCACGCAGAGCTCTGCCGGGCTGCGGGCAAGCGCCGCGTAATCCAGCGGATTCTCGCCGCCTGCATTGCTGAGGGTGCCGTAGACATAGCCCAGATCGAGATAGGAGTGCTTGCGGATGAGGTTGTGCACGCTCATGTACTCCCTGCGGAAGGAGTATTCATCGTAAAAGGGCTTGTTCCGCCCATGCTGGCCTGCCAGATAGGACGCCATATTGGCGCTGCCCGCCGAAACGCCGATGCAGAGATCGAAGCGGAGGTCCTCCTCCAGGCAGCGGTCCAGCACGCCAGCGCCGTAAATGCCCCGCAGGCCGCCACCCACATCGATGACACCGTATTTCATGGTCTGTTCCTCCATCGTTTCATTCCATTTCCCACCCAGTATAACGGGACGGCGGGAAATACTCATTGAGCAAACGGCGGGATCTGATGCAATTTGCGGCAGAAAGCAGGATCTGCCGCAATTGGGGCAAACAAAAACGGCCAGATGAGCAAAGAACTGTATGAATGAGCAAAAAAGAAGCACGAAGGCCGAAACCTTCGTGCTTTTTTGCATGGGCCAGCCAGGACTTGAACCCGGGACCAAGCGGTTATGAGCCGCCAGCTCTGACCAACTGAGCTACTAGCCCCCATTGCCCGGTTTGCCGGGCGCACAAGTAAGTATAACAAAAAACGCGCGAAATGAAAAGCGTTTCGGGCAAAATTATTTTGTGCGGTGGGCTTCCAGCTTCTGCTGCATGAACTTGTCCAGCATTTCCTGCGGAAAAAGCGGCTCCTTGTAGCCAAAGGCCTCCCGGATGAAGATCAGGGTGGCGATGGTCTGCCGCCCGGGGTCAAGCCGGAGGGTATACAGGGTGTCCAGCGGCTGCTGGGTTGGCTGGTGCAGGGTCAGATGGAGCAGGAAACCGCCATCGTTCTCACGGCGGCACTCGTAGGCGAACTCATCGTCCGGGCTGTGCTGGTCCAGCCGGTCGAAGCAGTCGTCCAGCGGCAGGTCGGTGCGGAATTCGGAAAGGCCGCTGGGGCCATACTGGCTGCGGCGGGCGTTTTCCCGCCGGGTGAGCAGAAAAACGATGCAGCCCAGGGCGGCCGCCAGCAGGATGAGTGAGAATACAACGTTCATGGGTCCCTCCGCAGATTTTGAATCATGTTTTCCTTATTGTAACACAACCTGCGGAAAATTGTGTTATAATATTTGAAACAATCCAATTTTTTGCTGGAGGACTTCCCCTATGAAGCTCAAATTCACCCATAAGACCTGGTATTTCTTCCTGCTGTGCGCGGCAGCGGCATCCATGCTCAACGGCTTTGCCGTGCTGGGCGGCATGGATTTTTCTTTTCTGGAGATGGTGGCGTTCTGCATCACCGGCATCACCATCCTGTTTCTGGCCGCTGAAAAGGGCTCTGACCCCAAGGACAAGCGCAACTATTTCCTGATTTTTGTCCTGCTCATGCTCAGCTATGTGCTGAGCGGCTGGGCAGCCTACTTATTCTCCGCACTGGTCTGGCCCGCGCTGCTGGCACTGGAGTACCAGAAGGGCAGGCCCATCCAGCGCCAGCTGCAGCTGGTGGGTGCCGCTGAGGCGTTCCACCTGCTCTTTGTCCTGCTCACGGTCTACGGCGGCATGGCAGGCCTGAGCTTCTGGGCCAATCTGCTCTGGGTGCTGCTGGCCTGCGCCCGGGGCTGGGCGGCACTGAGTCTTTACAAGATGCAGGAGGAAGACGCATGACCCAGCGGCGGCGGAACCGGCACCGCAAGCGCCGGGTTGGCCGCCGCGCCTTCCTGATCGGACTGGGCGGCTCTGTATCTGCCGCCCTGACGTATTATCTGCTGCGTTCTATCCCGGCAGGAAACAACGCGGAGCCTGCGCCATTGCCACAGGCTGCCCCCAACCCCGCCCTGCCCAGCGGCGAGTGGCGGGCGGTGTGGGTGAGCTATCTCGAATTTGCAGAGATGGACTTTTCCTCAGAAAGCGCGTTCCGGGCCGATGCCGCCGCGCTGATGGACAACTGCCTGTCCCTTGGGCTGAACACCGTCATTGCACAGGTGCGGCCCTTTGGGGATGCGCTTTACCGGAGCAGCCTCTTTCCTTGGAGCCACCTGTGCACCGGCGTGCAGGGGCAGGACCCGGGCTTTGACCCGCTGGACGTGCTGCTGACCGAGGCCCACGCCCGGGGGCTTTCGCTGGAGGCATGGGTCAACCCCTACCGGCTCAGGAGCTCGGCTTCCATGCCTCCCGTCCTTGCAGAGAACAGCCTGCTGAACACCCACCCGGAGTGGGTCTGCACCGTGAACGAGGGGGCCTACCTGAACCCCGCCATTCCGGAGGCTGCCGACTATGTGGTGCAGGGCGTGGCAGAGCTGGTACAGAATTACGCCGTGGACGGCATCCACTTTGACGACTACTTCTACCCCACCACCGATCCTTCCATCGACGCGGCGCAGTTTGCAGCCAGCGGGGAAGCTGACCTGACCGCATGGCGGCGTGCCAACGTGACCCGGCTGGTCAAAGCTGCCCACGATGCCGTCAAGGCCGCCGACCCGACCCTGCGGTTCGGGGTCAGCCCCCAGGGCAACCCGGACAACGACCGGAACGAGCAGTACACCGATCTCTCCGTCTGGCTGACGGCCTCCGGTGCGGATGCCGTTGTGGATTACCTCTGCCCCCAGATCTACTGGGGCTACGGCTATACCCTCTCCTCCGGCAGCACCCGCTTTGCCTTTGAGAATATCACCGCCGAGTGGCTGGCCCTGCCCCGGGCAGAGAGCACGGCCCTCTATTTCGGGCTGGGAGCCTACCGGGTCGGCGTGGGAGACGGTGGAGCCAACGCCGACAGCGTCAGCCAGTGGTGCACCGGCAGCGCGCTGGCCCGGCAGGTGACCGACCTGCGCAGCGCCGGGGCCGGGGGCTGGGCGCTCTACCGCTATGGCTCCCTGTTCCGCTCCGACGAAAGCGGCCTTGCCGCCGCCGAACGTGCCGCTCTGACGGCATTGGACGGCTAAGACACAGAAAATCCCTTGTAAGCAGGAAAAAAATGCGGTATACTATGGTATCATGCAAAAATATCGCATTTTTCACCTGCTGTTTTTGAGGATAGAAAAACATGAGTAAAACAAAACGAATCCTTGCCTTTGCGCTGGCAGCTGTGCTGGCCGTTGTCGTCCTGAGCAGCTGCAAAAGCATTGCCCAAAAGGTGTTCGGGTCTTCCAACGAGGTGCAGGAGGACGACACCTCCCAGTGGGCCGTGCTCAGCTCTGACCCGCTGATGCTCGATGGCATTGCCGATACCACGGCCAAATACGCCACAGCCCGGGCCAACGGGGCGCTGAATATCGTGTTCAACGGCATCTGGAGCCGCAAGACCGAATACTTCACCGTGCCCAGCGGCCTGCTGAGCATTTACGGCTGCGGCACCACCGACGGCGGTGCCCAGAAGTTCAAGGTCTCCCTCTGGAAAAAGGTGGACGGCGGCGCGCAGTATGTGGACAACACCACCTTCTATTTCACCGCCGACGGCCAGAACTACCACTGCGACATCGGCAACCTTGACCCCAACGCAAGCTACCGCGTTACCATTTCCTACGATTCCAGCCGTTACTACCTCTACGGTCTGATGAAAGTGGAGGGCATCGGCTAAGATGAACACACAAACAAAACACTCTCTCATGCTGATGCTCTGCGCCTTTATCTGGGGCACGGCGTTCGTGGCCCAGAGCGCAGGCTCCGGCATGGGGGCTTATTCCTTTTTGGCCGGGCGCAGCTGGCTGGCGGTGCTGGTGCTGCTGCCCACCGTCCGCGCCTTCGATGCCCTCCACCGCAGGCACGGCGCAGCCTATGGCTGGCCCAAAGCTCCTGCCGACCGCAGGCTTCTGCTGACGGCGGGGCTTTGCTGCGGCACCCTGCTGTTTGCGGCCTCCGCTGCCCAGCAGATCGGCATCACGCTCAACCCTTCCACGGCCAAGGCCGGTTTCCTGACCGCCATGTATGTGGTGCTGGTGCCGGTATTCGGGCTGTTTCTGGGGCGGCGGGGCAGTGCCCGGCTCTGGCTGAGCATGGTCATCGCCGTGGGCGGGCTCTATCTGCTCTGCATGAAAAACGGCTTTGGCGGCATTGAGGCCAGCGATTGGATCCTGCTTTCCTGCGCCGTGCTGTTCAGCTTTCAGATTATGACGGTGGACCACTTTGCCCCGCAGGTGGACGGTGTCCGCCTGAGCCTGCTGCAGTTCTTTGTGGTGGCCGTAGAGAGCACCGCTGCCGCCCTCCTGTTCGAGAATCCCACCCTGGCCGAGTTCGGGGCCAACTGGCTCCCGCTGGCCTACTGCGGCGTGATGTCCAGCGGCGTGGCCTACACCCTGCAGATCCTGGGCCAGCGGGACGTAAACCCCGCCATTGCAAGCCTTATCATGTGTCTGGAAAGCGTATTCAGCGCGCTGGGCGGCTGGCTGCTGCTCCACCAGAGCCTTTCCATGCGGGAGGTCTTTGGCTGCACCCTCATCTTTGCAGCGGTGGTCCTGGCCCAGCTGCCCGTGGAGGACTGGCTGAAATGCCGCAGCGCAAGCCGGAAGTGACCCAGCGCACCGCCGCAGGCATTCCCTATGAGCTGACCCGCAAAAAGGTCAAGCGGCTCAACCTGCACATCCGGCGGGACGGCACCGTGGCCGTGAGCATCCCGTGGTCCTACACGGTGGGCTTTGCCGATGCCTTTGTGACAGAGCAGGCCCAGTGGATCCGGGAGGCGGTCTCCCGCCAGCTGCGGCGGAACGCCCGGAATGACCAACCCCTGCCCTCCCAGGCGGAGGCGCTGGCCTGCTTTACCGCCATGAGCGATAAGGTCTACCCGGCCTTTGCCGGGGTTCTGGGCGGGCAGAAGCCCACCATCAAGGTGCGGGACATGACCAGCAGGTGGGGCGTGTGCTACATGAAACGGCGGCAGATCACCTTTGCATTGCAGCTCTACAATATGCCGCCCGCCGCACAGATCTATGTGGTGGTGCACGAGTACTGCCACTTCCTGCAGCCCAACCACAGCCCGGCCTTCTGGGCCGAGGTGGAAAAGCTGCTGCCGGACTGGAAAGAACGGCGGGCTTTATTGAAATAACCTCTCCGCCGCCTATGGCGGCACCTCCCCTCGTAGGGGTGGCAAGTCAGGCACCACTGTTTTCTTGGCTCTCCTATCAGGAGAGCTGCAAAGCGAAGCTGAGAGGTTTTGCCCTGAAGTATATAGAAAACTATTAGGAGTGTGTACCTTTCGTGGAAAGTGAAAAAAAGACCTCCGGCGGCGACAAATATTCAAAGCTGGCCGGAAACACCATTATCTTTGCCATTTCGAGCTTTTCGTCTAAGCTGCTGACCCTTTTGGTGCAGCCGTTCCTGACCTACGCCATGGCCGAGATCGCCGATCTGGGTCTGGCGAAGATCCTGAGTCAGTACGCAAACCTGCTCATCCCCTTTGTCTCGATGGGCATGTCCAACGCCATCATCCGCTTTGGCCTGGACAAGGGCAACAGCGAAAAGCAGGTGTTCACCAACGGCCTGCTGACCATTCTGGGGGGCTTCGGCATCCTGATCCTCTGCTGGCCTGTGGCGCAGTTCCTGCCCGATATGGCGCAGTACGGCTTCCTCATCTACATCTACGTCCTGATGAGCTGCCTGCGCACCCTCTGCACCCAGTTCGTGCGCAGCCGCCAGTGGAACAAGCTGGTGGCCGTGGACGGCATCCTGTGCACCTTTGCCACCCTGATGTTCTATGTGCTCTACCTTGTGGGCTTCCACTGGGGTGCCAACGGTTATCTGCTGGCCATCATCAGCGGTGACCTGGTCAGCGTGCTCTTCCTCTGCATCACCGGCAGGCTGTGGAACTATGTGGAACTCAAGGGCCTGAACCGGGATCTCTGGCAGCAGATGCTCCGCTTTTCCCTGCCCATGATCCCGGCCCAGATCAGCTTCTGGGTCATCAACGCATCGGACCTGTTCTTTGTGCGCGAGATGTGCGGCGGGCTGGACGGTCACAGCGGTGACGCTTGGAGCGGCCTGCTTTCCACCGGCTACTTCCTGCCCACCATCCTGACCACGCTGGGCCTGATCTTCTACGATGCCTGGCAGCTCTCCGCCGTGACTGAGGAGGAGGGCCGTGCCCGGTTCTTTACCAAGATCTTCCGCACCTATTCCTCGGTGCTGTTCTGCTGTGCGGCAGGCATCATCTGGCTCTGCCGTCCGGTCATGCATGTAATGAAGGCCAACTACTACTACGCCTGGCACTTTGTGCCCTTCCTGACGCTGGCTTCCACCTGCAGCTGCTTCAACCAGTTCCTCAACAGCGCATACGTTGTCAACAAAAAGTCCACCCACAGCCTGTGGACCATGCTGGCCGGTGCCGTGAGCAACTGCATTATGAACTACTTCTTCATCAAGTGGTGGGGGCCCATCGGCGCAACGGTGGCCTCCTTCTTCGGTCTGGGCATCGTGTTCGTGCTGCGCGCGCTGGATGCCCACAACATGATCGGCATGTCCATCCACCCGGGCCGGGTGGCGGTGAACTTCGGCGTGCTGGCGGGCGAAGCCCTGCTCCTGCTGGCCGAACCTCCGCTCTACGGCCTGTGGATAGGTCTCCTGACCGCCGCCATCATCCTGTTCAACTTTGCAGGTGTCTGGGCCATGGCCCGGATGCTCCTGCCCAAGCTCCTGGGCCGCCGGGGCAGGGCTCTGGTGAGTGCAGTAGACAACTGGATCAAAAAGTAAGCAAAAAACGACCCTCTCCGGGAATTGCAATGCAATGCGGAGAGGGTCGTTTTCTCTTAATATCCCAACTTATACGCCAAAGAACTCCTTGGCAATATCGGCACTCTGCTTGGCATCCTTGGCGTACCAGTCGGCACCGATCTTTTTTGCATATTCGGGGGTCAGCACAGCGCCGCCCACCATGATCTTACAGTCCAGTTTGGCATCGTGCAGGGCCCGGATGGTCTCCTCCATGCTCTTGAGGGTGGTGGTCATCAGGGCGGAAAGGCCCACCAGATGCACATCCTTCTCCCGGACGGTATTCACGACCGTTTCCACCGGCACGTCACGGCCCAGGTCGATGACCTCAAAGCCATAATTCTCCAGGATGACCCGGACGATATTCTTGCCGATGTCGTGGACATCGCCCTTGACAGTGGCAATGACAATGCGTCCCTTGCTGGCGCTGCCTTCGCCCTTTTTGGCAATGGCGGTCTTGATCTCCTCAAAAGCCCCCTGCGCGGCGGTGGCCGCCTGCAGCAGCTGCGGCAGGAAGAGGGTGCCCTTTTCATACTTTGCACCCACGATATCCAGCGCCGGAATGAGGGCTTCGTCCACCAGCTCCAGCGGCTCCTTTTCCTCCAGCAGCGCCCGGGTGCGGGCAGCCGCCTCGCCCTTCAGACCCTTTTCCACCGCCTTCATCAAGGGGGCGTAGGGGCCGGCGGCCTCCGGTGTTTCGCCTGCTGCCGGGGCGGCCTGGGCATTCTGCACGGCCTGCACCAGTGCGGCAGAAGCGGGCACCCGGTTGGCATACCGCTCAATGTACTTCGTGCTCTGCCGGTCCCGGTTGGTCAGAACGTTATAAGCGTAGACCGCCGCCATCATCTCCTCGCTGGAGGGGTTCATAATGGCAAGGTCAAGCCCGGCATACATGGCCATGGTGAGGAAGGTGGTGTTCAGGTAGGAGCGGCAGGGCAGACCAAAGCTGATGTTGGACACGCCCAGAATGGTGCGCACCCCCAGCTCCTCCTTGCAGGCGTGAAGGGCCTGCACCGTGGCAAGCACATCCTCCTGCTGGGCACTGGCCGTCAGGGTCAGGCAGTCGATATAGATGTCCTCCTGCGGGATGCCTGCCGCCAGTGCCGCGTTCCGGATGCGGCGGGCAATGGCCACGCGGTCCTCGGCTTTGGGCAGGATGCCCCGCTCATCAATGGCAAGGCCGACCACCGCCGCGCCGTACTTTTTGCACAGGGGCAGAATGGTGTTCAGCTTTTCCTCCTCGCCGTTCACCGAGTTGACGATGGGCTTGCCGTTGTAGACCCGCAGGCCCCGTTCCAGCGCCTCGGCATGGGAGGAATCCAGCTGCAACGGCAGGCTGACCACGCTCTGCAGGGCCTTGACCACCTGTTCCATCAGGGCAGGCTCATCCACGCCGGGCGCACCCACGTTCACATCCAGGATCTGGGCCCCGGCCTCGGTCTGGCTCACGGCCTGTTCCAGCACATAGTTCATATCCCCTTCCCGCAGGGCCTGCTGGAACCGCTTTTTGCCGGTGGGATTGATGCGCTCACCCACCACCGTGATGCCGTCCACATCCACGCAGTCCATGGGGCTGCACACCACCGACTTCATGGGGTGGTCAGGGCGGCCCGGCCTGCAATCGGCAAACACGCCGTTCAGCAGCTGGATGAACTCCGGGGTGGTGCCGCAGCAGCCGCCTGCAGCAAACAGGCCCAGTTCCCGGTAGGGCTTCATCTGCATGGCGTAGAGCTGCGGGGTGATATCGTAGCCCGAGCCATCGGCGCGGGGCAGGCCCGCGTTGGGCTTGACGAACACCGGGAAGCTGCCGGGCAGGGCCTCGGTCAGCCGCTTTGCCATGGGGAAGATCTCCTTGGGGCCAAGAGAGCAGTTGATGCCCACGGCATCGGCCCCCAGGCCCCGGGCGGTGGCGGCAAAGCTCTCGACCGTGCAGCCGGTAAAGGTGCGGCCGCCTGCTTCAAAGCTCATGCTGGCCAGCACGGGCAGGCTGCTGTTCTCCTTGACGGCCAGCAGGGCGGCCTTCAGCTCATACAGATCGGTAAAGGTCTCCAGGAACACGAGATCAGCCCCGGCGGCCACGCCCGCCCGGACGATGCGGCCATACTCTGCCACGGCATCCTCAAACGCAAGGGTGCCGTTGGGTTCCAGCAGCTCCCCCAGCGGGCCCACATCCAGCGCGGCCAATGCACCGTAAGGGGCACAGGCCCGCTTGCAGTTGGCAATGCCCGCCGCAATGATCTCCTCCAGCGTGTACTCGCTGCCCGCCAGCTTGTGGGCGGAAGCGCCAAAGGTATTGGCATTGATGATGCGGCTGCCTGCGGCGGCGTACCGGGCATGGATGCTCTCGATGAGCGCCGGGTCGGTGATGTTCAGCTCCTCGGGGCGGGCCCCCAGTTTCAGGCCCGCTGCCTGCAGCATGGTGCCCATGCCGCCATCCAGCAGGATGGTATTGGGCCGGTCAAACAGTTCATTCGCTTGCACAGGTGATCCCCCTCTTTCTATATTCGCACCGGGTGCGGAGCACGCAGTGCCCGCACCCCGCCAGGTGACCCCGGACCGGGTGATTGCTGACCCCCAGAATGGCCGTGATGCTCTTGCGGGGGGTCATCAGGTTGTTTTCCGTGACGCAGAGCCCGGCGCGGCGGGCGGGGTCCAGCGCTGCCGCCAACAGCGGCTGCACGGCAAGGGGCCAGTCCCCGTAGCCCGGGGAATAGCGCCCCGTCAGATACTTGCCCTGCCGGGCGGCCCACTGGCGCAGCTCAGCCTCAGCGGCCTCCGCAGCCTGTTCGGCCAGCGCGGAGCCCAGCGCATCCGATGCCACACCGGCGGCGATATCGCCAACACCGGCCCGGCGGATCTGGGCATCCACACCGGGGCCAAGCGTTACGGCCAGCAGCAGGGCGGCGGCGCAGCCTTCCAGATGCTTTGCCACATCTTCCCCCGCCAGAATGCCCGCCGCTGTCAGGCTGTCGGGGTCGGCCTCCAGCCAGACTGCCCGGGGCGTGGCTGCCGCCAGCAGCGGCACGGCGCATTTTTCCAGCAGTGCCTGGGTAGCCGCGTCCGCGCCGCCCCGGGCTCCAAAGTACCGCGCCGCCTGTGCAAGGTCGATGCCCTCCGGCTTTTCCAGCCGCAGCGGCATACTTGGCCCAATGCTCATCTGCCCGCCCTCCTTTACAAGAATAAAGAATAGACTTAGTATACAGCACCGGGGGCCAGCCGTCAACGATTTCAAAATTTCCAACTTTTTTGCAATAAGCCTATTGACAATCTAGGTAAATAGGGATATAATCCAGACAACAAATCCACAAACCTAGTAGGAAATTGAGATCAAGTTTCCCGGGGTCGTAGAGGATTGGGAAAATCGTTGAAAGGAGGGCACCAAAATGACGCTGATCTGGAAAAACCTGCTCCACGCGAACTTCCGTTGTGGGCGAATGTACACCACCCGGGCAGAATATGGGACCGAGCGCTGTGCATTGCCCTCTGCAGACCGAATGTGTGTGCGAATGTGATGGCAAAGCTGCCAAAGCGCCAAACCCGAATTTTTTGCCCGGTGCACTGAAATGGTGTCAGTGACCGGGATTTTTTATGCGTCAGAATTATACTTTAAGTACAGATAGAGAGGTTAATTACTATGTCTAACTATAAATTTGAGACCCTGCAGCTTCACGTTGGCCAGGAGCAGGCCGATCCCGCAACCGATTCCCGCGCCGTGCCCATCTACCAGACCACTTCCTATGTGTTCCGCAACAGCCAGCACGCCGCTGACCGTTTCGGTCTGGCCGATGCAGGCAACATCTACGGCCGCCTGACCAACTCCACGCAGGATGTGTTCGAGAAGCGCATCGCTGCTCTGGAGGGCGGCGTGGCTGCTCTGGCCACTGCTTCCGGCGCTGCCGCCATCACCTACACCATCGAGGCGCTGGCACAGGCCGGTGACCACATCGTGGCACAAAAGACCATCTACGGCGGCAGCT
>ENA-ORRL01002000-ORRL01002000.1-human-gut-metagenome-genome-assembly--contig:-NODE-2000-length-13309-cov-2.921080_pt1 | contig 13309 bp, 14 predicted proteins | sample MGYA00242175_ERZ509134 | MGnify/ENA primary metagenome ERZ509134 (study PRJEB26280, sample SAMEA2338660) | human gut metagenome | biome: human gut; feature: human-associated habitat; material: faeces... | reverse complement strand
AGGTCAACGATCGGTGCCCAGCGGCTGAGGCCATAGTCCGGATGACGGTGCCAGATGACGCGCGCTTCGGTTCCTGTCACTTCACCAGCCTGTTTTATCAGCTCTGGATCCCACGAGGCACTCATGCCGATCGACTGCGGGAAGGATGTCGTCACGTCCGGCTTTCCTTTACGATCTCAACCGCCTCTTTCACCAGCTCTTCGATGCGGTCGAATTCGTTGTTTTCAATCATCGTATTTTTTACCATCCAGCTTCCGCCGCATGCTGCGATGCGGTCGTATGCCAGATATTCTCTTACATTCTGCGGGTTGATGCCGCCGGTCGGCATGAATTTCATCATGGTGTACGGTGCTGCGATGGCACGGATGTATTTCAGTCCGCCTGCCGGTTCTGCCGGGAAGAATTTCACCATGGTGAGGCCAAGGCCGATCGCCTGCTCCATCTCGGTCGGGGTCACGATGCCCGGGATCACTGGTACTTCGTGTGCCTGGCACCATTTTACTACCTCCGGATTGAGGCCCGGGCTGACGATAAATTTTGCTCCGGCTTTTACAGCGCGGTCCGCCTGCTCGGTTGTGAGCACAGTTCCGGCTCCCACCAGCATCTCCGGGAATTTTTCGCTCATAATGCGGATGGATTCTTCTGCCGCATCGGTGCGGAAGGTCACTTCGGCGCAGGCAAGTCCGCCCTTGCAGAGAGCTTCGGCAAGCGGCTCTGCTTTTGCTGCATCCTGTAAAACGACAACCGGCACAATGCCGTATGTTCCGAGCTGTTCGAGAATCTGATTCATGATAGCTGTTCCTCCGTTTTGATCTTTATCTGAAATTTATTCTGCATTCTGTTTTTATTTTATTCCCTTGTATCATAACCGGACAAGTTGTTTTTTTCTATTGTGCGGATTGTCGAATACATTGTAAAACTTGCTGTTTTGTGATATGCTGGGAATTGTTGTTATGGTTCAAAAATATCATTTTTTTGCAAAGATGCTTTTATTATGAAAGAAAAACTGCAGACGAAATTTGCCACCCGGCAGTACATGATTTCGGATACATTTGAGTTATACTATTACAGCACCGTCGATGTACCCGGCGTAAAAGAACATACGCATACCCATTATGAGTTCTATCTCTTTCTCGAAGGGGCGATCTCCCTGGAAATCGACGGGGTGCTCTACACACCGACGCCCGGCGATCTTCTTCTGATTCCGCCCGGCGTGCCGCATCATCTGGTGATGCACGACCTGTCTGTGCCGTACCGCCGCTTTGTGTTCTGGGTCAGCGCCGCTTTTGCAGAGCAGCTCCGCGCCCGTTCCGCCGACTACGTTTACCTGATGGAATACGCTGCCGAAAATCAGAAATATCTGTTCCCGCTCGATTCCGTCGAGTTCAACACAATCCAGTACCGCACCATCCGCCTGATTGAGGAAATGCGGTCCAATCATTTCGGAAAAGAGACGCAGATTTTTCTCTACGTCAGCGACCTGCTGATGCAGATCAACCGCACGGTGTATGAGCAGCATCACCCGCTCACCCGGAAAGCACAGCTCTGTTTCTATATTGATGAGCACCTGTCCGAGGATCTGTCGCTCGAACGGCTGGCGGCGGAACTTTTTGTGAACAAATATCACATTGCACACGTTTTCAAGGATGAAATCGGCATGTCGATCCACCAGTACATTTCCAAAAAGCGGCTGGCAAGGTGCCGTGAAGCGCTGCTCGGCGATGTACCGGTCACGAAGGTGTATCTGCTGTTCGGATTTCACGACTATTCGAGTTTTTACCGCGCCTTTAAAAAAGAGTACGGGATCTCGCCGAAGGATTTTAAAAAACTGCATACCGTTACCAGCGATTAACACGGTCGTTCCAAATGCACTGTTCACTTTGTACTTTTCAGGAGGATTTTTTAATATGTTTCAGATGTGGGGAAAATTAGTGGAAAACAATCATATTCTTCAGGATCTTACCGTCTGCATCGACGATGAGGATACCAGAACGCACAAGGTCTTCCGTGCGCTCGATGAAATCTGTGATGCCTGGAATCTGGCGAAGCCGATCTGGCTCGATACGAATATTTCGGAGTTTAAACGGAGATCGAAAACGCGGTTCACACAGGATAATTTTATTGAATCTCTGGAGTTTGATTATCTGGAAATTCAGATTACAGAGGAATAATGTTCTCTCGTTTTTGCAGCGAATAAAGCAAATGCAAAAGCCGGGCATCCGGCGGAACCTGGGAGCGGCTGTTCTTACAGTCCCCTCTGCGGTTCCGTCGGATGTCCGGCTCTTTTTATGTATTTTGTCCCTGGATTTGTATCCCTTTTATACCACGCGGTTTTCCATGCCGCCTTCCAGGTACGAAGCAATATTTTTCTGCACCAGTCCGATCAGGCGCGTGCGGGCTTCCTTCGATGCCCAGGCGATGTGCGGCGTGATGTACAGGCGGTCGTCGTCCGCCATTTTCAGCAACGGACTGTCACTGCGGATCGGCTCGCTGGAAAGTACATCGAGCGCCGCTCCGGCGATCAGGCCCTCGCGCAGGGCACAGCAGAGGTCACGCTCATTCACGATCGAGCCGCGGCCGACGTTGATCAGAATTGCGTTCCGCTTCATGTTGGCAAACGTTTCGATATTCATCAGGTTCTCGGTCGCCTCATTTAACGGGGCGTGGATGGAAACCACATCAGAATCCTTCAGCAGACGATAGAGATCGACCCGCTCGTAGTCCGGATCGTCGTGTGCACCGGAGGTGGAGTAATAGATCACACGGCAGCCGAATGCCTGTGCAATCGAAGCCACTTTTCTGCCGATCGCGCCAAGGCCGATGATGCCCCACGTCTTGCCCTCCAGCTCGGTGAACGGTCTGTCCATGCAGGTGAAAAGACTGCTGGCGGCGTAGCTGCCGTTTTTTACGTAATCATCGTAATAACGGAGTTTTTCTGCCAGATAGAAGTACATCGCAAAGGTGTGCTGGGCCACGCTGACGGTGGAATAGCCGGCGACGTTCGTCACGGCGATGTTGTGGCGCTTCACATAATCGAGATCGATGTTGTTGATGCCGGTTGCGGTGACGCAGATCAGTTTCAGGTTCTCCGCGCCGGACAGGGTGCGGCTGCACATGCGCACCTTGTTGCAGATGACAATATCCGCCTCCCGCACACGCTCCGGGCATTCCTCCTCCGTTGTTTTTTCATATACTGTCACTTCTCCAAAACGGGAAAAGCCGGACAGATCCATGTCCTTTCCCAGTGACTCTGCCTCAAGAATTACAAGTCTCATGTTGGTTCCTCCTTTTGCAGATGATGATTCTGCTTTATCCGGGAAAGCAGTGCCGCCTGTCTGTTTTGAAAGACGGCACTGCCTGAAATATTTTTATCTTAGATACCTGCGGACTGCCGATTCGGAAATATGGTCATGTCGATATGCCATGCTCCCCGGCCTGATCCCCTGGTATTTACACGTATTCGCTGATAATCTCCCTCATCAGCTTCTCTTCCTCGGGCGTCAGCATTCCGGCAAACCTGCTCTCGGCCGCGGCGGTCTGGCGGATGCCCTCCCTGACTTTCGAAATCCTCGCTTCTTTTTCCGGATCTGCGAACAGTTCATTCCGCTCTTTGGCGGACTCGCTTCCCGCAGTCTGCGCTTTTGTTTTCGCCGCTCCGGTTCCCGCCTGTGCCATGGTTTCCGCCTGCACCGGCTGCCATTCGGTCTGCTGTACGGTTTCCAGCACCGCACTCTGTTTCGTCGCTGCAAACTCATTTTCCAGATAGTCTGTCCAGCCGTTCAGCAGAATTTCCTCTTTTCCGCCGAAATCCAGACAGAGCCGTAAAAAGACAAGGCCTCCGGCGAGCGCGATGCCCGTTCCGAGGTAGCGCATCAGCTCCGCCTCTCCATAACGGTATCGGTAGATCGCCCACAGCGAAAGAATCGACAGCGCCAGAACCGTGAGGATCATATTCTGGCTTCCGCGCAGAAGCGTCGGGACTGCCATTCCCGCTGACCTGCCCTGTGCAATCTGGCTGCGCATAAACGCCCCGGCATTCGAAAAGGGATGCGCTTTTCTCTGACACGTTTCCAGCACCGACCTGGTCCATTTCGATTTTGGTTCCTTCAGCCTTCCGAGATCGCGGATGGCCCGGGTGTAGAAACGATTATTCCAGAACAGGCACCACACACCGGCGATTCCTGCTGCTATCATTGCGTATAAGAACACATTTTGTTTCACACAAAACTCCAGCATTCTTATTCCCCCTGACGATTTTTGAATTTGCCTGTCATGATCATATGCCGGTGCTCCCGTTCCGTTGCGGTGCATCGGCGGATGCCGCGGCAGAATTTGCGCGCACAGGATTCTTCCGCTGGCATATCGGCAGTGGAGACGTGTTACAGTTCCCAGGTACCTGTGAACTGTAACATTCGCAGCCCTCATTGAAAATTTTGCTTCGCAAAAGGAGGGCTGTTCACACCTGAATCACTTTCTTACGCAGCAAAACAGCAAGTATTTTACTGCTGAGCAATCCGTAGTGAGCATCTTCTTGTTCCGATGTGCCACAGTATAGCACCGCCGGAAAAATTTGGAAACAAAAAACGTTCGTCAAATTCTTTGTGATTCTGTGCTTTTTCGCGTGAATTTTTATTTTTCGTTCCTTCAGGGGACTGCTTTCGTGCCGGTTCGCGTGGTTTCGCTGGTTTTCGCCTGCCCGTTTGTCGATTTTTTCTTCTTGCTTTTTTTAGATTACAGGCGTTTTACCATTTCCTGCAGCAGGTTGACACAGTGGCGGGCTGCCTCGCTCTCAAAGGTCGGGTAGTCCATTGTTGCGCTGTCGTCTGCTTTGTCGGAGATGGCGCGGAGTACGACGTATGGAATCTTGTTCAGATAAGCGCCCTGCGCAATCGCAGCGCCCTCCATCTCGGCGCAGGAACCGTTGAATTCCTCGATCAGACGGTTTTTCACTTCTTTGCTGGAAATAAACTGGTCACCGCTGACCACGCGTCCGCGGAATACCTGGATTTCCGGATTGACTTCCTTGCAGACTTCCTCTGCCACCTCTGCGAGGTGCTCGTCTGCCGGGAAGCTCAAAACACCCATCTGCGGAATCTCGCCGAGCGGGTATCCGAAGATGCGCACATCCATGTCGTGCTGAACAGCATCGGTCGAGATCACGATATCGCCGATGTTAATTTCATTCCGCAGGGAGCCTGCAATTCCGGTGTTGATGACACAGTCCACGCCGTAATCATCTACAAGAATCTGGGTGCAGATACCGGCGTTTACTTTGCCGATTCCGCTGCGCACAACAACCACTTCTTTTCCGTTCAGGTAACCGTGGTTGAACTCCATGGATGCCTTCGTGCGGATTGTAACATCCGTCATCATTTCCTTTAAGCTTGCAACTTCAACTTCCATTGCACCGATAATTCCGATTAACTTCATGTTTATGATATCCTCCAATAACTTTACATGTACTCCCCGATTCTTTCTGTTCTTGCTTTTATGAAATCATTTTTGTCAGCGGTCAGCCGCTAAAGTAAGAACGGAAAACTCCGGGAGTCCATTTTCTTTTCCTTCTGGTTTCTTTGTAATTCCTGTTACAGTATACAATAAATTTGGGATCTGTGGTATCTTTTTTCTTTGCTGTTTTCGTAATCTATGATATAATAGCAGGAACCGAAGAATTATCGTGGCTGAAGTTCACGATAATGTTCTAATTTTTTATTCACAAAGGAGGATCCTATCGATGGAATATACAACAAAAGGTACCTGTTCCAGAAAAATTCTGTTTGAGGTAGAAGACGGTAAAGTACACAACGTACAGTTCGTAGGCGGATGCAACGGAAACACACAGGGTGTTGCAAGACTCGTTGAGGGCATGGACGTAAACGAAGCCATCTCCCGCATGAAAGGCATCGACTGCAACGGACGCGGAACATCATGTCCAGACCAGCTTGCAAAAGCGCTGGAACAGGCTATCCAGAAATAACTTTTTTTACGCTTGCTCTTTTTTATTATAATAACTCCCCGGGGAATGCTCACCCCGGGGAGTTTGTAATTTATCCACTTCTGTTTTTTCTTTTCTGATGCAGCACAGCTTCCCTGCCGCCTGCTTTCTTCCGGTTTTTCTTCTATATTAATAGCACAGTCTTTCTTCCAGCCACCGGACTGCTTTATCTGTCCCATTTGTCGCAGAGACTGTTGATCTGATCGGCAAATTTCGAAAGGTCTTTGTTAGCACCGCCTTTGTTTCTTGTAATGACGGTGAGCAGCCGCTGACCAGCCGCAACGAGACGATCGAAGACGGCATTTCCGCTGCTTCTCGTGCGCAGTGTTCCAGCGTTTGCCGTTGTTTCCTTCTGGATCGGAATGCCAACGGTTTTTTCGATGAATTCATTTTCTTTCAGGTCAAATACCGTGCCGGAGAACGGAGCCATCGCCGGGTAGCGGAATTCGTCCCACAGTTTTTCTGCAAAAATTTCCGTCACTTTATCTTCGCCGTGCGTTACGAAAACGCGGTCCGGTTTTGCCCGCAGACTGCCCGCCCATTTGAGCAGTCCTTCCTGATCTGCGTGGCCGCTCATGCCCGGGAACTGGATGATGTGCGCGTTCACATGAACCTCTTCCTGGAACAGTTTCACCTCCTTCGCGCCTCCGATCAGCGCCCGTCCCAGCGTGCCGACGGCCTGATAGCCGACGAAGAGAACCGTACTCTCCTGCCGCCAGAGGTTGTGTTTCAGATGATGCTTGATTCGTCCTGCATCGCACATGCCGCTCGCGGATATGATGACCTTCGGGGTTTCGTTGAAGTTGATGGCTTTCGACTCATCGGATGTAATCGAGAGCTTTAAGCCCGGAAACAGAATCGGATTAATGCCCTGCGCAAGGAGCGCAGCTGCATCGGAATCGTAGCACTCTTTCTGATGATCGCGGAAAATATTGGTTGCCTCAACGGCAAGCGGACTGTCCACGTAAACCGGGAATTCGCCGTGGCCGTGAACCAGATGCTCTGCCTTAATTTCACGAATAAAGTACAGCATCTCCTGCGTTCTTCCAACAGCAAACGACGGGATCACGAGGTTGCCGCCGCGGTCGAGCGTTTCCTGAATGATTTTTGCCAGCTCCGGTACATAATCCGGTTTCGGACCGTGGCTCCGGTCACCGTAGGTGGATTCCATAATCACGTAATCAGCGCTCTCTGGGTACTCCGGGTCGTTGATCAGCGGCTGATGGATATTTCCAATATCGCCGGAGAAGAGCAGTTTTTTCGTCACACCGTCCTCTGTCAGCCACAGCTCAATGGATGCGGAGCCGAGCAGATGACCGGCATCGAGGAAACGGATCTGAATGCCGTCCGATAGTGTCACACGCTGATGATACGGAATGCCCTCCAGTAAGCGGATCACGCCGAGGGCGTCCTCCATCGTATATGGCGTAACGTAATCTTCTTTTCCCGCCCGGCGGTTTTTGCGGTTCCGCCACTCGGCCTCGGCGAGCTGAATGTGTGCGCTATCGCGGAGCATGATGTCCGAAAGCGCTACCGTCGCCGGGGTCATATAGATTGGACCGCGGAAGCCGTGTGCATACAGCAGCGGCAGATTTCCGGTGTGATCGATGTGCGCGTGCGTGATCAATACAAAATCCAGCTGGGATGCCGGGACCGGAATCGGCTTGTTTTCATAAATATTCGGTCCCTGCTCCATACCGCAGTCCACTAAAAACTTCTTCCCGGCAGCCTCCAGATAATAACAACTGCCCGTCACTTCATGTGTTGCTCCAAGAAATGTAAGACGCATAAGATGCCTCCTGTTCTCCCGTTTTGTTCGGGGACAAAATGTTGTCACTGCGGGTCAAATCACGCGTTATACGTTTGGCCCGTTATCGCGGCCAGCAGTCGTCAAGTTCCCATGCCAGCATGGTCTTTGACGCGTTGTCCGCGAAAATAATCTGAAATTCCTTTTGTATTTTATGCTTATTCTCTCTTTTTTGATTATTATAGCATAATATCTGGCAGATTCCAACGGAATTTTAAGGCAGATTGCACAACAATCTTGATATTTTTGTTCAATTATGGGCATCGGCCGCCGGAAGTGCATAGAAAAGAGGCACCGGTATTCCTGCAGTAATACCGATGCCTCACTTATCGGGGCCAGCCGATGTTCCGTATGATCACTCACACGCTGAACATAGTAACACATGATGACTCAGATCTGTGTTGTGGTTGGAAAAAGGAATTTCGACGCGTTGAAAATCCTGAAAGATCTGCGTTTTCGTCTTAATATATTCATTGTTATAAGGTTTCTATAGGGGACTGGCCCCGAGATTTTTAAGGGGTGAGGGAGTTGCAAATTGCTGGGTTAAAAATCATTTCCGTTCATTTATGCTACTCTCTTGTGCTTGTATACATGATATTTCTTTTACTCGTTTTACTAATTTAAAAATAATGATTATCCAATGTAAATACCATCTGTTACACTACCACCATTTTCAGTAACACCGCTCTTGGTACAAGAATGGTATCCTCTTAATCGATAGTAATAACCTTTTTCCACCTTAACTTCTTTACTCATATACAACGATGCTTCATTGTAATCTACATTTTCCCATTTTTTGTAACTATAAAAATTTCCGTCACCGCTTGAACGCTCTAAATAGACATTTAATTTTATGGTATTACAAAGAACATTGCATTCTGTTCCTCCAGCTATCCCAACATATCCATTTCCATTATTTGTGATTCTCACAAATCCTTGATGTAAATATGTACTTCTTGCCACACTCTGGTAATTTCCAAATGCTTCTGTTTCATTCGTCAAGACAGATCCATCTACTGTATTACCTAAGTTATCTAACGGTGCTGCCTGCGCACTTACTGTGCTTAAAGCAATTGATAAAGCGAGCATTGCACAAAAGAGTAAGTTTTTCAAATTAATAACCTTTTTCATACTTCCTCTTTCCCCTCGTCTTCATCTACATTATATATACGTACAATACTTCAACTAATTACAAGTTATACTGCATTTCACTTAAAATCTTCATCAACTCTTCTTTTTCTATTTGACCACTTAATTGATAATACGAATCTTTATATTTCCATTTTGCATAATAATTTTCTTCATTATTTTCGGACACGCTTCCCATTTCAACATCAATTACATCATCAAGCGTTTCTATTTGAACTTTTTCTTTATCTTTCCAATCACCTTGTGATAATTCTTTTTCATTCGCTGCCAAATGAAAATACACAAAATGGTCATTATATTGATATCGAATTATAGCCATTTGTGCTTCTTCCAATATTTGTACCTTATCATATTTCATTCCTGTTGGTATATAGTAAAATTCTGGCACTGCAATATGCAATATTTGACTTATTTTTTTTATTTCTTCATCTAATCCACCTGATGAATATTCTCGATCCTCACCATTATTTGTTTTTACCACATCACCCGAATTCCGAACCCCACTAATCGTCTCCACCAACCGAATCCGATTCGCCTCGCTCGTCATACTCGCCCCAAAAACGCACGCTCCCACAACCAGCACAACACCAGCCGCCTTTGCCGTCCGTACCCAGTGTTTTGTTGTTTTCGCTCTCTTCGCAATCTTCTTCTGTCTCTCCGCCTGCTTTTCGCGTTCTGCCTTTCTCTCCACGATCTGGCGGCGGATCTCCAGTGTTTTTTCTGTCGGATTCCCTTCCGCGTCCGCGAGTCCTTCCTTCTGGAGGCGCTGCTGGAAGCGCTCGTACATTGCGTTCAGTTCTTCCTCTGAAAGCGCAGCCTCCTGTTCTGTTGCTGTGTTTCCTTCCTCTGCCTTTACAACTGCCGATTCCCCTTCCACCGTTTTCGAATCCGCAGCCATTTTTTCTTCCGTCGTCTGCTCCAGTTTCTTTTTCAGCTGTTCTTCTTTTTCTATCTTTTTCATCTTCTTCCGTTCCTCGGCATTTTCCATGTTGTAACCGCTCTTGACTTTTTTTCTTCTTGAGGGGATAATAAAAGCCAAATGATATTATCAAATTCCAGGGAGGAATTCTCATGAAGCATATTGTTCTGACAGGCGGAGGTACCGCCGGCCATGTTACCCCGAATATTGCCCTGATTCCAAAATTAAAGGAAGCAGGTTATAAAATCTCTTATATCGGTTCCTACGACGGTATGGAGCGCAAGCTGATCGAAGATCTCGGCATTCCGTATTACGGAATTTCATCCGGAAAGCTGCGCCGCTACTTCGATCCGAAAAACTTTTCCGATCCATTCCGCGTCGTAAAAGGCTATTTTGAAGCAAAAAAACTGCTCAAAAAGCTGAAACCAAACGTTGTCTTCTCCAAAGGCGGCTTCGTTTCGGTACCGGTTGTCCTTGCCGCCAAAGCATGTAAAGTCCCGGCGCTCATCCATGAATCGGATATGACGCCTGGCCTGGCAAATAAGCTGTGTATTCCGTCCGCTGCAAAGGTCTGCTGTAATTTCCCGGAAACCGTCAAATGTCTCCCGGAAAACAAAGCCGTTCTGACCGGAACGCCAATCCGCCAGGAACTGCTGTCCGGCGATGCGCGGGAAGGCCTGAAGTTCTGCGGATTCAATGCCGCAAAACCGGTTATTCTCGTCATCGGAGGAAGCCTCGGTTCCGTCGCTGTCAATCATGCGGTCCGTTCTATTTTACCAGAACTTCTGAAAGATTTCCAGGTGATTCATCTCTGCGGTAAAGATAAACTGGATGCATCCTTAAATGGTACCGAAGGTTACGTTCAGTTCGAGTACATCAAAGATGAGCTCCCGGATCTCTTCGCCGCAGCAGATCTGATCATCTCCCGCGCGGGCGCAAATTCCATCTGCGAAATTCTGGCACTCCGCAAACCGAACATTTTGATCCCTCTGTCGGCTGCTGCCAGCCGCGGCGACCAGATCTTAAATGCCAACTCCTTTGCAAAACAGGGATTCAGCACCGTTCTGGAAGAAGAAGTTTTAACCGCAGATACTCTCAGCCAGGCAATCGAAGAGACCTATAAAAATCGCCAGCAGTTCATTGATAAAATGTCTGAAAGCCACTTAAACAATGCTGTCAAAACCATCATGGGGCTGATTCATGATTGCACACGCAGTTAGTAGCATTGCTACGTTTGTATAGTACAAGACTAAAACACTGAATATGTAAGCTTATCATCACATCGGACAGATTCGAAACGGCTCTGCTTCGATGTGATTTTTAAATATCAAACAGCTTTGCCCTCAACACGCGCTTCTGCAGTTCTGCTTTTGCCCTGTAAAGACGTGTACAGCATACCGTTGATTTGATTTTCAAAACCGCACAGGCTTCTTCCGCCGTCAATCCCTCCAGAACACGGAGAATCAAAACATCCCGCCAGTCCTTCTTCATAGATTTGACAATCTTCCATACGTTCCAATAGATATCCCTATCGATAACCTCCTGATCCAGAAGCTGAATTCCTATCTCCCCTTCCAAAAGAAGGTTCATAATCTCTTCTTCCGCATCCGGATCTTCCAGATGCAGCATCTCGCGGCGCCGCATCTGCCTCCGATTATCGATCCACTTGCTCCGTAAAATGCGGATCAGTAAAACCAACTTTACTTTATGATCCAGATCTAACGAATAGCGCTTGTAATATTCAATGAAAGCTTCATGCACCATATCCTCAATGTCATCGTACCCTACTCCAATTCTATACGCATATTTCTTCAGTGGTACCAGGTACTCTCTGTAAAGCGCTTCAAAAAGCGCCATTTTTTCATTCTCATGGTGCATATCCAAACTCCTATCGCGTCAGTTCTTCGCGGATGGAGCTACTAATTTCTGCCAGCTCTTCCGGCGTTGCTTTTCCTGGCGCCCATGTCACCATATCCGGTCCATTTTCATATCTCGGAATAATGTGTACATGGAAATGAAAAACTGTCTGTCCTGCGGATATGCCATTGTTCTGAACCACATTGAACCCCGTGCAGCCCAGTGCTTTCTTCATCGCCGCACCAATCTTTCCAGCTAATGGAAGAGCTTTTGCCGCAATCGCCGGATCCAGCTCACATAAATCTTTGAAATGCTGCTTCGGCAGAATCAGCGCATGTCCCTTCGATGCCGGTCCTAAATCCAGAATCACACGAAAATCTTCATCTTCATAAACCGTTGAGGATGGAATCTCTCCGCCAGCGATCTTACAAAAAATACATTCTTTGTCTGTCATGTCGGTCTCTCCTTCTCTCTATGCTTCTCCATTCACTGGAAAAGCGGTATTTTCTTTTGTCACTTGGCTTGAAACTTCCATGTCAAGTGCCTTTATTATAGCATATCCCCAGGGCTTGTTCTATGTAAATTTGCAGAAACGCGAAATTGATGTACTTGCAAAATAATTCACATCAATTTCGTGTTTTTGGTTATTATTTCATATTTTCAGATAATTTATCGGTGTTCCCAAAATTTATATCCGACATCCGCCAGATAAATGGAATCCCCATTCCCCAAACTGACTGTTTCATTTGCCTGAAGCGGATAGCCATTGACCGATGTTCCATTGGTTGAATTGAGATCTGTCAGAATGTATACGCCCTCCTTCTGATCGATCCGCGCATGAAGACGACTGACGGTCGGACGGTCAATACATGCGTCCGACAGCCCCGGATGTTTTCCAAGTGTAAATGGAATATAGGAAATCTGAATCACTGTTCCTCCGGCTTCCACCGGCTCTAAGCGCACCGTTCCTTCCCCATTCTTTGAGGCAGACAGAAGCGTAGTCCCCGCTTCTCTCGCCCGCTCTATCTGTGCTTCTTCTTCTCTTCGAAGTTCCTGCCGATAAGCTTCTTCACTCTCCGGATAGACCTGCCAGCGATTTTCAGGCGTTGTCTGCTGCCAGTCTTGATATGATAGATCCACTTCCGTGCTTTCCTCTCTATCCTCTCCCTGACCTCGATTTTTCTTCCTGCCACCATATACCTGCCATTTTCTGCGGGCTGCCAACATCTCCCTCAAAAACACGATTCCCCCGATGCCGCCGCTGATTGCATACAGCCATACATCCATTTCTCCCGTCACGTACCAATACACAATGCCAGCTGCCACCGCGCTTCCAAGTACCTTTATCCACCTGTTCTGCCATTGTCCCTTTTGTTTTCCACCTGCCCTTTCAGACTTTTCCCCCACTTCATCTGAGTTCTCTACCGACTCCAGGTTCTTTTTCATCGTTTTCTCCTGATACAACGCTTCCTGCCTATATTTCCAATCCTTCCTGGCTGGCGTTTGAGTGTCAGAAGCCATTTTCCCAGATCGAGATTCCAACGTATCCCTCCGATTTTGCTCCGCTTCAAGCCACTCCTGC
>ENA-ORRL01001996-ORRL01001996.1-human-gut-metagenome-genome-assembly--contig:-NODE-1996-length-13334-cov-3.147526_pt1 | contig 13334 bp, 10 predicted proteins | sample MGYA00242175_ERZ509134 | MGnify/ENA primary metagenome ERZ509134 (study PRJEB26280, sample SAMEA2338660) | human gut metagenome | biome: human gut; feature: human-associated habitat; material: faeces... | reverse complement strand
CACACGTGACAAAGATCCGAGGGATGTTGCGAGTTCATACCGTATGCAGCTGCAAATTTACGCGGATGCATTGCAAAAACTGTCCGGATTGCCGGTGAAAGAGACTTGGGTATATCTGTTGAGTGCGGGCGAGGCGTTCCGCGTGAGTCGGGAACAGGCATAAAGAAATCGGCGGCTGCGCTGACGCAAACGGCGGATTACATGGGGAGTTTTTTATAAAAAAACCATGCCGATTTGTTGACAACACGGAAAAAAATCCTTATAATAGAATAAATTGGTATGTACTTTCGCAAGGTTTGCCTTGCACATACAGACTCAGGAGGCAGAAACATGGCAGAAGTTGTACAGCTTACTCTGGCAGGCAAAAAAGCTCTCGAAGATAAGCTTGAATATTTAAAAAATGTCCGCAGGGCGGAAATAACCGAGGAGATCGCTGTTGCGCGTTCATTCGGCGACTTAAGCGAAAATGCGGAATACGACGCCGCGAAAGACGCACAGGCTCATAATGAACTCGAGATTATGGAGCTTGAAGCGATGCTCAAAAACGTTGTGATCATTGATGAAACTCATAACGACGGCAAAACAGTCACAATGGGTTCGATCGTTCGCATTAAGTTCGTTGATTTGGGGTTTGAAGATGAATTTAAGATTGTCGGTTCTGCTGAGGCGGATATTGACGCAAAACCAAAGAGCATTTCAAACGACTCCCCTGTCGGCGCTGCGCTTTTGGGAAAATCGATTGACGAAATCACCAATGTTGAGGCTCCCGGCGGTCTTATGAAGGTTAAAATCATCTCGATCAGGAGATAAATTTTAACAGACAGGCTCACGTTACGATGATGGAGAATTAGTATAAATGGAAGAAAACAACATAATCAATATAGAAGAAAACAACACTGTCAACGCTGAAGAACTCCACGAGCTGCTTCAGATTCGCCGCGATAAGCTTGCGGCGCTTCAGGCTGCCGGAAAAAACCCGTTCGACATTGTAAAATTCGACCAAACCGATTTCAGCACGGACATAAAGGCAAACTACGAGGCATATGAGGGCAAAAAAGTCTCTGTTGCCGGCCGAATGATGTCAAAACGTGTTATGGGTAAGGCAAGTTTTGCAGGGCTTCGCGATGCGAAAGGCGATATTCAAGCCTATGTTCGCCGCGATGATATCGGCGAAGAATCATATTCCGATTTTAAAGCATATGACATTGGCGATATGCTCGGCATTACCGGATTTGTTTTCAAAACAAAAACAGGCGAAATCTCCATTCATGCGGAAACAGTCACTCTGCTTTCAAAATCATTAAGGCCTCTTCCGGAAAAATTCCATGGTCTTCGTGATACAGATTTGCGCTATCGCATGCGCTATGTTGACCTTATCATGAACCCCGAGGTTCGCACAACTTTCATTAAGCGCAGCCGAATTATTTCCGAAATTCGCAGATACTTGGATGAGCGCGGATTTTTGGAAGTTGAGACCCCTATTATCAACACCGTTGCAAGCGGTGCGAATGCGCGTCCCTTCATAAGCCATTATAATGCACTTGACTTGGACGTTTTTATGCGCATTGCAACCGAGCTTCCGCTCAAAATGTGCATCGTCGGCGGTTTGGAAAAGGTTTATGAGATAGGTCACCAGTTCCGCAACGAGGGCATGGATGCGACGCATAATCCCGAATATACAAGCATGGAGCTTTATCAGGCTTACACCGATTACCACGGAATGATGGAACTTGCCGAAAATCTGCTCTCCCACTGCGCGAAAACGATTCTCGGCACTACAAAAATTACGTATCAGGGCAAAGAAATTGACCTCACTCCCCCCTTCCGCCGTCAAACCATGAATGACGCGGTTCTTGAGCACACCGGTGTTGATTTCTATGCCTGCAGGGACGGCGCGGAGGCAATTGAAAAAGCAAAGTCCCTCGGCCTCGAAATTGAGGATAAAACTGCGCCCATCGGCAAGGTTCTTTTTGCGGCATTTGATGAATTTGTTGAGAGCAAGCTCATTCAGCCCACGTTTATTATTGATTATCCCGTTGAGGTTTCTCCGCTCACAAAGCGTAAACCTGATAATCCCGGGATCGTTGAACGCTTTGAGCTTTTCATTGCCGGCGCAGAGTATTGCAACGCTTTCAGCGAGCTGAACGACCCCATCGACCAGCGTGCGCGTTTCGAACAGCAGGCGCAGGAAAAAGCAAAGGGCGACGATGAGGCAATGCCCATTGATGAAAACTTCATCGCTGCACTTGAATACGGAATGCCCCCCACCGGCGGCATCGGTTTCGGCATCGACAGGATCATCATGCTCCTGACCGATTCCCCCACCATCAGGGACGTTCTGCTCTTCCCAACAATGAAGCCCATTGACTGATTCGACGCACGCCGCGCCGAGCATTTTAAAGCAATTCCGCAACAGTTGATTGAATCAATAAATCCCGCCCGAGGCAAAAGCTTCAGGCGGGATTTGTGCATTGACTATCGGTTTACTTGCAATTGACAGGTGATTGACGTCAAGGCGTCAATGCGCTCTGTTCCTTTTCATGTTATTGTAGCATTCCGAACAGTATTTTTTCAGTTTTCCCCTAACGGGATCGGGCTCGCGTTTGCGCTGTTTACAAATCGGACAAAGCAGCTGCGGGTCAATCCGAACTTGAGGCTGTTCGTTTGCCGTATTCGTTCTTCCGGCCGGCGGTGCAACATTTCGAGGGACTGCATCATCGGAAACGGGCAGCAAAATGCCGTATCCGACATTTGTTTTTGCACCGACGCCGAAATAACACAGCAGCATTCGGAACAGTTCCTGTTTATTCTCTGCGGAGATTTTAATACCGCTCGGGAGTGTTGCGGGATGCAGAATGAAACGGAACTCGAAGGTCACTTCGGGCAGAATCTTGATGATATGTATCGGATTCGGATTTTTCATCAGGTTTTTGTCCAAGGGGTAATGCGGCGTGATATAGTCCGCACCGAGAACCCTGCCGTCTTTGCTGCCTTTGGCAAGCACGGCATCAAGGAAGATATCGCTGCCTTCGAAAATATCCTTATCAAGCTCTTCTATGTCTTTGTCACAAATGCTTTCGTTTTCGAGTATTTTACTAAGGAAATCAATGACAGCGGGGCGTCGGTCCGCAAATGAACTTCGCAGAATACCTTTGACGCCCGATGAAGGGAGATAGGGCTGACCCGTGACATAGGAAAAGGAGAAGCCGCATTTAATGTCCGATGCCACAGCTCCGGAGCCGTGCGGATTGCCCGTTCCGATGAGCAAACCCGGGTAATCCGTTTTTAACCGGAATTTTTTGAAACTTTCGCCGAAATGTTCTTCAAGCTCTTGGCAGGCGGAAAAATCGCTGTCCTTGAATTTCTGCAAAAAGATCATTTCGTTTTTCTTTTTGACGTCTTCTTCAAATTGCTTTGAATTACCCGGGGTGAGCTGCTCATAATACAGCTTGTTGAATATAAGGTTGATGTTATTCACTTTCACCGTCACCTTTCTGGGCATTGTCCGAATTCTTTTCGGGCAGGAGTTTATAAAAATTCATTGCAAGCTTCAGCGCAACAGAAGCGTTTATGAACTTTTCGCGCACCTCCGACTGATCCTGACTGCACAACCACTTGAAAATCTCATCCGGTGTCAATATCTCTCCGTTGGAGATGATAAAATACATCGCCTGCAAAAGCTTTGGCCTGTCAGCAACGGCTTTGCCCTGCTGGGAAAAGAATGCGACTGCGGACTTGATGCTGCCCATGGTGACGGCTGCACCAAAGTTGGAGATCTGGCTTCGATAGGTGCGCTGAACACATCTAACCCCGTTTTGTATTTCCGAAATGCCGCATTTTTCTATTGCATTGTAAGCTATACTTAACCATGAGTCTACCACACGCTTGTTCATTCCGCGCCTCCGTTCTGTGCCGCAGGCATGGGAATGATGCTGCACTTTGTGAAGCCCCTGCCGATGGAAGCGTTTCCGCCGAACTGAATGATGCTGTGTCGGGCGAAATCAAGCTCAAGATTCGGTTCGGGTGAAAGAATCAGGGTGAAGAAAACGCTCTTTGCAGGCACAACCTCTTCATACCAAAGGTTATTATCATCACCGACTTTGTTCCTTGCCGTAACAGGAAGAGGATAGCGGCTTGGGTCAAGCTCTTTTGCAATTGCAAATCTTTTGCCGAGGAATTGCCCGAGTTTTAAAAACTCAGCCTCTTCGGCGGAGGAAAGAATGCCCGTCGGCTCACCTTCAACTTTTATTTCAGCTTCGCTGCTGAAATTTGTTGTGACGAGAAAATTATTTTTACCAAAATCCGGAAAACGCAGTTCATGGATTCCAAACGGATTGCAGTTGAAGCAGTCCAAAAGATATAGCATGTCGTTTAACGCGGGAACGGTCGCAGCAAGCACACTCGGATGAACAGAACCTGCAAGCCGAAGCGGACGCGCAATGAATTTTGCGTCAAAAAACTTGTACATTCCCCCGCCGTCCGCATCGTCCTTTGTTGACGGTTTGCCGAAAATCTTTTTAAGGTTATCGTTATCAAGATGTTCGGAAAAATACTCGCGCATCGCGCCCTTAATGCCGGATGAATGAACGGTTGGGTTGCCGTTCAAATCCTTTTGAACCTCGTTGTCAATAATGTTATAGTTGCTTTCACCCGAGTCAACATGAAGGTCGGTCAGGCATTCCATCTTCAGAAGTGTGGTGTTCATACGTTATTTTCCTTTCTTTTTCCGATTATTGCAATATTCATGCCGATTTTTGTGAGGTTTGCCATGCACGGAGCATTGGGCTCCGTGTCCGCTCTGCTGCCGGATTCGATGCAGGCTTTAAGAGCCGCTGCATCGTTTGATTTAAAGATGCTGCCGGCTGAAATGAGGTGATATACGTTCGCACCTTTGCTGACTTTACCTTTCAGCGATACGCTGTATGCACGGTGATCGCGCATTGCGAGTGCGGTAAAGAAACAGTGCGCATAAATGTCGGCTGTAAGTGAAGAGTCCCCGCGCAGATAAACCGTGTCCGGGTAAATCAGCTCCGCAAGTGCATCGTTAATTGAATCCTCCTCTTCCGCAAAACGGACGGTAAAGGCCGTTCTTCCCTGCCCCATGAACGCGACCGTGCTGCTCGGCAGAGTCACATCATCGCGCAGCGTTACATAGACGGAAAAAGAAAAACCGTCTTGCAGCTGATAACATTCACGCTTGAAGAAAGCGGATTTGTATTGCTTCTTTGAAATGCCGATGCGCTGAACTTTTTGAAAAAGCCAATGGGCGGGAATTTGGCTGCCGCTGTCAACATACATATAGCTGTTCGCGAGTCCGTTTTTGACTTTGAACGACTTACAGAAACCGCGCCGGATGCCGCTGTCACTGCCGTCAACCGAAAACGTGAACTCATCAAAAACAAAATCATCGGGCGAGAACGGTGCATAAGGGAAGCTCTCTCCGTTATCGGAATCGGCGGAGTAAACAAAATCCTTGAATTCGTCCGAATCGGAAATGCAGTGATCTCTCGGCGTCGGAACAAGTGCTTCAGCCTTTTTTGTGTCATAAATAAAGAGCGGAGAAAGCTTTTCAATTGCACCGAAATCCTGTTCGGAGCTTGAACCGATGTCGAAACCGCCTTTGCCGATGAGATTATCAACGGCAGCTTGCTCATTGACACTCAGATTGTATTTTCGGTCGGGCTTGAAAAGCCGACGCCCCTCGTATTCAAAATTGTACAGCAGAGCATATCGCAATGCTCCGAGCAGTGTTGATTGCGACGGCGTTTGTTCGCTTGATATAAAGCTTCTGCCGCCCGTGTCGAACGAAAAAGTTTTTTCATTGCCGAAAAAGTATGCTCCATGCGGAACAAAATCAGCACGATAGGTTTTGCTCAATCTCTTTCCCCCCTTTTTTCAATGTAAAATTTTGCAATGCGGAGAACAAACTCCATTGCACGAACCGCATTCGCTGCCGCATCGGGCGTTTTGTCGGCACTGTGTTCGGCTTCTTCGAAAACACGAATATCGGCGTTTGCAGTCAATCGACTGTAGAACGCGGGAAGCGTTTTATAAAGGTAGTCCGAATACTTGCCGTCAACATGTATCGACGAATCGAACATATTGCGGAACAATTCCTGAACGGTTTCAAAGTCGGCTGCGGCCGCCAGCTTGTTGAAACCGATGAACAGCGGAGCAAAGGAACAGAATGCGTAAATCACCGAATGCAGCAAGCCTTCGTCAAAGCTTTTAGGCATGTCATCAAGAAAATTTGTGAATGCAGTCAATCCGTCAATGCCCTTCAGAACGAGGCACTCGCTCTGCCCGGAATGCTTCTGAAGCCGCACGGCAACGCAGTTTTTGCCGCATCTGTTCTTTGCGTAATCGAACAGCAAGTCTGCCGAATCATCAAGAGCTTCATAAAGCGGAAATTTGCTGTAGCATATGCTTATGCCGAGCGACAGGGACGGCACGGGGATTGGCTCTTCGCCCGGTTTCTTTTCGGCATTTGCCGCTTTGATCGCATCGATATATGTTTTGAACGATTTTTGAAACAAATCCTTTGCATCCCTTGCGAAGTGAAACACGGTTTCGCCGGACGAGCTTTCGGCGGGCAGCAGCGCAAGCAGGTCGTCGCCTCCGGAATAAATTGTAACGCCGCTGTAACGGTGAACAAGATCGGCCATTTCGCCGCAATACAGAACACAGGTTCTTGAAAAATTGCGCAGTTCATCTGCTTTAAGCGAGGCAATGATTTTGGAAACAGCATCCGCATCGCTGCGAACGACGGCATAGTAATCGTGTTTTTTCAGTTGCTCGCGAACTTTTCCGTCTTTTGATGTGTCCGCAATGTCCTCAGTGCTTCGAATGCTTGTGCGATCTTCGCCAAGCAGCGGCCAGTTTTCAAACCCTTGCGTAAGCGGCAGCTCGCGTATGCTGCGGTTGCTGACAGCCTTAACGATCTCGTTGCAGCTTTCAACCCGAATTATCGGCTGAAAAAGCTCAAGACTGTCCAGCGCAAGCCCGCTTTTAAGAATAGGGTTTTCGCCGTTCTCCTCATCAACATCGAATGCAGTGCAGGCGATAAGCATGTAACGGCGGAGAAAATCAGCCCCTTCCTTTTCATTGAAACCGAATGTATCGGCAAGCGAACAGATTACGGAATTCCTTAAAGCGGAGAAATTCGTTACATCAAAATTCTTCGCGCGGAAAATGATATGGTCGGGAAATCTTCCCACTCCGTCCGAAACAATGACGTCCGCAGCCGCCGAATCCTCCTTTGTCCCCGCAGCGTTTTTATGATAATACGGAACGATAATGTCCTCCTCGGAAATGTTGAACTCCGAATGCTCCAAAAGATATTCGCATATCGACTTGGAAAGATAGGAGAACATGTAACTCGCGGCCCAAAGTGCGCCGGTGGATTCGGCAAGGCCGATGGTTTTGAATATCGGACCCAATGTGACTGCAATGTATTTTACTTTACTCATATATTCACCTCCTTATTTAAGTGCGCAGAACGGGACGAAGCCGAAGATACTTCGCGGGGAAAACATCTCGACTGGTTAAATCGTCAATCCCGTATCCGCCGCCTTTGTCACTTGTTTTATTGTTGAAATCCTTCGCAAACGCGTCGAGGAACCGCTTCAGTGCTTCATCGCCCGACTTTGCTCCCGGTGCAAGCTCTTCCGCTGTCGGGGTTTTTATCATGCCGCCTTTGCATTCTTGCTTGAGATAGTTGAGCTTTTGGTCACTTGTCGCCTTGCTGTCGTATTCCTCCTCTTGGTTCTTTTCCAGAATATAAAATTCTGAACCGAAGATCTCATCCGGCATTTTCTGCGGAAGAATGAAGACAAACTTTCCGATTGGTTTGAACAGCAGCGGCGACGGGAAACGCTCGACTCCTTCCGCACTGTGGATATAAATATTGTGGACAGTGCGATCCTCACGCGTTCCCCCTCGGGGATTGCGACAGAATCTGGAGTTTTCGTTTGTGCCCAAAAGCCCGCGCACATAGCGATATCGGACATTGTTGCCGTAAGGATGAAGGTGTTCACCTCGGGTTGCTTCGTTATAAACATTGAGAAGCACTTTTTGCTTAACAAATGCCTTGTCGTTGGCAAGCGGATTTTTTTCCCGCTGAAAGTAACGGAAGACAAAACCGCGGACGTAATTACCCTCACCGCGGTTAAAGCCGCTTTTCAAAAATGCAGAGAGGACCCAAACGGCATCAAGCAGGGCGTCGGCACTGACATTATCGTCGAGCTTGCAGTAATAGGCATTCGGGCAGTATTTCCTAACGAGGTCAAATCCCTTGGGTGCATTGGGTTCGGTGTTGATATCAACCGTAAACGAACCGAATCCCTTCCGCTGTCGTGTTCCGAAATTATGCATCATGAAAAAACCGCGAATGTGTTCGTCAATAAATGTCAGCAGCTCCGGAATGAAGCAGCGAATCGTGAGTGTCAACCCGTCTTTATAAAAGAGTGACTCTTTAAAGGTTTCCCGAATTGTATCCTGAATATTATTTCCTGATGCCATATTTCCGAAATAGTTTTTGTGTATTTCGTGAAAACTTGCATTCGGCGGGCGGTGTTCGGCTCTTGCAATGGCTCTTTCAATCGATTGCGTTCTTTCGACTTGTTCGCTGTTCGGCGTGATCCGCATCATGTAATCAAAACTTTGCTGTGAACCGTCTCCGACAAACCATTTCTTCCATCTGCCGTCCCCGAATCGGTCATCTTTCTCCAATTGTTCAATCAAGAACCTGTCCAATTTCGGCTTGACTTCCGTTGCGCGCAAACAGGCGTGCGGTTCGGAATGCTGAAAATGGATGAGGGGTGTGTGTTGAACCAATTTGTACTCTTTTTGCCAATCATTCATTGGATCCGTGTTCTCCTTTCAAAATTAAAAGTCATTAAAGTTTGTTGAATTTCGCTGAAAAGTGTTTTCAATGCCTGCGGCGGGATTTTATTAAGAAAAAAGATATTACTCCGACTAAAACTGCGACAGCAAACAAAGCCGGAACATGCCAACCGTAACCTTTAAATTTTTGCACGGCATCTACTCCGTCGGCAAAAAAACCGGCCAGCGAAAGAAACAGCGCAATCAGAGCCAAAATCGCTGCCCATTTGTTAAAGTTCGTATCCAAGGTCGTGTTTGCGGCGGAATACAGCGCGTCAAGCTGATTTTGCAATGCTTCACGCTGCTTGTCCACAAAAAGGAATTCGCAGAGCATTCCGTACAACTCGCAGCCCTGCTCCTGTGCGGTGACCTCAAACAGGTTAAGCTGACTCTGGAAAGCAACAAAGCGTTCCTGAAGCTTGTTCAGGGCAATAATGTTTTGCGTATTGATTTTCTTCTTTGGGTTTTTAATATGCGCGGAAAGCAGCGCAGCATCCGCCTGGAATTTAATCAGCGAGGCGCGCTGAACAAGTGCGAAACATGCAAGCCGCGTGTATTGAGTCAAAAACGGCAGGATTACCGGAGCGTAGACGGATTCGGAAGTGATACAGACGAGGCTGTAATTTGTGACAGCCTGCAAGGTGCCGCAACTCAGCCAGCGCCTGTAAACATGTGCCGAAAGCAGCTCTTTTCGCATTTCGGCAGTCGGACAGCTTACGTTGCCTTCCGTGTCGATAAACACAAACTCATATAAGGAATTTGCGGTTTTATCATCGTGAAGATAGTTGAATTCTCCCAAAACGTCTGCGGCAGTGTAAAACTTCGCCGTTTTCGTGTCGGCAACGCAGCAGCAAACGAACATCCTGTCGTCCAATGCGGGGCTGATAAGAAACTTTGAGTTTGTGCCGCGCTTGGAAGAAAAAGTTTTTTCACTATGTTTTTTATCAGATGGATCGCCCGATTTGCCGGAGGCTTTTTCGGGAGCGGAAGAATAATTCAGAACATCGGCGATAAAGTTTGCAACATGCGTGAGGGACAGGTATTCAAAAAGCATTTCCGTGTTTCGGCATTTGTAAACAAAATCCTTGAAATTATCCGAAAAACGTTCGATTTTAGGCGACCCGTCCGCATTCCTGCCCGCTGTAAACTCAAAGTCAAAGCTGTCGGCACAAAGCGAAAAATATCTTTCGGGATCGGGAACGGGCAGCAGCGGAAGATTGATCCTTCGGCCGTATTCGTTGATGGCCTTAACAGATTCAATGTTTGCCTGACTCGTTTTTCCGTCCTTTGCAAGGCCGTGATTTTCGCATTCAAGCATGAATATGCCGATTCCGGTGTTAAAAAGCATAACACGCACTGCATTAACATACAGGTCATATGTGATATTGCGCGTGATATAATAATGCGCCTGCAGCTTTTTGTCCCTGCCTTCCGGACGGAATTCAAATGTGTGTGAAATTTCCGAATGCGAGTTGTTATTCAAAGAGGTATACAGCGCATTGCGCATTGCGGGGTTGAAATACTGATATTCCTGATATGCAAGCCGGATATTTTCAAGCTTGGCATCTTCCTTATCGCCGTCAAGCGCGGTCACTGTCCGCAAAATTTTGTCAACATCCAAACATGCGCAGCCTTTTGCAGAGGAATTCTTTTTGCGTTTTGACAGAAGGTTAAACGGAAACTTCCGCTTGCCGTTTTCGTAGCAGCATTCGTCACTGTACCACATACCGTTTTCTTTAAAGTATTCTACAACGGATTCAAAGTCAAATTCGGTTTTTCCGCGAGGATCTTCGATATTGAACGGAAGCATGAATGTGTGGTAACTGTATACGGACGATTTTTTCCTGTCCAACAGCTCAACGGCCTTTGCTTCAATGTCGTAATTCGGAGAAGCACCGACAGCATCTGCGATAAACGGCGAGAAAAGCGTGTGAAAACTATAGCTCAGTTTCGGTCTTTTTCGTCTTTCCGACTCCTCTTGGATTTTCTTAAGCACGTTAGTATCGTACGGAAGAAAATCCGTGTTGTTCGGGAGCATTGAAAAACGGTTGGCAAAATAATAATTTGAGTTCATGCAAACAACAAATACTCCTTACAGCTTAATTACAAATTACAATTAAAATGTTCATTCTTAATCGGATACACCAATCTGAATATATCTTACCGCATATTGCGAATTTTGTCAAGACCTTTCGAAAACTTTGGTTTAAAGCTGAAATCAAAAAAGTTATCCGCAGTTTGGGCGCAAATGCGGATAACCCTTTGTGTGAAGAATCCCTGAAAAAACTTTAAATCAAAGATTTCCTGAAATGTTAACTTGATAATTAAGGAAGCTCCGATATAAGGCTTATTTTGCGGAAGAAGCCAACAGATTTAAGTCTTTTTTTCGCAAAAAGTCGGATTACTCGGAGGTTCGTTGATTCAACCGGGGACGGTCGATTATCAATCCCTTTTTGCCCGTGCGGCGGCTGCTGCACCGCCGGCAAGCAACAGGATTCCGACAGCGGAAAGCCCAACGGTGCCGGTTGCGGGAACGGGTGCGGGGGTCGGCGTTGGATTCGCGGGAGTGTCCGTGGGCGCGACCGTAGTTTCGGGCGCCTTGCAAAATCTTGCGGTCAGGCTGCATTCGGAGTCTGTGGAGAAAGTGAATTCGGCGGATTCGGAGAGCTTTTCACCGCCGGAGCCGTACCAGCCGTCAAAGGCAAAGCCCTCGGCGGGAACGGCGCTCAGAACGGCTTGGGCGGAAAGGGATTCCTGAAAATTACCGTAGTCGTCAACATAGGGGGTCCTTTGTCCGTTGAAAACAGCGCCGATGAACCCGCTGCCGTCCGTTTCAATTGAGAGGCTGCCGTCAACATAGCTTGACGGAATGCGCAGAGCGGTGAGCTGCGTGTTCGAACAATCAAGGAGGTTGATGTCGCAATCGTCGTTTAAAAGAAGTTCGGTCACGGCATTGCCGGAGCAGTCGAAATCCACAAGTCCGCTGAATGCGCGCAGATCGAGACAACCGGAAAATGCGTTGTCTGCAATATGCAGAACGAGCATATTTTCGGATTCCGCAACAACGTTGGGAAGCGAGTCGAAGCCGCAGCCGTTGGCGCGGAAACTGCATAAATCGTCCGCCTTGAGGCTGAGCGTGTCGGCAGTTGTGCCGCTCATGGCGATGCTGCCAAATTCCCCGCGGGAGGAGAGCTCAAGCTTTTTAATCGAGCCGAGATTTTCAACGTTGATATTGCATGCGGATATCGAAAGCTCCGTGAAGCTGTTGTCGTTGAGATAGATCTCATCAAGCTGATTAAACAGCGAACCGTCGAATGAGGTCAGCCCCATGCGCCCAAGGTCAAGCACCGTAACCTCGGGATGGTTATAAACGCATTGCTCCACGGTGGCTTGGCTCATGGGGCAGCCGGCAAGGGCGATTGTGGTCATGCTGCCTGAAGAGGTAAGGTCGATTTCGGAAACGTTCGTGCCGCAAATCGAAAGAACGGAAAGCATGGAGCAGTCCGAAATGTCGAGTTCATTGAGCGGGCAGTTGTCCGCATTCAGAATTTGCAGCGAGGTGCATCCGGAAAGGTCAACGGCGGAAACATCTGCATTATAGCAGGCGAATTCCGCAAGCATCGGATTGTGGCTCAGGTCAATTTCGGAGATGCGGTTGCTGTTCGGCATTTCCCAATCTTGATTTTCGCAGCGAAGGCTTTGCAGCTCCGAAAGCATGGAAACGTCCAGCGCGGTGAGGCTGTTGTTGGAGCAGTCAATCTCCGTAATATGGGGATTGGAGCTGAAATCGAGACTCTCAAGCCCGTTGCCGCTCAGCGCAAGCGCGCCGAGCTCGGAAAGCCCCGAAAGGTCGATCTGCCGGAGGTCTTTGTTGTAGCAAACCCAGAGAAAATAAAGGCTGCTGCATCCGGAAAGGTCGATGGACTTAAGCTCATCATAAAATGCGGAAACCAGAAACAGATTCGGACAGTTGGAAACGTCCAGTCGTTCGACACAGGTGCTGACGAGGCTCACGCTCCCGAGCATTTCGCAGCCGGAAAGGTCAAGTTCCCCCACCGGCCCGACTTCATCGGCAACGTTGCTCTGAATGGCAAGATGAGACGAAAAGTCCGCATCAAATATGGAGAGCCTGCCGTCCTCCGTCCATCCGACGGAAATCCATGTTTCGGGATCGTTCGCATCATAGTCCGCCCAAAGCTTCGTGCCGTTTTTAACGCCGTTGGAATCGGCAGTTTCAAGAAAGCTCAGCGCGGCGTTAAGGTCGTGTTCGTTATAGAATTCGGAGTTTGCGGAAGGCTTTTTGGCGGAAAGTTTGGGCGCGGTGCGGTTTGCCGTGCGTCGCGCGGCACTTTCGTAAAGGCGGGGGAGCTGTTCGGTCGCCGAATAAGCAGGCTCTGCGGCAATGCTGCCGTGCTTTGCGGAGAGCAAAGGAAAAACGGCTGCAATGAGGG
>ENA-ORRL01001988-ORRL01001988.1-human-gut-metagenome-genome-assembly--contig:-NODE-1988-length-13368-cov-2.391046_pt1 | contig 13368 bp, 6 predicted proteins | sample MGYA00242175_ERZ509134 | MGnify/ENA primary metagenome ERZ509134 (study PRJEB26280, sample SAMEA2338660) | human gut metagenome | biome: human gut; feature: human-associated habitat; material: faeces... | reverse complement strand
GGGCTGCCAACGTGGTCTTCGTCGAGGCGGACGGGAGCACAGGAAACGATACTGTATCTGTAGTGTGTCAGCATGTATTTAGCGGCAATTGAGCCGTTGGATAAAGCCGGTTCTCAAAAGCGCACGGGAGAAGCGGGATACAGAATGTGCGTTCCGCGCAGGACATCCCGACTGCGCGGGCAAAAAGAAACCGGGAAAATACAATATAGGAGGAAGAACTATGAAAAAGTTCAAAGCAATCCTTTTGGCTGTCGTCATGGTTTTCGCTCTGGGCGCAAGCGCCTTCGCAGTGGACACCAACGACACGCTCAGCTCGTTTACCTTCACCGATTTCAATTTGACGGTGTCGGTATCGACCACCAATGAGGGCCTCGTCCTCAACGGCACGGCGGGCAACCGCGGCATCAGCCTTGCCGCAGACACCGGCCGCGACATCCCGCAATCGTTCTCGCTGATCTTCAGCAACGCGAACGGCACAGATTTCGACACATCTTCCGTCACAGTGACGACCAGCAACGCGGCGACCTTCGCTTTCTATGAGGATGCGGAGCAGGAGCCCGGTCAGCCCACGCGCGGCTACGGCATCGTGGCGCTGAACGGCGACGAGACGGACATCACAATCACGCGCACCGGCGTGGACGGTCAGTGCTCCATCTCCGTCCCGAAGCCGACCGAGCAGGTTGAAGGTCAGGGCCTTGTGGCGTATCTGCCCGGCGCGGGTCAGTTCGTCAACGAAGGCGCGGCTGGCTCCGGCTGGGGCGGCGCATTCTCCAAGAGCGGCTCTTCCACGCTCAAGGATCTTGTCGAAGGCTATGTGACCACCGGCATTTCCCTTGGTGCGTTCGGCGGCTATGCTGTTCTGGACTTTGGCGAGATCGTCCGCGACGGCAAAACCTATGTCAGCGGCGGCATCTACAACGATCCCAACAACGCCTACGGCGTAGACTTTACACTGTTTGGCAACGCCATGTATAACTGGGCAGAGCCGGGCTGCGTGCAGGTTTCGCAGGACGGCGTGAAGTGGTACAACATCGCGGGCAGCCTGCACTATCGCCCCACCGGCACCGACGCAGGCAGCGCGATCTGGGACTACAGCGTGACCTATACCAACCCGGTTGCAGCAGACGATGGTCTGGCTACCGGCTCGACGGGCACGACGGGCAACAACGTTGCTTACACCGCGGTCTATAAGACCCGTCCGACCAGCACAGCGGCAACAGAAAGCGGCTCTGTGACGTTCAACAACTGGCACAGACACAATTACTTCCCGCTGTATAACAACTACTTTGTCAGCGTGAATGGTCATACCCCGCTGGATGCGATGATCAACTCGGTTTCCGGTCTGACGACGACGGACTTTGGCTCTTACACGCAGAGAGACGGCACCACGGCGGCGACTCTGACGCTCAAGGGTGTGAAGCTGAATGCACCGAAGAACACGAGCGGCGGCAATTCGGTTCTGCCGGACGACTATCTGTTCGGTTACTTCGACTGCCATCCCAACGGACTGCGCAGCGGCGCACAGGTCAACCCGTATGACACGGGTCGTACCGGCAATGACAACAGCAACGGTGACCCGATCGACATCTCCTGGGCTGTTGAAGCGGATGGCACGCCGGTCTACCTCGACGCGATCCGCTATGTCCGCTGCTATACCGGTGTGATGCAGATGAATGGGGCAATGGGCGAAAGCTCCTCTGAACTGCTCGGTTCGCATAAAGCAACGACCAAGGGCGGCGGCGTATCTACAAGCGATATTACTGTTACGCCGGACAACTCGCCGACGCACATCGCGCTCAACAGAAACAACGTGACAGAAGTTGCGGCTGGCGCTTACAAAATTGAAGCGAGTGACGATCATGTCTTTGTCAATGGCGTCGAAGTTGCCGGAGATGAGGGCACAGATTATACCGTTACTGTTAGCGCTGGTGATATGGTTCAGATTATTGCGCAGAGAGGTGAGGAATCTCCCTTCCTGACTGTCCTGAAGTGCAACTAATACGAGAAAATGGACAAGTACAATAAATCCCTGGCGTCCAAGACCCGAAAGGGTCTTGATGGCCAGCTTTTTTGAAAAGGCTACTAGCAACATTGCTGGTAGTTTTGACATTATTTTCGGCAGTACCATTTGCATTGGCTTCCGATGGCAACCTTACGATTACGGTATCGAAGCTGGAGCCAAAAGGGAAAATCACATGGAGCAATAAGGAGTATCCGGTTTATTTCGTTCAAGTAGATGGAACAAACTATGGAACCGTTAGTGTTACTTCAGGCGAAAAAATAACAGTTGACGGTAGAAGAAAGTCGTTTCCGTCCAGTATGTTTTTTGTAGATACAGATGACAAAGCGCAAAGATGGTTTACTGGTGCTGCACTTTCATACGACGAAACTGATTTTCGTTTTAGCGGTGCAAGTAGCTACTATGATAGGTATGAAAAAAGCATTACTATTTCTGGAGAAGTACCAGCTGGAAATAAAATGCTTTTATTCCGCCTTCCGTATGGTGCAGGAAACAGGAAATCACCTTGGGTAACGTATGCATTTTTGCTCATTTCATGGAGTGCTGGCTTTCAAGAAACCGATAAGACCCAATTAAACGACGCGATTGCCAAGGCTCCAAAAGATGCGGACAAGGATACTGTATACTGGCATGCAGATGATCGGTGGAACGGTGAAATCGCAAGCAAAGTCGGCTTCTGGAATGAGATGCTGAGCGCCTTGAGCAAGGCCAGGACAGTTTCCGAGGACAAATTTGCATCCGAAGACGCAGTTAAGGAAGCAACAGATAACCTGAGCAATGCTGTCGCGAATCTGATCAAAGCAGAAAATAATAACACAACACTGCTCTATGAAGAACTTCTGAACGAGCCGAACAAGGCGGACTACACGCCGAAGTCGTGGTCTGCGTACACCAAAGTGCGCGACCGGGCAGAAGCGATGATGTCGACTATGTTTGACGAGGAAGGCAAGCCCACCAGCGCCAACACGAGCGCCGGCGGCAAGCAGAAAGAGCTGGAAACGCTGGCAGCAGAACTCACGACAGCACGCGAAGCTCTGGACAAGCGCGCGGCACTCGTCAACCCCGATGCTGCAAAGAACGCAGAGCTGCTGATCGATGCGATCGAAGAGCTGCAAACGCGGTATGCGGACGCGGATCTGAGCGATTACACGGCTCCAAGCGTCCGGAAGCTCCAAGAAGAGCTTGCTTCGGCAGACGCGCTGACGAAAGTAGTCACCGCGTACTCTTCCATCGGCTCGAAGGAGCTGACCAGCCTTCAGACCGCGCTGCGGAATCTCCGCATGGCGGCGTTGGGACTGGAAACCGAGCAGACCGGGCAGATTCATGTAGAGCTGTCGGTTCTGGATGCGGCGGACATTTCCAACAAGAAAGTAGGAGACAGTCAGGCGCTGCGCAACCCCAACACGCGCACGGCGACGCTGGAGCTTCCCGCGAACGCAAGCGCCTACGACCTTCTGCACGCAAAGCTGGAAACCGGCGGGACGTATTACACCCAGAGCAACACGGATTCCGTGGCGCTGGTCTTCCTGAACGGCGAACTGCTTTACAATCCTTCGTTCGGTCATGACTATTATGACGTTGAGGCTACGCTGGAGTCTGTGAAGCTGCACGACGGCGACAAGCTGAGCCTGAACTGGTTCAAGCCGAACATGATCCTGCGATCCAGCACCAACGGCTCAGACCCGCAGCCTATGCAGGAGATCATGGACTGGTTCCGCTACAGCACGATCCAGGTGGAGCAGGAAGTGACCGCAGGCGTTCCGTTCACCGTCACCGTCACGTCCGAGAGCGCCTTCCCCTTCCTTAAGGACGGCGGAAAGCCCTTCGCCGGCGCGGAAATTTACTACGGCGCGGCGAAGGAAACACCGGAAGACGCAGCAACGACCTATGTCCACCGGCAGACCAACACGCTGACGGACGAAAACGGGCAGGCTCAGATCACGCTCTATGAAGAGGGCTATGTGCTGCTCAACGCATTCCGTCAGGATAACGAAGGCCGCTACACCGTAGGCCCCTCCGTTCTCGTGCATGTGAACGCGACGACTGACCCGACCGCGGCGAAGCTTCGTTTGCGCGAGCAGCTCGATGAGGTCTACTACGACGAGAACTACCCCGAGAGCGCCTTTACGGCAGAACGCTGGGCCGCGCGCAAAAAAGCGTATGAGGACGGCGTTCAGGGCATCGCCAACGCGGAAACGCTTGCCGAGGCCAGCACCGCGCAGAGCGAGGCCATCGCGGCGATCAAAAAGCTGCAAAGCGACATGGACGAGACGAACGTCAACAATCCGTGGAACTTCCGCTATCAGCTCTCCACGCTGCCGGACGAAGTCACCAAGCTTGACGCAGCCGCGCAGACGACGATCAATACGCTTGCCGATCTGTACGAAAAAATCAAAGCAACGCCGTATCAGCTCGCAGAGCTGACCGAGCAGGAGATTCAGAAGTACGAAGCCGTCGTCGCGGCTTCCAAGGCAGGGCTTCCGCCCGCGAAGGAGCACACGCTGACCTTCGAGCAGAAGCTCATCACGGATGATCCGGACGACCAGGAGGCGCTCGAAGCGATGATCGCTTACCTGCAGGCGAATACGCCGACGGATGATAAGTACGGCGAGTCTACCGGCAATAAGAAGCTTCTGCCGCTCTTTGGTTTCAGCAAATACCGTCTTCCCATCGAGAAGGCGACGGCGCTGACAAAGGATCTTCGCGCGACCCTCAGTCCGGACTATACCGCTTACCTTCTTTGCCGCAACGCGGCACGCGCAGAGGGCAAGGATAACGGCCCCGGCGTAATCAGCGCAGAGGACGGAAGCTGGTCGATCTCCGACGCGACACTTGGTTCGAGCTTCCAGGAAAGCGGAAACACCGTGACGCTGACCGGCAGCATGACCTACACCATCAACGACAAGCAGTACGCCATCCGCGACATCAGCATCGAGGGCGCGGAGGTTCCGCTGAGCCTGACAGACAGCAATGTACTGAAATATGAAGACGGCAGGCTGATCGACGCCAGCACCTATAAGGGCAAGACGGATGTCCATATCAATGTCCACGCGAAAAACGCGCAGATCGGCTTCATCATGCCGTTCAACGACGTCAAGATCACCGTGACATGGGGTCCCGTCGGCGGCACCGAGAGCGAAGCCGAAAAGGCCAGAAGCGAAGCGCTGAGACTGCTTGCAACGCTCCTCGCCAAGTACGACGAAACCAGCGCGACCTACGAGGACGTGAAGAAAGCGTATAACGAGGGTGTTGCGAAGATCGCGGATGCTGACCAGACGCCCACTGTTGACGCCATCAACGCCGTGCGCCGCAGCACAGCCGACGCAATGGCAAAGGCGGCAGCTGGCAGCACCGGCACGGATGACAAGTTCAAGGAGCTCTGGGGCGATCCTGAAAACAATGACGGATTCTATGCGGGCGATCCGCGCGGCACGGTCACGGTCATTGTCGAGGATACGACGTATCCGGGTTTGGCGGAATTCTATTCCGATCCGGATGCCCCGAATTACAACATCAAGACGGACGCCTTCCTTTACCGGGAGAACTACACCATCGGCAGCGAAGACACCATGATGACGGTCATCCTCCGTGCGCTGGCAGAAAAAGGATGCACCTGGACCGGTACCGGCGGTTGTGGAAGCACTGGATGGCCACACCGTCGTCGGCGCGGAAAGCAACTACATCTCCTCCATTGACGACCTCAAGGAGCAGCAGGGCGGCTCGATGTCCGGCTGGATGGGCACGCTCAACGGCTTCTTCGTGAACCTGAGCTTCTCCGAGTTCCGTGTGACGAAGCAGGAAGGTCAGGAAAGCAATATCCTTCTGGCAGACGGCGACGTGATCCATGTGATGTATACCAGCACAGGTCTTGGCGAAGACCTTGGCGGTACGTTCTACAACTCGGATACGACGCTCAAGGCGCTCAAGGTCATGGACGGCGACAAGACGCTCGTTCTTGCGCCGGAGTTTGAAGCGAGCGCGGCAGAGCCGGGCGGAACGTATTCCTACACCGTCATGATCGACGGCGACGCGGCAGAGCTCACCATCACCACGGACGCGGCGAACAAGAACTATCTTGTCAAGCGCTTCCTCAATGAGAAGGTCACCGACAACACCGAGGGCAGCAGCTACTACAAGAGCACGCAGGCTATCCCGGTCGTAAGCGGCGATACCATCTACATTGGCTGCGGCGAGCCGGTCTGGCCTTCCATGAACAACCAGTCTACGGAAGCCAGAGAGTACGTTGGTACCTGGTACGAGCTTCACATCGTCAGCGCAAGCAGCGGCGGCACGGAAGTGGACGCGCAGATCGACGCACTCCCGAACCCCAACGATCTGACCTATACGAACCGCGAGACTTATCGTCAGGACATCGTGCAGGCCAAGCAGGCGCTGGATGCGCTGAAGGATTCGTCTTCCGTAAGTGCAGACAGAAAGCAGAAGCTTGAAGACCTCTGCACGAAGCTTGCTGGCTTCGACGCGGTCGACGAGGTAAAGGCAGCTATCGCCGCGCTTCCGAGCGTCTCGAACGCAACGCTGGACGACGAAACGGCGATCAACGCCGCGAAGACGAAGTACGACGCACTAGACGCGGATATGCTGACCTATCTCAAGGCTTCTGAAAAGCAGAAGCTCAGCGATCTTCTCCAGCGGATGGAGGAGCTCAACGAAGAGCTTCTGACGAAGCTTGTGGTCGCGCCGGATACGGTCACCGCGGTCGTGGACGCAAAGACCAAAACGATCCAACTGGTCGGCTACATCACCGAGGGTCAGGACGTTACGCTGAATGGCGAGACGGTTAAGAGGAGCGGAACCAAGTTCACGCTTGGAAACACCGTATACCGTGTGGTTCTGAACGTCACCGTGCAGCCCGTTAACGTCACGCTCGACGAAAAGCGGCCAGAGATCACACCTGCGGAGAATGCTTCACCTGAGACGAAGGCAGCAGCAAACGCCATCACCAGCCCGAGCACGACCTCGGACGGTCTGGCGGCGGCAGCGGCTGACCACCTCACCGAAACGGCCAAGAAGCAGGCGGAAGCTTCCGGCAATGCAGACGCATCGGTCACAGCGGAAGTCAAGCTGAACATCTCGGTCGAGAAATACGAGGAAGTGGGCGGTAAGCAGGAGCTGACGCTCGACATCACCCCGCAGGTCACCTACACCGTGACGGCGGATGGTCAGACGCTCAGCACCAAGACCGAAACGCTGGACAATAGCGCGATCAAGGCGCCTGTCACCATCAGTGTCGCGCTTCCGCTCGACATGCCGCAGGAGAACCTCTATGTCAAGCACAAGCTGGAAGATGGCAGCTTCGAGTACATCAAGCCGACCATCGAAAGAAATGTTGCGACCTGGCAGCAGAGCAGCTTCTCCATCGTCGTTCTGACCGCGGACAGCCGCACGGCGACCGTCAAGATGAACGATCTTGACGTGACGCTGACGCCGGAAGACGTCGGCAAGGAGCTTCCGACCGTGACGAAGCCTGGCAAGGACTTCACCGGCTGGACGTTCGTCATCGACGGAACGGAATATCCGGGCGGCCCGTATACGAAGCTGACGGATGATCTTCTCACGAAGCTGAGCGGGGCAAACGAAGTGACTGCAACGCCGAACTTCAAGAACAAGGCCTCGTCCGGCAGCGGTTCTTCCGGCAAGATCGAGTCTCCGAACAAGCCCAACAAGAGCACGATGGGCGAAGCGGATGCTTCGAAGTTCCGTGACGTGTCTAGCTCCGACTGGTACTTCGACGCTGTTCAGTATGTCCTTGAAAAGGGTCTTATGAACGGCACCTCTGACTGGACGTTTGCGCCCAATGACGCAACGACCCGCGGCATGATCGTCACAATCCTGGCAAGAGTCGAAGGCGTCAACACCACTGGGAATCCGTGGTACGCGGCCGGTCAGAAGTGGGCGATGCAGAACGATATTTCGGACGGCACCAACATGCCGGGCGTTATCACCCGTGAGCAGCTGGCGACGATCCTGTACCGCTACGCGAAGCAGAAGGGTTACGACGTGAGCAAATCCGCCGCCCTGACCGGTTTCTCCGATGCGGACAAGGTCAGCGGATACGCTTTCGATGCCATGCAGTGGGCTGTCGCCGAAGAGCTTCTCAAGGGCTCGAACGGCAAGCTCGACCCGCAGGGCTCCGCCACCCGCGCACAGGTCGCGACCATCCTGATGCGCTTTATGCAGAAGTACGAAAAATGAATCTGAGACTCCAATATCCTGAATTGAATATTGGATAACCACCCCAAGCTGGGCGGTTCCCCACGCGAAAGCGTGGGGAACCGTGCGGCTTATTCGTGTTTTTTGGGTACGCTCCCCAAATGCCCAAAAGGTACGGATAAACCGCACGGAAGTGCGAATTTTGTAAGGGGGAAGCCCAATCCCAGAGGGCGAAACTGTATGAAAAGACTGTTTGACAAAGTCCCGTGGCTTCAGCAAATCGGCTGCGGCGTGCTCGTCTGCGCGCTGCTGCTGAGTATTTGTCTGCCGCTCATGGGCATGCGGTCGGCCGAGCCGGAGAATCCCATCCTGCAAGCCGCGCCGCAGGAGATCACCGTCCTGCAAGCCGGGCAAGCGCCCGGTCACGCCGGAAACGGTGAGGCGGAAAGCAAGGATGCTTCCGGTTCGGGCGGCAGCACCAACAGCGAGCTGACCGGTGAGCAGGAGCAGACAGACCCGGAGGAAACGGAAAACCAGACGGAGCAAGGACAGGACACCCAGCCGGAGCAGCAGCCGCAGGGCAAGCCCCAGCAGGAAGTCTTGGCCGATGCCACCATTGGTACGAATACGGATTCCAACAAGGACGACGAGGGCGAAGAAGCCGGCGAGACAGGCGAAACAGACGAGAATCTGCCGGAAACGGAGCTTGATCTCGGCGCAGTGCTGACGTGGTACAAGTACGGTTCGCAGGCAAGCTCCATGGTCTGCGCGCCGGGAGAATCTGTCGGCAAGCGCGTGCTGCTTGCCCAGCTGGATGGCGGCAGACTGCGCTATGACGTTGATCTCACCGGCATTGATGCAGACGATGCGGAGGTCACTGGCGTACAGGTCGCCGTGGGCAACGGCGTACCGCAGGATGCGGATACGCGCGGTGTGCTGGACATGACGCTGCCGGACGGCGCGGAGTACCAGAACTATATCCTGACTGTGCAGGCGCATGCCGTGCAGAAGAACCAGAAGGGCGAGACCGTGGAGACGGATGTGGAATTTTCGTTCGTGCTGCGGCTGGAAAGCGGCATTGACCTCGATCTGCAGCTCACCTGGCAGCCGACCGGTCAGGCTACCTGTCCGGCCAACGGGTCTGTCAGCCGCACGGTCAAGAGCGACACGCTGACCGAAGGTAAATTTACATACGCGCTGACCTTCCTTGGTGAAAATGCAGACGATGCGGTCATCCGCACGGCGGAATACTGGGCGACGGACGGTGAGCGCGGCGCGCTCTCGGAGTCCGGCGAAATTCAGATGGCTGCGGCAGACGGCAAGGACACGGAGACCTACTATCTCGCCGTGACCGCCGAGGTGCTGGGGCAGACCATCAGCTATACATTCGTCGTGACGTATGAGGATGGCCTAGACCTCCAGCTGCAGTTCACATGGTACGAGAAATCCGTCACAGCGCAGCAGATTCTCTGCGATGCGGACAAGCGTGCGGCGCTGACCATCAAGCATAACCAGATCAATAACAGCGAGCTTCTGTATAAGCTCGGTCTGACCGGCAGGAGCGCCGAGGACGCGCAGATCACGAGCGCCAGCTTCAACGGTGCGGCAATGAACACGGACAGCGGTTCTGTGCAGCTTGAATCGGCGGAAAATGGCGCGAGCTATACCGTTCTCGTGACCGCAGCGGTCAAGGAACGCACGGTGAACTTCACAATTACGATTCGCTACCAGAGCGACGTGAGCATGGAAATGTCCTACACGGTCATGGAGAACGGCGCGGCAAAGCCCTGCGTGCTGACGTGTGAGAATAAGAAAACTGTCAACGCGGAGCCGGTCTATGACGATCAGCTGACGGAAGGACTGCTCACCTACACATTCGCAATCCGTGGTGAAGAAGCGGCAGATGTGACCATCCAGTCTGTCCGCTGCTACCAGACCGGCAGCTTTCAGACAATCACGCTCCCATCCCCCAGCGGCAGCGTGACGCTGCTGTTGGACGGCGACAGAACCGGCGACAACACATTCACGGTCACGGCCACCGGCGCAGGCGGCGACAGCTATACGTTTATATTTAACCTCCCATACAAGCATCGCGGAGATAACAGCGTCAAGATCCGGACGAACCTGCACGACGGTGATACGGTCACCAACGGGCAGGAGGTCAACCTGACCGTCGAGGCGTGGACGGAAGACGCGCAGGGAAATCCGGTCAGCCATATCCTTGCAACCGGCACGGATACAAAGCTAATCGTTCAGCTGGACGGCAAAACCGTACAGTTTGAAAGCAGCTCCGGCTATGTGCAGCAGTATCTGCTTGTTCCGGAGAATCTGGATGTGGGCGACCGGAATGAACATGAGCTGTATATCTACGCCGAGGATGAAAAGGGCAACTTCGGTGAGCTGCGCCTGAAGCTCATCGGCAAACGCACCGAAGAAGGTCAGAAGATCGGCACGGCCAGCATCTATATTGACATGAGCGTGCTGGGGCTTGGTGTCCGCGGACCAATCAGCTACGATGTGCTGTCCAAGGAACCGATTTCCTACGCAGTTGCCAAGGCTGTGTGGGATTATGACGCCGGCGACCCGTTCGGCACAGCAGCGTCAAGCTTCCACTGGCCGGCCAGCCGTTGCTCCTACAGCGGTACGCTGGATACCGGCTTCTATCTGGAAACCATGGACGACGGTTCCGGCCTTGGCAGCCGCGCGAATGCACTCAGCGGGAACTGGAGCCAGTTCGGCAGTACAGAGGACGAAATCCTCGCCGGGATCGACAGCCATTTCGGCGCGGGCAGCAATGAGGCAATCCTCTGGCGCTGCATCTACCGCAACGGCATCCCGCTATCCAGTACAAGCACCGGCATCGGCGAATTTGATTATACAATGGGTTCCGGCTGGATGTACTCCATCGGCGGTGCGGACTTCTACCCCGGTTCGCCCATGTCCGGCTATTACCTGCAGGACGGTGATACGCTGACGCTCCGCTACACACTGGCCTACGGCTGGGATGTCGGTACAGGTGAGAGTGGCTACGGCAATAACGTGGGCTACTGCATTACCTGCATGAACGGCAGCTGGTCGGTTCATCACAGCTATGAGACGGTCACGGCGGAGGATGGTACGACAAAGTACATCTGCCGCAGCTGCGGCATGGTCGAGGGCTGCCCGCATGAGCATAAGGAATATCAGAATCAGGGCGACGGCACATGTGTACAGGTTTGCAAGGACTGCGGCGAGAAGATCGGCGTGCCGCGCGCACATGAGCTGGAATATACCGCAGACGAGGGGGCAGATACGCATACCGCGAAGTGCAAAAACTGTGACTTTACGGAGCAGTCCCCGCACGAATGGACAGAGCTGTCCGACACGGCCACTTGCACCGAAGCGGGCGTGAAAACCTCCAAGTGTGAGATCTGCGATGCGCAGAAGGAAGAAGAATCCCCCGCGGCCGGGCATAAGCCGCAGAACGTGTGGATCAGCGATGATGACCATAAGCACCACTATCAGGAGTGCCAGATCTGCGGCGAAAAGCTGGAGGACACCGTAGGCGCGCACAACTATGTCCCGTATGGCGACGATTGGCAGTGCAGTGTCTGCGGCCAGATCCACGGCTTTGACTGCGATGGCAGGCTGATCCCGGATGCATCACGGTCTACCTGCTCGCACTTGATCGGCTACTGCTCAGACTGTGGCCTGGAACTGGAGAAGATCGGTTCAGAGGGCGAGTTTACAGACTATCATACGTTCAGCGAGGGTGTCTGCACGGTTTGCGGCACGACAGACCCGAACTACCAACCGCCGACTGATCCCGACCCGAATCCGGGCGGCGGCGATACTGGCGGCGGTGACACTGGTGGCGGCGACGGCGGCGGAGATACCGGTGGTGGAGACGCTGGCGGCGGTGACGGAGGCGGCGGTGACGCCGTCGATCTTCTGGACGGCGGCCTCCATTTTGGCGGCGCAGTTGGCACAATCCAGGTCTACCAGTTTGAACGTCTTTTTCATCTTCAACACTCCTCAAAACTTTTGAGGGGTCATGGTCTCATTACCACCGAGTCCACCGGGATACAGCTGGACGGGACGGAACACGGTTGGAGGGAGGCACCGCCCCCTCCAGAAAGGCGCAGCAGGCTGGCACGGCGGTCTCCTCCGCCACCGCCCGGCGGTCCCCCTCTTCGGCCAGGGCATAGGCAAACGTGATCCGCAATGAAAGAAAGCCACCGCTCACTCTTCCACGTGTTCCATCCCCTGGCTGATGATGCGGCAGACGTGCTCGTTCTGGTCGGCCTCCTCGCCGAGGTAGAAGTTGTTGCGCTCGGCGAGCGTGTAGCTCACGCCGGCGCGGGGATTGAAGAAGTGGTACTGTTTGTCCACGTCGATGGGCTGCATCCCGACCTCCTCCGAAACGTAGTTGTCGTTGACGCCCCAGGCCTGATAGCTGACATAGCGGTACTGGAGGTCCGCAAAGAGCCTCAACCCTTTGGCCACGGACCAGTTGGCGCGAGCGAAGAGGTTGGCGTCGTGCTTGTCCACGTCGTTGTCGTACCAGCGGCCGCCGATCTGGCTGCCTTCCAGTCCGTCCACCCAGTCGAGCACGCCCCAGTGGGGGCAGGAGTAGTAGCTGTACGAACCGCCGAAGGCGAGGTCGAGCTTCCGCACCGAGTAGGCCGCCGAGGCGTTCAGACCTCCGAGGTGGTTGCGCATGATCTTCTCGCGGACGAGGTCGGCCTCCTTTCCGGCAGCGACGTCGGTCGGGATATTGAGGTATTCGGAGAGCGTGCGTGCGTCCTTGTACTGCTTGTAGAAGCCGTAGCCATAGGTGTAGAATCCCGTGGCGTTGAGGGTCCACTTCTCGTTGAAACGGTGGGAGAGCACCAGCTGGTTGTTGATTTGCAGGTAGTTGTCCGTCTGATCGTCGTAATAGTCTACCGTGGCGCGCTGCCGCTCGCCGTCCTTCATATAATAATAGGAGTGCGGTCCGTTCGAGGTGTAGTACATGCCCTCGGTGTGGAACCTCCGGCCGTTGAGACGCATCTCCTCTTTCGTCGCGCCCGTGTAGGTGAGTCCCGTTTTGGCCTTGCCGCCGAACGAGAGGAGTTTGACCATCGTCCGTCCGTTGTAGTAGCCACCCTGGAACAGATAGGATTTCAGGTCGGTGGAGCCGCGGTCGATGTAACCGT
>ENA-ORRL01001987-ORRL01001987.1-human-gut-metagenome-genome-assembly--contig:-NODE-1987-length-13374-cov-4.080637_pt1 | contig 13374 bp, 9 predicted proteins | sample MGYA00242175_ERZ509134 | MGnify/ENA primary metagenome ERZ509134 (study PRJEB26280, sample SAMEA2338660) | human gut metagenome | biome: human gut; feature: human-associated habitat; material: faeces... | reverse complement strand
AGCAGGATCAGTCTTTGAAATTTATTCTATAGTTCGTCTAATTGTGATTCTTTTACTAAAACGCTCTTCTCTCATTATCAATATCCAGACGTGGCGACATATGTTAAGGTCGGAGCTGCCGATGTAGGAATTCTGGGAACCTGTCAATACGAAAAGCTTCTTACAACCGGACAAATCCAGCCCGGTGAGTTTAGAGTTTTAGAGGCTAAGAATAATACGGAAGCATGTATTCGTTCCACGGAACGCTACCCTGATACGGTTTTTTATGCTCTTGATACAGCTCCCATCGATGAGGTAAAAGCGGTATCCCTTTCTCTGCTTTCGATGCCGAAGGGTGAATTTGACTTCGAATGGGTTCCGGCCAGTGGCTTCTTGAAGGTCTACGACCTAATGAAATCGCTAAAACTCGGCCCTTATGAGCATTTGCGAGAAACAACTGTTAAGGACTTCATCCTTTCTCATCAGAAAGAACTTCTCTTAGCTGCATTGCTTCTTTGCGCGATATTGGTCCATGTAGTTCGAGTCAATTGGCTCGTAAATCGCCGTACGGAAGAGTTAAAGTTTGCTTTAGCCGTCCAGCGAGCGACAGAACGAAAGGCTCGGGAAAACCGCCAAAAACTAGACCTTCTCGAAAAAAGCCGCGTGATCTCCCAAATGAGCTCGATTTTTGCCCACGAAGTCAAACAACCGATCACAAACCTGATTTACTACGCCAGCGCGCTTTCCCTGCTTCTGCAGCAGCTTGGGGTAAAAGACGACAGGGTGGAATACGCCTTAAAACAGATGAACAGCCAGGCTAAAAGAACGAGTGACATTGTGGAACACGTTCGTTCATATGCTAAACACAAGGCCAATCGATCGGAAGTTTTTAATTTAGTGGAAGTCATTCGACGCGCGATCAACAGTATTAACAAAGAGGAAATAGAAGGCGTCCAAACCACGGCAAACTTACCGCAAGAAGCAATTGCCGTCGGCGACTCTTTTGAAATCGAACTTGCTGTTCTGAATGTTCTAAAAAATGCACTAAAAGCTGCAAAAAACAGCCTGAATCCTCAAACCTCTGTTTCTGTGACTGCTCAAAAGCACATGTGGAAAATAACGATAACGGATAATGGTCCCAAGATTTCGGAAGAAATTTTTTCCGCATTGGGACGGCCGACTTCAACAAGTAAAAAAGACGGCCTCGGTGTCGGCCTTTCCATCGTACTAAGTATTATCGAAAATAACGGCGGTCATCTGACGTTCCGACGGATCGAACCAAACGGAATCGCTGTGGACTTGTTCGTAAAGAAAAAGGAAGAATAAGAAATGTCTAATCAAATGCTCAGTCCTGTCGTTCGAATCGTTGATGATGACGCCTCAGTTTGTGAATCCCTATCGTTTTTTCTTCAGTTGGCAGGATTTAGAACTCGATCTTTCTCAAGCGCCGAAGACTTTTTAAGGGATGATGATGCAGAGGCCCCCGGCTGTATCATTCTTGACGTTCGCATGGGCGGAATGACGGGTATAGAACTTCAGCAGGAATTAAATCGACGCGGCTCTGATCTTCCGATTATCTTTTTATCAGCCCATGGTGATATCGAAATGGCTATGAGCTGCGTTGAAGCCGGCGCTTTTAATTTTTTGGTTAAACCGCCTGAACCGGAAAAACTCCAGTCTCTCGTCACTAAGGCAGTTGAAAAGAACCGCATGGAGCGCCGTCAAAAAGCTCATGCCCTAAACCTCAAGAGACTCTTTGACACCTTGACCACAGCTGAAAAGAACATCTCTTATCAGCTGGCTAAAGGCTTAAGCAATCCTCAAATCGCCAAACTCTTAGGAATTTCGGAACGTACCGTTCAAACCCACAGAGCCAGGGTCTACGGCAAGCTCGATATAGAGAATCCAGTAGAACTTAATGATTTCTTGCACGAGATGGAAGAAGCATGATCAGAAGACGTGAAATCCTTGCCCTTCCTTTGCTTGGAGTAGTCCCGAGAGTCATTGCTCAGAATTTTCACTGCGGAATTCTGGTCGTCGGCGCAGGCGGTGCCGGATTGGCGGCGGCGTTAGAGGCTTCAGCCTATTCGGATTCCGTTGTCTTAATCGAAAAAGAATCTTTTATAGGCGGAGATACACTTTACTCAGGCGGATTTTTCAACGCCCCCAACACGGAGTTCCAAAATCGTAAAGGCATCAAAGACAGCGAAGAATTTTATCTGCAGCAAATTACACAGTCCGCTAACGGCCGAGGCAATCCAAAAGTCCAGACGAAGTTGGCAAAGGAAGCTGCTAACACTTTAAATTGGCTGAGAAAAAACGGCGTCACTTTTGGAGATGAAATTTATCAAATTTACGGCTCCGGTTATCGCCGTAGTCATAAGCCTGTCACTGCGCTCGGTTCTTCCTATGTTCAGAATTTAGCAGCAGCTTGTCTTAAAAACGGAGTCTCCATTCGAACTTCCACTCGACTGGAATCTTTTGAAGTCCTCCCAAATCAAAGGGGATTTCGCGTCACCATCTCTTCAAAGGGAGTAAGTTCAGTGATTACCTCACGAGCTTTAATCCTATGTGCCGGAGGTTTTGCAAACAATCCTGAGCTTATTCGTCGATACGTTCCGAATCTAAATTTCAAGTATTCCGATTCACGCGGAACAGGAGAAGTTCTCCAGAGGGCAATTGAAGCCGGCGTTCAGGTAGAAAACATGGATGCAGTTGAATGTATCCCTGAGGGCTCCATTCTCAGTAAATACTCGGCCAGACTGTATGCAATGGCACCCGGAACTGTCTTTATTAATGAGGATGGTGAACGCTTTGTCGATGAAGCCGCAACACGCAAAACCATCTCCGAAGCTTTGATCAAGCAAGGTGCAAAACGCTGTTGGACAATCGTTGATATCAGGAGCGTTAAAAGGCTGGACAAAAGCCAGCAGAAAAATCTCTATCGAGCTTACTTCGCCGGTCAGGTTTGGAAGAACGATACGTTAGAAACGTTATGCAAAGACATTAACGTTCCTTTCGAGAAGGTCAAGGCTTCTTTTGAACAAGTCGATCCGAGACATCGTCCGAGCGTTGCGCCTTTTTGGGCGGTTCGCATGTATCCGTGGATTCATTACACCTTAGGTGGAATCTCTATCAACGAGCAGGCAGAATGTCTAAATAAATTCGGAATTCCTATCCCCGGCCTGTATGCCGCAGTACAAATTACCGGCAGTGTTCACGGTGAAAACAGACTTGGCGGAAACGGCCTTACTGATGCGTTTACATTTGGACGCATCGCCGGCAAAAACGCAGCAAGATGGATTAAAGAAAACTGAGAAGAAATCGCTTTTTCTCCCAAACCTCCCTTCTCTCTGCAACAAGGCTTCCGAAATTTAGAAATTGTCAAGAGACAATTAGCCGACGCTTTCTGTTTATCGGATATTTAACCTTGGCACTGAAACGAATCTTCGCTTCATTTCCAAGGAGAAATAATTTTATGCAAACATCTCGTCGTTCTATCCTCAAAGGCAGCATCCTCGCCTCCTTAGCCGGCACAATGGGTGCTACTGCTATGAGCGCTTCTGCTGCAGAAAAACAGGCTGCCCTTCCGAAGAAGGAATATGACCTAGTCATCTGCGGTTTAGGTATCGGTGGTATCGTCACCGCCATCCGCGCAGCTCAGGACGGCTTGAAACCGGTTATTCTCGAAAAGATGAGTTCTGCTTCGGGTAACACCATTTACTCTGCAGGCTTCATGCTTGGCGTCAACACCAAGATGCAGCAGGAAAAGAAGCTTGAAACCGGCGACACCGTAGATAAATTCTACGAAGACATGATGAAGGTTTCTCAAGGCCGAGGGGATCCCAAACTCACACGCCTTGTTGCTGAAAAAGCAGACGAGACACTGAACTGGCTGCATGACTACGTCGGCGTTAAATATGCCGTCGGCATGAAGCTTGTTTGGCCGATGCTCCAGCGTGCTCACCTCACCATCGGAGAAAAGAAGCCCGGCGGTACACAGCTGATGCTCTATTTACTGGCTAAAGCCAAAGAACTTAATGTTCCTATCGTCTACAACGCCAAAGCGGTCGAACTGCTCGACAACCCTCAAAACGGTAAAGTTATCGGAGTTAAAGTTAAGAGCAAAGAGGGGTTCGAAGAATACTTCGGCAAATACGGCGTCGTCATGGCTACCGGCGGTTTCTCCGCCAACAAGATGATGCTGACAATGATGGCAGGCGTTCCTGCCGCCAACATGCCGGTTCGCGGTTCCCACTCTGTTACCGGCGAAAGCATTCTTTTAACCGGCCCATATTTCCCGAAAGTTGTTAACGTTGACCAATACCACTGCGGACCGATCCACGGACCTACAGGCGCTAACCCGCTAAACATCGTTAACACCGGTATTGCCGTTTCTAAGGAAACAAAGCGCTACACCGATGAAGGCAAGACCTATGTCCAGATGTCTCGTGACACAGCCGCATTGACTCGTGACAACTGGGGCTACATGATTGTTGACGAAGATACGCACAATCTTCCGATGCTGAAGAATGACTGGTTCTCTTATTCTTCTCATAAGGCGCCTGTCTATAAGGCCGATACGATCGAAGGTTTAGCTAAGGAAGCCGGACTGAATCCTGTTGAGCTGAAGAAAGTTGTCGACGAATACAATGCCGCTCTGAAAGCCGGCAAGCTCGGCGAACTGACACCTCCCAACACTCACAAGAATCCGCGTCCGATCCTTAGGGCTCCCTTCTATGCCGTTCCGTTCCAGGGCGGTATGACAGCTACCTTCGGCGGTCCGCTCATCAATACGAACGGTCAGGTTCTTGACACGGAAGGACGTCCGGTTCCGGGTCTCTTCGCAGTCGGCAACGCAGCAGGCGGTTTGTTCTATGACAACTACGTCGGCGGCGCTCAGCTGACATCTGCTTCCGTTATCGGCCGTCAGATCGCCGACTACGTCAAGACATTGGCGAAGTAACACGATTTTTAAGCCGACCTTTTAGGTCGGCACCTCAAACCACTGTAAACCGTCTTCTAATCTTCTCAGAAGACGGTTTCATTTTCCATCAAAGAGAAAGGCAGTACCTCAACCATCCAAAATCAATAAGTTACTTAAAAGTTAAATTCTCAATGCTTGAGGAAAAGAAGAAAAGAGCCGAGTTTTTAGGCTCAGCTCTCAAAATCTCAATAAACGGCAGTCAAATTTCCCTGACGACCTCTGAAATTAGTCTTGTTTTTTCTGTGCCGCTTTCTTCTGGTCTCCGGCCAGCACAAAAGTAATTTCATCAGGTTTGATGTATTTACGCAGTGCAGCGCTGACATCAGCTGTCGTCAGCTTAGAAATGGCTTCTGCCTGTTTCTTACTGAATGCCCATGTACGTTGATTTTCCATCTTGTCGTTCCAAGAGCGGGCAACCACATCGTCCTGAGAACGAGAGACCTGCATTGCCTGCAGCAGACCTTTCTTGGCTTCCTCTACCTCTTGGTCTGTAAAGCCGTCTATAGTCGCTTTAGCAATCACGTCGCGGGCACTGGCTTCTGCCTGAAGCATGTTCTGAGGAGCCACAATCGCACGGAAAACAAAGATACCGTTATTGCCCTTCGCAGGAATACGGACGTGAGAACCGGCACCGTAAGAGAGGCCTTCTTTCTGACGCAGTCTTTCAATCAAGCGATTAGAAAGTCCTGTGCCGCCGCCCAGAATCCAGTTGGCAACGGTAAGTGCCGGAGCATCCGGAGCTGTGTCGTTGATCGGGAACACGGAGCGAGCAACGATAGTTGCGTTTTCCTTGTCAGGCGTATCAATCACGACGCGAGTGGCCTGAACAGGACGGTATTCCGTTACGATCGGAGCGTAATGAGCTTTAGAAACGTACTTGGCGTAGTCATCGCGAATGATCTTTTCAACGGCCTTCGGATCAAAGTCACCGACGATAGAAATCTCACCTCTGGACGTGCCGCCGAATTCTTTATAGAAAGCTCTGACCTGATCAACTGTCAATCTATTTAACTGTTCCAGCGACTCATCTAAAGAGTATTCATGACGAGGGTCGCCTTTCGGATAAGTATTGAAATGCTGCGTAATCGCATTCTGTGCCAGCGCATCCGGCTTATCACGCATGCTTTCAATCATGACCTGCATCTGCTTCTTGAACTGATCAAATTCATCCTGAGGCATGATCGAGTTGTGCATAACATCGAACACCAACTCAAGAGCGGCCGGAAGATTCTTTCTCGTCGTCGTGAAGTTCGTAATGGAACCGGCCATCTTCAGTTCGGTCATACGATCTTCAATCTCAGAACGCGTCATCGTCTTTGTTCCGCGGGTCAGCATCGCTGCGGCAACAGGTTGAAGACTGGACTTACCGAAAAGATTCTTCTCGTCACCGGACTTGAACTTCATGCAGACAGTCACGGTTTCACCGCGTGTCTGTTTCGGCAGCAGTGCAATATTCAGATCACCGATATCGATACGCTGTGTTCTCTTGTCGAGGTTATCGAAAGAAGAGTCAAAAGCTTCAATCTTCTGAGCGGCTCCCTGCGGCTTGTAGTTCGCCAGCAGTTCTTCTGCGCTCGGGGCCTTTGTGATCTCTGCGCGCTGAGGATTGTCATCAGGAATGAAAAGTCCGACGACGCGGTTGTCTCGCACGAAATACTTATCAGCCGCACTATCAGCCTGCTGAGCAGTGACGTCTTTGGTCTTATCGCGTCCGTAGAAGAAAAGTCTCCAGTCACCAAGTGCAATGTACTCGGACAAACCGACACCGAATCCTTCCGGATCGGCAAAGGCGCGTTCGTACATCGTTTCCATCTGAGCCTTGGTTCTAGTCAGCTCTTTAGAAGTCACAGGCTTCTGCTTCAGAGAACCTTCAATCGTCTCGATGAGCTTATCTTTAACTTTTTCTAGTGATTCGCCCTTCTTAACCGAGGCTCCGAAAATCACAAAGCCCGGTTCCTTAGCGCCGACGGCATAGCCGAAGACATTGGCAGCCAAACCGGTTTTAACTAAGGCGTCATACAAACGACCGTTAGGAGAGTCAGCCAGTACTTCAGTCGCAACTTCTACGCCTAAAGCATCAGGATGCAGAGCGCTCGGAATGCGATAGCCGACAGCCACCATCTGAGTTTCACCCTTGCGGCGGATCTCAAAAACGCGCTCACCGTCCGCAGTCGGTTCCACTGTCCATTCAGCAGGAAGCGCTTCTTTCGGATTCTGAATTAAAGAGAAATCCTTAACGATCCATTCCAGCGTCTTCTGCACGTCGAACTTACCGCTAACGGTTAAAACAGCGTTGTCCGGACGGTAATAGCGATGATAGAAAGCCTGAAGGTTTTCGATACGAACGTGCTCAATATCGCTTCTGTTGCCAATAGTGCTCTTGCCGTAGTTATGCCAGTCGTACATCATGGACTGCATACGCTTCATCAATACGCTGGACGGACGGTTCTCGCCCATCTCGTATTCATTGCGCACAACGCTCATTTCGCTGTCCAAGTCTTTTTTAGCGATAAAGGAGTTGCGCATAGCATCTGCACTCCAAGCTAAAGCGAACTTGAGGTTGTCTTCAGTAGCGGTAAAAGACACATAGTAATTTGTGCGATCCAGCCAAGTGGAACCGTTCATGCGGAAACCGCGGTTCGTAAATTCTTTGGTCGGATTCGGGAAGTTTTTGCTTCCTTTAAAAATCAGATGCTCGAGCAAATGAGCCATACCGGTTTCGCCGTAGTTTTCCTGACGAGAGCCGACCAAGTAAGTCATGTTAACGGTCGCCGTATCTTTAGAGGCATCCGGGAAAAGAACCACGCGTAATCCGTTGGCAAGACGGTATTCCGTTACGCCTTCAATACTCGGCCCTTGGGTCACACCGGCCGGAAGTGCAGTACCGGCTTGCGAAACGCTGACCGGTGCTTTTGTTTCTTCTGCTTGTGTATTCATCATCGTAAAGGCTGAAGCGACACAGGCCGCTAGAGCAAGTTTCTTCGCAATTTTCATAGAAAATAATTGTCTGTTCTAACAAATTGTTTGCTAAGGATAATCCGCTTGTCTTAAGACAACGTTCAATCAGCTCCCGGAAACCAATAAAACTTTGTCTAATTTGTAAGACTTTTTGTATAGAAATGAGAAATATTCTTCTTTTCAATATAGTTTTAACTTGAAGCGCGAAGAATTAATTTAGATTGAGTCTTCATTCATCTGCGTGGCCAATAAGTTATTTAAAGGAAAGAAATCTCATTCATGTGACTCCAAAAGTAGGACGCGGCCGTTCCTCGCTTTTCTTTTCGGACTTTTCTTCATCAATTGATGACGATTCACCGCATTATTAGCCTGCTTAATCCTCCATCCCTCTTGTAGGTGATTTTTCTTTCGTCTAATTCAAAAAATTCAAGAAGTTATTAGAAGTTTCCCGAGTACGATTTTGAATTACCCGCTCCTCCAAAATTGAGTAGAATGTGGCAGTTAACTCAGGCGAAGAAAGCGTCTTAAAGAAGTTAAATAAGCGGCCTTCCTCGCATTTTTTGGATGAATTAAATTTAATTATGAAAAAACTCCTTCTCGCAACAGCTCTGGCAGCCCTTACCGCTCCCGTCTTCGCCCAGACCGCCTTCACCGTTAACGGTCAGACAGTTTCTGTGGCTGAACAGAAAGAACTTATGAAAGTTCTTGCCGACCGCGGAGTCAAAGACCAGAAACAGCAGCTCGAGGCTGCCCGCAGCATCCTCGCTCAGGAAAAACTCATTGAAGAAGCGGCTAAAAAAGCCAATATCGCTCAGGATCCTGCCGTCAAAGCGCTGATTGCAGAACGTCAGACAGAAATTTACTCCGCTGAATTAGTTCGCAAAAATGCCGCTGCCCACCCGCTGCTCCGCCGTGATCCCCAGCACGCGCACATCGCCGCTCTCCACCAGGCCGACCACGTCGCCGATTCCCGCCGAGACAATGTCTACATGCCCGCCCAGAAGCTGGGCCAGCACGCGTCCCCCCTCAAATCCGGCGTACGAAATCTGGTCCAGCGACTCGATCCCGGCCGCCTGGGCCACCTTCAGAAACTGCACATGGTCCATGGACCCGGCCGAGGACGTCCCGCCCACCCGCACAGAAGCGGGGTCCTCCCGCAGCGCCTCCATCACCTGATTCAGATTCTGATAGGGGGAGTTGGCCGCCACGGCGAAGCACCCGTAGTCGGTAATCAGCTTTGCGATCGGCGTGGTATTCTCCTGGTAGCTCAGGGAGGTGCTCCCATTCAGATGGATCAGGCAGACCGGCGGGGAAAATCCCGCCAGTACGTTGTCCGCGCCGGCCTGTTCATTCAAATAATCCAGTGCGAGTCCTCCCCCGTCTCCGGGCCGGTTTGTGACGGGCAGCGGCACGTCCACAAGTCCCGTATCCCGCAGGCACTGCGCCACATTGCGGAGGGTCAGATCTGAGCCGCTCCGGACACCTGCGGGGGCAACCAGCTCCACCGACTCCCTGGGATACGGCATCGCCGCCTGGGAGGCGGCCCCCTGACGCCGCCCGCAGCCGGAGACGAGGGACAGGAGCAGCGCAGAGGCAAGGAGCATCCCCCCTGCCCTGCGAATCCGATTTCGATTCACAACCTCACCTCCCCGGCGCTTCGGCGGACAGCAGGCGGGCAACCGCCTCGGCCAGCGCCTCAAATTCCACGGGCTTTGTCAGGATCTCGTCGATCTGCCGCTCCGCGTGCAGACGGATGGCGCTGTCTCCCACCAGCCCGGTCACCAGAATCACCCGCAGGCTGTGATTCTGCTGCTTCATATGCTGCAAAAGCGCCGTTCCCCGCAGCTTCGGCATCGCCTCGTCCACGATCAGCAGATCCCACTGCCCCGGGTTCGACCTGAAGGCGTTCAGCGCCTCCTCCGGATCGGTAAAGGCGTCCACCTGGTACCCCTGGTGGACCAGCCTGCGCTTGAAGTAGCGGACCACCCGAACTTCGTCGTCCACCAAAAGGACAGACCCCATTCCCGTGCGGCCGCTCTTGCTGTCCTCCTGGACCGCGGCGGCAGGAAGCTGGCTCGTGACGGGCAGGTACACCAAAAAGCGGCTGCCCCGGCCCACGGTGCTTTTCGCCTCGATGAAGCCGCCGTGGCTGATCAGAATATTCTGCACCACAGACAGACCCAGTCCGGTCCCGTCCCCCGCCGCCTTGGTGGTGAAAAACGGGTCAAAAATGCGGGAGAGCATCTCCGGGGGAATCCCGCAGCCGGTATCAGACACCTCAAGCCGGACAAACTCCCCCTCCGCCACCGGGTGGTACTGCTCCGGCAGCTGGTCCTGGAAAACCCGCCGGGTGGCCACCGTGAGCGTTCCCCCCGAAGACTCCATGGCCTGATACGCGTTGGTGCACAGGTTCAGAAGCACTTGGTGGATCTGGGTGGCGCTGCCGTAGATATTGATGGGCCCGCTGTACGGCTTCACCACCAGACGGACGCTGGACGGAAGCAGCATCCGCACCATTTTCAGGGCGTCCCAGATGACGGCGTTGAGATTGACCACATTGTACTGGGTGGAGTCGGTCTCCCGCCGGCTGAAGGGGAGGATCTGATCCACGATCTCCTTGGCCCGGCCGCCCGCCTTATAGATCTCGTCAATGTCCTCATAGTACTCGTTTTCCGGGCCCAGCTGCTGCTTTAGAAATTCGGAGTACCCCATGATCGGGGTCAGCAGATTGTTGAACTCATGGACGATCCCCCCGGCCAGGGCCCCGATGGTCTGCAGCTTCTGGTAGTGGCGCACCTGCTCCCGGCTCTCATGGAGCTCCTCCAGCGTGCGGTTCATGTCCCGGAGATAGCGTGCCTCAATCTGCAGCTTCTGCCGGTTTTTCTGAAGTCCGTATATGATCAGAATGCTGGATGCGATCAGGACAAAAATGACCGTAACCAAAAACGCGAACCGGTTCAAGTTCTCATTGACCATGCGGACCACCTGGGAATAGGGCATCACCGCGGAAATATACCAGGAGGTCCCGCTCAAATTCATCCGGGAGAAGGCGGAAATCTCCTCCCGCTCCGGGAGGATTCCGCCGGAGCAGGAGCGATAGATGGCGACCCCCTCCTCCTGCTGGTACTGGAGCTGGAGCATGTCCCGCAGGCTCTCGTACTCCGGCCGGGTATCCAAGCCCTGAATGTCCCGAAAATAGTTGAAGGTGAGCATCTCCGACTCCGGGTGCATGATGACCGTTCCCCGCTCATTCTTGACAATGATGTCCACCGTCCCCTGCAGCGGGGCCATATACTGCTGATAGAGGGCGTCCATGTCCAGCACAGAGACAACGGCCCCCAGATAACTGCTCCCGTCCGTGATGCTGTTGACCAGCGTGAGCCCATAGTGCTGCGGGCTGATCCGGAAGGCGGAGCCGAGCCCCGTCTGACGCTCTTCCGCCAGACGGTCCAGGTGGAGGACGGACTCGTCAAAGGACTCCAGGAAGGGGTACTGGTTATAGCGGAAAACCTCATCCCCGTTTTGATCCAGCAGGTACAGCCGGGATACTCCCTGATTCTGGGAGAGCATGTAAGACAGGACATACTCCTTGAGCCCCTTCTGCTCCCCAGTCTCATAGTACGTATGGAACTGAGTCAAAAACCCGGGGGTCTGGGTCAGGATCTCCACATTCCGGAGCTGCTCGGAGAGATAGAGGGACAGGTTTTGGGACACCGCCCGGGCCGTGATCAGAAGGTGCTGCTGCTGTTGGGCAATCATCATCTGTGTATATGCGTCATAGGTGTTATAGACCGCAAACAGAAGGGCGCTCAACAGGCCGGCCAGCAGAGCCGCAATCAGCATCTTGGCCGTTTTCCCCCATTTAAATCTCATCACGCTCCGCCCCCTTTCTGCAAAATATCATACCACGCCGGAGCGCAGAAAAAAACATCATTTTTCTTCTGATTGCCGTACAGGCGGGACCGGAAAGTCCCAGTCCCAGCCTGTACGGCACATTCACTTGTCACTGTCTCAAAGGAAACAGACTATTTTCTTTCCAGCGCATTTTTATCGCTCCAGCGCATCGCTTTGATCCGCTCCCCCATTGTCTTGTGGGGGCAGGGAACTGTCTGGCCGATGATGGGTGAAGATCTCCTGAAATAGTGCCTGAAGCTGACCGGCGGCGAGCTCAATTTCGTGCGCGTCCTGATACATCTCGTTCTCCGGACCCAGCTGCATCTGCAAAAATTCCGCATATCCCAGAATGGGGGTCAACAGATCGTTGAACTTTTCCTCCAATACAGCCCAGTCCTGCTTTGCCGGAACCGTTTTTTGCTTCTTCCGCTGCAAATTTATTCCTCCTTTCTATATCCGCCCCCATTTCTCTTCCCTTGTATTGTAAAGAAGGACCCTTAAGTGGATGTGGTGCTTTCCCTTAAAATTTCATAAGAATCACAAAATGCTTTGTATCATCTGACAGAATATGCTATAATACCTCCAACATATGGGATCTCTCTCCCTTCCACCGCAGCGGCACGGCGAAACAGATTTCCGGACGGAGGCGACCACATTGGAGGCAGCAAAAATCTTGATTGTAGACGACGAAAAGTTTGTGCGCAGGACGATTTCCAGGGTTCTGTCCAGCGAGGGCTTCGCCACCTTTGAGGCTTCCAACGGTCCGGATGCGCTGCGCATGGCCCAGGAGCAGTCCTTTGATCTGATGATTCTGGACATTGTCATGGACGGCATGGACGGGTTTCAGGTCATTCGGACCCTCCGGGATCAGGGGATTCTCCTGCCCGTCTTTGTCCTCAGCGGCAGGCAGGCAGACAACGACAAGATCCTGGCGCTGGGCATCGGCGCCGACGACTACATCACAAAGCCCTTCTCCACCACCGTGCTGTGCGCCAAGGTAAAGGCCTGCCTGCGGCGCATGGGCCTGTCCAGCCGGCAGAGGGAGAACATTCTCTCCCTGGGGCCCTTCCGCTATGTCTGCGATGAGATGCGCCTGTTCAAAGACGGCGCGGAGATCCCCCTGTCCAGCAAAGAGGGCCTGCTCATCAAGTATTTTTTCAACAATCCCAATAAAGTTCTGAGCAAAGAACAGATCTATCATAATGTATGGGGAAACGATGTGGTGGACGACAACACGATCATGGTACATATCCGGCACCTGCGGGTCAAAATCGAAGCGGATGCCACACGGCCGAACTATTTGAGGACGATTCGCGGGGTGGGGTACCAGTTTGTCATTTAAGGGACCGGCTTTCGATCAAGTCGTTTTGTCCTGCTTTATCCGCCTCAGATACAGGAACTCCTGACAGGGTGACCATTGAGCTTCGGGTCACGGCTGCCAGGAGTTTTTTTGTCATTTTTTGGGTCCCGTTCACATAGTGCTGTTTTGGGACAGGAAATAGAAAAAGTAGACAATCGCCAGCAGGTCGGCGCAGCCGCCGGGGCTGAGATTTTCC
>ENA-ORRL01001979-ORRL01001979.1-human-gut-metagenome-genome-assembly--contig:-NODE-1979-length-13445-cov-4.219642_pt1 | contig 13445 bp, 12 predicted proteins | sample MGYA00242175_ERZ509134 | MGnify/ENA primary metagenome ERZ509134 (study PRJEB26280, sample SAMEA2338660) | human gut metagenome | biome: human gut; feature: human-associated habitat; material: faeces... | reverse complement strand
GCTCGCGCGCAGAATATCGAGCTTCTCTTTCAAAATGCCCTCGCGGCTGCCGAGATATTCAATGTGCGTCGTGCCGATGTTCGTGATGACCGCATAGTCCGGCTGGGCAATCGCGCTCAGATACGAAATCTCGCCCGGATGGTTCGTGCCGAGCTCGGCGACGAGCAGTTCCGTATCCTCCGGCGTATCCAAAATGGTCATGGGAAGGCCAATATCGTTATTGTGGTTCCCCGCGCTCTTGAAGAGCTTAAAATCTCTAGCCAGAACGCTCGCAATCATTTCCTTCGTCGTCGTCTTGCCGACGCTGCCGGTAATGCCGACGACCTTGAAGGAAAGCATCTCGCGGTAGTGCCGCGCAATCTCGCCATAGGCGCGCAGTGTGTTTTCGACCACGATGCACGGAAGCTCCCCGCTTTCCTGGCTCACGAGCGCCGCGACAGCGCCCTTTTCTTTGGCGGCCGGGATGTATTCATGTCCGTCGACCCGCTCGCCGTGAAGCGCCAGAAAGAGCTCTCCGGGCTGCACTTTGCGGGAGTCCGACTGAATGCCGTTTACCTTGATTGCCTCATACTCCGGCGCGACCTTGCCGCCGCACCAGCTTGCCAGCTGCTGTAACGTTAATTCCTTCATACGTTTCTCCCCAAATACGAGGCCACGACCTCCCGCTCGTCCAGGTGCCGTTTTTCATGGCCGATTTCCTGATAGGTTTCGTGTCCCTTGCCGCAAAGAACGATCACGTCGTCCTTTTCCGCGTGCGCCAACGCCCATTCGATGGCCTTCACTCTGTTTTCGATCACCACGTGCGGGTGCGGCCCCTCCTGCATCCCGGCGACGATCGCGTCGATGATGGTCATGGGGTCCTCCGTTCTGGGATTGTCCGAGGTGACGACGCTGAGGTCCGCGAGCTCGGCGCCGATTCGTCCCATGATGGGCCGCTTGAAGGGGTCCCGGTCCCCGCCGCAGCCAAAGACGGCGATGACCCGTCCCTTACAGAACCCGCGCACGGTTTTGAGGACATTCTCCAAGCTGTCCGGCGTGTGCGAGTAATCGATCAGCACCGTATAGGGCTTTCCGGGGGTCGGCACGACCTCCACTCTTCCCTTCACGCCCGAAGCCGTTTTGAGCGCCTGCGCGATATCGCCGAGCGTAATGCCGAGCGTTAACCCCGCTCCGATGACAGCCAGCGCGTTATAGACCGTGAAGCCGCCGGGGATTGTGAGCTGAATAGCTGCCTGCGCATCCCGGGTCTCCGCCGTAAATTCCACACTTCCGGCGTGAAGCGCAATATTCTCCGCGCGAAGCTCCGCATCCGGGTCTTTTTCCGCGTAGCGCAGCACCTCGCACGTCGCATGCTCCATGATTTTTGGGGCGTACGCATCGTCGGTGTTCACAACGCCGTGCTTGCACCTTGAGAAAAGCATCGCCTTTGCCTCGCAGTACGCGTCCATCGTCTTGTGGAAATCCAGATGGTCTTCGGTGAGGTTCGTAAAAATGCCGGTCTCAAACGTAATTTCGTCCGCCCGGTGCAGAACCAGCGCGTGGGAAGATACCTCCATCACGCAGTGTGTGCAGCCCGCGTCCACCATCTCGGAGAAGAGCTTTTGCAGCTCAAAGGACTCCGGTGTGGTGCGCTCGGTGTGAATGACGGTATCTCCGATCATGTTCTGAATCGTCCCGATCAGTCCCACCTTCGCGCCGAGCGTCTTTTCCAGCACTGTTTTGAGAAGGTACGTGATCGTCGTCTTGCCGTTTGTGCCGGTCACGCCGAGCATCGTCATTTTATCCGCCGGATGGCCGAACCAGTTTGCGCCAAGCCTGGCAAGTGCCTTTCTGCAATCGGCAACCTGTACATACTGTGCCTTCTGCTCCGGCTCGCGCTCGCAGATGATCACACCCGCGCCGCGCTCCAGCGCCTTGGGGATGAACCGGTAGCCGTCGGAGGCAAAGCCGGGGATGGCGACAAAGGCTTGGCCGGGCTTTGTCTCCCGCGAGTCGTAGCTCACGCCCGTCACCTCCAGCTCCGGGTCGTAGCAGCCCTCTATAATCTCGATTCCGCTCAGAAGTTCCGCAAGCTTCATGCGCCGCGCTCCTTTCGTTTTTTGTTTTTGGGAGTCCTTAGTCGGAGGCTCCGCCGGTAGTAAATTCTACCGTAATTGTAGTCCCTCTGTCAACCATTGTTCCGGGCTCAATGTCCTGATATGCGACCGTGACGTATTCGTCGCGGTGATCGGTGCCCTTGGCCTGAATGTAAAGCCCGGCGTTCGTCGCCAGATAGTCCACGTCTGCAATGCCGTAGCCCACGAAGTTGGGAACCTCGACCTGTTCGGTCGTCTTGACGGCGTTTCCGAAGTAGAGGATGATCTCGGAATTGCCGGGAACTTCCGCGCCCGGGCTCGGGAGCTGGTCGGTGACGGTATCGCCCGCACCGACGGTGCGGTAGGTAATGGACTTGTCGGAAAGCAGCTTTGCGGCCTCGTCCTGCGTCATGCCGATATAATCGCCCAGCGTGATATCGGCCTTGTTGTTCATCAGGTTGGAGGAGTCGTTCAGGATCATCCAGCACAGTGCCATGCAGGCCAGTGCAAAGGCAATGGTAATGCCGAACAAGGCCGGCAAAAAGACAGTGCGGCGTTTTTTGCCCGGCTTTCCCTTGCCTTTTTTGCGGGGTGCGGGCTGTTCGTTCTGACGGATCGCGCGGTTCTGGTTCATGGTACGTTTCACCACCTTTTCGGGCGCTTCTTCTGTAATATACTGATATTCAAACAGCACGGAGGGGTTCTGCACATAGGTGTCCAGTGCTTCCAGCATCGCCCGTGCCGAAGGGTAGCGGTTCTGAGGGAGCTTTGCCATGGCCTTTTCGGTGATCTCCACCAGCGCATAGGGCACTTCCGGTGCCAGTTCGTGCAGCGAGCGGGGCTCGTCCGAGATCTGCTTGATGGCAACCTCAACCACGTCATCGGCATCAAAGGGCAGATGTCCGGAAAGCATCTCGTACATCATGACGCCCACAGAGTAGATGTCGCTGGTGCGGTCGGTCTCGTCTCCCTTGGCCTGCTCCGGGCTGATATAATGCACGCTGCCCATTGCCTTGCCGGCCAGCATCTGGTTATCTGCCCGGGAAATGCGGGCGATACCGAAGTCCATCATGCGCAGCTGGCCGTTATCCAGCAGCATAATATTCTGGGGCTTGATATCCCGGTGCACGACGCCGTTGGCGTGGGCATGCTCCAGCGCCTTGAGGATCTGGGAGATGAAGTGCACGGTCTCCCGGCTGGAAAGTTTGCCGCCCCGCTCGTTGAGATACTCCCGCAGGGTCATGCCGTCCACATATTCCATAACAATATACTGCAGATTGTCGTTGACCGAGACATCGTACACCTTAACGATATTGGGGTGATTCAGCAGCGAGATGGCCTTGGATTCGTTTTTAAAGCGGCGCACAAGATCCGGGTCGTGCATATACTCCCGCCGCAGCACCTTGACGGCCACCACAGTCCCGGCGGGCACAGGGCCGTTCTGTCCCCGCATGACCGCCTTATACACGTTGGCCATGCCGCCGGAGCCGATCAGCTCCTGCACCTCGTACAGACCGTCCAGTCTTTTACCGATCAGGTTATCCATGGCGCACCTCCATCGGCTCCACCCCCACCAGCAGGGCGGTAATGTTATCCGGGCCGCCGTTTTCGTTGGCAGTACGGATCAGAACGTCTGGCAGATCGTAAAAAGACCCGCTGCGCAGCAGTTGCTCCAGCTGCTCTGTGGGTACGGCATTGGTCAGGCCGTCCGTGCACAGCAACAGAACATCCCCTGCCTGCAGCGCTACGGTGGTGAACTCCGGCTCCAGCCGGTAATCCACGCCCAGCGCCCGGGTGATGATGTTTTTCTGCGGGTGATGCTCTGCCTGCTCCTGCGTGATGGTGCCGCAGTCCACCAGCTCCTGCACATAGGAGTGGTCGTGGGTTAGCTGCGCCAGCTTACCGTCCCGGTACAGGTAGGCGCGGGAATCGCCCGCGTGGCTCAGATAGGCCTTGCCGCCGCGCACCAGAGCGCAGACGGCGGTGGTGCCCATACCGGCCAGAGACTCCTCCCGCAGTGCCTTCTGGAACACATAGCGGTTGGCACTGAGCAGCGCCTTTTTCAGAAAAGTCTCCTCTTCGCCGGGGATGCACTGGTTGTACTGCTCCTGAAAGCAGCGCTCGATGACGCTGCACGCACACTGCGAGGCTTCCCGCCCGCCGCGTGCGCCGCCCATGCCATCGCATACCAGCGCCCATGCTGCATCGCCGGGCAGTTCCCCGGCACGGTAATCATCCTGATTGTCCTGCCGGACGCGCCCCACGTCCGTTTTTCCTGCAAGTTTCATAGGTTTCTCCCTCTATTTATGCCTTGCCGTTCATTTCGTCGCGGCGCAACTGGCCGCAGGCGGCACTGATCTCACTGCCAAGGCGGCGGCGCACCGTAGCGTTTACGCCAAGACTTTCAAGCTTTTGCTGGAACCGGCGCACATTGGCTGCATCCGTAGCGGAGTACGGACTGCCGTCCACTGGGTTGATGGGGATCAGATTTACATGCGCACCCATGCCCCGGATCAGGTCTGCCAGCTGCTTTGCGCAGACATCAGAATCATTGACACCGCGCACCATGGAATATTCAAAGCTGACCCGGCGGCCGGTGGTCTCCTGATACCGGCGCACGGTCTGGATCAGCTGCTCCACCGGGTAGGCATCGTTGACCGGCATCATACTGCTGCGGATCTGGTTGGTGGGTGCGTGCAGCGAGATGGAAAGGGTGAGCTGCAGTTTTTTCTCCGCCAGCTGGTCGATCTTGGGCACAAGGCCGCAGGTGGAAAGGCTGATGTTGCGCATACCGATATTGACGCCCTCAGGCGAGGTGATATTCTCCAAAAAGCGCATCACCTCGTCAAAGTTATCCAGCGGTTCGCCGATGCCCATGAGCACGATATGGGAGATGCGCTCACCGATATCCTTCTGGGCGGTGTAGATCTCGGAGCATATCTCGCCTGCTTCAAGGTTGCGCACACGCCCCGCCTGTGTGGAGGCGCAGAACCGGCAGCCCATGCGGCAGCCCACCTGTGTGGACACGCACACGGTATTGCCGTAGTGGTAACGCATGACAACGGTCTCGATGCAGTTGCCGTCAGCCATGCGCAGCAGATACTTCACAGTACCGTCCTTGGCCTCCTGACGGCGCTCGATCTGCGGTGCAGCGATATAAAAAGTTTCTTCCAGCTTTGCCAGCAGGGTCTTGGGCTGGTCGGTCATGGCAGAAAACTCGGTGACCAGCTTCTGGTGCACCCAGTGGAAGATCTGCTTTGCCCGGAAACCCGGCTGCCCCAAAGCTTTCAGTTCAGCAGTCAATTCTGCCAGCGTCAGAGAAGAAATACAGCGTTTTTGTTCCATTCTGTTCTCCTATAAGAGGATACGACCCACAAAGGTCATGCTTATTGCGTTGCGGCGGCTTTTTGCAACACGCACAGGAAAAAGCCGTCCATGCCGGTGCGGGTGGGCACCGAAAGGCAACCATGCTCCCCTGCCGTCATTCCGGCGGGCAGCGGCACATCCGGTGCGCAGACCGCAAATTCCGGGTGGCGCTGCAAAAAGGCTGCGATCTGCTGCTGATTTTCTGCCGGGTCGATGGTACAGGTGGAGTAGACCAGCCGTCCGCCCGCCTTGAGCAGCGCCGCAGCGGTATCCAGAATTGCCGCCTGCGTGGCAAGCAGTTCTGCCTGCCGGGCAGCTTCCAGCTTTTTATAGCGCAGATCCGGCTTTTTTGCCAGAATGCCCAAGCCGCTGCAAGGCACATCCGTCAGGATGCGGTCTGCCATGGGCAGTGCGGGGTTCGGCTTGGTGGCATCATTACAAAGGGTATGCACCCCAGTAAAGCCCATGCGGTCTACCGCGGTGCGGATCAGCCCCACACGGTTCTCTGCCGCATCGCAGCTGTACAGTATTCCTGTGCCCTGCATCTGCTCGGCCAGCAGAATGGTCTTGCCGCCGGGGGCAGCGCACAGATCCAGCACCGTCTCGCCGGGGGCTGCGCCCACGCAAAGGGCTGCCAGCTGGCTGGCCTGTCCCTCCACATGGTAGTAGCCCTGTCGGAACAGTTCGTTATCTGCCGGACTGCCCGCGAACCGTGCCAGCACGCTGCCGGGCACAATACCCTGCCGCACCTCTGCTGCGCCCTGCTCTGTAAGCAGCGCGCACAGCTGTGCAGCGCTGGCCTTGAGGGGGTTTGCACGCAGACTGGTCAAACCTCCATCGGCCTGATAGGTCAGGATGCCCAGTGCCTCGTCCGGGTAATTTTTGTGGAGGAATTCCGCCACATCCCGCCCGGCAGAGCCTAAAACCATCAGGCGCTGGATCTCGTCCGTAAAAACGGCAGCGTCCAGATCATAGCCGCAGGCCTTGCGCAGCACGGCATTGACAAGGCCGGAGGCGCTGGATTTTTTAAAGGTGCGGGTCAGCTTGACTGCCTCGTTCACCGCAGCAGAGACAGGCACCTGCATATAGCGTGCCTGTGCCAGTGCAGCGCGTAAAATTTCCCGCACGGGTGCATCCAGCTTTGCCAGACCCTTGGGCAGAAACTGCTCAAGAATATAGTCCAGCGTGCCGCGATGCTCCAGCACGGTGTAGAAAATGGCACTTGCAAAAGCCTTATCCCGGCCTTCCAGATTCTGGCGCTTGATTTCTGCGTCCAGCACCAGATTGGAAAAGCCGTCCTGCTCCTGCCGTACCAGTGCGGCAACTGCTGCCGCACGCGGATTTGCGGCCATCAGAGGCTATCCCCCGTTTTCAGGCGCAGACCCGCTGCAAAGGCAGTGCCGTCCATGGGCTTTTTCCCCTCTGGCACGACTTCCAGCAGTTGGATGGCACCCTCGCCGCAGGCTACGGTCAGGGGCTTTGTGGCCAGCACCGTGCCGGGGGCTTCGCCATGAGCGGCGGCCACGCGGCTGGACATCACCTTGAGCTTTTTGCCGCCGGAGGTGATGAACCATGCACCCGGCCAAGGGTTCATGCCGCGCACCCAGTTGTGGATATGGACGGCAGTGTCGGTCAGGTGGAACTCTGCCATCTCCTTGTTCAGCATGGGGGCAAGGGTAGCGTTCTCGTGCTGTTGCGGCACAGCCGTCAGGGCGCCTGCTGCGATCTGGGGAATCGTTTCACACAGAGCTTCGGCACCCACAGCGGTAACGCGGTCGAACAATTCACCGCTGGTCTCCTCGGGGTCGATGGTGATCTTTTTGCAGTACAGCACATCGCCGGTATCCAGCCCCTCGTCCATCTGCATGATGGAAACGCCGGTCTCGGCGTCACCGTTCAGCACCGACCACTGCACCGGGGCGCTGCCGCGATACTTCGGCAGCAGCGAAACGTGCAGGTTGATGCAACCATAGCGGGGCATTTCCAGCACGGACTTCGGCAGAATGCAGCCATAAGCCACCACCACGATCAGCTCCGGGGCAAGGGCGCGGATAGTGTCATCCTCGCTGCCGTCCCGCAGGGTGCGGGGCTGGAACACAGGCGTGCCGTGCGCCAGCGCAACCTCCTTGACCGGCGGTGCGGTGAGCACCTGCTTGCGGCCGACAGGCTTATCCCGCCGGGTGTATACGGCACAGATATCATGCCCGGCAGCATACAGGGCTTTCAGGCACTCGGCAGCAATATCCGGCGTGCCCATGAACAAAATGCGCATCAGTTGTTTCCTTTCGCTTCGCGGGCGGCCTTTTTGCCTTCCTCGGTATCCTCATAGAAGTACTCGCTGGATTCCATGATGGTGATGCCGTCCAGATGGTCGTTCTCGTGCTGGATGCAGCGGCCCAGCAGGCCGTCAGCTTCCAGCTCGAACCATTCGCCGTTGCGGTCCTGTGCACGCACCTTGACGGCAACGGGGCGGGTCACAGCGCCGTTGTGCCCCGGGAAGGACAGGCAGCCCTCGTAGGCCGTCTCTTCCTCCTCAGAAACAGCAAGGATCTCGGGGTTGACAAAATCAATGAACTTGTACTCGTAATCCTCGGGGATCTCCTCCGGGGCATCGGTGGTGTCCCACACCACGAACAGGCGGCGCATCATGCCCACCTGCGGACCGGCCAGACCTACGCCGTCGGCGGCGATCATAGTCTCGCGCATATCGTCCAGCAGGGTGGCCAGACGGTCGTCAAAATTGGTCACAGGGCGGCAGACCTTGTTCAGGATGGGGTCGCCTTCTTTAACAATATTACGGATAGCCATAATGGTACCTCCAGTTTTATCAGATGTCTCCGTCCGAGTGCAGGTCTACCACGACCGATGCACGGGACGGCAGTTTTTCTTTTTCATACAGTGCCAGCGTGCTGCGCACAAGGTCGCGGAAACGGCGGTCGTTGCGGCACTTGACGGTGAGCTTATAGCGGTAGGTGTCGTTGATCTTTTCAATGCTGCCGGGCGTAGGACCCAGAATGCGCAGGGGCAGATCCGGCTGCTTGGCCGCCTGCTGCCCTAAAAGCGCCGAGAAACGGGCAGCGGCACGCGCCACCTCGTTCTCCTTTGCACCGGCAAAGCCGATGACGCACAGCCCACAGAAGGGCGGGTACAAGCCAAGCTTGCGGTAGGCGATCTCCTGCTCGTAGAAGGCATCATAATCCTGCGCGGCGGCAAGGGTGAGCACTGGGTTGTCCGGGTCGGTGGTCTGGATGATGGCAAAGCCGGGCTCTTTTGCGCGGCCGCTGCGTCCCACCACCTGTGTGATCAGGCTGAACACGTTCTCGTATGCCCGGAAGCCTTGCGCAAACAGCAGCGAATCAATGCCCAGCACGCCCACAAGGGTCACATCCTCGAAATCCAGACCCTTCGCCACCATCTGGGTGCCCACCATGATGTCATATTCATGCGCTGCAAATTTGGCAAGCAGCTTCTCGTGGGCGTCCTTGGCGGCGGTAGAGTCTTGATCCATGCGCAGCACCCGCGCCTCCGGGAAGAGCTTTACCAGTTCCTCCTCGGCCTTCTGGGTGCCAAAGCCCCGGTACTGCAGCTTGCCACCGCAGGCCGGGCAAAGGGTGGGCGGCGGCTCCTGCTGGGAGCCGCAGTAGTGGCACAGCACCTTATGCGCTGATTTGTGGTACACCATGGGCACGCTGCACTTGGGGCACTTGAGCACCTCGCGGCAGTCCTCGCACTGGGCAATGGTCTGGTAGCCCCGGCGGTTGAGCAGAAGAATGGTCTGCTTTTCTGCCTCAAGATTGCGGCGGATGGCATCCTCCAGCGCAAGGCTGATCTCGCGGGGATTGCCTGCTGCCAGCTCTGCCCGCATATCCACGATCTGCACGCTGGGCAGCGGGTTGCCGCCGTAGCGCTTGGTCAGGCGCACCAGCTGGGTGCGTCCGTTCTGTGCAGCGTAGAAGCTCTCGGTGCTGGGGGTGGCGCTGGCCAGAAGCAGCAGGGCACCGTTTTCGGCGGCACGCTGCCGGGCGACCTCGTGGGCAGAGTAGCGTGGTGCGGATTCCGACCGGTAGGTGTGCTCCTGCTCCTCGTCAATGATGATAAGGCCGATATTTTCCAGCGGCGAAAACACCGCGCTGCGGGTGCCTACCACGATATCTGCACCACCGTCCTGGATCATCTGCCATTGCAGCAGACGCTCGGTGTGGTTGAGCGCGGAGTGCTGCACCGCCACCCGGCGGCCGAACTGTCCTTTGAGCCGCAGGATCATCTGCGGGGTCAGGCTGATCTCCGGCACCAGCACCAGCGCCTTGCGGCCAAGTTCCAGACAGCGGGAGATCAACTTTAAAAACACCAGCGTCTTGCCGCTGCCGGTAACACCGTACAACAGCGCCGAATGGGGTGCGGTATCTTCTAGTTTGGGCAGCAGCGTGTCGTAAGCGGCCTGCTGCTGCTCTGTGAGGGTGATGGGGTCGTTGCGCAGCGGGATGGAGGCGTACAGGTCGATGGACTTATTCACCTTGCTGCATTCCAGCACACCCTTGGTGCACAGGTTATCCAGCACCGCGCGGCTGATGCCTTTATCCTCCAACTCGTTCAGGGTGCGAGGGCCGCCGCTCAGCAGCGCCACCGCCGCCAGCTGCTTTGCCGTAGGCTTTGGCTTTTGTGGCAGTGTGCCCACCAGCTTGTAGGCATTTTCGGTGTGACGGGTAAGCTGCTTTTGCAGCACCGGGGTCACACCGTCTGCCGCCACGGCGGGCTTATACTGCGCACCATACGGAATGACCGCCTTGACGGCCTCGTAGTAGGTGCAGAAGGTGCGTTCCTTTAAAAAATACACCAGCCGCAGCAGCTCCGGGGTCAGGCAGGCCGAAGCCGGGGCTACGTCAAACAGATATTTCAGCTTGGAGTGCTCCGGCTCGGCATCGCAGGCCAGTACCACACCCATGCGGGCGCGGCTACCCTTGCCGAAGGGTACCAGTACCATGCTGCCCAGACGCACCACATTCTGGTGCTCCGGCAGAACGGCGTAGGTATACAGCTTATCAAAATGGAAGGTCGCATTGCTGACGGCAATGCCTACCGTTTTGGGCATTCGTCCAACTCCTTCAACGCTTGATTTTTCACTCCTGCAGCCCGGCGCGCTGACAGATGACCTGATACAGCTCTGCGGCGCAGGGCTCGATTTGATTATTGACCAGCTTTACGGTAAACTTATCCTGCTCGGCCAGTTCCTGCCGGGCGGTGGCGAGACGCTCCTGAATGCTTTCCTCAGTCTCGGTGCCGCGGCCGCGCAGACGATGCTCCAGCTCCTCCACAGAGGGCGGCAGCAGGAACACGGTGGTAGCGCCCGGGAACATCCGGCGAATATTGGCGGCGCCGTGCACGTCAATGACCAGCACGACTACCTTACCGGCCTCCAGCCGCTTTTCCACCTCAGACTTCAGGGTGCCGTAGTAGTTGCCGTTATAGAAGTTGTGCTCCACCACCTGATCGTTTTCCAGCAGCTGCTGGAACTGCTCGCGGGTGCGATAGTAGTAGTCCACACCCTCCTGCTCGCCGGGGCGCGGGGCGCGGGTGGTAGCAGAGACGGTCTTTTCGATCTCGGGGTGTGCCTCGCGCAGTGCCTTGACCACGCTGTCCTTGCCGGTACCGGCTGCGCCGGAAACTACAAACAGAAATTTATCATTCGCCATGAGATGTTTCTTCCTCCATTGATGCTCTACCCTCCTGCCCGGCGGCGCGACTTGCCACCGTTTCGGGCTGAAGGGCAGACAGCACGACATGATCGGAGTCCATGATGAGCACAGCCCGGGTGCTGCGGCCGTAAGAGGCATCGATCAGCATCCCCCGCTCGCGTGCTTCCTTCACCAGACGTTTGACCGGTGCGGAGTCCGGGCTGACGACTGCCACCACGCGCCCCGCACTGACCATATTGCCAAAGCCGATGTTGATGAGTTTCATAGGCTCCTCCACAACATATTATTCCAGATTCTGGATCTGCTCGCGGATTTTTTCGATCTCCGCCTTCATATCCACCACAATACGGGTGATATCCAGATCCTGACACTTGGAGCCGATGGTATTGGTCTCACGGTTCAACTCCTGCGTCAGGAAATCCAGCTTGCGGCCCACGGGCTCGTCCAGCTGCAGGATATCGCGGTACTGTGCAATGTGGCTGCGCAGACGGACAGTTTCTTCATCCACGGCGGTCTTATCGCCAAAAATGGCGGCCTCGGTCAGCACACGGGCGTCATCGATGTCGCGATCCTGCAGGATGACCTTGAGTTTCTCGTACAGGCGGTTGGTGTAGTTTTCCACCCGGCCTGCACTCAGGCTCTCCACTTTGCCGACGCACTGTTCCAGAAACACAAGACGGCTTTCCACGTCTGCCTTCATCTTGGCGCCCTCGGCGGCACGCATCTCCACAAAGCGATCCAGCGCCTGCGCGGTAACGGCAGACACATCCTGCCACAGCTGCTCCTCGTCCACATCTGCGTGGCGGGTGGTCAGCACATCCGGGAAGCGGGTCAGAACGGCGGTGGACACATCATTTTTGACCCCCAGCTGCTCGGACAGGTCCCGCATGGCCTGCTGATAGCTGCGGGCAAGCTCCATGTTGACGGCGACCACGGTATCCGCTGCGTCCACGTTCTGGACGGTCATGCTAAGCTCTACCTTGCCGCGGGAGATCCGCTGGTTGAGCTGCTTTTTCAGGCGGCTGTCCAGAGAACTGCAGGTGCGCGGGATGCGGGAGGAATACTCGAAATAGCGGGAGTTCACGCTGCGCAGTTCCACAGTGATCTCGCGGCCATTGAGCACGGCAGTCCCCCTGCCGAAACCGGTCATGCTTAAGATCATACTAGCTCCTATTCTTTTGCGGTTTAACTTCGGTTTTTCTGTATAGGTATCCGCTTTGGGCACACAAGCCCATGTTACGATACATATAGCATCATTTTACTATTCTTTTCTGAAAAATTCAAGGTGCAGACTGCATCCGTGCAAAAAACACAGGTTTCATTTTTACTGCTGCGCAGCCAAAACAACATGACTGCGGCAGTTACCGCTTTTCCAGAAGCTTTCCCCTTGTAAAAAATATAACCCCGCGTTTTCACGCAGGGTCATAACATCAGTTCGTCTTATAAACGCAGGTCACACTGGTTTGCAGGATATCTGCATTGAGCAGCGTGCGCTCCACCCAATGGATGTTGTCGGCAATGGTATCCAGAGAGACCTCGTATTCCTTGGCAATGCTTTCCATCGTGCGGTACTCGTAGCGATAGATCAAGGTCAGGATGAGCTTGTCCATCATGGAGATCTTGGTAAAGCGGGTCTTGCGCTTATGCTCCTGACGGTAAGCCTCATGCAGAGCCTTGAGCATCCGGTCAAATTCCAGCTTTGAAATGCCAAAATACAGTTGATAGTCCTGCTCCTGAAACTCAGCAATGCGCTGCTCCGGGATGCTTCGCATAGCATTTTCCTCCACATCATTTGTTATATTGTACGGCTATACCAAACATTATAAAAGGTATTGGGCGGCAAGTCAATGTGTATGCAGAAGTTTTTCCGGGATTGCCCGACAGAGTACGTCTTGTGCCTTTGCCGGATACGCAAAAAAGGCTGCTGCACAGCATTTTGTGCAGCAGCCTTGAAAGGGATTTATTTATCAGACAGGATGAGACTGGTTGGTGTAGTCCACATGATCGCCGTCCACGCCCTGCTTTTTGGCATTGCGCTTATCGAAGAACTTGGGAGCGACCTGCGGGAACATTGCGTAGGTCAGCACGTCCTCTTCCTGCGTTGCCCACTTGGCAGCTTCGGCCTTCAGCTTGTCCATCTCGGGCGCCAGCGTGTCGGCAAAGCGGCAGGTAATGGGCTGCTCGTCGCCAAGGATCTTCTTGGTGAACTCGGGCTTGATGGGAGCGGGAGTCTTGCCGTAATCACCGTGGACCAGACCCTTGAACTCCTTGGTGACCATCTTGTAGCGCTCGCCCAGGATGACGTTGAACA
>ENA-ORRL01001978-ORRL01001978.1-human-gut-metagenome-genome-assembly--contig:-NODE-1978-length-13453-cov-4.915734_pt1 | contig 13453 bp, 10 predicted proteins | sample MGYA00242175_ERZ509134 | MGnify/ENA primary metagenome ERZ509134 (study PRJEB26280, sample SAMEA2338660) | human gut metagenome | biome: human gut; feature: human-associated habitat; material: faeces... | reverse complement strand
GCTGGGGTGGGACCCTGCTGCCGCAGGCAGTAGGGCGGGCGATGGAATGGCCCGATTCGTGTCCGAGGAGAAAGCTCCCGGCCAGCAGGTAAGTAGCCGCCATTCAGAAAAAACAGTATGCTCTGGATGCCGGCACCTGCGCAAAATACGCTTTTCATGTTGGTTTTCTCCATGAATTTTGTAACGCGGCCCAAGGTGGTGCCCCCGGTTTGCCGCGGGATGATAGCTTACTTTATGATCTGCTCCGAAAGGGCGCGCAGCTCTCGGCACTCGGCCTCGATGTCCTTTGCGGCAAAGATAGCGCTTACCAATGCCACACCGTCCACGCCGGTGCCCTTGAGCTGCAGAATGTTCTCCTTGTGGATGCCGCCAATGGCCACCACCGGTACATCCACGGCGTTGCAGATGTCCAGCAGGGTCTGCCGGGGCATCTCGCTCACGTCCGTCTTGGTGTGGGTGGCAAATACCGCGCCTACGCCCAGATAATCCGCGCCGTGCGCCACAGCGTCCAGCGCTTCCTGTACCGTGTGGGCGGATACGCCGATCATCACGCCCTCGCCCACGCGCTGGCGCACCTGTGCGGCGGCCATATCGTCCTGCCCCACATGGATGCCCTCGGCGTGGCACTGCAAGGCCACCTCCACGTTATCGTTGATGAACAGCGGCACACCGTATTGCTGGCACAGAGCGTGGATTTGGATGGCTTCCTGTAAAAAATCCGCGTCGTCCAGCTGCTTTTCCCGCAGCTGCACGCAGGTGGCACCGCCCTTCAGGGCACTTTCCACCTGCTGATACAACGTCTGCTCGCCCACCCATGCGCGGTCGGTCACCGCGTACAGGAGCATGGTGTGTTTATCGCACTTCATAGTTTGCGCCTTTCTCCAGCTGTTCGGGGGTCATGTTGTAAATGGCATCAATGATGTAATTGCGGTAGGTAGCGTTGCCGTCCTGCGGGGTGAGCCGCTGGTGGGCGATCTCACCCGCCAGACCCATGGCGCATACCGCGGCAGCTTCCAGCGGGTGGCCGGGGTTGGCGGTGACAAAAGCCGCCGTCAGGGCAGAAAGCTGACAGCCTGTGCCGGTGATGCTGCTCATCATGGCGTTGCCGTTGCGGATGCAGTAGGCTTTTTGTGCATCGGCTACGATGTCAATGGCGCCGGTAATGGCCACCACCGCGCCGGTGCGGGCGGCAAAAGCCTTTGCAAAGGCCACGGCGCTGTCCAAGTTCTCCTCGGTCACCTTGTCGGCTACGTCCGCATCCACGCCCTTGGTGGTGCCCGCGCCGGAGGCAAGAGTCTTGATCTCTGAGATGTTGCCCCGGATCACTGTGAACTGCACCTCCCGCAGCAGGCGGAAGGCGGTATCGGTGCGCAGATGGGAAGCGCCGGCACCCACCGGGTCCAGCACCACCGGATGCCCCAGCTGATTGGCCTTTTTGCCCGCCAGCAGCATACTGGTGACGGTGCGGCTGTTCAGCGTGCCGATGTTAATGTTCAGTCCGCCGCAGATGGCGGTGATCTCCTCCACCTCGGCGGCATCATCGGCCATGATGGGGGAGGCACCGCAGGCCAGCACCATGTTGGCGCAGTCGTTCACGGTGACGTAGTTGGTGATGTTGTGGATGAGAGGGCTGCGGCTGCGCAGATTCTCAAAGGCGGTTTTGAGCATTCCCGGCACCTCCGCTCAGGAAAGGCTGTTCTGCATGGAGCGCAGAGCGCCGGAGCGCTGCAGGCTGAACACCACAGCACCGGCGATCACCGCACCCACGGCGGTGGAGATGAGGAAGGGCACGATGTAGGCGTAGAAAGCGATGTCCGCAGCGCTCTTGCCCATCAGGAAGATGGCCACGGGCCATGCGCACAGGCCGCCCAGAATGCTGGTGCCGAACACCTCACCCACCACGGTGGCGATCAGGTTTTTGGTCTTGTGGTATGCAAGGCCGCACAGCAGTGCGCCGAACATACTGCCCGGGAAAGCCATCAGGCTGCCAAGACCCAGCAGATTGCGCAGCAGGGAAGCCACAAAGGCTACGCCCACGCCCCACCAGGGCCCCAGCAGAACGGCGCACAGCACGTTGACCATGTGCTGCACCGGGGCACACTTGCTGCCGAACATGGGAAAGCTGAACACGCTGCCCACTACGCACAGGGCACAGAACATACCGGCGAGGGCAAGCTTTTTGACAGAAAGATTCTTCATGATAAATTGGCTCCTTTTCAACCATCTGCGGGAGCGCAGGACGAATACCGGCGCTCCCGCAACAAAACAGCCCGTGCCCGCAACAAGGCGGGAACAGGTACGGAAGGTGCGGTCGAAGCTTACTGGCTTCCTCTCACGCCGGAACACGGCTTCCCATCGCTGCATTCATCCAAGGCTCAGGGCGCTCCCCCTCAGCCGGCTGCGGAACCTCCGCAGAGGTACAAAAAAACAGGAGGAGCCCGGCGCGGCTCCTCCTGCAAAAAATCATAAAGGGTATGACTTCCTACGGCGGCATTATCCGCATCAGGTAAAAGGGTCGAAGCTTGCTATACTTCCTCTCAGCCCGCTGCACGAGCTCCCCTGTGTTTGATTGTGACTGTATTCTACACCTCTTTCCCCAAAAATGCAAGAGGGAAGGGGACGATTTGGAATGCGCAGAGCGAATGCGGAGCGCATTTTCAATCATTAAACTGTTTCATTATAAACCAAAGCCGCCGTGCAGGGGTCTGCGCAGCGGCTTTGGTCACAGAAAGGAGAATAATATGAAAAAGCAGAAAAAGTCGGGTTAACCCATGGTCACCTGCACCGTTACCTCAGTCCCGGCGGCAGCCAGCGGCAGAACGTTGCCGGAGATGGCCTTGCCGTCCACGGTAACGGCCTTGATGCCGTGCTGCACCCCGGCGGCGTTATCCACTGTAATGTGGTACACCGCACCGCGGAAGCGGCGGGTCACGGTAAAGCCGGACAGGGTGTGAGGAATGCAGGGGTCTACCTTCAGGCCGTCCAAGGTGGGCTGGATGCCCAGAATGTACTGGCTGATGTTGAAGAAGGTCCATGCCGCTGTGCCGGTCAGCCAGCTGTTTTTGGCTTCACCAAAGGTGGGGGCGTCCTTACCGGCTACCATCTGACTGTAAACGTAGGGCTCGGTGCGATGAATCTCGGAAATGTCCTCGATGTAGGCGGGGCAGGTCTTGCGGTACACCGCAAAGGCGCGGTCACCGTGGCCGAGCGTTGCCTCGGCGCAGCTGATCCACGGGTTGTTGTGGCAGAAGATACCGGCGTTCTCCTTGTATCCCGGAGGATAGCTGGAGATCTCGCCCAGATTCAGCTGGTAGCTGGTATAGGCGGGCTGCAGCAGCACCACGCCGTATTTGGTGTCCAGCCGCTCCTCCACGCTGGCAAGCGCCTGCGCGGCCTGTCCGCTCTCCTTGCCGATGCCGGCCATGACACACATACCCTGCGGCTCAATAAAGATCTGACCCTCAGTGCACTCCTTGCTGCCGATGGGCTTGCCGAAAGCATCGTAGGCACGGCGGAACCAAGCGCCGTCCCAACCGGCGGTCAGGGTGGCCTGCTCCACGGCATCAATGTGCTTGCGGGCGGCAGCGGCCTCCTCGGTCAGATTCAGATGGTCGCACAGCTGGGCGTATTCGTGGCCGTACTTGACGAACATACCGGCAATGAAAACGCTTTCGGCCACAGGACCCTCGCTGGGACCGGTGATCTGGAAGCTCTCACCCGGGTGCTCGGAGAAGCAGTTCAGGTTCAGGCAGTCATTCCAGTCGGCGCGGCCGATCAGCGGCAGACCGTGGGGGCCCAGATGGGTGCAGGTAAAGTTGAAGCTGCGGCGCAGGTGCTCCATCAGGGTCTGCGCCTTGGTGGCGTCGTTATCAAAGGGCACCTGTTCTTCCAGAATAGACCAGTCGCCGGTCTCCCGCAGGTAGGCGGCGGTACCGGCAATGAGCCACAGCGGGTCATCGTTGAAGCCGGTGCCGATATCCCGGTTGCCTTTTTTGGTCAGGGGCTGGTACTGGTGGTAGGCGCTGCCGTCCTCAAACTGGGTGGCGGCGATATCCAGAATGCGCTCCCGGGCACGGGAGGGGATGATGTGCACAAAGCCCAGCAGATCCTGACAGCTGTCCCGGAAGCCCATGCCGCGTCCGGTGCCGCTTTCGTAGTAGCTGGCAGAGCGGCTCATGTTAAAGGTGACCATGCACTGGTACTGGTGCCAGATGTTGACCATGCGGTTCAGCTTTTCCTCGCCGGATTCCAGATGGTAGGTGGACAGCAGCTGCTCCCAGTGGGTGCGCAGGGCGGCGCGGGCGGCATCGACCTGTGCATCGGTGGCGTAGCGCTCCATCATGGCGTGGGCGCGGGTCTTGTTGATGACGCCCGGGGCAATGAACTTTTCCTCCTGCGGGTTCTCGATGTAGCCCAGACCGAACAGGATGCTGTGGCTCTCGCCGGGGGCGAGGGTCAGGTGAATGTGCAACGCACCCACCGGTGCCCAGCCGTGGGCAATGCTGCCGGAGCAGTGCCCGGCGCGGACGGCCTGCGGGTCTGCCGGGCCGCCGTACACGCCGCAAAAGGCATCCCGGGTGGTGTCAAAGCTGTCCACCGGGCAGTTTGCCCAGAACACGGCGTAGTGGTTGCGGCGCTCGCGGTACTCGGTCTTGTGGTAGATGACGCTGCCCTCTACCTCTACCTCACCGGTGGAGTAGTTGCGCTGGAAGTTGGAGCTGTCATCCACGGCATCCCACAGGCAGAACTCCACATAGCTGAACAGATCCAGCTCCTTGACAACAGTGCTGCCGTTGCACACTGTCACCCGGTCCAGCTCACAGGCATCCCCCTTGGGGACGAACAGCTCCTGCCGGGCGGTCACGCCGTCCTTTTTGCCCTCCAGAATGGTGTAGCCCAGACCGTGGCGGCAGCTGTAACTGTCCAGCGGGGTCTTGGTGGGCTGCCAGCCCGGGTTCCATACGGTTTCGCCGTCCTTGATGTAGATCCGGTGGCCGTCCATGTCCAGCGGGGAGTTGTTGTAGCGGTAGCGGGTCAGGCGGCGCATCCGGGCGTCCCGGTAAAAGCTGTAGCCGCCCGCCGTGTTGGAGACCAGACTGAAGAAGTCCTCGCTGCCAAGGTAGTTGATCCAGGGCAGGGGCGTCTGCGGGGTGGTGATGACGTATTCCTTATTCTGGTCATCAAAATATCCGAACTTCATAATGCTTCCTCCTTAAAACTGCGCCTTGTCGGGCGGGCAGTGTGTCGATGAACGAAAACGATTAAGACACTGCGAAAGAAGCAATCTCATCACGCTAAGCATACCGTATCCCACCCAAAAATGCAAGAGCTTTTTGCAAAAATCTCAACGGAAATTTTAAAATAATCTGCGAAGCCCCGGCGGTTTTCGGGGACTTTCGGCACGGCGTACACCGGCGAAAGGGCGAACGAAAGACCCGAAACCCCATTTTAAAAGTAATATATACATACGGCCTCCGGCACCGAAAACCATAACGAAACTGCAACGAAAATTTTTTCGTTTTAATCGAAATGTAACGAAAGTGAATCGAGATGCACAATTCTTACAGGCCGTATTGGAACAAAATGCCAAAAGTGATGCAGCTGAGCTAAAACTTTTGCGTTTCCGCTTGATTTTTGGTACAGAATGCGATATATTGAGGTTGCGAAAACGATTAAGGAACTCGCGAGAAACATCCCGCTGCTCCTATCCTCGGAAGGAGGCTAAAAGATGCCGTCCCTGAAGGATCTGGCGAAAGAATGCGGCGTATCCGTCGCAACCGTCAGCAAGGCTTTAAACGACCAGCCGGACATCGCACCGGCCACGCGGGAGCGCATCCGTGCAGCGGCCCGCCGCATGGGGTACCTGCCCAACGCAGCGGCCCGGGCGCTGAAAACCAACCGCACTTACAATCTTGGTGTTCTGTTCGTAGATGAAAAACAGAGCGGCCTGACCCACGAGTACTTCTCCGCAGTGCTGGACAGCTTCAAGGTAGAAGCGGAAAAGCGCGGCTACGATATCACCTTCATCAACCACAACATCAGCGGCAAGTCCATGAGCTATCTGGAACATTGCCACTACCGGGGTGTGGACGGCGTGGTGATCGCCTGTGTGAACTTTTACGATCCGCAGGTGGTGGAACTGGTCAACGGCGATGTGCCGGTGGTGACCATCGACCATGTGTTCAACAACCGGATGGCGATCCTTTCAGACAACGTGGTGGGCACAAAGGCTCTGGTACAGCAGGCATGGGCCTGCGGACACCGGCGCATCGCCTTCATCCACGGCGAAAAGACCGCCGTTACCGAGAACCGTTTGGCAGGCTTCTATCAAGCCTGCGAGGAGCTGGGGCTGAAGGTGCCGGAGGAGTACGTCCGCTGCGGTGTGTACCACGATGTGGACCGCTGCGCAGAGGAGACCCGGGCGCTGCTGGCACTGCCGCAGCGGCCCACCTGCATCATCTTCCCGGATGACTTTTCCGCACTGGGCGGCTACAACGCCCTGACCGAAGCGGGGTTGAGCATCCCGGAGGACATCTCGGTGATGGGATACGATGGCATCTATCTCTCCCGGGTAGTCAAACCCTCGCTGGTGACCTACCAGCAGAACACAAAATCCCTTGGCAGGCTGGCAGCGGATAAGCTGATCGAGCTGATCGAGCATCCGCGTGTGACTCTGCCGGAGCAGATCCGGGTGTCCGGCAAACTGCTGGACGGCGGCTCCGTCCGCATCCTTTAACAAAGACCCATGACTCCCAGCGCGGAGTTTTTGAGAATGAATTTTTTAATTGGAAAACCATGAAGGAGGTTTACCCTTATGAAAAAGATCTCTCGTCGTAATTTCCTGCTCGCTTCCGGTGTCGTGACTGTTGGTGCTGCTCTGGCAGCCTGCGGCGGCGGTTCTTCCAGCAGCACTGCTGCTTCCTCTGCCGCTCCTGCATCCTCTGCAGCTGCTTCTGCTCCGGCTGCTGCCGAGGGCAAGGTGCTGAACATCTGGTGCTGGAATGATGAGTTCCAGAGCCGCTTCAACGACTACTATCCCGAGGTCAAGGAGATCGCAGCCGACAAGTCCACCACCACCCTGAAGGACGGCACCACCGTGAAGTGGACCATCAACGCCAACGAGAACAACAACTACCAGAACAAGCTGGACGAGGCTCTGCTGAATCAGGATTCCGCTGCCGATGACGACAAGATCGACATTTTCCTGATCGAGGCTGACTACGCTCTGAAGTATGTGGATTCCGACTACGTTCTGGATGTCAAGAAGGATATCGGCCTGACCGATTCCGATCTGGCTGGTCAGTACCAGTACACCAAGGATATCGTTTCTGTGGACGGCAGCCAGCGCGGCACCACCTGGCAGGCTACCCCGGGTCTGTTCGCATACCGCCGCAGCATTGCCAAGGAGGTGCTGGGCACCGATGACCCCGCCGAAGTGCAGACCTACCTGTCCGACTGGGATAAGTTCAACGATGTAGCTGCCAAGGCTGCTGCCAAGGGCTACAAGATGCTGTCCGGCTTTGACGATGCATACCGCACCTTCTCCAACAACGTCTCCGCACCCTGGGTCACCGGCACCACCGTTACCGTGGACGAGAACCTGATGAAGTGGGTGGACCAGACCAAGGAGTACACCGACAAGGGCTACAACAACAAGTCCAGCCTGTGGGACAGCCAGTGGGCTTCCGATCAGGGCCCCACCGGTAAGGTGTTCGGCTTCTTCTACTCCACTTGGGGCATCAACTTCACCCTGCTGGGCAACTCTCTGGCAACTCCTACCGCTGAGGGCGGCAAGGAAGAAGTTGGCAACGGCATCTACGGCGACTACGCTGTGTGCGAAGGCCCTCAGCCCTACTACTGGGGCGGCACCTGGATCTGCGGCGCAGCCGGCAGCGACAACCTTGAAACCATCAAGGACGTTATGCTGAAGCTGACCTGCGATGAAGCCATCATGAAGCAGATCACCATGGATACGCAGGATTACACCAACAACGAGAAGGCCATGAACGAGATCGCCAACAGCGATTACAAGTCCGACTTCCTCGGCGGCCAGAACCACATCGCTCTGTTTGCAGAGGCTGCAACCAAGATCGATATGTCCAACGCCGGCCCGTACGATCAGGGCCTGAACGAGAGCTTCCAGAACGCTTTCAAGGATTACTTCACCGGCAACGTGCAGGAGGATGCCGCCAAGGCAAACTTCGAGACCGCCATCAAGGAGAAGTACCCCGAGCTGACCGACGTGGTATGGCCCGCATAAGCGGTTTTACTCCGAACTGAAAATTGAAGCAAAGGGGCGGGCGGCGTATCTCGCCCGCCCCTTTGGTTTTGCTGTGACCCGGCAGGAGGGAGATCTCATGGGAGAAAAAACAAAGAAGAAAGGGTCGATCAGCTACGCGAAATGGGGCTATATCTTCATTGCACCGTTCTTTATCATCTTCGCGGTATTCCAGCTGATCCCTCTGGCATCCACCATCTATTACAGCTTTTTTGAGTATTACCGCAGCGGTCTGAAGATCATCGGACCCAACTTTGTGGGTCTGAAAAACTACATCACCCTGTTCGCGACCGATCTGCCCAAGTATTTCAGCAACACGCTGATCCTCTGGATCATCGGTTTCGTCCCGCAGATCATCGTCTCGCTGCTGCTGGCGGCATGGTTCACCGACCTGCGACTGAAGCTGAAGGGACAGACCTTCTTCAAGACGGTCATCTACATGCCCAACCTGATCATGGCCTCGGCCTTCGCAATGCTGTTCTTCGCCCTGTTCTCGGATAACGGCCCGGTGAACGCAGTGCTACTGAGCATGGGCTGGATCAAGACCCCCATCAGCTTTCTGAATACCGTGTGGGGCAACCGTGGCCTTGTGGGCCTGATGAACTTCCTGATGTGGTTCGGTAACACCACCATCATGCTGATGGCAGCCATTATGGGCGTGGACCCCACCCTGTACGAGGCCGCAGAGCTGGACGGCTGCACCCCGAACCAGATGTTCTGGAAGATCACCCTGCCCCTGATCCGCCCCATTCTGGTCTATGTGATGATCACCTCCATGATCGGCGGCTTGCAGATGTTCGATGTGCCGCAGATTTTGACCAACGGCAAGGGCGGCCCCGACCGTACCTCCACCACCATGATCATGTACCTGAACAACCACCTGTTCAGCAAGAACTACGGCATGGCCGGTGCAGTATCTGTGGTGCTGTTCCTTGTGTGTGCAGTGCTGTGCGTCGTCGTGTACTTCTCGCTGACCAAGGAAGATGACGGCCTGACCAAGGCTCAGCGCAAGGAACTGAAGGCAGCCAAAAAGGCTGCTGCCAAAGGAGGGAAATAAGTATGGCACATACGCCTAAAAACCAGTCCGAAAAGGCGATCTTGACCGCCCGCCGTGCGTGGTGCTATCTGGTGCTGGTGCTGATCAGCTTTCTGTGCCTGTTCTTCTTCTATGTGCTGATCATCAACTCCACCCGCACCCACTTCGAGATCCAGAAGGGCTTCTCGCTGATGCCGGGCAAGTCCATCATCACAAACTTCCGCAACGTGCTTACGGACGCCAACATCCCTGTGTTAAGCGGCATCCGCAACAGCCTGCTGGTGTCTGCCTGCTCGGCAGCGCTCAGTGTCTACTTCTCGGCACTGACGGCCTACGGCATCTACGCCTATAACTTCAAGTTCAAAAAGGCCGCCTTTGCCCTGATCCTGCTCATCATGACCATGCCCACACAGGTGTCCGCACTGGGCTTTCTGCAGCTGATCTCCAAGATGGGGCTGAAAAACAGCTTCATCCCGCTGATCGTTCCCAGCATTGCGGCACCCACCGTGTTCTTCTTCATGAAGCAGTATCTGGACGCCTCCCTTCCCATGGAGATTGTGGAGGCCGCCCGCATTGACGGTGCAGGCGAGTTCTATACCTTTAATAAGATCGTGCTGCCCATCATGAAGCCGGCTCTGGCTGTGCAGGCCATCTTCTCCTTCGTGGCCAGCTGGAACAACTACTTCATTCCGGCTCTGGTGCTGGACACCGCCGACAAAAAGACCCTGCCGATCCTGATCGCTCAGCTGCGCAGCGCGGACTTCCTGAAGTTCGATATGGGCAAGGTGTACATGATGGTGGCTATCGCCATTCTGCCGGTCATCGTCGTCTACCTGCTGCTGTCCAAGTTCATCGTCCGTGGCGTTGCGCTTGGCGGCGTTAAAGGCTAAAATTGCGACATCTCTGTTACAGCATAGCAAAGCCCCCGGGGGACACACCCTCGGGGGCTTTGTGCGTGGTAAAAAACTTAAATCAAGATCCCATCGCAATGGTCGATCTCGTGTTGGATGATCTGCGCCGTCCAGCCGGTAAAGGTCTTGATGCGCGGTTTGCCGTCCATGGTCTGATACTGCACCTTGATGCTCTGGTAGCGCTTTGTTTTTCGCACACCCTCCAGCGAAAGACAACCCTCCTCGGCTTCGTACTGGCCGGATTTTTTCAGGATGACCGGGTTGAACAGCACCAGATACCCGTCCTCGGCCTCCACTGCGATGATGCGCTTGAGCACGCCGATCATGTTGGCAGCCATGCCTACACAGCCGTCGGCGTGTGCGGTCAGGGTCTCCAGTAAGTCCCGCGCAACAGGGACATCCTCCGGGGTGGCAGGGGCGGACTTCTGCGCCAGAAACAGCGGGTCGTGCATGATGGACTGGATCATAGTAAAATCTCCTTTATTCTTCAGTGCAGCTTAAAAAGATGCCTGCCAGCAGCCCGACGACCGCCGGGAGCACCCAGCCAAAGCCCAACGCCGCCAGCGGCAGGGCGTTGGCAAGAGCAGAAAGCGGGCCAAGCGGCAGCGCGGCGGCAATGCTCTGCACGGCAGTGCAGCCGATGCACAGCGGGTAGACCCGGCAACGCTGCTCCAGCCCGGGCACGAAGGAAAGCGTAATCAGCACAATGGCTACCGGGTACAGGGCGTTGAGCACCGGGACGGATAACCGTAGGATATCTGCCAGCCCCAGATTTGCGATCAGCATACTGGCAGCGGCAAAAAAGGCGGCAAGAGCAGGGTAGGGGATGTGGGGCAGCAGGGTGTGGAAATACTCTCCTACACAGGCAATCAGCCCTACACAGGTGTTGAAGCAGGCCAGCATAAAGATGGCGGCAAGAAGCACCAGTCCCGCTTTGCCGAACAGCCGCTCGGCCAGCACGGTCAGCACCTCGGCACCGGTGGCAAGGCCGGGCACGACGGCACCGGTCAGTGCTCCGGCGTGTCCCAGCATGGTATAGACCGCCAGCAGCAGCCCGCCCGCCACAAACCCGGCACGGATGGCACTGCGCTGCACGTCCTGCTCCCGGACAACACCCTGCGCCCGGATGTTCATGGCAATGACCGCACCAAAGTTCAGTGCTGCAAGGGCGTCCATGGTCTGGTAGCCGTACAATACGCCCTGTAATACGACTGCGGAACGATACGTCTCGGTGGGCGCAGCGTACTGCGCCGCCAGCGGGTGCAGCAGGCAGCCGCCGAACAGGATCAGAATCAGAACCAGCAGGCAGGGGCAGAGCAGCCTGCCCAGCCAGCGGGTGAGCCTGTCCGGGCGCAACGCCACCAGAAAGGCCATGCCGAAGAACAGCGCGGAGTACCCCAGTTGAAGCCCGGCACTGCTGCCCAGCAGCGGGGTGAGCATGGCAAAGGAGGTGCTTGCGGTGCGCGGAATAGCCAGACACGGCCCGATGGACAGGTAGATCAAAATCATGAACACCTGTGCGAACACCGGATGCACCCGCCCGGCCAGCTTGTCCAGACCGTCTGCCCGTGCCACCGCGATGACCCCCGCAACCGGCAGACCCACGGCGCTGATAGCAAGCCCCAGAAAGGCGGGCCAGAGGTTTGCCCCTGCCTTTGCGCCCAGATCGGGCGGGAAGATCAGGTTGCCCGCTCCGAAAAACATGGAAAATAACGTAAAACCGACAAGCAACAGCTTGCGGCCCTTGAGCGCTTGCGTCAAAACTGTCCCCTCTTTCCTGCGCCAGTGCCAAGGCGCACCGCAGATTGTATCCAGTTTACACTGGATGCAAATTCATGTCAAGCATACGACGGTTGAATAAAAGTATATACAGCGTGAGCCGACCCGCCGCAGATGGTGCACGGGTCATTCCCCTTTGTGGGGCGGTATGGTATACTATACCTTATAATAGGCAGGGGAAGAGGGCAGTTTATGAAGCAGAACAAGCAATTTTTTCGCCGTCTGCTGGCGGTGGCGTTCTGGCTGGCGGTCTGGCAGGCCGCAGCTATGGCCATCGGGCAGGAGGTGTTTTTGGTATCACCGGTGCAGGCGCTGCGCACCTTGGTGCAGCTGCTGCCAAGGGCGGATTTCTGGCAGCGGGTGTGCTTCAGCTCCGGGCGCATTTTGCTGGGCTTTGTGCTGGGCGCAGTGGTCAGCGTGGTGCTGGCGGTATGCGCCGCCCGGTGGAGCGCTGCCGACGCGCTGCTGGCTCCGGTGATGCAGCTGGTCAAGGCTACGCCGGTAGCAAGCTTTATCATTCTGGCACTGGTCTGGGTGCGGGGCAGCGCCCTGTCGGTGCTTATCAGCTTTCTGATGGTGCTGCCGGTGCTGTACGGCGCGGTGCGCACTGGCATTGCCGGGGCAGACGTGCAGCTGCTGGAAATGGCGGCGGTGTTCCGTCTGCCTGCAGGCCGCCGCCTGCGGGCAATCTGGCTGCCGGCGGTGCTGCCGGCCTTCCGGCAGGGGTGCAGCGTGGCGCTGGGCATCTGCTGGAAAAGCGGCGTGGCGGCCGAGGTCATCGGCCTGCCCAACGGCAGCATCGGCGATGCGCTGTACCGTGCCAAGATCACCCTTTCCACCGGGGAACTGTTTGCGTGGACCTTTGTCATCATTCTGCTGAGCGCAGGCTTTGAAAAGCTGTTCTTGCTTGCACTGGATAAGGCCGTGGGCGCAGTGCTGGGAGAGGAGGGGGCAAAATGCTGAAGCTTCAACACCTGACAAAACAGTTCGGCGCGGCACCGCTCTTCACTGACCTGTGCATGGAGGTGGATGCCCCCGTGGTGCTGTGGGCACCCAGCGGCTGGGGCAAGACCACCCTGCTGCGCATCCTGATGGGGCTGGAACGCCCCACCACCGGCAGCGTGGAGGGCGTAGGCCGGGTGGCGGCGGTCTTTCAGGAAGACCGCCTTTGTCCTCAGCTGAACGCGGTGCAGAACGTCACCTTGGTGCTGCCGGGGGCGGAAAACCAGTACAAAGAGCAAATTACAAGCGATTTTCAACAGCTTGGAATGGATACTGCCGCCTTGCAGCTGCCCGCCCGCAGACTTTCCGGTGGGCAAAAGCGGCGGGTGGCGCTGCTGCGGGCGCTGTGGGCACCCAGCGACACCCTGCTGTTGGACGAGCCCTTTACCGGCATGGACCCGGACACCCTGCAGCGGGCGGCGGCGCTGCTGCGGCAGCGCTGCGCGG
>ENA-ORRL01001977-ORRL01001977.1-human-gut-metagenome-genome-assembly--contig:-NODE-1977-length-13456-cov-2.730841_pt1 | contig 13456 bp, 10 predicted proteins | sample MGYA00242175_ERZ509134 | MGnify/ENA primary metagenome ERZ509134 (study PRJEB26280, sample SAMEA2338660) | human gut metagenome | biome: human gut; feature: human-associated habitat; material: faeces... | reverse complement strand
AAACCAGCCTTACTTTAAGGAGTATCCGGAGCAGACAGGAAAATATCTCCTGCCGGAAGACAGCTTTGGCCGGTCTGTACCATGGGGACTGGTAAAAGGAAGGAACGGATCCCGTAAGACCATTATCCTTACAGGCCATTATGACGTGGTGGACACAGAAGAGTATGGAAATGAGCGTGCTCTTGCTTATGATGTGGAAAAATGGGAAGATCTGGTAAAATCTGGAAATGCTCTGCCTGGTATGCCAGAGGAAGTGAAAAAAGATTTCCTTTCTGGTGACTGGATGTTTGGCAGAGGGACCGCAGATATGAAGGGCGGACTTTCTGTTGGACTGGCGCTGCTGGACTGGTATGGGAAGCTGGTGGTTGAGGCAGAGCGGAAAGAGTGTGGTACGGCTGCCTTTGAGACAAAAACTGCTTCTGGAACAGAAGAGACGCCTGAAATATCTGGAAATCTCCTGTTCGTAACAGTACCGGATGAAGAAGGCTACTCTGCCGGAATGCGCCATGCTGTGCCATTTTTAAATGATTTAAAAGAACGCTTTGACCTGGAATATACAGCACTGATCGATCTGGAACCGGCTTCCATGGAAAATGGGGCAAAGACCATTTATACAGGTTCTGTTGGAAAAACAATGCCTGCTGTATTGGTCCAGGGCGTAAAGGCCCATGTATTAAACTGTTTCCAGGGTGTCAGCTCTGTAGGAGTTTTAAGCAGCTTTTTCATGAAAACAGAACTGGCACCGGAATTTGCAGAAAAAAGTGCTACGGAAATCTGCCCACCGCCAACCTGGTTTTGTCTTCGTGACCGGAAAGAAGGCTACGATGTGTCCGTGCCTTTCAGGGCTGGTGGATACATGAGCATGCTTGGGTTTGAAAAAACGCCGGATGAAGTGATAAAGCGATTGAAAGAACTGGGAAAAGAAAGTTTTGAAGAATATGCCCGGAGAATGGAAGCGCAGTGGAAGGCTGTGGAAAAAGCAGAGGTTCCAGAAGAAAAAGCTGGTCTGACAAGTGAAGGCAATCCCCTGGCATGTCCCAGCGCAGCCGCCGTTGCAGAAGCAGAAGTTCTTACAGTCAGTGAGTTGCTGGCATACTGCCGCAAAGAACAGGGAGAAGCCTTTACTGCCTGGCTTTTAGAAGCCTACAAGACTCAGAAAGCCCACCTGGACAAAGGCGAGACCAACTTCCCATCAGCCACCCTTGATTTTATGGAGCAGCTGTTAAACCAGTCAGGAATCTCCGGTCCGATCATGATCCTTGGCTTTGCACCTCCATTTTATCCGGCTGTAGACAGTGGAAAAGAGGGAAAAATTCTTTTTAAAGAGATGAAAAAAGCAGCAGAGAAGGAGAATGTTTCCCTGAAATGCCATGAATATTTCTGCGGCATTTCCGACTTAAACTACTGTGGCGGAATGGACAAAGAAGAACTGGCTGCCTATGCAGCCCAGACCCCATTATGGGGCAGTGCCTATGCCATGGATATAGAAGCAATGGCGAAATTAAAGATCCCCTCCATGCTCTTTGGACCATGGGGGAAAGATATCCATACCCGTTGGGAACGTGTAAATAAAGCCAGTTTGTATGAAAAAACGCCGGCTGTATTAAAAAACTTTATCGAACAAATGTTTGATAAATAAATATGTATGTGGTATACTAAAAAGCGCAGGGAGAAATTTTCCCTGCGCTTTTCAGCATTATATTGCCTGGAAAAACCAGGTATAGAAGTGAGTAAATATTTTCAGGAAACAGCAGAAAAAGGAGTCATACCATGCCAAAGCAGTATATAAAAATACGCGGCGCAAATGAACATAATCTTAAAAATATATCCGTAGATATCCCAAGGAATGAACTGGTGGTTCTCACCGGTCTTTCCGGCTCCGGCAAGTCATCTCTGGCGTTTGATACGATCTATGCAGAAGGCCAGAGACGCTATATGGAGTCTCTGTCTTCCTATGCAAGACAGTTCTTAGGACAGATGGAAAAGCCGGAAGTAGAAAGCATCGAAGGCCTTTCTCCGGCCATTTCCATTGACCAGAAATCCACCAACCGAAATCCACGTTCTACAGTGGGAACCGTGACAGAGATCTATGACTATATGCGTCTTCTCTATGCCCGCATCGGTATCCCCCACTGTCCAAAGTGTGGAAGGGAGATCCATAAACAGACCATTGATCAGATGGTAGACCAGATCATGGCTATGCCGGAGCGGACCAAGATCCAGCTGTTGGCACCTGTAGTCCGTGGAAGAAAGGGCGAACACGTAAAAGTGCTGGAGCAGGCCAGAAAAAGCGGCTATATGCGTGTGCGCATTGACGGAAATCTGTACGAACTTTCCGAAGAGATCAAATTAGAGAAAAATATTAAGCACAATATTGATATTATTGTAGACCGTCTGGTTGTAAAAGAGGGGATTGAAAATCGTCTGACTGACTCTATTGAGACGGTTATGTCCTTAAGCAACGGCTTGATGACTGTAGATGTGATCGGTGGGGAACCGGTGAATTTCAGCCAGAGTTTTTCCTGCCCGGACTGTGGTATCAGTATTGACGAGGTAGAGCCCCGAAGCTTCTCCTTTAACAACCCATTTGGAGCATGCCCGGAGTGCTTCGGTTTAGGCTATAAGATGGAATTTGACGAGGATCTGATGATCCCGGATAAATCCCTTTCCATTTCCCAGGGTGCCATTGTGGTTATGGGATGGCAGTCCTGTACGGACAAAGGAAGCTTTACCAGGGCTATCTTAGACGCACTGGCAGAGGAATATCATTTCAGCCTGGATACTCCATTTCAGGATTATCCAAAGGAGATCCACGATATTATCATCTATGGTACCGGCGGTCATGAAGTAAAAGTCCGCTATAAGAGCCAGAGAGGTGAAGGCATCTACGATGTAGCATTTGAGGGCCTGATCGAAAATGTAAACCGCCGCTATAAAGAGACTTTTTCAGAAGCTTCCAAGGCAGAATATGAAACCTATATGCGGATCACCCCATGTCCGGCCTGCAAGGGACAGCGACTGAAAAAGGAGTCTCTGGCAGTTACAGTAGGCGGTCTGAATATTTACCAGGCTACTAATATGTCCATTGTGAAATTTAAGGAATTTATGGATGGGCTGACGCTGACACCTATGCAGCAGACCATTGGTGCCTCTATTTTAAAGGAGATTAAAGCACGTATCAGTTTCCTTATTGATGTGGGACTGGATTATCTTTCCCTTTCCCGTGCTACAGGCACACTTTCCGGCGGCGAAGCCCAGAGAATCCGTCTGGCTACCCAGATCGGATCCGGTCTGGTGGGAGTAGCCTATATCCTGGATGAGCCAAGTATAGGACTTCACCAGAGAGATAATGATAAATTGTTAAAAACTTTATTGCATCTGCGTGACCTGGGAAACAGCGTTCTGGTAGTAGAACATGACGAAGATACCATGCGTGCAGCAGACTGCATTGTGGATATCGGACCTGGAGCCGGGGAACATGGTGGACAGATCGTTGCAGTGGGAACTGCAGAAGAGATCATGAAAAACCCGGAGTCAATAACCGGTGCCTATCTCAGCGGCCGTCTGCAGATCCCGGTTCCTGATCAGCGCAGAACTCCAACGGGCTGGATCACGGTGCGGGGAGCAGAAGAGAATAACCTGAAAAAGATCGATGTTTCCTTCCCGTTAGGCGTGATGACCTGTGTGACCGGTGTATCCGGTTCCGGTAAAAGTTCTCTTGTAAACGAGATCTTATATAAAGCCCTTGCAAAGAAGTTAAACCGCGCAAGGACCATTCCTGGAAAGCATAAATGCATTGAAGGAGTAGAGCAGTTAGATAAGATTATAGCTATTGACCAGTCCCCGATCGGACGTACCCCACGTTCCAATCCGGCTACCTATACCGGTGTATTTGACCTGATCCGTGACCTGTTTGCCTCTACAGCAGATGCAAAAGCAAAGGGCTACAACAAGGGCAGATTTAGTTTCAATGTAAAAGGTGGTCGCTGTGAAGCCTGCTCCGGCGATGGTATCATCAAGATCGAGATGCACTTCCTTCCGGATGTATACGTGCCCTGTGAAGTCTGCGGCGGAAAGCGCTATAACCGTGAGACACTGGAAGTAAAATATAAGGGTAAAAGCATTTATGATGTCCTGGATATGACAGTGGAAGATGCATTGAAATTCTTTGAAAATGTGCCCTCCATTACCAGAAAGATCCAGACCTTATATGATGTAGGTCTTGGTTATGTCCGTCTGGGACAGCCATCTACCGAACTTTCCGGTGGTGAAGCCCAGCGTATCAAACTTGCTACCGAACTTTCCAAGCGCAGTACCGGAAAGACCATTTATATCCTGGATGAGCCAACTACAGGCCTTCATTTTGCCGATGTCCACAAGCTGATCGAGATCCTTCGCCGCTTGTCCGACGGTGGAAATACTGTTGTTGTCATTGAACACAACCTGGATGTGATCAAAACAGCAGACTATATCATCGATATCGGTCCCGAAGGCGGCGACAAGGGAGGAACTGTCATTGCCAAAGGAACTCCCGAAGAAGTGGCAGAAAGCCCGGTTTCCTATACAGGAAAGTATGTGAAGAAGTATCTGGAACAGTGATCAATAGGAGATCCCGCCTGTTAGCGCAGGCGTAGGATCGTAAATGTGCGGTATTTATAAGTAATAAACGACAACATATTTCAGAAGTCAGAGATATAACAGCAGTAAATAATCCTTGACTTCTGAAATTTTTTTATCTAAAATACTTAGGAACCGAACTAATTACAAAAACACAGGAGTACAGTCATATGGAAACAGGAAAAGTCATTAACCGTATATCTAACCGTCTGCGCCGCAGATCTGCAGCTTTACAGGAAACACTGGGAATGAGCGGGGCGCAGGGGAATATTTTAAATTTTATTTTAGTGGAAGGACAGAAACATTCTATTTATCAGAAAGATATAGAAAAAGAATTTGGTCTCCGTCCATCTACGGCTACAGAAGTATTAAAGGCCCTGGAAAAGAAAGAACTGATCTGCCGTGTCAGTGAAAAGCAGGATGCCCGTTTAAAACGGATCGAATTTACGTCCAAGGCCGAAGAAATCCGTCATCTGATCGCTGCTGAAATAGGCGAGTCGGAAAGCATTTTATTAAAAGGTATTACAGAAGAAGAAAGGCAGATCTTTATAGCAATCGGAGAGCGAATGCTAAAAAATCTGGACGAAGCTAATCAATAAGGAGATCAATCAGTAAGGAAGCTGATCCTTAAAGAAGTTTCCAGGAAACAGGATAGAAGAAAATAGGATAGAGAAAGGAAGAAAAGCAAAATGGAAAAAGCAAAAGAAACGGGTACAGACCAGGAACTGATGCGTTCTATGAAGGTGTCAAAAGCAGTAGCCGCCATGGCGATCCCAAGTGTGATCAGCAGTCTGGTTACAGTCGTTTATAACATGGCAGATACCTTTTTCGTAGGACAGACAGGAGATGCACTTCAGGTAGCGGCAGTCAGTCTGACAAACCCTATTTTCATTCTCCTTATGGCTTTTGCCAATATGTTTGGAATGGGCGGAAGCGCCGTGGCATCCATGGCAATGGGAGAAGGAAAACCCAAAAAAGTAAAGAACACTACCGCATTTATCACCTATGCTAGTTTAGCAGTAGGCATCATAATTGCAGTTATTTTATTTGCATTTATGTCCCCCATCTTACATATTTTTGGCGCAAATACAGAAACCTATGAATACGCTAAAGGTTACATCCATTACATTGCCTGGGGCGCTCCCTTTATCATCTGGTCTGCGGCAGCCAGCTTTGTAGTCCGGGCAGAAGGTGCCAGTAAAGAAGCTATGATCGGAAGCATGGTGGGAACCATTGCAAATATTGTATTAGACCCCCTGTTTATCTCTGGTCTGCATATGGGAGCTGCCGGTGCGGCTATTGCAACTACCATCGGAAATATCCTGGCAAGTCTGTACTTTGTATGGTATTTCTTAAAGAGATCCGGTCAGCTGTCCATTCTTCCAAAAGACTTTACTTTAGGAGAAAATATCCCGCAGAGAGTCTGCACTACCGGCTTCCCAACTGCTATCTTTTCTGTTCTCATGAGCGTTTCCACCATTGTAGTCAACCAGATTTTGGTAAAATATGGAAATGCACCGGTGGCAGCCATCGGTATTGTTTTTAAAGCCAATATGTTCATTACTTTCCTGCAAATGGGACTGGCAAACGGAGTACAGCCATTGTTGGGTTACAGCTATGGAGCTGGAAATATCAGCCGCTTCCGGGAAGTAGAACGCTTTACGAAGATCTGCTGCCTGATAGCCGGAGTTGCGGCCACACTGCTGTATTTTGTGGGAAAAGAGCCTATTATCCGCATGTTCATCAGTGATGATGAGGTGGTTTATTATGGGGTAAAGATGCTGATTGCATACATGCTTTCCGGTCCTGTGATCGGCATGCTTTTTGTAAATATGAACTGTATGCAGTCTGTAAATTACGCATTGCCTGCAACCATCCTTTCCGTTATGCGTCAGGGCGTCCTCCTGATCCCGCTGCTTTACATCCTGCAGCTGATCGCAGGATTAGAAGGCGTGATATACGGTCAGGCAATTACAGACTATATCGCGGTGGTCCTTTCAACGGTATTTTGGAGAAATATAAGAAAAAAGCTGTAGGATTTGCCAGAGTGACCTGGATCATTCTACAGCTGAAAAATGAAATCCCAGCGGGCGTCAGATCGCAATCTGCCGTCCGCCATTTTTTTCATATAACCGGTGACTGATGGAAAGCACGGTACGTCCGTTTCCGGCTCGGTTTAAAGCAGAAAGAACGGTCTGTTCTGTGTCTGCGTCAAGATTTGCCGTGATCTCATCTAATAAAAGGATGCGGGGGTTGGTTGCAACAGCCCTGGCAATGGAAAGCAGCTGCCATTGTCCCTGGGAGAAAAGACCTGGTTTGCAGGGAGTGTTGTAGCCTTCCGGGAAACTGCGTATAACTTCATCCAGTCCTGTAAGACCTGCGGCAGTCTGGGCCTGTTCCAATGTGATATCCGGGTCAAACAAGGTGATCTGGTCCAGGATCGTTCCGGGAACCATGGAAAAATTCTGTTCTACACAGCTGATGATCTTTCGTCTCTGGTTTTCAGAGAGTGCATCGGCAGGCTGTCCGTTAATAAGAACGTTTCCTTTCTGAGGTGTATAAAGTCCTAAAAGCAGTTTAAAAATAGTACTTTTTCCGGCACCGGTACGTCCGGTCAAAGTAACCTGTTCCCCTTCTTTTACAGAAAAACTGAGGGACTGTAGAATATCCGGGTCACTTTCCTCATAACGGAAGGTTACATTCTGAAGTTCTACCGGGCATGCAGCCGGATCCGGTCTGGAAGTGTTTGTTTCCCTAGCTTTGGTACGTTCCGGAAGCTGCAAAAATTCATTGATCCTGTGTACTCCGGCAGCAGCAGACTGAATGGTCTGTATTTCCATACCAATACTTTCAAGAGGTGTAAATACCTGGGTAATATAGGAAATAACAGCGGCAGCAGTACCGGCAGACATTCCGAAAAACAGCTGGACTTCCCCATTTCCAAAAGCAGATAAGATCATAACAATGGCGATGGTAATTGAATTGGAAATAAGGATGACCGGTGAATAAATAGCATCATAAAAATTTGTTTTATCAATTGCCTTATAGCTGTCTTCCAGAAATTTACTGTATTTTTCTTCCATATACATTTCTTTGTGAAGATTGTGAATGGTGCGGATACAGCGCAGTGTCTCCGGTACATGACCAGAGGCTTTTGCAATGGCAGCACGGTTACTTAACTGGGATGCAAGCATGCGTTTTTGTACATGACGGGTGTAGAAAAATACAGCGGGGAGCACAAAAAGCAGCAGAATAGCCAGACCGCGGTTTTTCGTAAAGATCACAAAGAAAATACCGCAAAGCTGGCAGGCGTCTGCAAACATGCTGATGATACCGGAAGTAAAAAGTTCCTCTACTGTATCCACATCACCTACAAAACGGGAAGCAATGGCTCCTGAGTCATGGGAAACAAAAGAGTCTGCAGGCAGAAGGCTGATCTTCTGGCATAAAACAGTGCGCAGTCCATGCGTAATGCGCTGCCCGAAGATCGTCAAAAGGCTTTCACGCAAAGAGGTGGCAGCATTTGTTAATAAAAGCAGTCCAAAATAGGACAGAGCCAGAGCAAAAGGAAAGGTCTGGCCGGCTGTAAGATAGTCAATGGCTTTTGCCAGTACCAGTGGCGGGAGAAGAGCAAAGACTGCAGATCCCAACACAGCAGCAAATAAAGTTACGCACATTCCCTTATTCTGTTTTACAGTGCGTAAAATAACCTTAAGGACAGAATGTTCTGTTTTCATAGTCAGCAGATCCCCCTTTCAATCGCACTTTCCGTTGGTTTTGCAACGGAATAGTCGGTTTGAAGCTGATATAATTCTCTGTAAGCACTATTATCTTTCAACAGTTTTTTATGGGAAGAAAATTCTGCTGTTCCATTATCCATCCAGATCACGCCGTCTGTTTCCGAGAACAGATACAGGCGATGGGAGATGAGAAAGATAACGCTGTCCGGCACCATTTGACGCAGGTGTTCAAACACTTCTACTTCTGTTGTCTTGTCTAAGGCGGAAAATGGATCATCTAAGATCAGGATCGGGCGGGGATGGGCCAGTGTACGGGCCAGAGCCAGTCGCTTCTGCTGTCCGCCGGAAAGACGGAGGCCCGTTTCACCGGTTACTGTATCTTCACCCTGAGGCATATGACGTACCTCATCTTCCAGGCATACAGCTTCTAAGTATTTCCACAGATCCTTTTGATCCCCAAGTAAAACATTGTTTTTAATGGTATCACTTAACAGATCCGGTTCATGTCCTAAGTATCCCACCAGAGAATTGCGCACATCTGGTGAAAGGGAAGAAAATTCCTTACCGTTAAAGGTGAGGGAGCCGGTGTAAGGATGCTCGCAGAGGAAGATCCGTCCTAATGTGGATTTTCCGCAGGCAACCGGGCCGGTAATACCAATGATCTCACCAGGAGAAGCCTGGAATGTCAGATCTTTGAAAAGAGGAGCGCTGTTTTCATAGGAAAATCCAAGGAATCTTGCGTTTACCTGTCCAAGGCTGGAAGCTGGCAGAGGTTTGTCTTCTTTTCCTGCTTTCATAAAAGGAAGGATACGCTTCCAGGAAACCTGGGCTTTCTGGATAGCATTAAAAAGCTTGGCTGCATGGGAAGATTTTACAGACAGCCTGGAAAAACAGGAAAGGAAAGCGCTGAAAGCGGCAATATCCCAGGAAGTCCAGCCGGTTCCCATTACATTTTTACTTCCAAAATAAAAGATGAGAAGGACGCCGGTCATGGAAATAAGTTTATAAATAGGAGGCAGGGCCGCTACCGGCAGGTCTGCACGTACAGAGGCTTTTTCGTAATCAGCCAGGTGGGTTTCATAATCTTTATTTCTCTGGGTCTCACAGCCGTAAATACGGTAGGTTATGGCGTTTTGGATGCGGTCTAAGGTTGCGGCATTTAAACGTCCGGCGCTTTCTTTGCAGGCAGCACCTGTTTTCAGGACAACGACTTTCATCCTTTCTGCGATCACATAGGAAACAGGAGGGAAGATAAGGCACAAAAGAGCCAGTTTCCAGTCGTAGGCGAAAAGCATAAAAACATAGGAAAACAGTGCTACACCTGTATCGAAGATCTCAGTTGTAAATTTACGGATCCCTTCGGAACATGCGTCTACGTCGGATAAAGCTTTTGTCATGGCATTTCCGGTATTGACATTTTTCAGATCGCAGGTATCCGTATGGACCAGGTTGTTATAATACGTCTGTTTCATACTGCGGTTGATATTGTTGGCGAAGCGGCGCACATACAGACGTTTGATGAAACGGGAGATCTGAACCGTAAAAATGGCAATAAAATAAGCAGATGCCAGTTTCAGCATATCTGAAAAATGGCTTTGGCCTTTCTGGATAAAAAACAGGCACTGTATCATCTGGCCTTCAAACCAGGGACGGGCCATAAGTCCAAGATTGTAAATAAGACCGGACACTGTGATAACAGCTAAAATTCCCTTTTGCATGGAAAAATAACTGGTGACATGGTCTGGATGTTTGCATATGGGGGGTGCAGATTGTTTACTCATGTGAGAGTTCTCCTTCCTGTGGTTCTTTTTCCGGAGCCTTTTTTGGGGGCAGTTCTTTATTTAGTATTTCTTTATCTGGTATTTTTTGATCGGTCATTTCTTCGCTGGGGATCCGGGAAAGTTTTTCATTGGTCCATGCCGATACATGGGTAAAGTCGGCTCTCCGTTCTTCTTTGGATTTCCAGTAAAGGATATCCAGGATGCGGCAGAATTCCCTGCGGTCTGCTTCTGAGAGATCAGCAATGAGCCAGTCATAAAAAGCGTCTTCAATGTTTGCCTTGGAGTTTTTCAGCTCTTCCGCTTTTTCTGTGGCAAAAAGAAGCTGGCTGCGTTTATCTTCAGGATTTGGTTTTCGTACCAGATAGCCCTTTGCTTCCAGGCTTGCAGCCCGGCGGGCAGCGGCTCCTTTGTCGATCTTTAAGGTTTCACGGATTTCTGCCTGGGTGATTCCCGGTTTGTGGCGGACCAGATGGATAAAGTCAAATTCAGCTGTGCCGATGCCCTCGGCTTTCATGGTCTGGACTGTAAATTTGGCAGCTTCTCTGGCTATTTTTGTTATTTTACGCTGTGTATCATCCATAGATTTAACGATCCTTTCTAAAAAGAAGATGTATATACATCTATATAGTTGATGGTACATCTAAATGTTTGCATTGTCAATACAGGAAGATCTTACAGACCATCTTTAAAAAATAAAAAGCGGTTGACGTTTTTTGAGAATACGTGTACAATAATACGTACATTATTAATAACCTGTTATGAAAATAAAGGCAGGCTTCGATTGACTGAGAGCAAGAGCCACAGGACCTGTATTTTCATAAGATCCGCATAAGCGGCAGCAGCGTATGTTTATACGATACTACAGGTGTTTTACTTTCCGTGAAAAGTGAAAACTTCTGACAGGATCAGTTAATCATCCGTCCCTTAGATCTTAAGGGGCGGATTTTTTATATTCACTGATGCATCATGCAAAAGAATGATATAGAAAAAGCGGAAATAACACAGGATCTTACACAGGTAAAAGCATTACATATTTAGGAGGAGAGCAGTATGAAAGGGTACAAAAAGCTTATGGACTTTGTAGCGCTGGTTGAAAAAGCAGTTCTGGCAGCTACCATGATCATGATCCTTGTACTGACAGTAGGAAACGTGTTTTCACGTAAAGTGATCCACCAGTCATGGTCTTTTACAGAGGAACTGGTGGTTGCAATTTTTGTTCTGATCACCCTTTTAGGCGCAGCATTGTCTGCAAGAGAGGGAGGTCTGGTAGGTTTAAACTTGGTAACAGAGCGCCTGCCAAAGTCATGTAAAAAGCCAGTGATCATTCTCATCACACTTTTTTCCGTGGCTTTTATGGGAATTTTATTCTATTACGGTATGGACAAGGTATTGGCACAGCTTGCCAACCAGAAACGAACCTTCGTATTAAACTGGCCGGAATGGATCTTCTGGTCCTTCGTCCCCATTGGTTCCGTGTGCATGGTCCTGCACTTTATTGAGTATTGTGTGGATGAATGTGCAAAAACAAACGCAGCAGAAAAGAATGATATGAAAAAGGAGGATAAATAAATGGTAAGTGCAGTTCTTTTTATCACCTTTTTCGTTTTACTGGTTTTAAATGTTCCGATCTCTATCTGCCTGGGACTTTCATCCGCAGCAGCGATTCTGTATTCAGGAACTTCTTTAACCATTGTAGCAACTAACATTTACTCCGGTATCAGCAAATTCCTGCTTCTTGCTATCCCGTTTTTCGTATTATCCGGAAACATTATGGCAAAGGCCGGTATTTCCACCAGACTGATCCGTTTCGTTGACACTTGTGTTGGACACCGCAAAGGCGGCATTGCAAATGTATGTATCATCGTTGCCTGCTTCTTCGGCGCGATCTCCGGTTCCGGTCCTGCAACGGTTGCGGCACTTGGAGCAGTTTTGATCCCGGCTATGGTTGAGCAGGGCGGTTTCTCCGCACCGTTTTCCACGGCATTGATGGCAACCTCCAGTTCCATCGCCATTGTCATACCGCCGAGTATCGCATTCGTTGTATACGCTTCTATCACAGGGGTATCTATTGCAGATATGTTTATGGCTGGTATCGTTCCGGGACTTCTGATGGGTGTTGCTCTTGTGATCATCGTTATGATCGAGGCAAAGAAACATAACATTCAGCCATCCCGTGAAAAAGCTTCCGCAAAAGAACGCTGGGATACATTTAAAGATGCATTCTGGGGATTCCTGATGCCGGTCATCATTCTGGGAGGTATCTACAGTGGAGTATTTACCCCGACAGAGGCAGCCGTGATCGCAGTATTCTATGGACTGATTGTAGGAGTCTTTGTATATAAGGAGATTAAATTATCAGACATCCCAAGAATCCTCACTGATTCGGCAATTACAATGTCAACGGTACTTCTAATCATGTCTGCATCAACGATCTTTGGATGGATATTGACAAAGCTTCAGATTCCGCAGGCAGTGGCAAAAGGATTCCTTGGAATCTCAGCAAGCAAATATATCTTCCTTTTACTGGTCAATGTATTACTGCTGTTCATTGGAATGTTCTGCGAGGCAGGAGCTGCTATGGTAATTCTGGCACCGCTTCTTGCACCGGTTGCACAGACTCTTGGAATCGACCTGGTACATTTTGGAATCATCATGATGGCCAACCTTGCGATCGGTATGATGACACCTCCGGTTGGGGTGAACCTGTATGTGGTATGTGATACGGCAAAAGTAAAGATAGAAGGAATGTTCCCATATCTTGTGAAATATTTCCTCGCACTGGTTGCAGGTGTTCTGATCATTACATATGTACCGCAGTTGTCTTTATTACTTGTAAATTTATTTGGCCAATAGGATAGATGAGAGAGAAAAAAGGAAAGCGATATGAAGATTACAGATATTAAAACGATCAAACTTCAGTATCCGTATAAGAAATGGATCGCAGATGGATGTGGAAGCTGCGGTGCACGAGGTGCATTTCTCATCCTGGTCGAGACGGATACGGATTTAACAGGAATTGGTGAATCCGCAACATTTGGCGGATCTATGGATGCGCTGGAAGCCATCCCCGCCGGGGAGCGTACCCCAGAGCCATCGTAGAAAAACAGTTAAAGCCGCTGCTTCTGGATGAAGATCCAACGAGGATTGAGTTCTTACACCAGAAGATGATGTGGAATAACTGGGCAAACGGAAGAAAAGGCCTGGTGATGGGTGCAGTAAGCGGCATCGATGTTGCACTCTGGGATCTGCTTGGAAAAGCGGCAAAGCTTCCAGTATGTAAACTCCTTGGACAGGTGACAGATAAAGTACAGGGTTATG
>ENA-ORRL01001963-ORRL01001963.1-human-gut-metagenome-genome-assembly--contig:-NODE-1963-length-13537-cov-15.016911_pt1 | contig 13537 bp, 7 predicted proteins | sample MGYA00242175_ERZ509134 | MGnify/ENA primary metagenome ERZ509134 (study PRJEB26280, sample SAMEA2338660) | human gut metagenome | biome: human gut; feature: human-associated habitat; material: faeces... | reverse complement strand
GTTGGATTCCTATGAAACTGGTAAGCGTGGAAACTCCCGAAAAGAGTGTCTGCAAGATGACCTTCAGCGCAACGGCTGAGGAGCTGGAGACCGCATCCAATGCGGTGTATGAGCGCACCCGCGCCAGCTACACCATCAAGGGCTTTGCCAAGGGCGAGGCCGACCGTGCTCAGATCGAGGCCGACCGCGGCGAGCACACATTCTGGTATGATGCCATCAACGACCTGATGGATCGCGATGTTCCTGCCCTGTACGAGGCCGCCATGGCCGAGCACGGCTTCAAGGCGGTGGATGAGCCCAGCTATGACCTGATCAGCGTTAAAAAGGACGAGGGCTTTGTAGCCACCGCCACCACCCCGCTGCAGCCGGAGCTGAACCTGACCCAGACCATCGGCTTCCATGTGGAGTGCGTGACCCCCGCCGTCACCGACAAAGAGATCGATGCCGTGCTGGAGCGCCGCCGCAATGCTGCTGCCGAGCTGGTGCCCCACAAGGGCCCGGCCGTCAAGGGCAACATCGTTCACATCGATTACGAGGGCCTGCTGGACGGCAAGCCCTTCCAGGGCGGTTCCGCACAGAACCAGACCCTGCAGCTGGGCAGCGGCCGGATGATCCCCGGCTTTGAGGACGGCATTCTGGGCCACAAGGGCGGCGAGGAATTCGAGATCAACGTCACCTTCCCGGTACGCTATCACGTCAAGGACCTGGCCGGAAAGCCCGTTGTCTTTAAGATCAAGCTGATCGATGTCTGCGTCCGCCAGCTGCCCGCCCTGAACAGCGATTTTGCCAAGAAAGTGGGCAAAGTGGACACCATGGAAGCGTTCCGGGAGCAGGTGCGCAAGCAGCTGCACGACGGCAAGCACGCCAGCGCCCTGAACCGCGCCAAGGATCAGGTGTTGACCCAGCTGGCCTCTGCCGCTGAGGGCGAGCTCCCCAGCGTTCTGGTGGAAAGCACCTACCAGCAGGAGATGCAGAACATCCAGCAGCAGCTCCAGATGCAGCGCATGAGCCTGGACCGCTACCTGAGCCAGATCCACCAGACCCGCGAGAACTTCACGGCCAATGTTCACGCCGCCGCCGAGAAGAACACCCGCGCCCGGATGGCTCTGCTGCAGGTCGCCCAGAACGAGGGTCTGGTGCCCACCGATGAGGAGATCACCAAGAACCTGCAGGAGCGCGCCGACCGCACCAAGAAAACGCTGGAAGAGGTCAAGGCCAACGCCAACATCCCCGCTATGCAGCGCAGCGAGGCCATCCGCCGCGCCGCCGACTGGGTGATCGAGCACTCCACCATCGAAGAAAAGTAATTTCCCAAAGCACAACAAAAAGAGCCTGTCTCCAATAAATTTTGGGAGACAGGCTCTTTTCTTTTGCAGTTTATTTTGTCAGGAGATTGAAGCCCATGACCACGATGCCCAGCACGACCAGAACGATGCCGGTTGCACGGTTCAGGGTCTTGGCATCGGCCTTATTGGCAAAGACAGCGGCGATGCGGGCCCACAGCAGGGTGAACAGGACGCAGAGGATAAACACGGTCCAGTCCGGTGCGCCGCCGATGGCAAAGTGGGAGACCGCACCGGTCAGGGCGGTGAAGGTCATAATGAACACGCTGGTGCCCACGGCAGTCTTGAGCTCGTAGCCCAGCACACTGGTCAGGATGAGCAGCATCATCATGCCGCCGCCGGCACCGATAAAGCCGCAGATCATCCCGATGACCACACCGCAGACGATGGACTGGAGGGCACGCTTCTTAGCAGAGACCCCCTGCATGGCTTCTTTGGTGGTCATAACGGGCTTGACGATGAATTTAATGCCCAGCAGGAACGTCATAAACACCGAGAAGCCGCCCATGGTGGTGGAAGGCACCAGGCTTGCCACCCAGCTGCCCACCACGGTGAACAGCAGCACACTGGCCATCATAATCAGGCCGTTCTTGATATCCAGGTTTTTGTTTTTGTGGTAGGTGTAGGCAGACACCGCACTGGCCAGCACATCCGAGGAAAGGGCAATGCCGACCGCCATGTAGGGGTCCATCCCCAGGAAGGTGATGAGCATCGGGCTGATGACCGCGGCAGCGCTCATGCCCGCAAAGCCGGTGCCCAGGCCCGCGCCCATTCCGGCAAAAAAGGTAACGATGATGGTAAACAGCAGGTTCATCTTATTCTTCTCCTTCTAGGATCGCATCCAGATTTTCGTTCATCGTATCGATGACTTCAAAAAATACCTCGAGTTTTTCTTCCTCCAGCCCTGCCATCAGGCGGCGGATGAAATCATCCTGCATCCTGCGGCCCTGTTCGATGATGGACTGCGCCTTTTCGGTGCAGGCAAGCTCTGTTTTGCGGCGGTCGCCCGGCACCGGGCGACGCTCCAGAAAGCCCTCCTGCACCAGCTTGTCCACATTCACCGAGACAAGGTTCGCCTTGATGTGGCGCACTTCCACGATATCGCGGGCGGTCGTGTAGCTGGGGTTGTTGGCAAGAAACATCAGGATATCAAACGCTGTCTGCGGCAGGTGCAGCTTCTGGCACAGCGGCTTGCAGACGGCGCTGTACACAAGGCCCGTCTTGTTGGCAAATTCCACACTGGGGTTCAGCTCACGCATTGCGCGCCTCTCTTTCTCTCTTTTTGAATTGTTCATTTTTGAAGTATTTTAGCACAGGAAATCTCTGTTGTCAAGGGCAGGCGGCGTAAAATCTCCTGATCCCTATATTTTTTTCATCGCAAAAAGCCCGCACCATGAAAATTTTCACGGTACGGGCTTTTGATATGCTTCAGGACAGGGTCACAGCACTGCCACGGCAAGGAACCGCACAACGAGCGCGGCAAGCCATGCCACAACGCACTGGTTTACGACCATAACAGTGGCCCAGCGGCCGCCCATCTCCCGCTTGACCGATGCCACAGCGGCGATGCAGGGGGTGTAGAGCAGGCAGAACACCAGCAGGGGAGCCGCTGCCGCCGGGCTGAGCGCCGCGCCCAGTGCGGCAGAGGAGCCATACAGGATGGTAAGGGTGGAGACGACGCTCTCCTTTGCCATAAAGCCGGTGATCAGCGCCGTGGACACCCGCCAGTCGCCAAAGCCCAGCGGTGCGAACAACGGCGCGATGCCGCTGGCGATCCAGGCCAGGATGCTCTCCTGCGGGTCTGCGGTCAGGCTGAGCTGGAAATCAAAGTTCTGCAGGAACCAGATGATGATGGTTGCCAGGAAGATGACCGTAAAGGCACGCTCGAGGAAATCCCGAGCCTTTTCCCAGAGCAGCTGGGCCACATTTTTCAGGCCGGGCAGGCGGTAGTTGGGCAGCTCCATGACAAAGGGCACGGCCTCGCCCTTGAACAGCGTTCCCTTGAGCAGAAAGGCCATTCCGATGCCCACAAGGATGCCCAGGAAATACAGGCCCACCATGACCAGCGCGGCGTACTCCGGGAAGAAGGTCACCGCAAACAGGCTGTAGATCGGGAGCTTGGCCGAGCAGCTCATAAAGGGCGTGAGCAGGATGGTCATTTTCCGGTCCCGCTCCGAGGGCAGCGTGCGGCTTGCCATCACACCGGGGACCGTGCAGCCAAAGCCGATGAGCATGGGCACGATGCTGCGGCCCGAGAGACCGATGCGCCGCAGCAGCTTGTCCATCACAAAGGCCACGCGGGCCATATAGCCGGTATCCTCCAGAAGGGAAAGGAAGAAGAACAGGGTCACGATGATGGGCAGGAAGCTCAGCACACTGCCCACACCGGTAAAGATGCCGTCGATCACCAGCGAATGCACTGCATCGTTGACGTTCCACGCCGTCAGGGCATTGTCCACAAAGATCGTCAGGTTCTCAATGCCCAGTTCCAGCAGGCTTTGCAGCCCTGCGCCGATCACGCCGAAGGTCAGATAAAACACCAGCGCCATGATGCCCACAAACGCCGGGATCGCCGTATACTTTCCGGTGAGGAAGCGGTCGATCCTTGCGCTGCGCAGCTGCTCCTTGCTCTGGTGGGGCTTTACCACGGTCTGATTCACCAGCTGATGGATAAAGTGGAACCGCATATCTGCAATGGCGGCGGCGCGGTCCAGACCGCGTTCCTGCTCCATCTGCAGGATGATATGCTCGATCATCTCTTTTTCGTTCTGATCCAGCTTCAGGGCCTCCTCAATGCGGGGGTCGCCCTCCACCAGCTTTGTGGCGGCAAAGCGCACCGGGATCCCCGCCGCCCGGGCGTGGTCCTCGATGAGATGGATGATGCCGTGGATGCAGCGGTGAACCGCACCGCCGTGGTCATCCTCGCCGCAGAAGTCCATCCGGCCCGGACGTTCCTGATACTTTGCCACATGGATGGCGTGATCCACCAGCTCATCCACGCCCTCGTTCTTGGCGGCGGAAATGGGGACCACCGGGATGCCCAGCATCGCTTCCATCTCGTTGATGTTGATGGTGCCGCCGTTGCCGCGCACCTCATCCATCATATTCAGTGCCAGCACCATGGGGGTGTCCAGCTCCATCAGCTGCATCGTTAAGTACAGGTTGCGCTCGATGTTAGTGGCATCCACGATATTGATGATGCCCGTGGGCTTCTCGCCAATGATGAACTGCCGGGTCACGATCTCCTCGCTGGAATAGGGCGACATGGAGTAGATGCCGGGCAGGTCGGTGACTTCGGTATCGGGGTACTCCCGGATGGCACCGCTCTTGCGGTCCACCGTCACGCCCGGAAAGTTGCCCACATGCTGGTTGGAGCCGGTGAGCTGGTTGAACAGGGTCGTTTTGCCGCAGTTCTGATTTCCGGCCAGCGCAAATGTCAGCACCGTTCCATCCGGCAGCGGGTGTTCGCCCTTTTTGGTGTGGTAGCGGCCGCCCTCGCCCAGGCCCGGGTGCTCCACCATCCGGCCGGCCTTCCGTGCCGGAGCTGCTGCGGGTGCTTCCGCCGGGGTGATCTCGATCCGTGCCGCATCGTCCAGCCGCAGGGTCAGCTCATAGCCGTGGATCTGCAGCTCCATGGGGTCCCCCATGGGCGCAAATTTCACCAGCGTGACCTTCTCGCCGGGGATCAGCCCCATATCCAGAAAATGCTGGCGGAGTTCTCCCGTTCCGCCCACTGTATCGATCACGGCACTTTCGCCGATCTTCAGTTCCTTTAATGTCATGGCAGATGCCTTTCCTTCGACAAAATGTTAGTGTATGTGAACAGTCTTAATATAAGCTAACTCAAAGGCATTGTCAAGGCAGGAAGCGGCAAAAATTCTCGCTTGTCCCCGCTGTTTTTTGTAGAAATCTTTCTCCTGTTCCGGCAGATTTCCGGGCAAAAGAAAACGCACCCCTGAATTTTCACGTTCAAAGGTGCGTTTTGAGAACAGTTCTGTTTACTTCACGGTGTGGTAGCCGTCGGGGTTGTTCTTCTGCCAGTTCCAGCTGTCGGCACACATCTCCTCGATGCCGTACTCAGCCACCCAGCCCAGCTCGTTTTTGGCCTTGGTGGGATCGGCATAGCACTCGGCGATATCGCCGGGGCGGCGGGGATCGATCACATAGGGGAGCTTCTTGCCGCAGGCCTTCTCAAAGGCATGGATGACATCCAGCACACTGTAACCGTGGCCGGTGCCCAGATTGCAGATGAACAGGCCGCAGTTGGTCTGCAGCTTCTTGATGGCGCAGACATGGCCCCGGGCCAGGTCAACCACATGGATGTAATCGCGCACACCGGTGCCATCGGGGGTGGGGTAGTCGTTGCCAAAGACGTGCACCTTTTCCAGCTTGCCCACGGCCACCTTGGCGATGTAGGGCATCAGGTTGTTGGGGATGCCGTTGGGGTCCTCGCCGATCAGGCCGGACTTGTGGGCACCGATGGGGTTGAAGTAACGGAGCAGGGCCACGTTCAGGGTGGGGTCAGCCTTGCAGACATCGGTCAGGATGCGCTCGGTAAAGGCCTTGGTGGTGCCATAGGGGTTGGTGGTGGCACCCACGGGGAAGTCCTCGGTGATGGGCACGCTGGCGGGGTCGCCGTAGACGGTGGCGGAGGAGCTGAACACGAAGTTGCGGCAGTTGTGGCGGCGCATCACGTCCAGAATGACCAGCGTGCAGTTGAGGTTGTTGTAGTAGTACTCGATGGGCTTGGAAACGCTCTCACCCACTGCCTTATAGGCGGCAAACTGGATGACGGCATCGATATCAGGGCACTCGGTGAAGATCTTCTCCACGTCCTCGTGCTTTGTCATATCAGCCTGATAGAACCGGAAGTCCTTGCCGGTGATCTGCTTGACCCGATCCAGCACCACGGGGGAAGCGTTGTAATAGTTATCTGCCACCACGATGTCAAAGCCAGCGTTCAGCAGTTCGATACAGGTGTGGCTGCCGATATAACCGGCACCGCCGGAAACCAAAATTGCCATAAAAGTACCTCTCTTCTCGTCACCAAAATTGCTTGCGCGGGGCAGGCCCGCCTTCTGCCACAAGGATACAACGTTTTGGCCCCAGAATCAAGTAACGGGAATTTTATAAGGATGGATTTTTGTTTCCATTTATTTTTTCGTGCATTGATTTACAAGCGTTTTTTGTGTTTTGCGCATGGAGTGATGGAACGCTTTGTGCAAATCAGAAAAAAGGCCCTCCCGGGCAAAGCCGTCAGGCTTTGAATGAGAGGGCTGCATTTTACAGTTTCCCGCACTGTTTGCCGGTGAAGAACCGCAGGGTGGTGTTGGCACGGAACACTTTCCCGGCCCGCAGGGCGGTGGAGGGGAACTCCGGGTGGGAGGGGCTGCAGGGGAAGTGCTGGGTCTCCAGCGCAAAGCCGCCGTATTTCTGCATCGGCACGCCGCCCTTGCCGGGGGCAGGGCAGTCCTGCAGGAAATTGCCGGTGTAGAGCTGCACGCCGGGCTGGGTAGTATAGACCTTCATGCTGATGCCGGTCTTATCGCTGGAAGCCCAGGCGCACAGGCTCTGGCTGGCCCCGCGGCCCCTGTCGATGACAAAGCAGTGGTCATAGCCGCCGCCCACCATGGTGGTCTGGGAAAAGCCGGTGTCGATGTCCCGGCCAATGGGCTTGCCCGCCCGGAAATCCATCGGCGTGCCTGCCACGGGCAGGATATTGCCGGTGGGGCAGGTCTCGTTGTTGCCCTCCAGATAGCGGGACGCATAGATGCGCAGCTTCTGGCCCAGCACATCGCCGCCGCCATCCAGATTGAAGTAGGTGTGGTTGGTCAGATTGATGATGGTGTCGGCATCAGAGGAGACACGGTAGTCCATCCGCAGGGCGTTGTCCTCGGTGAGGATATACCGCACCGAGATCTTCAGATTTCCCGGGAAACCATCCTCTCCATCGGGGCTTTCCGCCTCCAGAAGCAGGGTATCGCCAAAGGCCTTTACCTCATACAGCTTGCGCGGGAAGGTGCCATGCAGGTGGTTTTTGCCGTTGTTGGCCTCCAACTGGTAGGTCTTGCCGCCCACATTGAACACGGCATTCTCGATGCGGTTGGCGTACCGGCCCACGAACGCGCCGCAGCAGGTACTGCCGGACGATTCAAAGTCCTTGACGTAATCGGCATAGGTGTCGTGGCCCAGCACCACATCCACCGGCCCGCGCTTGGTGGGCACCCAGATATTCTTGATGATACAGCCGTAGTTCAGCACACTGACCGCCAGCCCGCCGGGGTTCGAGATGATGTATTCATTGATCTTTTCGCCGTTTGGGGTCATGCCAAAGGGCTTGGAGAGAAACTGTGCCATAGGGCTCGCCTCCTTTTGTATTTTTTGGGGACAGCACACTCTCTGTTTTATCCTTTATTGTTTTGATTATATCACAATTTTCTCCTTCTGTGTTGGCATTTTTTAAGGGATTCTATCCAATATTTCGAGAGATTTTTTGTAAGTTCTGCCCCATAGGCAGAAAAAAGCCCCGGAGGGCCAGGGGTAGGCGCTCCGGGGCTTGGGATATGTTCAGTTTTAAGATTTAATGGGCAGGCTGAATAGTTGCTGCAAATGCAACATAGGTTTTGTCTCCCTTTGTTACAGCACCAACACCAATTGCCTTAATTCTTGCCACATCATCCTTAGTTAGGTTACTTGCACCACGGAAAGAATCAACAAAAGCCTTTGTAAAAGCCGGGTCTTTCATCTGTGCGACCTGCTCAGCAGTAAGACCGAGCGCGGTGCTTTGATCAGCAGGGAAAATCATACACATCACTTTATTTTCCCGATCAACGACCAAAAATCCATCTTTGACTTTTCCGTCGTCGCCCACCTTGTCGGTGATGGCCTTCCGGGCCACATTCTTCATGGCCTCGTCGTTCTTAAAGTCAGTTTCCATAGACTGGTTAAGTGCAAGGATCATTGCATCCTCTGCCTGTTCCGCAGTGCTCTTTGCAGGAGCCTCGTCGCCGCAAGCGGTGAACAGTGCCAGAGCCATTACACCGGCCAGCAGAAGGGCGGCCATTTTCTTGAGCATTTTCATTTGTAGAACCTCCAATGTAAAATGATATTTTACCACACAGAAAGCATACCCCTACACCTTCTGCATTGTGAACTCATTTTACATTTTTTCAATCATCCTGTAAATATTTTTTATTGAATCCACCAATTTTTGGTGACTGTGCCAAAGCTGCGGCAAAATTTTTAGCAGATTGGCAAAAAAGCACCCCTCACATGGCTGTGAAGGGTGCTTTGGGGAAGTTTTCTTACTCCGGCTGAGCGGTGTTCTGGGCGATATACTCGGCGGCATCATCGGGGATGTCGTCAAGGTTCTCATCGCCGATATCCACGTTCAGCGGCGGCTTCTTGAAGAGGATGTCGTACATCAGGGGCACAACGTACAGGGTCATCAGGGTGGCGTAGGTCAGGCCGAAGATGATGACGATGGCCATGCCGCTCATCAGCTGGCTGGCCATATCGCCGCTGAATACCAGCTGGAGCATGGCCAGAACGGTGGTCAGGGTGGTCATCAGGATGGGGCGCATTCGTGTTTTGCCGGTAGCGATCAGGGCCGCACGGCGCTCCATGCCGCCGATGCGCAGCTGGTTGGCGTAATCCACGAACACGATGCCGTTGTTGACGACCGTGCCCATCAGGACGATGAAGCCCATCAGGGAGATCATGGTCAGCTGCTGGCCGGTGAGCAGCAGGCCCAGCAGGCCGCCGGTAAAGGCCAGCGGAATGGTGAACAGAACGATGAAGGGGGAGAGCAGGCTCTGGAACTGGGCCACCATAACAAGGTAGACGAAGGGCAGCGCCAGGAACATCCACTGGCCCATCTGATCCACCACCATGCCGTTGATCTCAGAGCCGCCGCCCATATAGAAGCTGCAGCCCTCGGGCATTTCATCGGATGCGGCAAACTCGTTCAGCTTCTTTTCCAGCGCGCGGGTCTCGGTGGTGGTATTGGTGCCCTCCACCGCGTCCGCCGTCACGCTGATATAGCGGGTCTGGTTCTTGCTGGTGATGGAGTCCGGGGTGGAGCCGGTGACCCAGGTAGCCATATCGCCCAGCGTGCAGGTGCCGGTCTCGGTGGTGCCGTCGGCAGCCATGACGGAGGTCGTAAAGGTCATATCCATCATGTTTTCCTTGGTCATGGGGTCCAGATTGTTGCTGATCTGGACATTCATGGTGGAGCCATCAATGGCAACGGGGGTCTGGGCCGTGGTGGTGGTGGTCAGCTTGGCGGCGATCTGCTGGTAGACCTGCGCCACGGTCAGTCCGTAGGAACGGACCTTATCCCGGTCGATCTGCAGGTTGATGGTGGCATCGCCGCTGCCCAGACCGTTGGTGGCATTGGTGAAGCCGTCCATCTCGTTGACCATATCCACCACCTTCTCGGAGAGGGCAGTCATGGTATCAATGTCGTTGCCGGAGACCTGAACGGTCAGGCCCATATCCAGCTGGCTGGTCAGCTCCTGCATTCCGCTGATCTCAACGGTGGCGGTGCAGTTCTCCACGCCGTTCACAGCTTCCTCCAGCGCCTCACGGGCCTGTTCGATCTGCCGGGAGGAAAGGCTCTTGTCCAGCATCACGTTGATCTGGTAGGTGCCGTAGCTGTTGGCGGCTTTCAGCAGGTCGGTGATGGTCTGGGGCAGGCCCAGCTGGCCGACATCCATTCCGGCCACGCGGCTGTCGGTGGTAACGCCCACCTCTTCCACGTTGTCCACAGCCAGCAGGGCATCAATGACATTCTCGGCCACGGCATAGGATTCTTCCTTGGTCAGATCCTTCTCGGTGGAGAGGGTGACGATGGCCTCGTTGCTGGTGATGGTGGGCAGCATCTCAACGCCCATGGACATCACGCGCCAGCCGCAGAACACCAGCAGCACCACTGCCGCGCCCAGCGGTGCCCAGCGGTGCAGGAAGCACCATTCCAGGCTCTTGACGTACTTTTCCTGCACCTTATCGAACCACTTGAGCTCTTTGGGCTTGGAGTTTTTCAGCAGGGTAGAGGAGGCCGCCGGGGCAACCGTCAGGGCCACGATGAGGGAAGCAGCCAGACAGTAGCCAATGCACATGGACATGGGCTGCAGCAGGCTCTTGATGACACCGGAGGTGAAGATGACGGGCAGGAACACGCAGACAGAGGTGAGGGTGGAAGCCATGATGGCCATGCCCACCTGCTTGGTGCCCTGGACCGCCGCGCGGGCAGCGGGCACGCCGCGGCTGCGCAGACGGTAGATGTTCTCGATGACGACGATGGAGTTATCCACCAGCATACCAATGCCGAGGGACAGGCCCGCCAGCGTCATAATGTTCATATCCAGACCGGTGAAGTACATGAGCACCACGGCAAACAGCACCGACAGCGGGATACTGATGCCGACCACCAGCGTGGGCTTGATATCCTTGAGGAAGATGGCCAGCACGATGATGGCAAGGGCCGCACCGATGAGCATACTGCTCAGGATGCTGCTGACGATGATGCTGATGTAGTTGCCCTGGTTGGACAGCACGACCACATGCAGGCCATCGTATTTCTGTTCCAGCTCCTTGAAGGCGGCCTTGCAGTTGCCGGAAACTTCACCGGCGCTGGAAGAATTGCTCTTGAAGATCTTCAGCACCACGGAGCGCTCGCCGTTCAGGCGGGTAAAGCTGTCCTCCGCGTTGTCGATGATCTGCACATCGGCCACGTCAGACAGGCGGACATCGCCAAAGCCGTCCACATGGAGCAGCAGGGCACCGGAGATATCCTCGATGCTGTCGTACTCCTCGCCGACCTTCAGCAGCCAGGACTTATTGCTGGAATCCTTGACATAACCGGCGGGCATGGAGAAGTTCTGGGCATAGATCAGCTGTGCCAGCGTGTCGATATCCAGCATCTTGGCCACGTCGGAGTTCTCCATGGCCATCTGCTTGGCATCCTCGTACTGCTGCTTGGCATCTTCCAGCTGCTTCTCGTAATCGTTCAGCATCTCGCGGGCCTCGGTGAACTTGATATAGGCCTGCAACTGCTGCTGGGAATAGCTGCCCACGATCTGGGTGAACTGGTCCATCAGGCCGGGCACGTCGTCCATGGCCTTGATGGTGCTCTCCAGCGTGTTATAAATGTTGCTCAGGCTCTGCTGCACCTGCAGATCATCGACCAGCTCCCCGGCCGTTGTGCCGGCGGTGTCGCCCTGCGCGTTCAGGCGCTGCTGCAGATCCTGCAAAGCGGTGGTCAGCTTATCGGTGATATCGCGCAGCTCCGCCACGATCTCGATCAGAGAATCGATATCCTGCATTCCGGTCTCATTGAACTTGTCCACGACCCGCTGCAGGCCGTCCCGCACATCGATCAGGGCCTGCTGGATCTCAGGCTCGTTGACCACGGCAAAGAGCTGGTTGACGCTCTCCAGAAGGGCCTGTGCCTGCTTCTTGACCAGCATGAAGGAATCCTGCAGTTCGCCGGAATACTGGCTGTTGATGGTATCGCTGACCAGCTTGTCGTAATTGGCCAGCTGGGTCTCGTACTCCTTTCTGCCTGCCTCGATCTGGGCCTCTGCAGCATCCAGCTGGGCCTTTGCATCGGCCAGCTGCACGTCAATGACTTCCAGCAGCTTTTCATTGATGGCATCGATCTTTTCCTGATCGAGCTGCACCTGCACCATCCGGGTGACCAGGCCATTGGCGGAAATATTGGAAACGCCGCCCTGACGCTCAATATAGGGGACCATGGTGTCGTTGACGAAATCGGCCAGCTCATAGGAATCGCTGCCCTCGCGGCTGACGGCCACGGTCATAAAAGCGTTCATGTTCAGGGTATATTCAATGATGGAGGGGGTCATACAGCTGCTTGGCAGGCTGGCGGTGGTCTGATCCACCTTGTTGGACACCTTGACCACGGCACTGTTCATGTCCGTATCATCCTCAAACTCCATCAGCAGCAGACTGTAGTTTTCTGCCGAGGTGGCGGTGACGTTTTTCACGCCCGAGATGGTGCCCAGCGCACTCTCCATCACGTCGGAGACCTCGTTCTCCACACGCTCCGGGCTGGCACCGGGATAGACCGTGACCACCATCAGGTACGGTGTGTTCACGTTTGGCAGCAGATTGGTCTGCATGTTCTGCACGGACACAAGGCCCAGCATGATGACCATGATGACTGCAACCAGAACGGTGAACGGTTTTTTGACGCTGAATTTTTCCATTTCTTCCTCCCGTTTCTGTGTTTTCCCACGCATTGCGCGGCTGCTCTTTTTTCTCAGAGCGGATCAAAGGCAATACCCCTATTATACACCCGGTTCCGGGGCTTGCAAGGCTTGCCCGGAGATTCTTTAGCAAATCTTGAAAATCTTTTGTGAAATCCGGGTGATACCTCAGTTTTTTGACGTTTTGGAGATCAAATTTCAGACGGAGTTCAAGTGGGATACGAATGAGCGGGGCGGAATGTTGCAGAGGATGAAATTTTTTTATCGGCTCCCCCTTTGGGGGCAACGACGACGACCGCCGCCAGTGGCGGATTGAGGGAGGAGTTGTTGGGGCAGTGGCCAGCAAGGTGCGAGTGCAATTGCACGAAGCAGCTGCTGGGAGCCACAACCTGGGCTGGCGAACGAAGTGAGCCTGAGAGGGCTGTTCAATTTTCAACGTTTATGCTATAATAATCCTCAGAATGGATCTTCAGGCCCTTCTGTGGGCCTTTTTACGAGATAGGGGATTTTCCCCTGTGAGGAACAGTATGAAAAAAGTCATCTCTGTCCGTTTCAAGGAAAACGGCAAAAGCTATTATTTCGACCCTGCCGGGGCCGACATCAAAACCGGCGAATACGTGATCGTGGAGACCGCCCGCGGCATTGAGTGCGGCGAGGTGGTGCAGGGCGTGAAAGAGATCGCCGACAGCGCCGTTTCCAAGGCGCTCAAGCCCATCACCCGGATGGCCGACAGCGTGGATGTGCGCCGGATGCGCCAGAACCGCGAGGATGAGAAGCGCGCCTACCACACCTGCCAGGAGTGCATTGCCCGCCACGGCCTGGAAATGAAGCTGGTGGAAGCTGAGTACACCCTTGACCGCTCCAAGATCATGTTCTACTTCACCGCCGACGGCCGGGTGGACTTCCGCGAACTGGTCAAGGATCTGGCCGGCATCTTCCACACCCGCATCGAGCTGCGCCAGA
>ENA-ORRL01001958-ORRL01001958.1-human-gut-metagenome-genome-assembly--contig:-NODE-1958-length-13561-cov-3.208204_pt1 | contig 13561 bp, 14 predicted proteins | sample MGYA00242175_ERZ509134 | MGnify/ENA primary metagenome ERZ509134 (study PRJEB26280, sample SAMEA2338660) | human gut metagenome | biome: human gut; feature: human-associated habitat; material: faeces... | reverse complement strand
TCATAGACTTGATTGAGGGTAATAATGTCTTTATTATTGATGAAATGGAGCGTAGTCTACATCCCAATCTGATATATGACATCTTCGACTTATTCCTCGGTTCGTCATCGAGTACGCACAGCCAACTTATTGTAGCGACGCATGAGTCTTCTCTTCTCACTCAGAAATTGTTCAGGAAGGATGAGATATGGTTTGTTGTCAAAGATGACAATGGAACAAGTCATATGCATTCATTGGAAGATTATAATGTCCGCTTCGACAAGGAAATCCGAAAAGACTATCTTCTCGGACGTTTCAAAGCTATTCCTCGTATAGGAAATAGGTATGACCTATCATTAAAACTTAGTAAAGATGCCTAGAGAAAGTACTCCACTAGTCCGTAAAAGTGGCTTTTTGGAGGCAGAGAAGTTTTATGTTCTTGCCTATGAAGGAGATGTTACGGAGAAAAAATATTTTGAGGACCTTCGCCAATCCCCAATGTTCAATAATTCCGGCTCGATAGAAACAATTCCGTTGAAAAAAGAGCGAAATGCAGGCAATAGCCCTCTGGACGTGAAAAAGCTGTTGTCCAAGGCGAAGGCCGAATACAATTTCAGAGCCACTGATGAATTTTGGCTGATAATTGACCGAGATGATTGGGAAAAGATTCATCATGTCGATTTCGATGCCTTATATGACGATTGTGAAAAGGAGAAGAACTTTTTCATCGCATTGAGCAACCCTTGCTTTGAGTTTTGGCTGATCCTTCATTTGAGAAAATTGGAGGATATTGCAGATGGTGACAGGGAAAAGATATTGGAAAATGAAAAAGTCAGTGTTAAACATAACTACATTGACCTATATCTTGCCGATTGTATCGGAGATGGACGAGGTTACACCAAGAGACCAAAGGCATCGGTTTTTATGCCAAGGGTTAAAGTTGCAATAGAAAATGCGAGGAAGATTCGTGACCTTGGCGAGCGTATACCTGGCGGGTTGAGTACTGACGTATATAAACTTGTCGAAAAATTGATAAAATAAGGCACGGCTGCAGTTCATCTCGCTCTCTTGGCTTGCGGAGTGGGCCCCGGTGACGAGGTTTGTGTACAGTCTTTCACGTTCTGCGCATCGTCTCATCCGATAACCTACCTCGGCGCAAAACCAGTGTTTATCGGTTCTGAGCCGGAGACGTGGAATATGGATCCTGCGCTTCTTGAGAAGGCAATCATTGACCGAAAAGAAAAAACGGGCAAATATCCGAAGGCGATTGTCCCGGTGGCTCTCTATGGTATGCCGTACAAGATTGACGAGATCATGGCTATTGCCGACAAATACGGCATTCCGATTGTCGAGGATGCCGCTGAGGGCATGGGTTCGCGCTTCAACGGCCAGGTGCTCGGAACTTTCGGCAAGTACGGCGTGCTGTCGTTCAACGGCAACAAGATGATAACGACTTCCGGCGGCGGCGCTCTTGTTTGCCGCAATGCCGAGGATGCCAATGAGGTAATGTGGTATGCCACTCAGGCTCGTGACGCCTATCCTTACTACCAGCACACTGCCATCGGCTACAACTATCGTATGTCCAATGTTTGCGCAGGTATCGGTCGCGGCCAGATGACTGTTCTCGATTCGCATATCAAGCATCATCAGCATGTTCAGAAGCTTTATGAGAAACTGCTGGCCGATGTGCCTGGCGTTCATATCCATAAGCAGCCTTCGGATCCGCGCTATGATGCGAATTTCTGGCTCTGTGCAGCGACATTGGACCCTTCTGTTCATGTTCAAGGTCAGGAAAATGCCTACAAGGAGGTCATCAAGACCGCAGTGGGCGGTGCTGCAGGTGTGATTCACGCCGTAGATTGTGCGACGACCGATTGTCAGCCGAACGAAAATGTGGAGGCTCTCCGCGTCTTCATGCTCGCCAAGAAAATCGAGTGCCGTCCAGTCTGGAAGCCAATGCACAAGCAACCGGTCTACGCAGGTGCCACAGCCTACACCAACGACGTGGAAACCGCTCTCTTCAAGATAGGCTTCTGTCTCCCTGCCGGCCCATACGTAACCGACGATGATGTCCACTACATTGTAGATTGCATCAAAGAGGCGATTCGGTAAGGAATGTAGCGGCTCAGAGGCCTGCAGACAGTTTCGATTTACAGTAGAATGTATCCAGATGGTCATAGGCTATCTGGATATATTCGTTTTTGAAGAGTTTGTTCTTGCGCTCCGACCAGTTGTGGATGGCAGCGATTGTGTCCTCCAGACTGATCCCGGGATTGTTGTGCCTGATGAAATCTACAGAGGCCAATACTTCAACTTCATGTACTGAGCAATACTTCCATCGTGTCCGCACCTCCATTTTTTGAACAAGTTGGCAGGCCCAATATTTCGGAAATGATTGGTTAACAGCGTATTGCAACATCGACAGTGTACCAACTCCCCTATTTTTTCATGAGAGTTGGCAGGGACCGGATCGAGCACAAAACAGCATAATCACCTATCATTCAGGATGTTACAACTACCAACAACTACATCGGCATCTGCCAACTTGTTCAGAATTTTCATCGCGAAAAAGAGAAGTTTACATTTGTCGTGAGTTTGTGAGAATGGAGAGAATTGTATCGAAAAAAGCGTACATTTGCAATGCGGAAGTCCGAACACAAAATACGAAGAGTCGCTAGCGGGAGACTTGCCGTAGACTCTTCCAGTGTAAATGGCGGAAACGTGTCGGACACAAATGGCGGAAACTTTGTCGGTAACCCAACGCACTGTCGAACGAGACTTCGCCATACTGCAGAAGGCAGGAATAATTAGACATGAAGGGAAAGTTGATGCAGGGCTTGAAAACTTCAAACAGTTCGTATTGGACAATGACAGACAATTTGTTTTTCAAACTGATACAAAACGCGGTAGGCACGGCTGACGGGTTCGGGCCGGTGGTGCCGTCGGCAGAAGAGTGGGTGGCAATGTATAAGGATGCGCAGAAACAGACATTGCCGGGAGTGTGCTTCGCGGGCGTGCAGTGGATATGCAACAGGTATCCGGAACAGGCTGTAAAGTTACCGACCAACCTGAAAATGAAATGGTTAGGCGCCGCGGCGAGCATACAGAAGCGCAATGAAATCATGAACCGGCATTGCGTCGAGCTGCAGGAGATGTTCGACCGGGACGGGATACGCCTGACGACTTTCAAGGGGCAGAGCGTGGCGGCTCTTTATAGTGAGGAACTACGGGGATTGCGACAAGCCGGGGACATTGACGTATACGTCGAATGCGGACGCGAAAAGACATTGGAATACCTGAAGAAGAAGGGCATTGACGATGGCGGCTGGGATTACGTACATGCGCATCCGGAGATTTTCAATGACACCGAGGTGGAGCTGCACTATCGGCTGAGCATATCGCATAATCCATTCAAAAACAGAAAGATACAGAAGTTCTGGAAGAGTCATGAAGAAGAATTTTTCGCCGGAAAAGCGAAATTGCCTTGTGGGGAAATCGTCTGCCCGTCCGGCTACATACACCTGTTTTATCTGCTGCATCATGCGTTCAGACACCTCATTTCCGGCGGAATCGGACTGCGCCAAATGATGGACATCTATTTCGCGATCCTGCATCGCGATGCCAGTCAAGACAGACGTTTGATGCAGGATGTCGAGGACATGGGCATGACCCGTTTCGCTTCCGCGACAATGTGGGTGCTCCGGACAGTGTTCGCATTGCCGGAAATTCCGTCGCTTTGGAAAGCCGATGAGGCGGAAGGACATTTTCTGCTCTGCGAGATAATGGAGGGAGGAAATTTCGGGCATGGCGACACCAGATTCCGCCGCCCGACATCCAAGGCCGGAAAGCTCATCGAAATCACCAGGCGCAATCTCCACCTGCTGAGCCACTACGAAAGCGACGCACTCGCCGCCCCATTCTACTACATCTGGCACTTCTTCTGGAAACGGATTCAGATTTGCAAGGGGAGATACAGATAAATTACGTCTTTTTCGAAATAAAAGTGTAGATTTGTCAAAAGTACATCCGCGTGCAAACGCAATATTTTCAATAATTGACCATGGGGAATTTTATAGATAAAGGCAATGACGGCTTCGCTTCTGTCCGCAACACTAATTTTGTGGATAAAAGCATGCTGATAGAGGAGGTTAATTCCGTGATGTTAACCGAGAACCGGTACATGTGCGTTACCCGTGCCCGCCGTTTCGGAAAGTCCGTTGCCGTAAAAATGCTCAATGCTTATTATGACAGGTCCTGTGAATCAAGGTCATTATTTGAAGGGCTGGAGATAAGCAATCAGGCTGATTTTGAGAAAAATCTCAATCGCTTCCCTGTGCTTTATCTGGACATGACTGATTTCGTAACCAAGTATGGGGATAATGAGCATCTCATTAACAGAATCAAGCATGATATATGCGAAGAGCTATTGAGCATTTACAATAACGTCTCCATGAACGCCAACGATGATTTGATGGATCTCTTGGTAAACATCGTCAATCAGACTGGCAAAAAATTCGTCTGTCTTATAGATGAATGGGATGCGCTTTGTCGTGAAGGTTATGAGACATTGATGGATGAATATGTGGATTTCCTGCGTCGCTTGTTCAAGGGCAGCAAAACAGAATATGTGTTCGCATGTGTATATATCACAGGAATTCTCCCAATCAAACGGTACAATACACAATCTGCTTTGAACAACTTCGAGGAATACACTATGCTAAGTCCAGCTCAACTTGCTCCATATTTCGGCTTTACGGAAAAAGAGGTTGCAGGTCTATGTCAGGACGCCGGCATGGATGCGAGACAAATGAAACTTTGGTACGACGGATATGAATTAGGTTCCGAAAAGGCAATTTATAATCCTTTTGCGGTCATGCGGGCTCTGAAAAGAAAGTCCTTTGCCAGTTACTGGGCCAGCACAAATACATTCGAAAGCCTTATTCAATACATAACGATGAACTTTGACGGGCTGAAAGATGATGTCGTTTCCCTCCTCAATGATATTCCAGTCAAGGTAAACTCCCTCCGATTCAGCAACGACATGCACAAGATCGACTGCAAAGATGACGTTCTTACCCTCTTGTGCCACTTGGGGTATCTTTCTTTCAATACTGAAACAAAGTGCGCCAACATTCCAAATTATGAAGTTCGTCAGGAGTTCGAAACTGCCATCGCGGACTCTGGCTGGTCCGAAGTCAATGAAGCCTTAAAGCAATCGGATTATCTATTGTCATGCGTTCTGAATGGCGATGCGGACATCGTAGCTTCATGCGTTGATAAAGTTCATGAACAAAACACCAGTTTGCTTCAATACAATGATGAGAATTCATTGGCTTGTGTGCTCTCATTGGCTTTCTATACAGCAAGATCCCGTTACAGTATAATTCGTGAACTGCCGACAGGCAGAGGGTTCGCCGATATTGTATTAGTGCCACATAAGAATATTGATTTACCAGCAATCGTTCTTGAGCTGAAATTCAATCAAGACGCAGATACGGCTATCCGCCAAATCCAGCAGAAAAACTACGGCGATGCGCTCAAGTCATATTTCGGCGACATAGTTTTAGTAGGAATCAACTATGACCGAAGTACCAAAAAGCATAGCTGTGTCATCGAAAACATAAAAAGGTAGCAGCCTGATCATCCCCTCTCCAGACGCCTGATGTCGCGGCGGTAGCAGGTGAAGAAGAAGATGCCGGCCAGGGTCAGGCCTACGGGGAAGCCGGTCCAGATGCCTTGGAGGCCGAGGTGAGCTTGGAAACCCAGGTAATATGCCACGGGAATCGCTATCACATAGTAACTTACGAAGGCGGCGTACATGATCGGCTTCACGTCCTGGAGACCGCGGAGGACATTGGCGAAGCAGAGCTGGAGGGCGTCGCCGAACTGGTAGGCGAAGAGGAAAAAGAAGAGGGACACCGCCATGGACGCCACCTCGGGCGAATCAGTGAAGATACCGGCCGCAGGATAGCGGAACACGTATAGAAGCACTGACAATGAGGCAGATACGGTCAGCATCATGAGATAGCCTTTCCTCACATACTCCTTCACTCCGCGATAATCTTTCTTGCCGTAAGAATTGGCCACCAATATGGAAATCGCGAACGAGAGGCCCTGCATCATGAGGAAGAAAAGCTGCGAAATCGTGATTACAACCTGATGCGCAGCAAGTTCCATGACACCCAGCCAGCCTGCCATGATGGCGGCGAATGAGAAAGTAGAAGACTCCAGGCCCATCTGGATTGCCACGGGATAACCCATATTGAAAATATGCTTCATCTTCACGCGGGATAAAAGCGCTGACCTGAAAGCCGCGATATAATCCTTGAATTTCTCAGCCTTCCAGATGTAAAGGACGAAAAGTATCAGCATCAATGCCCTGGAAATGAACGTACTGATTCCGGCGCCGAAGAGTCCAAGCTCCGGGCAGCCCAACTTTCCGTAAATCAGCACCCAGTTGCCGAAGATATTCAGGACATTGCCGAACATGAGGAAAATCATTGACACTACCGGCTGGCAGATGCCGTCGGTGAACTGCTTGAGGACATTGAAACCGAGCGCGAAAAGCGTTGAAATTCCGACGATTATGTAATACGGGCGGATGAGCGGCATGAGCTCCGGCTTCTGGCCGAAATGCCCCAGAAATGCGTAGATGACGGTCAGCAGAACAATACTGACAATGCCTATCAAACCATTGACCAGCAAGCCGTTCTTCATGCTCACGCCCACACCTCTCAGATTGCCGGTGCCGTGAAATGCGCCGATTACAGGTGTAAGTCCGGAAGCGAATCCCAGCTCCGTGAGGATGAACAGGTTCAATACATTGTTGACGAATGATGATGCAGCCAGTTCTTCCACGCTGTGCCACCCTATCATTATGTTGTCCGCGAAGGCCAGAATAATCACACAAGCCTGGCCGAGCATTATCGGAATGCCGATTTTTAGAATTTCCCTTACTTTCTTCATATCTTTACACACTCGCGCCTACCCACAGGATCCGGAAGCCGGCCCCGCGGATAAGCGCGCAAAGTTAGTAAGATTTCGGAGAATTATCCCTATTTGGCAATCATTTGAGCGACCTGTGCGACATCATATTCGAACCAGTCGCTGCATGGCTCATAATTGTACGGAATGAATTCAGAAACTCTGATGAACACCTTGTTGCAGCCATGTCCGAGATAAATGTCCAGCATCAGGCCATCGGCTGTGCCTTTCTCATTCCAAGCCACCTTCGAAAGGTCTGATTTCAATGCTGCCATAATTTCGGCCTTACGGCTTGCAGGATAATACTTTATGACACGGCGGAAACGCAGCCCGGTCTCGGTGTCGCGATAATCCGTCTTCAAAAAGAGCAGCATCAGCACGCCGGGAACGGCAAGACAGGTTCCGAAGATATTGACTGAAACAGAGGTCGGGAGAATGATGAGGACAATGCCGATTACAGTCATTGCCGCAGAGATTATAACATCGCGCATCGAACGTACGCGTACAAATTCTTTTTCCATAATTTATTGTATTCTAAGGATTTACGACCTATTGACATTATCCAAAGGCGGCCGCTTGACTTTGGACAAACAGCTAAAAATGATACAGTTGTCCCCTATTCAGGACAAAACTCATGGAGGCAGCCGCTAAAGGCGCATTTTCCTCAGACTGATAAGATGATGTGAAAAAGATGTGCAACCGGAAGGATAAAGTCCGGTATTTTCGGTAAATGCCACGGCCTGGTGGACGCTGGAAATCTTTCCCGACTTCAGGAACGACGAGCGGTCAGCACCGGAATGCCCGCCCGTAGTACGGACCTTGGCTCCGGGTGTCGAGATACGTCCGGCAGAAAAAAGGACCTGCGAAGAAGAAATCTCCGGAAGGTTCCAGTCATTGTAGCCGCCTTCAGAGCAATCCTTCTGCGCCAGAAATCCGCATTCGGGAGTCTCAATGACAGGCACATTCTCCTCGTCGAAATTCCAGCAGAAAATCGACAGGATAATGACCACAAGTATGCCCAGACATTTACGCATATCCACAAAAGTACGAAAAACCCTACAAACTCGCAATACCCTATTCCGTGTATCTGCTCAATGCTTTTTTAAGATTGAGAACCACCTGCTCGCGCAATGACTGCGGTTCCAGGACTTCTACAGCATTGCCCTGGGAAAGAATCGCCTCGATGAAATCGGCAGCCGGGCAGAGCTCGTATTGGAAAAGGGACCAATCAGGGTGAATTTCGATTTCCCGCTGCGAATGGTGCATCGGGCGCACACGCAGATATTCCTGGTGCCCGCCCCGCGCTTTCAATATAACTTTCTGTAATTTAGGGACATCCGTAACCATCGCACCATAATAGTTCTCGAAGAATTTTTCGCCGTTGAAATTCACGGGCAAGTGGAAAACAGGACCGGTTATCTCCAGATTCGAGATGCGGTCCATGCTGAATATCTGAAGACGCCCGACCGGTGAGACTTTTCCGAGAAGGTACCAGTCAAACCTGAAAACTTTCAGACAATATGGGGCAACTTTGAAGATATGGATTTCGTTGTCCCGATAACTATGGTATTCAAACCGCACCATAAGGCTGGTTTTCATACTTTCCAGCAGAGGGACCATGCACTTTCCGGTTTCAGGAGTCCTGTCGAAAACCACGCGGTCACGTAGAAACGGGTACTCGTTCATCATGTTGTTCACTGAAATGGAACCGAACAGCCAACGTCGGAAGTCTCCCCTCTTGAGATCCTTCATATTGTCCAGATAATAACTGTAATTCGCCTTCCTGTCACACAATATGTCGACGCCGAAGATTTCCTTGATCTTCGCGCAATGATTCTGGAACGTCTTTTTCGGCAAGGGTTCCTTCATGGGGTTCAACGGTGATTCCAACCATATCTTGTTTATCGCATCGAAGGTAATCTTCCTGTTTCTGCCTATCACCTCCACCAGCCATACATAACGGCCAAGAAGACCGGAATTCTTGTTATTGTCTTTAACCATCGTGATTTATCTGCTTGTCTTTGGCAAAAATATTGATTTTCTACTACTTTTTCATCAACAGGGTAGGTATTTTGTACAAAAATTTAGTTAATTTTGCGATACATGAAAAAAGGACTCATCGCAGATGCTTGAAGATATAAGGAAAAATATCGAAAGACTCATTGCCCTTTATGAGGGCGAGAGACAGCAGAAAGAGAGGCTTGTCCTCGAACTGCGGCAGCGGGATGAGAAGATTGATTCATATAAGAAGCAGATTGCGGATTTGGAAAGACAAGTAGATAATCTCAAGCTGACCGAGGCTTTTACAGCGCCTGCAGGAAGCGGAGATGCCGCGAAGGAGAAGATTGACAGGTTGATCACGGAGATAGACAGATGCATCTCCTTATTGGAAAAATAGCTATGGGGCAGAAGATTACGATAAGCATCAGCGGAAAGAAGTACGAGCTGTCTGCGAATTCCCCGGAAGACGAGGAGATATACAGACTGGCCGCCGCGTCCGTGAACAAGATGCTCTCAATCTATACGGACAAGTATCCGGGAAAGGAGCTTGCTGAACTGCTGTCATTCGTGGCATTGACCGAAAGCAGGGGAAGGCTGTCATTGATGAGAAAGATCGAGGCGATGGGCAAAGAAGTGGAAATGCTTGAGAAACAGACAGATACTTATCTTGAAAATATTGATAATCAGCCGCCAGCCACCACTCGCTGAAAACAACACGTTCTACGGAACCGGGTTATCTCGAGCCGGGGATGCGCAGGCCTAAGTACCTAAGTGGGATTCCGTCTCGGCGGAACGTAGGATTACTGAACCGGCACGGAGCTCAAATCTTATCATTTAAGATTTTTCTGACAGACCGGCTGACGGCTTTTTATTATAGGACACTATCCAGACATGACGCTTCTAGACATTGGAACGACATGTCCGGTTATTTGTGTCCGGGCAGCATTGAAAGAACAAAAACAACATATATACTATGAACATTGTCATTTTGATTACAACAGCATTGGTGGCAGCCGCTTTCGGCATCGCCGTCTACATAATGGTTCACAGAATAGTGATGAAGGGCAGGAAGGACAGCATCCTGGAGAAAGCCGAGCTCGAAGCTGAGAACCTGAAAAAGGAGAAAATCCTGCAGGCAAAGGAAAAGTTCCTCCAGTTGAAGAGCGAGCACGAGAAGTTCGTGAACGACAAGAACGCCCAGATCAAGGACACGGAGAACAGGCTGAAACAGAAGGAGAACAACCTCAACCAGCAGAACAATGAGCTCCAGAAGAAGATGAAGGATCTGGACAATACCAAGGCGAGCCTCCTGTCGCAGAAAGACGCATTGGAGAGAAAAGCGGCTGAGTATGAGGCGCTTAGCCAGGAGGCGAACAAACAGATCGAGAGCATCGCGGGCATGACTGCCACGGAGGCGAAGAACCTGCTGATGGAGAACATGAAGGCAGAGGCGCGCAGCGAGGCGCAGGCTTATATCAATGATACCATGGATGATGCCAGACTCAATGCTGCCAAGGAGGCCAAACGCATAGTAATCACCACTATACAGAGAACGGCTACTGAAACTGCCATCGAGAATGCAGTTACCACATTCCCTATCGAGAACGACGAAATCAAGGGCCGTATCATCGGACGTGAGGGTCGTAACATCAGGGCTCTGGAGGCTGCCACAGGCGTGGAAATCGTCGTGGACGATACACCGGACGCTATTCTTCTCTCTGCTTTCGACCCGGTAAGACGCGAGGTAGCAAGACTTGCATTGCACCAGCTGGTTGTGGACGGACGAATCCACCCGGCACGTATCGAAGAGGTCGTGGCGAAGGTCCAGAAGCAGCTTGAAGACGAGATTCTGGAGACAGGTAAGAGAACCTGCATTGACCTCGGCATTCATGGAATGAACATTGAACTGGTGAAACTCATCGGCCGAATGAAGTATCGTTCTTCTTACGGACAGAACCTTCTCCAGCACTCCCGCGAGGTTGCAAATATCTGTGCATTAATGGCTTCCGAGCTCGGTTTGAATCCTAAGGTAGCGAAGAGAGCCGGATTGCTCCACGATATCGGAAAGGTTTCCGAGGATGATCCGGAACTTCCACACGCACTTCTCGGCATGAAGCTGGCAGAGCAGTACAAGGAGAGGCCTGAGATTTGCAATGCAATCGGTGCCCACCACGAGGAGACCGAGATGACTTCGCTCATTTCTCCTATTGTTATGGTAGGTGACGCGATTTCCGGTGCACGTCCGGGAGCACGTCGTGAGGTCATCGAGTCGTATATCAAGCGTCTGAAGGGCATGGAGGACTTGGCAGCCGCATATCCTGGAGTAACCAAGAGCTACGCCATCCAGGCAGGCCGTGAACTCCGCGTGATAGTAGGAGCCGAGGAGGTAAGCGACGAGCAGGCAAACAAGCTTTCCGCTGATATCGCTCTGAAGATCCAGAACGAGATGACCTACCCTGGACAGGTGAAGATTACCGTCATAAGGGAAACCAGGTCAGTGGCTTACGCCAAGTAATCATTCGGGGCAATGCCCCCAAGACATACAGAATTATGATCAGCAACTCATTGATGAAATTCATTGCAGGCATCGTTTCTCTCATTATGGGAGCGATGCCTGTTTTGGCTCAGAACTTCGAGCCGACAGTCACATGGAAGGTCCGTCAGGGCGACACTGCTGACGGTCTGACAGAGATTATTTTCGAGGGCTCCATCAAGCATGGATGGCATACCTACGGCGTTTCCCATAAGGCGACACCGACCGTGGTAGAGTACACCGTCACTGACGGATGCACCATGGAAGGTCCTATGTATGAACTGCTTCCTACGAGCGATTATCATGGAGACAATGTCTTTTTCGACACCATCAAGCTCGGTCAGAAGGTCCGTCTTACCGAATCTGCTGGCAAGTTGGAAGGCGTGATCACGTCATCCAGCTGCGAGGAGGAGAATTGCGGAATGCCAGAGGACTGGGAGTTCTCGCTGAAACTGCGCGCTCCGGCGACAGCTGCTGCCACGGAAGATGCCGGCCACAGTTCCACGATCGGCGACCCTGTTACGGAAGAATCGCAGAAAGCAGGCGGTTCCATCTGGGGACTCATCTTGGAGGCCATTCTCTGGGGCTTCGCAATGCTGTTGACCCCATGCGTCTTCCCTATGGTGCCGATGACCATCTCCTTCTTCATGAAAGGTTCATCCACCCCGGCAGCCGGACGTTTCAAGGCATTCATGTACGGCCTGTTCATCGTCCTGCTCTACACCGTGCCTATTTCCGCCATCATCGGCATCACCTACCTCTTCGGCGGTGCGACCGTTACGGCAGACATATTCAACTGGCTGGCAACGCATTGGCTTCCTAACATCATCTTCTTCATAGTATTCATGGTGTTCGCGGCATCGTTCTTCGGCGCGTTCGAGATCACGATGCCCTCGTGGATGGTCAATAAAACCGACTCCAAAGCCGACTCCAAAGGCCTTGCCGGCATCTTCTTCATGGCCCTGACGCTCGTGCTGGTGTCGTTCTCGTGCACCGGACCCATCGTCGGCTCGGTGCTGATCAAATCCACCGCCGGGGAGTTCTGGAGTCCCATCGTGACGATGCTGGCTTTCTCCGTCGCCTTCGCGCTGCCGTTCACCCTCTTCGCCTTCTTCCCCTCGATGCTCAAGAAGCTGCCCAAGAGCGGCGGATGGCTCAATTCGGTGAAGGTCGTGCTGGGATTCATCGAAGTCGCGCTGGGCATGAAGTTCCTCTCGGTGGCCGACCAGACCTACCACTGGGGACTGCTCGACCGGGAGATCTACCTCGCCGTGTGGATCGTGACTTTCTCGCTGCTGGGTCTCTACCTGCTGGGTAAAATCAAGTTCGCCCACGACAGCGACATGCCCTACCTCGGCGTAGGACGCCTGGCGCTGGCCATCGTCACCTTCTCGCTGGTCGTCTACCTCGTCCCCGGCATGTGGGGCGCCCCGCTCAAAGGTCTTTCGGGCTACCTGCCGCCCCTGCACACGCAGGACTTCGTCATCGGACAACAGGACGGCTCCGGACCGGCCCCGGCAGGCGGCGAGGCGCGCATGCTGCTGACCGTCGACGGACAGAAACCCAAACACAGCGACTTCCTCCACCTGCCGCACAACCTCGAAGGATTCTTCGATCTCAAGGAGGCCGAGGCATACGCCGCCAAGGTCGGCAAACCGCTCTTCATCGACTTCACGGGCCACGGATGCGTCAACTGCCGCGAAATGGAGGCCCGCGTATGGTCCGACCCGCAGGTGCTGGACATCCTGCGCAACGACTACGTGATCGTGGCGCTCTACTCCGACGACAAGAAAGTGCTTCCCGAGAGCGAATGGGTGACCACCGATGCGGGCAAGGTGCTCAAGAGCCTCGGCAAAATCAACTCCTACTACGCGCTGAAGACCTTCGGGGTCAACGCCCAGCCCTACTACGTGTTGCAGGGGCGCGGCGGGAAGGAGCTGGTTCCGCCCCGCGGCTACGACCTCGACGTGCAGGGATTCGTCGATTTCCTCCGCAGCGGCGTCGAAGCCTACGACAGGCAGAAATAGGGATTCCCGCCCCGAAAAAAGCCTGCGGCCGTTTCGG
>ENA-ORRL01001957-ORRL01001957.1-human-gut-metagenome-genome-assembly--contig:-NODE-1957-length-13568-cov-4.290609_pt1 | contig 13568 bp, 17 predicted proteins | sample MGYA00242175_ERZ509134 | MGnify/ENA primary metagenome ERZ509134 (study PRJEB26280, sample SAMEA2338660) | human gut metagenome | biome: human gut; feature: human-associated habitat; material: faeces... | reverse complement strand
CATGGTCCTGAATCTGGACAAATGCATCGGCTGCCACACCTGTTCCGTTACCTGTAAGAACGTTTGGACGAATCGTCCCGGAACTGAGTACATTTGGTTTAACAACGTTGAAACCAAACCCGGTGTCGGTTACCCGAAGAGCTGGGAAGACCAGCAGAAATGGACAGGCGGCTGGGAACTGCACAACGGCAAGCTGCGGCTGCGCCGCGGCACAAAGCTCGGCCTGCTCTCCGGCATTTTTGCCAACCCAAAACTGCCGCAGATTGACGACTACTACGAGCCTTTTACCTTTGATTATCAGAACCTTCAGAAAGCACCCCGCATGAAGACATGCGTGACCGCTCAGCCGATCTCTTACCTGACCGGCAAGAAGATGAAGAAGATCAACGGTTCTGCAGCCTGGGATGACAATCTGGGCGGCGTCGATATTAAGACCGTCGATGACGTGAACTTAAAGAACGTAGAACGCGAAATCTACGCTCAGTACAAGAACACGTTCCTCTTCTATCTGCCGCGTCTGTGCGAGCACTGCCTGAATCCGGCGTGCGTTGCAAGCTGTCCTTCCGGCTCTATTTACAAACGCGAAGAAGACGGTATTGTTTTGGTTGACCAGAACAAGTGCAAAGGCTGGCGTATGTGCATGAGCGGCTGCCCCTACAAGAAGGTCTACTACAACTGGACAACCGGTAAAGCCGAAAAATGCATTTTCTGTTATCCGCGTGTTGAATCCGGCCTTCCCACGGTATGCGCTGAAACCTGTGTAGGCCGTATCCGCTACATGGGTGTGATGCTCTACGATGCCGATAAGATCAAAGATCTTGCATCCACACCTAACGAAGGCGATCTTTATGAAGCTCAGCGTCAGATCTTCTTGGATCCGAACGATCCGGAAATCGAAGCTGCAGCCTTAGAAGCCGGCATCTCGCACGATTGGATTGAAGCCGCCAAAGCTTCTCCGATTTACAAGATGATTTCCAAATGGAAGATCGCACTTCCGCTGCACCCGGAATTCAGAACGCTGCCGATGGTTTGGTACGTCCCGCCGCTTTCTCCGATTGCGCAGGCAGTTGACGTAGGCAAACTCTCCATGAAGGGTTTTATCCCCGATGTCCATAGCCTGCGCGTTCCGATGCAGTACTTGGCCAATCTGCTCGCAGGCGGCAACATTAAGCCTGTCGTCGAAGCCTTAAGCCGTCTGCTTGCGGAAAGAACCATCCTCCGCAAATACTCAGACAATGCAGGCACCAGCCAGTTCCTGACCTGTGAAATTCTTCCCGAACAACTTCAGGGCATTGAAGAAACCAATGAACTCAAGGCATTGGGACTTACGGTTCAGGACGTCTGCGACATGCATCGTCTGTTGGCAATAGCAGACTATAAGGATCGTTTCGTGGTTCCGTCTGCCAACCGCAACACGGAAGCCGCTGTTCTTCTGCAAGGCACGCAGGGCTACAACCTCGGCGGCGGAGAAGACATGAGACGCCGTGCGGATTCGCTTTTCGGCGGTCCTATGAACCGCAAAATCATTCCTTTGTTTGAGGAATATCAGCGCGCTCCGGACTCTACACAGGAGGGCAAATAATGAGCAGCTTTACACTTGCATGGCACTTCCTGATTTTCGGAGTGCTGCCTTATGTCGTTATCGCCGTTCTAATACTCGGCAGTCTGGCGCGCTTTGTTCTGGCGCCCTTCAGCTGGAAAAGCCAGAGCAGCGAAATATTGGATAAGAAGGACATCTTCTGGGGTGCCAACCTTTTCCATATCGGCGTGATCTTCCTTTTCTGCGGACACTGCTTCGGTCTGTTTACACCGACCGAGTGGCTCAACGCTGCCGGTCTGACACCACGTCTGCACCAGATGATGGAAATTATCTGCGGCGGCCTCTCGGCAATCGTCGCAATTACCGGCCTGATCATTCTGACTTGGCGCCGTTTAACCAACGAGCGTGTCAGAGCGGCCTCCCGCCCGAGTGACTTCTGGGTTTTGTTCCTGCTTCTTGCGGTCATCATTCTCGGTATCGGCTGCGTCGTGAATTCCTACCTTTACGACAAGTCCGGCGCAACGATCATTCTGTTAGGAGGATGGGTTCGAGGTCTCTTCTCCTTTGATTACCAAGCCTGGCAGAACATTCTTCTCGTTCCGGATTGGCAGAAAGGACACATCTTTGTCGGTTTGATCATTTTCCTGATCGTTCCCTTCACAAGACTGGTTCACATTTGGAGCGGTTATCTATCTGTGTTCTATCTGATCAGACCGCATCAGATCATGCGTGCCAATAATGGCAAACCCATGAAGTAATTAGATAGGATCCTCAGTGCAAGAGCTCGGTTTCCGAGCTCTTGCTGTTTCAGGATTGCAGGTAAAAATCCTTGAGTTCGTAAAATTCAGTGTGTGGCTTCTTTAAGTGCCGTCCAAACTAACGCAGCTCCAAAAGCCCCGAATATCGCACCGCAAATGCCGTCGATCCATTTTCCGGATCTCCGATAAAAAGCTTTGGGCTTCGGCATTCCGAGAATTAAAGCCACGAAAGAGAACCAAAGAAGACTTTCAAGAACGACCACGGCGTAAATCACTGCAGCTTCCGTACTTCCCATATTTCCGGTGACAAACAGCGAAAACACAGAACTAAAGTAGATCAGTGCTTTTGCGTTAGACAGATTAGTCAGCAAGCCGACAACAAAGGAGCGAAATCCTGAGCCTGCCGCCTGCACTTCGGCCTGAGGTGCCGCACCTTTCTTAAAGGCGCTTTTGAGAAGAACGTAAGCAAGCCACCCTAGGTACAGGCCTCCGAGCAGCATGATCACTTGCTGAAGCCACGCAAAACGTTCAAACAGCCACTGTAAACCTAAGAGAGATAAGGCGGCCCAAAAGGCGACGCCTAACGTGATTCCCAAAACGCAGCAGAGCGCTTCTTTTCTCGAGCGGCCGACGGCAGTTTGCATAACGATAAAGCAATCCGGCCCAGGTGACATAAGCGCGATCAAGTGAACAGCGGCGATCGTAAAGATGGTAGAGAGCATGATTTGAGGTTCCTTTTTTCAAAAATTATAGTATTCGCGGGCAACTTCCTTTCCCTTCTCAGGAGCAAAACTCAGACTCTTCACCTATCCATGAAACCGTTCCAAAAAGAAACGCCTCGCTAAACTCCGCCGTTTTTAGGCCGGAGAGCGAGGCGTCACGCTGGTCTTCCTAACTGAAGTTAGAAGGTATGGTGCAAGCCTAAGCCCAAGCTCCAGGACTTGAAATTCTCTTCAACAGCCTTTTCTTTAAACATCTTTCCGGCGGTTGCATAAGCGCCCCAGCCGTAAACAAAGGTACGTTTAGAGAGCGGATATTCATATGCCGCACCGACTGTGAAGCGATTGAATTTGTCATTGGAGAGCTTTGTGTCGTCCACCACAACGCCGTCGGCAGACTTAACTTTGCCGAATCCGTAGTTGGCAGCAACTTTGAAGGTACCGCCGGCAGCCGGAACTTCTGCGCCTAACGTGAAGGCATTTTGATTCATGCCTTTGCCGGAAACCCAAACATCTTCCAGCTGATCCAGGGAGTGGAAACGATTTGCGTACTGGTAGCCGAAGAAAGCCTTGGCAACTTCAAAGTCATACGTTGCACTCAAGCTATAGACCATTGTGGCTTTGTTTTTGTCTTCTTCGGACTTATTGTCGAAGCGTTCAACGATACCCGCTAAAGACAATTTCCCGATTTCATATGTCAGGCCCAAACCGTAGTAGTGGCTGTTGCGGGACCATTTTGCTGTATCGTCTTCAACGCCGTTGGAGTACTGTGCGTGGATTTTCAAGCCGCCGAATTCAGGAGAAACATAAACGATACTATTATTGTTGATTTGGCCTGTCACGAACGTATTTCCCAATCCGGCCTGAAGATAGTCGGTACCGAAGGGAGACGCATCCCAAATCGAATAAGAACCTTCATAAGAGGCTAAGCCGCCCATGCGGCCGAATGCAAGTTCACCGAAATTTCCGGACAAAGAAAGGGTTGCCTGTTTGCTGAAGGCCTTGCCTTCTTCCCCGGCAGAGCCGCTATCCATAGCAAAACCGTTTTCCAAAAGGAAGCCGACGGAGTATCCGTTTCCTAAATCTTCACTTCCTTCGATACCCCAAACACTGCCTCCTGCGATACCGTCTTCGAGAGAAACAGTAGCGTCTCCTCCTTTTGCTTTGTTGACGACCACTGCTCCGTCGATCGTCCCGTAAAGCGTTACCTGAGACTCAGCGGCAGCCATCGTACCGACGGAGGCCAATGCTATGACCAAAGCTGTTTTTGCTAATTTCATACAACCTCTGAAAATTGTAAAAAGAATTAAATCGGAATCATTCTCATTTTATTCCTCAAAATTTAAGAATTTCTAACTTGTCAATAACAATTGCTTCTCCATATTTTTGGGATATTTAAGTGAATCTTTCCGCAAATATTCAACAAGTTATAAATCCTCAAGATGCGAAATTCATGAAAGATATAGAGAAATCCCTAATGATAATGATTATTATTTCGATCGCTGAGGCGTAACATTTTGATAAAGATAATCGTTTTCATTTGATGCTTTTATGACTGTCTCTACATCTCACCTCCTAATCCAGCTCCCGATGAGTGTGCAATGCAGGATCGCAAAACTGGGAAATATTCCTCCAAGTGAATTGAAACGTCTCCGGGATTTAGGTTTATACGTCGGCAGCGTGGCTTCCGTGATCACCTCCGCACAGAACGGCCCTCTTCTCCTTGCCGTAGGTGACGCCAGAATCGCTGTAAATCGAGATGTCGCGGCAGAAATAAAAGTTGTTCGCATTTTCCAATAGGAGAACATCATGCAGCTTCGCGATATGAAACCCGGACAAAGAGGTGTCGTGAAAGGTTTTTTGCCGGGAAACACTGAATATCGGAAAAAACTCTTTTCTTTGGGCGTCCTTCCCAACACTCGTTTTGAAGTCACCCGGGTGGCCCCGTTAGGAGATCCCGTCGAAATCAAACTTCGCGGATCTTTCATCAGCGTTCGAAAGGCTGAAATCGAAATCATTGACGTCAGACCTTTGTGAGGAAACATCATGACTCAGAAAATATCGATCGCGCTCGCGGGCAATCCCAACTGCGGCAAGACAACTTTGTTTAACGCTTTGACCGGATCACACCAGACCGTCGGAAATTGGCCAGGCGTTACCGTCGAGAAAAAGAGCGGAAGTTTTACGGTCAATGATCAGCAGATCACGCTCGTCGATTTACCAGGCGCCTATTCTCTTCAGCCGTGTGACGCTTCCAGCGAAGACGAGCGCGTCGCTCGAGAATACATCCTCTCAGGCGAATCTTCTCTCGTCGTAAATATCGTTGATGCGTCGAACTTGGAGAGAAACCTTTATCTCACCGCGCAGCTCATCGAAATACAGGTTCCGCTCATTGTTGCGGTCAACATGCTTGACGTCGCTAAGAATCATTCCATCTCCGTTGATCTCGATAAATTAGCGCAGGAGCTAGGTTGCCCTGTTGTCGGCCTATGGCCTGCAAAGTCCTGTCGTTCTTCATCGGGCCACCAAGCGCAGCCAGATCGAGCCGTCCTCGGTTGTCAGTGGCGTCAGGTCGAGCAAGAGCAACGATGCGATCAGCAGCACCACCGTAGGCATCATGGAAGCCAGCATCACGGTTAGCCATAGCTTCCAGTGCCACCCCCGCGACGCGCTCCGGGCGCTCTGCGCGGCGCTGCTCACCTCGGCGGCTACCTCCCGCAACTCTTTGGCCAGCTCCACCCATGCCGCCCCTGTCTGGCGCTGGGCTTTCAGCCACTCCGCCGCCTGCGCCTCGCTGGCCTGCTGGGTCTGGCTCATGACCTGCCGGGCTTCGTCGGCCAGTGTCGCCATGCTCTGGGCCAGCGGTTCGATCTGCTCCGCTAACTCGTTGATGCCTCTGGATTTCTTCACTCTGTCGATTGCGTTCATGGTCTATTGCCTCCCGGTATTCCTGTAAGTCGATGATCTGGGCGTTGGCGGTGTCGATGTTCAGGGCCACGTCTGCCCGGTCGGTGCGGATGCCCCGGCCTTCCATCTCCACCACGTTCGGCCCCAGGTGAACACCGGGCAGGCGCTCGATGCCCTGCGCCTCAAGTGTTCTGTGGTCAATGCGGGCGTCGTGGCCAGCCCGCTCTAATGCCCGGTTGGCATGGTCGGCCCATGCCTCGCGGGTCTGCTCAAGCCATGCCTTGGGCTTGAGCGCTTCGGTCTTCTGTGCCCCGCCCTTCTCCGGGGTCTTGCCGTTGTACCGCTTGAACCACTGAGCGGCGGGCCGCTCGATGCCGTCATTGATCCGCTCGGAGATCATCAGGTGGCAGTGCGGGTTCTCGCCGCCACCGGCATGGATGGCCAGCGTATACGGCAGGCGCTCGGCACCGGTCAGGTGCTGGGCGAACTCGGACGCCAGCGCCTTCTGCTGGTCGAGGGTCAGCTCGACCGGCAGGGCAAATTCGACCTCCTTGAACAGCCGCCCATTGGCGCGTTCATACAGGTCGGCAGCATCCCAGTAGTCGGCGGGCCGCTCGACGAACTCCGGCATGTGCCCGGATTCGGCGTGCAAGACTTCATCCATGTCGCGGGCATACTTGCCTTCGCGCTGGATGTAGTCGGCCTTGGCCCTGGCCGATTGGCCGCCCGACCTGCTGCCGGTTTTCGCCGTAAGGTGATAAATCGCCATGCTGCCTCGCTGTTGCTTTTGCTTTTCGGCTCCATGCAATGGCCCTCGGAGAGCGCACCGCCCGAAGGGTGGCCGTTAGGCCAGTTTCTCGAAGAGAAACCGGTAAATGCGCCCCCTCCCCCTACAAAGTAGGGTCGGGATTGCCGCCGCTGTGCCTCCATGATAGCCTACGAGACAGCACATTAACAATGGGGTGTCAAGATGGTTAAGGGGAGCAACAAGGCGGCGGATCGGCTGGCCAAGCTCGAAGAACAACGAGCGCGAATCAATGCCGAAATTCAGCGGGTGCGGGCAAGGGAACAGCAGTAAGAGCGCAAGAACGAAACAAGGCGCAAGGTGCTGGTGGGGGCCATGATTTTGGCCAAGGTGAACAGCAGCGAGTGGCCGGAGGATCGGCTCATGGCGGCAATGGATGCGTACCTTGAACGCGACCACGACCGCGCCTTGTTCGGTCTGCCGCCACGCCAGAAGGATGAGCCGGGCTGAATGATCGACCGAGACAGGCCCTGCGGGGCTGCACACGCGCCCCCACCCTTCGGGTAGGGGGAAAGGCCGCAAAAGCGGCTAAAAGCGCTCCAGCGTATTTCTGCGGGGTTTGGTGTGGGGTTTAGCGGGCTTTGCCCGCCTTTCCCCCTGCCGCGCAGCGGTGGGGCGGTGTGTAGCCTAGCGCAGCGAATAGACCAGCTATCCGGCCTCTGGCCGGGCATATTGGGCAAGGGCAGCAGCGCCCCACAAGGGCGCTGATAACCGCGCCTAGTGGATTATTCTTAGATAATCATGGATGGATTTTTCCAACACCCCGCCAGCCCCCGCCCCTGCTGGGTTTGCAGGTTTGGGGGCGTGACAGTTATTGCAGGGGTTCGTGACAGTTAGTACGGGAGTGACGGGCACTGGCTGGCAATGTCTAGCAACGGCAGGCATTTCGGCTGAGGGTAAAAGAACTTTCCGCTAAGCGATAGACTGTATGTAAACACAGTATTGCAAGGACGCGGAACATGCCTCATGTGGCGGCCAGGACGGCCAGCCGGGATCGGGATACTGGTCGTTACCAGAGCCACCGACCCGAGCAAACCCTTCTCTATCAGATCGTTGACGAGTATTACCCGGCATTCGCTGCGCTTATGGCAGAGCAGGGAAAGGAATTGCCGGGCTATGTGCAACGGGAATTTGAAGAATTTCTCCAATGCGGGCGGCTGGAGCATGGCTTTCTACGGGTTCGCTGCGAGTCTTGCCACGCCGAGCACCTGGTCGCTTTCAGCTGTAAGCGTCGCGGTTTCTGCCCGAGCTGTGGGGCGCGGCGGATGGCCGAAAGTGCCGCCTTGCTGGTTGATGAAGTACTGCCTGAACAACCCATGCGTCAGTGGGTGTTGAGCTTCCCGTTTCAGCTGCGTTTCCTGTTTGGGGTCGTTTGCGGGAAGGGGCGGAATCCTACGCTAAGGCTTTGGCCAGCGATATTCTCCGGTGAGATTGATGTGTTCCCAGGGGATAGGAGAAGTCGCTTGATATCTAGTATGACGTCTGTCGCACCTGCTTGATCGCGGCCGCGATAGCTAGATCGCGTTGCTCCTCTTCTCCATCCGCGTTCCAAGCTGCGGAAAGGCACCCATAAGCGTACGCCTGGTCGAGCAGGCGACGCGGATCGACGTCCAGCGCACGAGAGAATGCGTCCGCCATCTGTGCAATGCGTCTAGGATCGAGACAAAGGTCGTCTCTGTCAGCCGGATCGTAGAACATATTGGCGGCGCCAAAGCCCACTTCACCGACCAGACCGACGGGATCTATCACCAGCCAGCCGCGACTGGAGAACATGATGTTTTCATGATGCAGATCGCCATGTAGCCCACGCAGTTCCGAGGCATTGCTCATCATTTGATCGGCTATAATCGCCGCGTGGACGTAGTCAGTTTGACAACCTGCGTTTTGATCATCGCGCGCCCGCTGAAACAAAGCTGCAAAGCGATCCCGGATCGGGAGAAGGGCAGAAGGCAGGGGTTCCTCAGATGCGGCATACAGCTTCGCCATTAGTTCCGCTGCAATTTCGGTCGCCTGGTAGTCGCCGTGCTCGGCAACGATGTGAGAGAGCATTCGCTCCCCGGCATATTCGAGCAACATCAGATTGTTCTCACGACCGAGCAACCGGACTGCTCCCCTCCCATTGCGCCATACCAGATAGTCGGCCCCGCGCAGTTCATCAGCAATGTCTTCTATAGGTTTCAATCCCTTGACGATTGCAGGAGTCCCGTCTGGCAATGAAACTTTCCAAACGAGGCTGGAAAAGGTGTCCGCAATGAGAACAGGTTGCGAAACGTGCCAATGAGCAGGAAAAACAGGCGGCATGAACATCAACCCCAAGTCAGAGGGTCCAATCGCAGATAGAAGGCAAGGCGTTCGCGGTCGGGGGCTTCGATCCCCAATACATTGAATAGGACAGCGAAGGCGCGCTCTGCTTCATCTGGCGCTGCCCAGTTCTCTTCGGCGTTAGCAATCATGAGTGCCAAATCGGCATAGCGATCTGCTGTTCCGAGCCGCCCAAGGTCGATCAGACCCGTGCATTGAAGAGTTTTAGGGTCCACCATGAAGTTCGGCATGCAGGGATCACCATGGCAAACAACCATATCGGTGCGCTCTTGGTCGAGCCGCACCGGTAGCTCTCGTTCGACACGAGCCAAAAGATCGAGCTGCGGCGTACTCTTGTCCTCGTCCGGTAAGAAGTCGGGATTGACGGCATTGCGGGACACCACATCAACGGCGCGTCCGAACATTCGCGACAGCCTGCGCTCAAACGGACATTGATCAACCGATAGGCTGTGAACAGCGCCAAGTTGCTGCCCCATTGACGGCCACGCTTTGAGCAAATCCGCTCCAGACAGATCAGCCGCCGGTACTCCCGGAATTGCCGTTATCACCAAGCATGCACCCTCCTGTTCCTCCTGCCAGTTGATGACCTCGGGGCAAGCCACACCTCGACCTTTGAGCCAAATGAGGCGGTCACGCTCTCCAGCGAGCTCACCGCGGCGGGAAGCAGGTGCGATTTTCGCGAAGGCATGCCCGTCACCACGTCGAAAAACAAAATCACCAGATTCTCCGCCTCTGACAGGCAACCAGTCAGAATGCGATTCACCAAAAAAAATATTAGTTCGATTCAATGGAGGTTCCTTCAGTTTTCTGATGAAGCGCGAATATAGAGAAATATCCCGAATGTGCAGTTAACGAATTCTTGCGGTTTCTTTCAGCGCCGCCAATACCGCCAGCCCGTCGCGCAAGGGGCGCGGCTCGTGTGTGCGGATGAAGTCAGCTCCACCTGCGGCGGCGGCAAGCTCTGCAGCGAGTGTCGCGGCCCCGACATCCCCCGGACCACGGCCTGTGAGCGCGCGCAGAAAGGATTTGCGCGAAACAGACAGAAGCACCGGCAAATCGAAGCGCAGCCGCAATTCATCGAACCGCGCCAGCACCGAGAGCGAGGTTTCGGGAGCAGCCCCCAGAAAAAACCCCATGCCGGGATCAAGGACAAGGCGGTTGCGTTTGATACCGGCACCCGTCAGCGCCGCGATGCGCGCGTCAAAGAACGCCGCAATGTGATCCATGATGTCGCCAGCGGGTGCCTCGCGCCGATCTGCCTGCCCGTCTTGCACCGAATGCATAACGACGAGTTTGGCAGATGATTTCGCCAATTGCGGATAGAACGCAGCGTCTGGAAAACCGCGAATATCATTGAGATAGGCCACACCACGCGACAAGGCATAGGCTTGCGTCGCGGGTTGATAACTGTCGAGCGAGACGGGAATGCCATCTGCCTTGAGCGCGTCCAGCACCGGCGCGATACGCGCGATTTCTGTGTCGGACGAAACAGGCGCGGCGTCGGGATTGCTGGATGCCGGACCGAGGTCGATCACATCTGCCCCCTCGGCCATCAGCTTACGCGCCTGCGCAATGGCTGCGTCTGGCGCCAGATACCGGCCTCCATCGGAGAAACTGTCCGAGGTTATGTTGACGATGCCGAAAATGATGAGCGATTTATTCATGGGGGCTTCTATAATAATAATAATCGAGCATGAGTCTCATACGGATGCTCGGGTCGAAAGGGAATCCCCAGGCGAGTAACCTGTTTGCGGTGATCCATTAGCTGCAGGAGCAGAATAGCATACATCTGGAAGCAAAGCCAGGAAAGCGGCCTATGGAGCTGTGCGGCAGCGCTCAGTAGGCAATTTTTCAAAATATTGTTAAGCCTTTTCTGAGCATGGTATTTTTCATGGTATTACCAATTAGCAGGAAAATAAGCCATTGAATATAAAAGATAAAAATGTCTTGTTTACAATAGAGTGGAGGGGGGGTCAGCCTGCCGCCTTGGGCCGGGTGATGTCGTACTTGCCCGCCGCGAACTCGGTTACCGTCCAGCCCAGCGCGACCAGCTCCGGCAACGCCTCGCGCACCCGCTGGCGGCGCTTGCGCATGGTCGAACCACTGGCCTCTGACGGCCAGACATAGCCGCACAAGGTATCTATGGAAGCCTTGCCGGTTTTGCCGGGGTCGATCCAGCCACACAGCCGCTGGTGCAGCAGGCGGGCGGTTTCGCTGTCCAGCGCCCGCACCTCGTCCATGCTGATGCGCACATGCTGGCCGCCACCCATGACGGCCTGCGCGATCAAGGGGTTCAGGGCCACGTACAGGCGCCCGTCCGCCTCGTCGCTGGCGTACTCCGACAGCAGCCGAAACCCCTGCCGCTTGCGGCCATTCTGGGCGATGATGGATACCTTCCAAAGGCGCTCGATGCAGTCCTGTATGTGCTTGAGCGCCCCACCACTATCGACCTCTGCCCCGATTTCCTTTGCCAGCGCCCGATAGCTACCTTTGACCACCATGGCATCAGCGGTGACGGCCTCCCACTTGGGTTCCAGGAACAGCCGGAGCTGCCGTCCGCCTTCGGTCTTGGGTTCCGGGCCAAGCACTAGGCCATTAGGCCCAGCCATGGCCACCAGCCCTTGCAGGATGCGCAGATCATCAGCGCCCAGCGGCTCCGGGCCGCTGAACTCGATCCGCTTGCCGTCGCCGTAGTCATACGTCACGTCCAGCTTGCTGCGCTTGCGCTCGCCCCGCTTGAGGGCACGGAACAGGCCGGGGGCCAGACAGTGCGCCGGGTCGTGCCGGACGTGGCTGAGGCTGTGCTTGTTCTTAGGCTTCACCACGGGGCACCCCCTTGCTCTTGCGCTGCCTCTCCAGCACGGCGGGCTTGAGCACCCCGCCGTCATGCCGCCTGAACCACCGATCAGCGAACGGTGCGCCATAGTTGGCCTTGCTCACACCGAAGCGGACGAAGAACCGGCGCTGGTCGTCGTCCACACCCCATTCCTCGGCCTCGGCGCTGGTCATGCTCGACAGGTAGGACTGCCAGCGGATGTTATCGACCAGTACCGAGCTGCCCCGGCTGGCCTGCTGCTGGTCGCCTGCGCCCATCATGGCCGCGCCCTTGCTGGCATGGTGCAGGAACACGATAGAGCACCCGGTATCGGCGGCGATGGCCTCCATGCGACCGATGACCTGGGCCATGGGGCCGCTGGCGTTTTCTTCCTCGATGTGGAACCGGCGCAGCGTGTCCAGCACCATCAGGCGGCGGCCCTCGGCGGCGCGCTTGAGGCCGTCGAACCACTCCGGGGCCATGATGTTGGGCAGGCTGCCGATCAGCGGCTGGATCAGCAGGCCGTCAGCCACGGCTTGCCGTTCCTCGGCGCTGAGGTGCGCCCCAAGGGCGTGCAGGCGGTGATGAATGGCGGTGGGCGGGTCTTCGGCGGGCAGGTAGATCACCGGGCCGGTGGGCAGTTCGCCCACCTCCAGCAGATCCGGCCCGCCTGCAATCTGTGCGGCCAGTTGCAGGGCCAGCATGGATTTACCGGCACCACCGGGCGACACCAGCGCCCCGACCGTACCGGCCACCATGTTGGGCAAAACGTAGTCCAGCGGTGGCGGCGCTGCTGCGAACGCCTCCAGAATATTGATAGGCTTATGGGTAGCCATTGATTGCCTCCTTTGCAGGCAGTTGGTGGTTAGGCGCTGGCGGGGTCACTCCCCCCGCCCTGCGCCGCTCTGAGTTCTTCCAGGCACTCGCGCAGCGCCTCGTATTCGTCGTCGGTCAGCCAGAACTTGCGCTGACGCATCCCTTTGGCCTTCATGCGCTCGGCATATCGCGCTTGGCGTACAGCGTCAGGGCTGGCCAGCAGGTCGCCGGTCTGCTTGTCCTTTTGGTCTTTCATATCAGTCACCGAGAAACTTGCCGGGGCCGAAAGGCTTGTCTTCGCGGAACAAGGACAAGGTGCAGCCGTCAAGGTTAAGGCTGGCCATATCAGCGACTGAAAAGCGGCCAGCCTCGGCCTTGTTTGACGTATAACCAAAGCCACCGGGCAACCAATAGCCCTTGTCACTTTTGATCAGGTAGACCGACCCTGAAGCGCTTTTTTCGTATTCCATAAAACCCCCTTCTGTGCGTGAGTACTCATAGTATAACAGGCGTGAGTACCAACGCAAGCACTACATGCTGAAATCTGGCCCGCCCCTGTCCATGCCTCGCTGGCGGGGTGCCGGTGCCCGTGCCAGCTCGGCCCGCGCAAGCTGGACGCTGGGCAGACCCATGACCTTGCTGACGGTGCGCTCGATGTAATCCGCTTCGTGGCCGGGCTTGCGCTCTGCCAGCGCTGGGCTGGCCTCGGCCATGGCCTTGCCGATTTCCTCGGCACTGCGGCCCCGGCTGGCCAGCTTCTGCGCGGCGATAAAGTCGCACTTGCTGAGGTCATCACCGAAGCGCTTGACCAGCCCGGCCATCTCGCTGCGGTACTCGTCCAGCGCCGTGCGCCGGTGGCGGCTAAGCTGCCGCTCGGGCAGTTCGA
>ENA-ORRL01001955-ORRL01001955.1-human-gut-metagenome-genome-assembly--contig:-NODE-1955-length-13576-cov-2.549072_pt1 | contig 13576 bp, 9 predicted proteins | sample MGYA00242175_ERZ509134 | MGnify/ENA primary metagenome ERZ509134 (study PRJEB26280, sample SAMEA2338660) | human gut metagenome | biome: human gut; feature: human-associated habitat; material: faeces... | reverse complement strand
CCTGCCCGCCGATGACGGCGCTGACGTCGTTTATGCCGGCCAGATTATCATCGGAGAAGACACGCCGCTTGTCCTCGGGGCGGGACTGGAAGGCTGCTGGCTGCACACCGGTTTGACGCCGGACTTTTTCATGAATGAGCGGTTGGCATTGTCCGCCCTGAAGCTGGAATCCTGAACCGGAACACCTCCCGCCAGCCGTGCCCCTGTACCGTGCAACAGCCGGAAAACGCCGAAGAACCTACTTCCGGGCAAGCCTTCCCCGCCAGTTGACCGGAAGGCGGGCAACACGGTATTGGACACCAGCGGGGGCCTCGGCAACAGTGCGCCCTTTCTTCAAAAACAGCTTTCCCGAGCTTCCTTGGGAGCCGTTTCCCTCAGTCGAAAGCTGTTGGGAATGAGGACGGAGGGCAGCGTTTCCCCTATACCCTTTTCCGGGCCTCACCTCCGCCGAGAGTTCCCACGTTGAAGTGCGTATTGGTTTAAAAGGCGAGCAGTATCAAAAAACGGCAAACAGGCATTCAGTAAGCACAAGGGCCTTTGGAAAGGGAAAGAGGGGCTCCGCTCCGGAAGCTTGGAAAAAAGGATGTTTCTCAGAAAAGCATCCCCTTCTCCAGAGCCTCTATCCTCTTTCAAAGCGAATCCGCTCTAAAAGGAGTTTCCATGACACAGGCTGTGCGCAACATCGGCGTCATCGCGCATATCGATGCGGGGAAAACCACCCTCTCCGAGAGGATGCTGTTCTATACCCGTAAAATCCACCGCATGGGCGAGGTCCACGACGGCACGGCCACCATGGACTACCTGCCCGAGGAACAAGAGCGGGGCATCACCATCACCTCGGCCTGCACGACCTGCGAATGGAACGGAACGACCGTCAACATCATCGATACGCCCGGCCACGTTGACTTTACCATCGAAGTGGAACGCTCGCTCCGCGTACTCGACGGCGCGGTCGGCGTCTTCTGCGCCGTGGGCGGCGTGGAGCCGCAATCGGAAACGGTCTGGCGGCAGTCGGAACACTTCGGCGTGCCGAAGCTCGCCTTCGTCAATAAGATGGACCGGATCGGCGCGGACTTCTCCGCCGTGCTCAAATCCATGCAGACCCGGCTCGGCGCGAACCCGCTGCCCGTCGTGATTCCCGTGGGCGCGGCGGAGACGTTTCAGGGCGTCATTGATCTCGTGACCCTGGAGCGGCTTGATTTTGACGAGTCCGATCAAGGGCAGACATGGACCCGTTCGCCCCTCACCGAAACGGATGCGGAACTGGCAGCTCCGTGGCGCGAGCAGATGCTGGAGCGGCTGGCCGAAAACGACGATACGTTTCTTGAACAATATCTCGGCGGCGAATACACGGAAACGGACATCCGCAGCGCCATCCGCCGGGCTACGCTGGCCCGCCGCGTGACACCTGTCCTCAGCGGTTCGGCGCTCAAAAACACCGGCGTCCAGCCGCTTCTCGACGCCGTGATCGCCTACCTGCCCGCCCCCGCCGATCTGCCGCCCGTCACGGCCCACAACCCTGAAGACGGGACCGACGGCACCATTCCCTGCGATCCCGCCCTGCCCTTCACAGGGCTGGTGTTCAAGGTCATGATGGATGGAGGGCGCAAGCTGGCCCTTGTCCGCCTGTATGCCGGGACATTGAAAGAGGGCGATCCCTGCCGCAACGTCACCCGGCGCGCCGACGAACGCATCTCGCGGCTCTACCGCCTCCACGCCGATCGCCGTGAGCAGGTGGACGCCGCCGTGGCGGTCAGCGGTCTGCGCTCGGCGCGCACCGGCGATACCGTCGGCGCTCCCGGCTCCAAACTGCTGCTGGAGTCCATCGAAGCCTACCAGCCCGTCATCTCCCTCGCCATCGAGCCCCGCAACGCCGACGAAGGCAAAGCCCTCGACGAAGCCCTCGACCGCTTCTCCCTTGAAGATCCGACCCTGACCGTCGCCATCGACGAAGGGTCCGGCCACCGCATCGTGTCCGGCATGGGCGAGCTCCATCTTGATGTAATCCTTGAGCGCATCCGCCGCGAATACGGCATCGCGCCCCGCGTGGGCCAGCCTCAGGTCATCCGCCGCGAAACGCCGAAACGCACGGCATCCGCGACCGGCATATTCGACCGCGAGCTCGGCAAGGAAACGCACATCGGCGAAGTCGCCCTGTCCATCGCCCCGCGTGAACGCGGTTCGGGCAACCAGATCCGGTTCGCCATCGATACGGCCATCCTGCCCGCCGCCTTCGTCGATGCTGTCAGGCAGGGCGTGGAAAACGCGCTCCAGTCCGATCCCGTTACCGGTTACCCCCTTCAGGATGCGGACGTCGAAATCACCGCCATGCCCCGGCGTGACGGCTCCACGGTCGCGGGCTACCATATGGCTGCGGGCATCGCCTTGCGCTCCGCCCTTGAAGCCGCACAGGTCACGACGCTGGAGCCGCTTATGTTTGTGGAAATCTCCGCGCCGGAAGCCAACCTCGGCCCCGCCATCAGCCTGTTCGGCACGCGCGGCGGGAAAGTTGAAAACATCCTCGACCACGCGGGGCTCAAGCTTGTGCAGGGCCTTGCCCCCCTCAGCAAGCTCTTCGGCTTCTCCACAGACCTCCGGTCGGCAACACAAGGCCGGGCCGGGCTGATGATGAGGTTTGAACGCTTCGACGTCATTTAAGGCAAGCAGTTTCCAAGAGGCCCCTAGCGGGCCTTTTTTCATGCATAAGCAAATGCCATAAAGCAGGCAGACCTCTTGATGCGCCACTCACGGAATATTTGCCATATTCCGCCGCATGGAAGCCCAAAAGCTCATGCCCCCGTTGTTAACAACAGGAAACAGTTTGTGACATTCCGGAATCATCGTTAGACGGACTAGTTGTACATATCGTTCAATTCCTCAGGCAACGCCTCGATCAAATCCATAACCCGGAGATCCAGCGCATGAGCGATCGCATACAGCGTGGACAAAGTCGGCTCTTGTGTGCCCGCCTCAAGGTATTGGATGCAACGAAGAGAACGCCCTGACTTCATGGCCAGCCCCATCTGGGAGAGGCCACGTAACTTGCGTTTTTCTTTCAGCATATCACCAAACGGCTTCGCAAAGGTCATTTTATCCATAATACCGGAACATAACCGCGAAATCGGTACTTGTGTTACGCAGTATAATGCGCTACAATAGGTTATGTATAAGGAACGCCCGAAAATTGACGCAGAACAGCAATGGATAGAAACGGGCAAGGCGTTTTTGGCGCTTTTCATAGCTGAACCCGAATTTGCCCGAAAAGCTGTGGAAATCGCCCGACGATCTCCGAGGCTCACTTGCAAGCATGCCACTATCATTCGAGAGTTGCAGCTAGTATCTGACCTTATGGTCACAATAAAACGCCGTATCGAAGAAATCGACGGAACCGCTCCGCCTCGTTGACTTCTCGCTCAAACAAAAAGCCTCCCGGCGAATAAAACCGGGAGGCTTTTTCCTCTTTCCCTGACAAGGCCAAAGAGGTGAAAGGAAGCATCCGGGGATGGGAAACCTTTTCTAAGGGGTCCCATCCCCGATTTTTTTTATCAGCTATCGTAGAAAGAACGCAGAACCTGACTGCGCACGGGATGGCGGAGCTTACGGAGCGCCTTGGCTTCAATTTGGCGGATACGTTCACGGGTTACGTTGAACAGCTTGCCCACTTCTTCGAGGGTATGGTCGGACTTTTCGCCGATGCCGAAACGCTTGCGGAGCACCTGCTCCTCACGCGGCGTCAGATCCGCCAGCACGGACGCGATCTGTTCGGAGAGCTTGGTATTGACCACCTCTTCGGCGGGCGCGACGGCCTTCTTGTCCTCGATGAAATCCCCAAGGCTCGAATCTTCCTCGTCGCCGATGGGAGTTTCGAGGGAAATGGGTTCCTTGGCGATCTTGAGCACTTTCTTGACCTTGTCCACAGGATATTCCATGCGGTCCGCGATTTCCTCCGGAGTCGGGTCGCGCCCGAGTTCCTGGACAAGATAGCGGGAGGTCCGGATGAGCTTGTTGATCGTTTCGATCATATGCACCGGGATACGGATGGTGCGGGCCTGATCCGCGATGGCGCGGGTAATGGCCTGACGGATCCACCATGTGGCATAGGTCGAGAACTTGTAGCCGCGCTGGTACTCGAACTTGTCCACGGCCTTCATCAGGCCGATGTTGCCTTCCTGAATCAGGTCGAGGAACTGCAAGCCGCGGTTCGTGTACTTTTTGGCGATGCTGACCACAAGGCGCAGGTTCGAGCGGATGAGCTCCTGTTTGGCGCGCATGGCGGCGTTGTTGCCGCGCTTGATGCGCCAGAGCACTTCCTCAAGATCGCTCACATTGTGGCAGCATTTTTCCTGAAGGCGCTGGAGGATTTCGATCTTCCCAAGGATCATTTCCTTGTAGGAGAACAGCTCGTCCACGCTCATGTTCAATTCCTTGGCGGCGAGCACGGGGCTGATGTCACGGGAATCGAGCTTGCGGAACAGGTCCTTGATTTCTTCCTGGTTCTTGCCCGTGGACAGGAGGTACGCCGACAGGTCGCGCTGACAGTTGCGCATCTGGCGGACGTAGTCTTCCACCGTCTCGATGATCCGGTCGATGAGCGTCTTTTCCAGCTTGATGTCGCGCAGACGCGTGACGATTTCTTCCTTGAACGCCATGATTTCCTTCTGAATGGCGGTCACGCGGCGCTCCAGCGTACAGCATTCGTCCAGCTTGGCGTAGATTTTGCGTTTTTTCTTGAATGTCTGGCGGATTTCCTCCAGCAGCAGGATAACGCGGGTGCGCTGGTTCATCTCGTCTTCAGTAGGGTCGTCTTCCTCAATGGTCTTGACCACATCCTTCAGTTTGATGCGGTTGAGCTTGAGGTCTTCGCCCACGTTGATGAGTTCTTCCACCGCGACCGGGACTTCCACGAGCGCGTACAGGACATCCTGCTCGCCCTGCTCGATTTTCTTGGCGATGGTAACTTCGCCGTCACGATCGAGCAGCGGCACCGCGCCCATTTCGCGCAGGTACATACGGACCGGGTCCGTGCTGCGGGAGGAAAAGTCGGCGGCGTCTTCGTTGTCCACCAGTTCAAGGCGTTCTTCGGACTGCTCTCCGTCCGTTTCAGCCGAGGTGACGGGGATTTTCTTGCCGTCCTTTTCCAGATCCACAATGGCGATTTCGAGCTGATCGAAGATCCCGATGATCTCCTCGAACTGCTCGGGTGTATTCATTTCCAGCGGGACAGCCTTGTTCACTTCCTCGAACGTGAGGAAGCCCATCTCCTTGCCTTTGGCGATGAGGCTCTTGATCTGCTGGATATCTTTAATGTTGTTCCCCATGAGTCCTCTCCAACGTTTCCTGAAGGGCGCGCAAATATTCCAAATCGGCCTCAAAATTGCCTGCGCCGGCTCCCTGACGCAATGCGGCCGAAACCGAGGCCGATTGCGCGGTCAAATGCAACGTATCAAGCATGGTGCGGATTGCGCCGAATTCACCCTCTTCGTTGTCGAGAGGGGGCACGTCCCCGGTGCGACACCGGATCCAGAAACGCTTTTCCCTGGGGTCAAGATGCTGCACCACTTCATCCACAGGGTACTCTTCAAGTTTTTGCCAAAGATCCCGCGCCCACGCGGCGCTCAGAACCAGATGGGCCCCAAGCTCCCGAAGGCGGGGCAGAGAGGAGGGATACCGGACCGCAAAGGTCATGATTTCCCTGTCTCTGGGATTCGTCCGCACGGGCGGCTGGGTCTCCTGGCCGCCCGCGTTGCGCGGAAGCGCCCGCGCGCCGCGGCTCTCAATGATCCGCTCGCGCAACTCGCTTTCCGCCAGCCCCAAGCCGGTGCTCAATGTGGACGCGAAACGGCTGACGAGTTCGGGCAGTTCAACCTGCCTGAGAAACTCGCGCGCCCAGTCCACGGCTTCCCGCGGGGCCATATCGCGCAGGCAACGCACGCAGAAGGCCATGCCCTCCGGCGCATTCCTGCGCAAATCCTCAAAAATGTCCGTTCCCTGCGTCCGTAACAGGCTGTCGATGTCCTCGCCCTCCGGAAAAAGGACGACTTTACAGGACAGCCCCCGCGTCAACAGCATCTCGCACGCACGGAGCGCGGCCTTGCGGCCCGGCCCGTCGCCGTCGAAAAGCAGCTCCACGTGCGACGTAAACCCTGAAATCCGTTTCACCTGTTCCGGGGTGAACGCCGTACCGAGCACGCCCACCGCACTGGAGTAGCCGAACTGGTGCAGCGTCACCACGTCCATGTAACCTTCCGTCAACATGGCGGGCTTTCCCGTCGCAATGGCGCGCCGGGCCTGTTGCAGTCCGTACAAGTGTTCGCCTTTTTTGTACAGCTGCGAATCACTGCTGTTGATGTATTTGGCTTCGTCCTCGTTGGCGATGATGCGCCCGCCAAACGCGATGACGTTCCCCGAAAGGCTGCGGATGGGAAACATCAACCGCCCGCGGAAACGGTCATACGCCCTGCCCCGCTCGCTCTTGCCGAGCAGCGCGGCCTCCACGCCCATCGATTCGCTGAATCCGGCCCGCCGCAGCACTTCCGCGAGCGACTGCCAGTCCCGGCGGGTCCAGCCAAGCCCGAAGAGTTTCGCCACCTCTTCCGAAATCCCTCTCCGGGCCATGTAATCCCGGCATTCCGCGCCGTCCCGGCCTGAGAGGTTCTCCGTGAAATGCGCCGCCGCGATCTCATGGATTTTCAGCAGCTGCCGCCGTTTGGACATGGTTTGTCCGGCAGGCTGGCCGTCGTGCTTCTGCGGCCCGCGTTCCAGCGTGACGCCAGCCTCTTCCGCGAGCTGTTCAAGCGTTTCCTTGAAATCCAGCCCGTTGATCTGCCCGTAAAAATCGAACAAATCTCCGGAAGCCTGACAACCGAAACAATAAAAAAAACCTTCTTCCTCGTTGATGGAAAACGAGGGCTTGGTTTCCTGGTGAAAAGGACAAGGCGCTACCCAGCGAGGCCCATTGCGTTTCAGGTCCACGTACCGTCGGGCAATGTCCACCAGATTCAAGCGCGCCTTGATTTCCTGAATGGCTCTTGCGTTCCGTCCCATACGCTCCCGTACGCCTCCGGCGGCAAGGGGCGCATGGCGCCGATGCCCGTAAAGCTCATTATCCAGTGCTCGCGGCCTCCGCATCAGCCAGGCCGGTCCCTCCGGCTTTGTCCAGGGAAGACTTCCCCGCGCCCCTCATCTTGGAGCACGCCTCAATCGGGACTCTCAAAAATCTCACGCCGTTTCCGCAGTCCTTCTCATATAAAGCAGGATCTACCGCAGTCAAACCCTTTCTTCTTTTTATAAAGTTTCAGAGAGGGGAATACGCTTGAGGGGAAAGGGGTCTCCCCCCATTTCTCAAACCTACTTAAAAGTAACAATCGTCACGCCGTCACCCCCTTGATCCTCAGGGGCCAGCGCGAACGAGGCTATACCGGGGAAGGTCTTCAAGAACGCGTGCACTTCCTTGCGAAGGACCCCCGTACCGCGACCGTGAACGATTTCCACACCCTCGCGCCCGGACAGCAGCGCCCGGTCGAGGTACTGCGACAGTTCGCCGAGAGCCTGATCCGCCCGCTTGCCGCGCAGATCCAGCCGAAGGAGCGACATTTCGGGATCGCTTCCGGCGGTCGTCCGCACCAGCACGCCGGACTTCGGCTTGGCCTGCTGCTGCGGCGCATCGGCGGGGCCGAGCAACGCGGCATCGGCCCACAAGGTCACGCCGTTCATGTCCAGCTTGACCCGGTTCTGCCTGGCGTCGACTTCGCGCACCACGGCTTTCTTGTTCCAAGGACGGTGCATCACATGCTGGCCCGGCTTGAGTTCCGCAATGTCGAACGCAGGGGCCGCCGCCTCTTCCTGTTCCGGAGAAACGTGCAGTTCGGCGCGGACCTTGGCAAGCTCCTTGAGGGCCTGCTTGTGCCCGGCCTTGCCTTCCTGCCAGTCCTTCATGACCTTGGCGGACAGCTCGCGCACCTCCTTGATCAGGCGCTCGCGTTCGCGCTCGAAACGCTCCTGCACGGCCTTGCGCTTTTCGCGGGTGCGTTGCTGCTCGGCCTTGAGCGCATCAAGCTCGCCTTCGCGCTTGGCGGCCAAGGCGTTCAGACGATCCATCACCGCCGTCATATCCTGACCGTCCAGCAACAAATACTGTTCCGCACGGCGCAATACCGATTCGGGGAGCCCGTGCTCGCGGGCCACGTCCAGCGCCTGACTCGCGCCGACCTGATCGTAGGCCAGCCGGAACAGCGGCTTTTTCGTGCCCGGATCGAACAGCACCGAAGCGGCGCGCACGCCCTCACGGGTCAGCGCGTAGGTTTTCAGGGCCGGGAAATGCGTCGCGGCCACCACATGCGCCCCGCGTTCGAGGAGGCCGTCGAGCACGGCCTGAGCCAGCGCCGCCCCTTGCGCGGGGTCGGTGCCGGCACCGAACTCGTCGAGCAGGATGAGCGTACGGCGATCCGTAGCTTCCCATGCGTTGCCGAGATGCCGGATCTGTGCCGTAAACGTGGAAAGATGATCATCAAGGCTCTGCTCGTCGCCGATGAACGCGTGGATCGACGTCCACCACGGGATGACGGAACCCTTCGCCGCCGGGACCGGCAATCCGGCGAGCGTCATGATCGCCAGCAAACCGAGCGTTTTGAGGCATACGGTCTTGCCGCCCGCGTTGCCGCCGCTGATGACGAGCGCGCGATCCGTGGGCCGGAAAATGAGGTCCACCGGATGCGGGCCGCCCTGCTTGCGGATCTGCGGATCGAGCGCGAGAAGCGGATGACGTGCGCCGAGCAGGGATAACGGCGCGTCTTCCCCGCCGGGGCTGACCGTGGCGCACGCGCCGTCGAACAAGGCCGCCAGCCCGCATTTGGCAAGTTCCACGTCCAGCCGGACCAGCAGGTCCCACGCCGAGCGGATGAACGGCAATTCGTTCCGCACGATGCCCGTAAGGTAGCGCAACACTTTGCGCTCTTCCTCGCGTTCCTCGCGCTTGAGCTCTTGCAGGCGGTTGTTCTGCTCCACGAGGAACAGAGGCTCGAAATAGCAGGTTTCACCGGTATTGGAGTAATCGTGGATGATGCCCTGAATGCGGCCCTTGAAATTCGACTTGAGCGGCAGGACGTAACGGTCCGACGCCAGCGTCATGTAGTCATCCTGAAGGTACTGGGCGATGTTGTACTGGACAGCGAAATCCTTGACCTTACGCAGGCACATGAGGTGCAGGCGGCGCAATTCGCCGCGCACGAGCATCAGTTCGGGGGAGCTTTCGTCCTTGATGATCCCGTCATCGCCGAGGCACCGGGACAGGGCCGAAAGGGTCATCTCAGGCAGGGGCATGGAGGCCACGAGATCCCGCAATGAAGGCCACATGGCGCCGTTTTCATTGATGGACTGGGCGGCCTTGCGGCCCTGGAGCAGGGTTTCGCGGAGCGCCCACAGCGCGTCGGCGTCGAGCGGCGCGGAGGACGGGGACACGGCGGCCTTTTCCAGATGGGGGAAAAGCCCCTCGAGATCCGGAAAATCGGACAGGCGGAAGCCGCTGTGCGCGGACCACGTGCGCACTTCGTCGAACAGGGTATGCGCGGCGTTGACGGCGTCCGCATCGCGCAACGGGAAAAGGCCGAGACTGACCCTGCGGCCGGCCTCGGATACACACAAGCCGGCAAGATGCTCCAGCACCTTGCCGAATTCAAGAGCCTTTATCGTACGGCTATCCATGCAAACTCACTTCCTCCCGGCGCGGCGTCCCGCGCGGGGGGCTAGCTCAGGCGCGCCTTGACCGCGGCGCTGGCGGCCTTGCCGTCCACACGGCCTTTATAGTCGCCCATCACGGACTGGATGACCTTGCCCATGCCGGACATGTTGGTCACGCCAAGCGCGGCGATGGCGGCGTCGATGGCGGCGGCCAGTTCTTCCTCGGAAAGCGGCTCGGGAAGGTAATCCTTCAAAATGGAAAGTTCCGCGGCTTCCTTCTCGGCGAGATCGGGCCGATTGGCCGCCGTGAACTGCTCGATGGAGTCCTGACGCTGTTTGGCCTGCTTCTGGACGACGGAGGCAAGCTCTTCGTCGGTGACGGGCCGCATGAGTTCCACCTGCAGGTTCTTCGCCGCCGTCTTCAAAAGGCGCAACACACCCAAGCGCAGGGCATCCTTGGCCTTGTAGGCGGCAATGTAGTCCTGCTCGATACGCGTTGTCAGAGACATGATAATTCCCGGGAGATGATGATTGAAAAAACACGGAAAGCCGAAAGGACTTCCCGTGTATCCACCTCTATCGCCTACGAGATCGTCCGCCCCGGTTGCCGGAAAGACAAGCGGGACAAAACACGGAAACGCTCCGCTCGTCTGCGGGAGGAGCCCCGCCAAAAAGGACGGGATGCACTCCCGTCAAAACGATGGAGCGTTCCAAACCCCTTGTCTTTCCGTTTCCGCATCCGGGAGGACGAAGAAACGGAAAGGACTAAGCGGCGTTCATCTTACGCATTTTCTTCAGCAGACGCTTGCGGGCGGCGGCCTTTTTCTTCTTGCGCATGACGCTCGGCTTTTCGAAGTGCTGGCGCTTCTTCATTTCAGACAAAATGCCAGCCTTTTCCACCTGCTTCTTGAAGCGGCGCAGAGCGATATCGAAGTTGTAGTCGTCTTCGTTCAGAAAGACTCCGGGCATTGGTCATCACCCCCTCTTTGCGAAATACTCTCCAAGGAGGGCGACAAAAAACACCCGGCCTGAAGACAGAAAGGGGAAGATAGACGACTTTCCGAAAAAAGGCAAGCCCTAATGACTTTCCGCCGGGTGCTCCTCACCGTGGCAACCGCAGCCGCCCCGGCAGGTGTCCCAGATCGAGCGCAGGATCACATAGCCCACGCCGGTGCCGATCACGAACAGCACGAGGTAGAGCACCCCAAAGAAGACCGCGAAATCGGGGGACCACCACGGAATGTCCTGAGGAAGGGGGCTGTGGATCGTTTCGCCGTGCAACATCTGCTTTCTCCTTACTTGTTTAGCGCATCCTTGAGCATCTTTCCGGGACGGAACCGCACCACCTTGGAGGCCGCGATGGTGATGACATCGCCGGTACGGGGGTTGCGTCCCTGACGTTCCTGGCGCGTTTCCGCAACGAATGTGCCGAAACCGGTCAAGGTGAGCTTGCCGTCTTCCGCCAGCATTTCCTGGACGGATTCCAGCATGGCATTGAGGGAACGTTCCGCAGCCGCTTTGGTCATGTTGGCCCGGGCCGCAATCTGCGCGACGAGATCTGCCTTGGTCATCATCGACTCCTTCTGCTCGTTTCGGACCACGGACGGCAGGACATGGTACACCACCACGCCCCGCTCCGCAATCGCGCCCGACGTCACAGGGCAGCACCTTTTATCCGGCACAACGCCCTCTGATCATGGGGCATTTATTGGGGCAAAACTTGGCTCAGCCGTTCTTTTGGTCAATCATGTTTTTTCGGGGAAGTCAACACCCCGAACGTCCAAAAATTCCGGCAAGCTGTTGAAACTGTTCCGGCGTGAGCGTCTCGGGACGCGCTTCCGGGGCGATACCCAGCCGCTCGAGCGCGGCGGCGGTGTCGTCCCTGCCCGCACGCCGGAGGATCGATTGCAGCTGCTTGCGCCGCAACTGGAAACAAAGCTTCAGTATGGAGGAAAGGGCCTTCGGGTCCGCGGGATGCCGTTCCCGAGGCAGGGGGATGAACGTGACCACGGCGGAATCCACCTTCGGAGGCGGATTGAACGCACCGGGCCCGACCACAAAGCCCCACTCGACCCGGACATAGCTCTGGATCCAGACCGACAGCGCGCCGTAGTCCTTGGTCCCCGGCTTGGCGTACAGCCGCTCGGCCACTTCCTTCTGCACCATGAACACCGCCCGCGTCAGGTCCGGCGTCCGGGACACGATATCCCACATGAGCGGCGAACCGACATTATAAGGCAGGTTGCTGATGATTTTCCACGGGCCTTCCAGCGACTCCCAAGGGAAGGCCAGAGCGTCGGCATTGAGCACCTGCACGGCGGGGGCAGGGCGTTCCAGCTCGGCATGATGGGCAGCCCAATAGCTGTCCTTTTCGATGAGGCGGAACTCGGCGGGGCCCCGCTCGTGGATGATGCCGGTGATGGCGCCCGGACCGGGGCCGATTTCCAACACCCGGTCCTCCGGCCCGATCCGCAGAAGATCCACGATGCGGGCCGAGGTTTTGGCGTCTTTCAAAAAATGTTGGCCAAGGCTTTTCTTGGCCCGAGGTGCAGCAGTCAAAACATCCCTCACACGGTTCAGGGAAAAAGACGTTTTCCCATTGAAGCCGAAATACTACCCGTTTCGCCCCGGCTGTCAATGATGCCCGGGTTCCGCCCCGCGCGTCCGTACCCTTATTTGCACAAAAAGACACAAGCACCGGGCTACGGTCCCGCAGCCCGGAAAAAAACACAGCAACCACGCGGGGGAAAAGACCCCCTTGACATCTATAGAGACTACTCCCTATGACAAACGGTAAGAACAGATCGAAAGCGGGCCCGCCGTGCGCGGGGCCTCACGGAGATCCTTATTTCCCGTGCCCCGTTGCGCGGGGAACATAACGGCACTCCCTCCGGGGTGACCCGGAAGGAACTGGTAACACCCACAGAAGCAGGAGAGGACTATGTCCAAAGCCTTGGATAGCCAGCGAACCTACGCCCTGATCGGTACAGGCGGCTGCGGAAAAACCTCACTGGCGGAAATGCTGCTCTTCCAGAGCGGCGTCATCAACCGTCTGGGAGCCATTGAAGAAGGCACGACCACTCTTGATTACGAACCGGAAGAAATCAAGCGCCGCGGCTCCATCCAGCCCGGATTCGCCACTTTCCTCTGGAACAAGGACCGCCACTTCCTCATGGACGTCCCCGGCGACACCAACTTTACCGGTGACCTTCCCTACCTGCTGATGGGCGTCGACGCGGCCGTCCTCGTCATCGATGCCGTCGACGGCGTGCGCCCCCTCACCCGCCGCATCTGGAACGCCGTGCGCGAAGCCGGACTGCCGTCCTTCGTGTTCATCAATAAAATGGATCGCGACCGCGCCGACTTCGATATGGCCTTCAACGGCCTTTCCTCAGTGCTCGGCATGAAGCCCGTTACCCTGTACATGCCGGTCATGACTGACGGCGTGTTTACCGGCGTCGTGGACATCCTCGGCGGCAAGGCCCTTATGTTCGGCGAAAACGGTGCCGTGACCGAAGCCCTCATCCCCGACGCCATCGCGGACGAAGCGGCGCTCCTGCACGACACCACCGTCGAAAACATCGCCGAGTCCGACGAAGAGCTGATGGAGAAATACCTTGAGGAAGGTTCCCTTTCCGAAGAAGACCTCGCCTCCGGCCTGCGCAAGGGCGTGCTCAACGCCAGCCTTGTCCCGGTCGTGGTGGGCTCCTCGCTCGAAAACAAGGGCGGGCGCGAACTGCTCGACGCCATCGCCCGCCTCTTCCCCTCGCCGCTCGAACGTCCGGCCTTCCTCGACGCCGACGGCAACGAACGCGCCTCCAGCGATGAAGGCCCGGCTTGCGGCTTCGTCTTCAAGACCATTGCGGACCCGTTCGTCGGTAAGCTCTCCCTCTTTAGGGTG
>ENA-ORRL01001938-ORRL01001938.1-human-gut-metagenome-genome-assembly--contig:-NODE-1938-length-13718-cov-3.136939_pt1 | contig 13718 bp, 6 predicted proteins | sample MGYA00242175_ERZ509134 | MGnify/ENA primary metagenome ERZ509134 (study PRJEB26280, sample SAMEA2338660) | human gut metagenome | biome: human gut; feature: human-associated habitat; material: faeces... | reverse complement strand
TCATCACCACTTACAGTATAACACATTTATCGCGTTTTTAGAAGAAAAATAGTATAAGAATGAAAACGGTGATTGGAATGTAAAGGGACATCCCGACCGAATCATTCACGTTACGAAAAAAGAATTAGCGGTATTTGCAAAGCTGTTTGATGGAAATGATAATTGGAAACAACCCAAGTTACCGCAATTACATGTAAAACAGTTGCTTGATGCGCTGGAACTTTTCTCCGAACAACCCAGATATCTGGGAATGCTTGGGAATGATGTTTCAACAAGTGAATGCTGGCATGAAACAGGTGCACAGAAAGATGGAACGATTGAAACCAAAGTTGATTTTCCAGAATCGTCCAAAACTGTCATTTATTCCGGGGCGCATGTTGGTATTCTTAATCCAATCTTCCAAACAACACGTAGTAATTATCGAGTAAACAGCGATTATGATAGAGTGGATTTGACGGTAATACCAGAAGATTACTTGATTCGGGTAAAATATGCACCAGCTTGTGCTATTGACGATTATTTCCGGAGGATGCCTAAAACCGCGTGGGGAACAAATTTGACTGAGGAATATCGAATCATAAATCGAGAAATGGTCGGGTGCGCTTCTGAGCGCACGTTGACATGTGCAATAGCCTGTAAGGGTATTGCACATGTCCACACGATTTTTTCAGTTGCCATCAAAAACCGTGTGGACACGGCTTGCCTCGCAGGTTGCGAAGCAAGCCTGCCCTATGACTTTTTTGTAAAAGTCATAGGTAAGAGTCACGTGAATTACAGCACCAATATGCTGTTCCCGTTCTTGAATGGTTTAAAACATAGCGAAATAGTACTTCGCGCCCTTATACTAAACTGTTTGACCTGTTACTATGCCGATTTATAGAGCGAGTGTTATGAACAAAAATTCACTACTGATTGTTGGTCAAAATCTGACCCGCGTCTTGTAAATATGAAATTCAGCACACTGACCCAAGAATGGACTTGGAACACCCCGCTTCGTACCGACTACGAGCGTCGTCAGGCACTGGTTGAAATCGACGTACTGACAGCCATGGCTCTGGGCATGACGTTAGAGCAGCTGAAAACCATCTACCGCATCCAGTTCCCTGTTCTGCAAAGCTATGAAGCGGACACTTGGTACGACGCCAACGGTCGAATCACCTTTACCAACAACCGTAGTCTTGTGGGGGTTGGCTTCGACCGGAAGGAGTTTGAGCTGAACATGAAGGATGCTCCTGCCGGAAAGAAGTTCTATCGCACGATTATGGATGACACCATGCCCGGCGGCCCTGTGGAGCGTACCATTGAGTACGTTGCCCCGTTTGACCGCTGTGACCGGGAACGGGACTATGAGACTGCTTGGAAGTTCTTTGAGGAGAAGTACGGGAAATAAAAAACAATTACGGAGGTGCTTGTATTGGACTTAATCTCTTTGTTTGCAGCTGAATTTAATATTCCCGTCATCGAAGATGAGCAAAAAGTTTGGTTTTTTAGAACGAAAGCAGGAAGGTTCTATCTTGACTTTCAGGTCAACAATTTTATAGGCCTTGGCTGGGAACAAGTCAGCCCAGATTTGATTACTGATAAGAGCATCTCCTATGACAGCAAGAAGGAAAAAATAGAAGGCCTATACCCGGATGAAAAACGCCCCGGCTTAATACTTGGGCAAATGGATACTTTCTATAACAGAATGAAAGAAAACGATCTCGTTGTAATTCCTTCATCAGGAGGGAAGCAGATCGCCATTGGAAAAATTGGGTCGATTGTGGAGACGGTATGCCACAAACAACAGTCCGATGACTACGCTAAGTGTGACTATAGCCACAAGAGATCCGTCGAGTGGTTAAAGGTAGTAGATTCATGGCAGGATATCTATCTGTTTAGAGCGCTAAGAGCACAGCAAACTATCTCTGATATCACAGAGGAAGCCCGACTTATTTTTCGCAATCTTTTCCCTGTATATATTTCAGGGGATGCTGTACATATCTCATTTCATAAGGCAAGTCAGTCAGAATTAAGTCTTGCATACAATGTTGAGTTGCAAGCAGGTCTTCTCGACATTATGGATGAAATAGCAAAGCTATATGGAATGGATAGTTTTCGTGATAGAGTGAGCATCAAGACCGCGGTTGGTTCACCCGGCTTTATTGAAATGATTCTCCCCCACATTCCAGTTGCAGTAATTTCAGTTGGTGCAGTCGCAAAAATAGTTATGGGTAAAATCAAAGGTACGGATGGCACTACTGCTTCGGGAATTGCAGCTATCATCTCATCGGTGAACATCTTGATAAATGATCATCATAATCGTAAAAAAACAGATGCTGAAATAAAGCAAATCGAAGCGAGTGCGAGATTGACAGATGCTCAGGCAGAAAAAGAAAAGGCAGAGGCGGAAAAATTGAGAGCTGAAGCGGCCCTGTATACAGCACAAGCCCAAAAGACCACTGCTGAAATTCCTGCGTCGAGAGGAAATTTTGAGCAGGTGTACATGATGCCGTCTGGAAAAACAAATGTTCAAGAGGACGCGGAGCAGGAAGCATTGACTGTCGCAGACGATGCGAAAGTTCAGACAGCGGTATGCCAGCTTGATAAATGTGCAGGAAAGGTTTGTTTAGCAGCGTCTAAATGCGGCCTCACCTATAATGGCCAGAAAATTCAACGCATCGGATAATCATAAAATATTTAGGAGGATTGCAGTATGTTACCATCCATACTTGCTAAACAATTACAGAAAGGCATTGGGGATTATATTGAAACCACATTTCCGATGACCAACGAACCGTTCAAAGGTTCCGTACAGAAAATGCTGGCAAATAAAGGCTCTGTTTACCATGAGCCTTATGTTGCTGTGCGCCTTCCGTTCCGTGTGGCAGCGGAAATGCCCACTTGTTTTGAAGCAATTCATCCTGCGTATCTTCCTTATGTGCATCAGCAAAAAGCCTTTGAGCGACTGACCGGAGATGATGGTAGATCCACGTTGGTTGCAACGGGTACTGGTTCCGGTAAAACAGAGTGTTTCCTTTATCCGATTTTGGAATATTGCTATCAGCATCGCGGTGAGCGAGGAATAAAAGCTCTGATTATTTATCCGATGAACGCCCTGGCGACGGATCAGGCGAAACGTATTGCGGAGTTGATCTATGGAAGCGAAGAACTCCGTGGAAATGTGTCTGTCGGTATGTATGTTGGTGGACAAGAACATACACCTGCCCGTATGATGAGTGAACATGGCGTTATTACAGACCATGAAACCATGCTGAACAACGCACCGGATATTCTGATGACCAACTACAAAATGCTGGACTATCTGCTGGTGCGTCCGAAAGATGCTCTCTTGTGGAGGGATAATGAACCTGAAACTCTGAAATATATCGCGGTCGATGAGCTGCATACATTCGATGGAGCGCAAGGTACAGATTTGGCTTGTTTGCTTCGTCGTTTGAAACGACGCCTGGGCATCTATGATGGATACCTGTGCTGTGTCGGTACATCGGCAACGATGGGATCAAAGGAAAACGATAGTAATATTTTGAACTACGCAGAAGAAATCTTTGGTGAGCCGTTTGATAAGGACGCAATTATCACAGAAGATCGTTTGAGTGCGCAAGAGTTTTTTGCGGGTGCTGAAGTGACGGAGTTTGCGCTGCCAACAGTAGAACAGGCTATAGAACTGGAAAAATTGTCTGAGGAAGATGAGCCTTCTGCTTACTTGCAGAGCGCAGTAAAAGATTGGTTTCCGGACTTCTCTTTTGATGTCCTTGACGATGAAGGGAGAATCCAGCTTGGATATGAGCTGATGCATCACAGCTTCATGCAATCGGTGATCAACCTGACCGGTGGTGCATATTATCAAGCCTCTAAAATCGCAGAAGAGCTGAATATCCATTACCCGGATTTGAAAGATCTGCCTGATGCTACTGTAGTGATCAATTCCCTCTTTGCTTTAATTTCTCATGCGAGAACAGGCAAAGCAGGAAGATTACGTCCATTTTTGAATGTTCAGGTTCAGCTCTGGATGCGTGAGCTTCGTCGCGTGGTTGCGAAGGTGGATCCGGATGAGATCACCTATGAGATCGCGAATGATTTGAATAAGCAACAGGCAAAGCAGTATCTTCCTGTTGTAAACTGCCGCGATTGCGGTATTACGGGTTGGGTGTCTGTACTCAACGAACGCAGCAATGCCACCATGACAAATCTCGAATCGTTCTACAATCTATATTTCCGTGCAGATGAAAAAATCGTGATGATGTTTCCTCACTCTCACGATGAACGCATTTCAGGGATGATTCCTGCAAGAATTTGCCCTGATTGTCTGCAAGTAAAACTTGGCGAGGATGGGACAGATGAATGCTTCAACTGCGGTGCCGAAATGGTTGATGTAATGATTCCCAATCCGATCAAGACTTCTGGTACTAAGAACCACAAGCAATATGTTTGCCCCTGTTGTGGTAGCCGTCGCGGTCTTTCGTTGATGGGTCTTCGCAGCGCAACAGAAATTAGCGCAAGCCTTTCTCAAATGTTTGCGTCCAAGTTTAACGATGACAAAAAGACATTGGCATTCTCGGATAATGTTCAGGATGCTGCACACAGAGCGGGCTTTTTCAATTCAAGAACATGGCGCTTTGGCCTTAGAACTGCTATTCAAAAATACTGTACCGAGAAGGGTTCTGGTCAAAACCTTGCAGATTTTCAGAATGGTTTTATAGAGTATTGGCATGAGCACATGACTGATGAGCAGTTTGTGAGTTTTTTTATTGCGCCTAATTTAACTTGGAAACAAGCCTATGAAGATATGGTTGAGAAGCGCAGCTTGGGCAAGGATAAGCAGGCACAAATTTTGGTATATGAAGTAGAGCAGCGTATTAAATACGAAATCATGCTTGAATTTGGTCTTGCCGGTAACATTGGGCGAACGCTTGAAAAGTCTAATTGCTCTGTTATTTCCTTTATTGCAGAAGATATCATTCAGATTGCTGATGCTGTACAAGAAAGAACGATCAACGAACTTGGCGTGTTGACCACTGAAAGATTGGATTCGTTCAAACGCATGGTCATCGGGTACTTGAACTTAATGCGCACAAATGGTGCTTTTGAGGATAAAGTGTTCGACGAATACACTAGGAACGATGGTAATGGCTATATGCTGTCAAACGACAGGAATCGTTGGCTGCCTGGTCGTCAATCGGGGCGAAACACTCCTCGCTTTATTGCTGAGCATATTGGCAATGGTCGATCTTCCTTTGAATTTGACTCGCCTTCCGCTAATAAGTATGTAGATTGGATTGCTTCTTGCTGTAATGAATTGATGGTGGAAGACAGCAATTTTCGGGCAATCAGCAAATTCATTCTGGACGAAGCTGTAAAGAGAAATCTAATATCTCTGGTTCCTTCTTCGGTAAACTATAAGATTTACGGATTAAATAAGGAACGCGTCTTTATCACAGATGATGTGATGCAGATGCGTTGTGATAAATGCGGTTCTGTATATGCTATTGCAGCGGAAAATGCAGAGCTTTGGGTTGGTGCGCCTTGCCAAAGGACTACATGTGGTGGATTCCTTGAAAAATATGATACAGGCGAAATCAATTATTATGGTCGCCTTTACAGTGCTGGTGATTTAGTTCGTATCAACGCAAGGGAACATACTGGTTTATTAGAGCGTCCAAATAGAGAGCAGCTTGAAATTGATTTTAAGCGTGGTAAAGATACTCAGAAGATTTGGGACCCAAATGTTTTATCGTGTACTCCAACCCTGGAAATGGGTATTGATATTGGTGATTTGTCTACGGTTATCCTGTGCAGTATGCCACCAGCTCAGAGTCAGTTTTTACAGAGAGCTGGTCGTGCAGGTCGTAAGGACGGTAATGCACTGACTTTGGCTGTTGCGAATGCAAGACCCCATGATTTATATTTCTATTCTGATCCTTTGGAGATGATTGCCGGCGAGGTCACTCCACCTAAAATCTTTCTTCGAGCATCTGCTGTTCTAGAAAGGCAGTTTGTTGCTTTTTGCATGGATTCTTGGGTTAAAAAAGGAATTCCTGATGGCACTATTCCTGATAAAGTTGGTATTGTTCTGAAAAAACTGGATGCTCGCCCAGATGATATGTTTCCGTTCAACTTCTTGAATTATGTGCAAAGCACGTTGTCTCGTCAGTTGAATTCCTTCATGCAAATGTTTGCGGCGTACCTCGATGATAGCGCAAGAGAAGAACTTCAAATGTTCGCCAGAGGAAAAGATGCTAATAACAGTCCTATGTATGTCAAAATTCTGGATGCATTCGAGGATTTGAAAAAGCAACAGGATGCGCTGAAAACAAGCGTAGATGCTCTAAAAGCCATGATTCATGCTCTGGAAAATAAGCCCAAAGATAGTTCCTATGATGAAGAAATCAAGGAACTGAAGCGTGAAGAAGCAGCACTGCTTACAGTTCTTCAGGAAATTGGCAAGAAGAATATCTTTAATTTCCTGTCTGATGAGGGGCTGCTTCCGAATTATGCTTTCCCTGAAGCAGGTATTATTCTGCGAGCGGTTCTCTATCGTAAAGAGGATGAAGAAACGCCGGTTCAGAAGAAAAGATACGAGAAGATGGTCTATGAATATAGCCGTAGTGCTTCCTCCGCTATCAGCGAGTTTGCTCCTAATAATAGCTTTTATGTTGACGGGCGTAAGTTAACTATAGATCAGGTTGATTTGACAACTGCTCAGACCGCAAGATGGAGACTTTGTCCGAATTGTTCTCATGCTCAGCTTGAGGAAATTGGAAAGAATACATCAGCTTGTCCTCAATGTGGTAGTCCTGCATGGGCTGATGCTGGACAAGTTAGAACGATGTTGAAAGTTCAAATGGTCTACTCTAATATGGACTATACTAAGAGTCTGATTAACGATGAAAGCGATGAACGAAGCAATACTTTCTACTGCAAGCAACTCTTGGTTGACGTAGATGAGGATCACGATATTTCCTGTGCATATCGTATGGACAACGAGGATTTCCCGTTTGGATATGAGTTTGTTCGAAAAGCAACTCTGCGTGAAATTAACTTTGGCGAGAGTGATATGACTGGTGAAAAATTGTCTGTTTCCGGTGTCGAAGAAGTACGCAATGGCTTTAGAATCTGTAAATATTGCGGCAAAATCCAATTTGAAAACGGAAAAGCCAACCATAGCTACGCCTGCAAGACAAGAAAAATGCCTGCTTTAATGCAGACTGATGCTTATGAGGAATGTCTGTTCTTGTACCGTGAGTTCAGCACGGAGACTCTCCGACTTCTTGTTCCGGCAACCACAATGGATTCTTCTTCTGTGAAAATGGAATCGTTTGTGGCTGCATTTATGTTGGGGATGAAAGAGTATTTCGGTAATGTTGATCATCTAAGGGCAACTGTCAGTGAAGCCCCTGTTCCTGATGCAGATTATCGAAAGCAGTATCTGGTCATTTACGACTCTGTTCCGGGTGGTACGGGCTATCTGAAACAGTTGATGCATGAAAAGAACGCTCTGATTGAAATCTTTGAGAAGGCACTTCATGTAATGGAGAATTGTTCCTGCAAAGATGATCCGCAGAAAGATGGATGTTATCATTGCTTGTACGCTTATCGTCAGAGTCAGCAGATAGGTCATATTTCAAGGACTACAGCTATTAGAATTTTGAAATCTATTCTTTCTGGCAAAGATAATGTTCAACAGATTGATAAGATCAATGATATTCCTGTCAATCCGTTGTTTGATAGCGAGTTGGAACAGCGCTTTATGGAGGCGATTCGCACCAAGCTTGGTGCTGCCAATGTAAGCGACACGATTCGCAATGGAAAACATAGTTATTATGTGAAAATAGAAAACTTTGCTTGGGAAATTGAGCCTCAGGTTTTTCTGGATGCTGGCTCGGGTGTTTCAGTAGCTTGCAAGCCGGATTTTGTGTTCTGGCCGGTTTCTGCACCAGATCACAAGCCAGTGGCTGGATTCACAGATGGGTTCCTATATCATAAAGACATCGTTTCTGATGATACAATTAAGCGAGAAGCCATTCGCAGAAGCGGCAATTTCCGTGTTTGGTCGCTGAGCTTCAAGGACGTTCAAAGTGTATTTGTACCACAGGGCGATTTCTGCACATCAACACTTGAAGCAGAAAAAATGCCTTCTGGCAAGAGGATGTATCAGAATATGATTAAGAAACAAAAAGCAGATGTCATTGAACCGGCAAAGTTGTCTTCCTTCGATTTGCTGCTGGAATATCTTAAACTGCCTGATGCAGAAAGCGTTTTTAAGGGACAAGCATACGCGTATTCTTTGTCCCTGTTAGAACCTGCCTTAATGAAGAACAATCTTGCTTTTACTAACTGGGAGATGATTGTAAAAGCCGTAAATGACCAGACACATTTTACTAATGTCGATTTTGTGTTCCCTGGAACCATATTCGGCAGTTGGATTCCGAGAAGTTCTAATGCACATCTGACAATTTATTCTGCTATTCTTGCATCTGAACTCAAATCGGAAGGCATTGTTTCGGTTTGTGCTGTCCTCAATGTCGAAAAGGATCATAGAACAGATAAATATGAGCAGGAATGGAATGGACTTTGGAGATTCTATAACTTGATGCAATTCTCGGATGAATTTATAGCGGTATCGTCTGTAGGTATGAGCCACATGGATTACTTTACACTGCCTGTTGCGGTAAATACTGATTCTGACACTGCTGCACCTGTGACCGCAGTTGATGATGCTTGGAATGCAATTGAGGAGCTTCTGTTTGATGATGATGCAAAGGCATTTGTCGAATTTGCAAAAGATGCTAGTGTGCCGGCTCCGGATGAAGATGACATTGGCTATGAAGTTGAAGGTGATGATGGAGAAGTGGTTGCTACTGTAGAAATTGCATGGCCTGATAAACGGATTGGTTTCATGACTGCTGAACAGGCTGAAGATAAGGAGAAGCTTGAAAAATTGGGATGGAGAATTCTGAGTTTACTTGATGCTGCGGATGTTGATATTGCAAGCTATTTTGGAGGTGATGACTAAATGGCGGATAATGTCAAGGTGGCAATTTCATCGGATTTTTTAACGGCATTTGCTCGGCTTCCGAGACAAGTTCAAGGTAAGGTGACGGAGTTCGTAAATAAGTTCCGAAACAATCCGAGGTCTCCCGGAATTAACTATGAGAAACTTAATTCGGGAATAGATAGGAAGATTTTTTCAGTACGCATTGATGATACTTATCGTGGTATTGTTGTCCGTCAGCAAGAAGCTGGAGTATATCTGCTCTTGTGGGTAGATCACCATGATGAAGCCTATCAATGGGCTGCTCGTAAACGATGTGAAGTCAATCCCCAAACGGGTACTATTCAGGTGTTTGATGTTCAAACTGTAGTGGGGCAGACATCTACACCTAAAGAAGTTGCTCTATTTGCTCTTGCAAATGATGATGACTTGCTTAAACTCAGTGTACCTGAGGAACAGCTTGATCTTGTTAGAAGTTTTATTAGTAAAGAAGATTTTTATAAAGCGGAACCTGCTATGCCACATGATGCTTATGAACATCTTTCTTGGTTAGCAGAAGGTTTCTCTGTGGAAGAAGTTTTGGAGATTGTTTCCGAAGAACAGAACACGTTTGCTTCCGGAGAAGATTTGGCGGCTGCATTAGATGTTCCTACAAGTATGAAATCTTTTGTTGTGGTTGATGGAGAAGATGAATTGCGTCGAATTATGGCAGAACCATTGGAAAAATGGCGTGTATTTCTTCATCCGACGCAGAGAAAAATTGTCCAGAAAGAGTATTCTGGTTCCGCAAGAGTGCTTGGTGGTGCTGGTACCGGCAAAACTGTAGTTGCCATGCATAGAGCAAAATATTTGGCATCAAAATGCGAAGGACAGCAAAGAATTCTGGTGACTACCTTTACCGCTAATCTTGCGGCTGACATCCGAGAGAATCTGCGTAAAATCTGTACCTTGGAAGAACTCCGAAGAATAGAAGTCATTCATTTGGATGCCTGGGTGAATCAGTTTCTTCGTGAGTCCGGTTTCTCTGCTCAGATTGGGTATGACGATGTGATAAATCCCCTTTGGGAGAAAGCTGTTTTGTCAGCAAACATCGATCTGCCGTTTGAGACTTCGTTCTATGAAGAAGAGTGGAACAGGATTGCGATAGCACAAGAAGCGCTCACGCTTGAAAAATATGTGAGGGCAACCCGAAATGGTCGAGGCACTAGACTTGATCGAAAAAAAAGAATGCAGGTTTGGAAGGTTTTTGAAAACTATCAAAATCTGATGAAAGAGAACCAGATACGTGATATAAACACCGCCATGTATGAAAGTACCAAACTGCTTCAATCTGTGGGTAGAAAACCAAGATATGCAAGTATTATCATCGACGAGGGGCAAGATTTCAGCGACAATGCATATCGTTTGATTAGAGCGTTGGCAGGAGAAGAACATCCAAACGATATTTTCATAGTTGGTGACTCTCACCAGAGAATATATCGAAATCATCCTACCCTTTCTAAGTGTGGTATAAATGTTCGCGGTCGTAGCAGCATATTAAAAATCAACTATCGCACTACAGAGGAAATTCGCAAATACGCTTTTGCGTTATTGAATGGTATTTCTTTTGATGACTTGGATGAAAATTCTGATCTTGGAGATAAATGTCAATCCCTTACGCATGGAGAAAAACCGATAGTTGAGAATTTTGAAAATGCTAATGATGAATTTGATTTCCTTCTTCATGAAGTGAAGAAGCTAAAAGAAAATGGCATTTCTCTCACTGATATATGTGTTGTGGCACGTACCAAAAAGCTGGTTGACGATTACATTGCACTTTTTACAAAAGCTGGGATTTGCGCCTATGTAATTAAGAGAAACAAAGTTGATGATCGTAGTTTTGATGGATTGCGAGTTGCCACGATGCATCGGGTAAAGGGACTGGAATTTAAGTATGTATTTATTGTAGCTGCGAACAGTAGGATTATTCCATTACCATCTGCAATCAATAAAACGGATCCAGTTTCCGAGGTTGAGTCAGTAACTTCGGAAAAATGCCTGCTTTATGTAGCAATGACTCGCGCACAAAAGGGAGTTTATATTACAAGTTATGGTAGAAAATCGGTTTTTTTGAAGTCATAAACTCAACTATAAAAGTCTTGTATTGTGAATTCAGGATAAAACGTCCAATATCAGAATAGCATGTTGATAGAATTGTGAGTATGTGCTTATGTGCTTATGTGCAGACAATGATGCTTACTGCTGCACTATATTGGTCAAGACTTGCTCTCAAATTGACGTCGTGAGATGGAGGAGGCAATAGGTACGGTGATGAATCAGTACGAATTGCGGACAGATAATTCAGAAGAATAATAAGGAATGTACTCGCTAGAATATTTGGTGGAGGATTGAATCTTGCTGTTCGATACAGTATAATGAACTCGGACTAAACCGAGTCGGAGGTGACCGAGTCAATGAAATTCTACGGACGGGAAAAGCAGCGCAAGGATTTGCATCGTCTGTTTTTGTATGAAGGGATGCAGCTTGGCTTGATTTATGGGCGCAGGCGCGTCGGCAAAAGTGAGCTGATTAAGCAGAGCCTGCGTGAAACGGACGTAACCAGCATTTATTTTGAATGTAAACAGACGACGGAGCAGAATAACACGGAGAGTCTGGCTGTGCTGCTGGCGGATACGTTTCATTTTCCGAAACCTTCTTTTGACAGCATGGAAGCGTTGCTGACGTATCTGTTTGAAGCGGCGAAGGAAAAGCAGATGATCCTGGTGCTGGATGAGTATCCGTACTTGCGCGAGGTTGTGCAGGGGATGGACAGCGTTTTGCAGGCGTTGGTTGACCGCTATCGCGATACATCGGGGCTGAAGCTCATCCTGTGCGGTTCGTATGTGGACGTTATGAAATCCCTTTTGCTTCGGGAAAATCCGCTGTATGGGCGTGTAGATCGAACCATTGATTTGAAGCCGATGGATTATTACGAATCGGCAATGTTTTATCCGACTTTTTCTGACGAGGATAAGGTCAGGCTGTACAGTGTTTTCGGCGGGATTCCGTATTACAACAGGCTCGTCAATTCGCAGCTTTCGGTTCGGGAGAACATCATCGAGTTGATTGCTTCGCCGGATGCCCGGCTGGAAAATGAAGTTTCGATGTATCTCAAATCGGAGATTTCCAAAATCAATAATGCGAACGAGGTGTTTGAAGCGCTGGCACGGGGATTCTCGAAGTACAGCGATTTGCTCTCGCAGTCCCATGTGTCCAGCAGCCCGGCGTTGGCGGATGTGCTGGAAAAGCTCATTCGCATGGAGGTTGTCAAGAAGGAAGCACCCATTAACGACGCAAACAACAAGCGCAAAACGGGGTATATCATTACGGATAATCTTTCGCTGTTTTACTATCGGTATGTGTTCCGCTATTCCTCGCAGATGAATGTGATGGATTCCGACGTGTTTTATGACCGGTATATCAGGGATGATTTTGAAAAGCAGTATGTGCCGCGCCAGTTCGAGGAAATTTGCAGGCAGTATCTGATTCGTCAAAATCGTGCGGGAAAGCTCCCGATTCCGTTTGATCGAATCGGAAAGTATTATTACGATGATCCGCAGACGCGGACGAACGGCGAGTTCGATATCGTGACGGAAGATCCGAACGGCTACGTCTTTTATGAGGCTAAATTCCGCGGCGAACCGCTCACAGAGAGCATGATTCAGCGGGAAATCGAGCAGGTCAGGCGGACGGGGATGAACTGCTATCAATATGCGTTTATATCGCGGAGTGGATTTGATGCACAAGCGGATGAAGGGGTGGAGTTGATTCCGTTCGAAAAATTATATGAATAAAGCCATGCAAAAAGAAAAAGCAAAGTGCGTTATTTGCACATTGCTTTTTGATATTAAATGATAAACGTTTTTGCGGTTGTAAACTTCGTCCTCAACCGTTAGGAATCTCCGAACAGATGGAACTTTTATGAGTTTATCGTATTCATAAATGCGCTAAATCCACACAAATCTTCCGTCATCAACCACCCCACATCCGCCCCGTCATCCATGCCTTTTATTTCCAATTTTGATTTTTCATACCCGAAGTGTCATGTGTTCGAATCACATTGCCGCTACCAGAGAATCCAGTCAAGATGATTGCTTGGCTGGATTTTTTGATGTGTAGGAAATGGCGCAAAATCGTCTATGTGAGAGAGTTCCGTGCAATAATTGCGTAAAACCTAGTCCTTTGCTTATTTGCTGTTCTTTAAATGGTTGTTTTTTCCTCTTTTTCACAACGCGACAAACTCGGATTGAACCGAGTCGGATGTGACCGAGTAAAAGAAATTCTACGGACGGGAAAAGCGGCGCAAAGATTTGCATTGCCTGTTTTTGTATGTTCCTTTGCGTTAAAAGCGCTGATGAAGAAGGCGACCCGCGGCGAGAAAACAGGGCTGGCAAGCGGGAAAGCGGCATGATATAATGAATGTCAATCTGCGGAGAAACAACGGAGAGAGGACGGAGGAAAATCATGAGTTTAAAAGAACAAATCGAAAGCGGAAAGGTTTTTACGGAGTACGGGCATGCCGCTCGGGAGGATCGGGAATACGAAAAGCTCATCGAAGCGCAGCGCCGCAAAAGCAAGCAACTGTGTTTTCAGTATAACCAGACCGATCCGATGGATGAGGAAGGCCGCGAAAAGCTGGTTCGCGAGCTGCTGGGCGGAACGGGGAAAACGCTGTGGCTGGGAG
>ENA-ORRL01001937-ORRL01001937.1-human-gut-metagenome-genome-assembly--contig:-NODE-1937-length-13725-cov-4.078054_pt1 | contig 13725 bp, 13 predicted proteins | sample MGYA00242175_ERZ509134 | MGnify/ENA primary metagenome ERZ509134 (study PRJEB26280, sample SAMEA2338660) | human gut metagenome | biome: human gut; feature: human-associated habitat; material: faeces... | reverse complement strand
TGCCCGGCAGCTACTATAAGGATGTGCTGCGCCGTCAGGCCGTGGTCAACGCGGGGCTTACCCTCAACTTTACCGATGAAAAGGAAAAAGACCCCGCCACCGGCAAGCCGTGGCACGAAAGCTGGTGCTACCAGAACGGCATCGCGGACTATGTGGCAGAAGTAGCAGGGGAGGACACCCTGACCCCCGTGTTCAGCTGCGAGAGCGAGGCCGTGGGCCGGGACCGCGAGGACCAGCCGGACTACAAGGTGCGCATGAGTGCGGCTTTTTGTTTCTCTAATAAGGTACAGCTGCTGGAATACTACCACAACTCTTCCTGGCTGGAGCACGGTGGCAGCCCGGAGCACGCAGTGCGCACAGCCTTTGTCTACCAGATCAACAAGTACCTGAAGGAAAAGAACCTGTACAAAAAGGGCGAGAGCGCCATCAGCTTTCAGGACGTGCAGGACTGTCTGGTGTATGTGTCCTCCAGTTTTTCCACCCGCACCAGCTACGAAAACCAGACCAAAAAGGCCATCACCAATAAATTTGTCTCACAGGCCATGACCGACTTTCTCAAGCATTATCTGGAAGTGTATTTTCTGGAAAAGCCGGAGGAGGCCCAGAAGATATGCCAGCAGGTGCTGGTGAACAAGCAGAGCCGCGAGCACGCGGAAAAAACGCGCCAGAGCATCAAAAAAACGCTCTCTACGCAAATCGACTTAGCCAACCGCGTGCAGAAATTCGTGGACTGCCGCACCCGGGATTCCGCCCGCCGCGAGCTGTATATCGTGGAGGGCGACTCGGCTATGGGCGCGGTCAAGTCCAGTCGGGACAGTGAATATCAGGCCATCATGCCCATCCGCGGCAAGATCCTGAACTGCCTGAAGGCGGATTATGCCCGCATCTTCAAGTCGGACGTCATCGTGGACCTCATCAAGGTGATGGGCTGCGGCGTGGAACTGGGCGGAAAGCATAATAAGGAGTTGGCTACCTTTAACCTCGACAATCTGCGGTTCAATAAGATCGTCATCTGTACCGATGCCGATGTGGACGGCTACCAGATCCGCACCCTTGTGCTGACCATGCTCTACCGGCTTACCCCCACCCTGATCGACAAGGGCTATGTGTATATCGCAGAGTCGCCTTTGTATGAAATCACAACGAAGGATCGCACTTATTTCGCCTATACCGAGCCGGAAAAGGCCGCTTTTCTGGAAAAGATCGGGGACAAAAAATACACTATCCAGCGCTCCAAAGGCTTGGGCGAGAACGACCCTGAGATGATGTGGCTGACTACCATGAACCCGGAAAGCCGCCGCCTTATTAAAGTAATGCCCACCGATGTGGCGCAGACCGCGCAGGTGTTCGATATCCTGCTGGGCGACAATCTGGCAGGCCGCAAGGAGCATATCGCCCAGCACGGCGCAGAGTATCTGGATGATCTGGACGTGAGCTGAGAACCCTCTCCGTCATCGCTGACGCGATGCCACCTCTCCCGAAGGGGAGAGGCTTGGCACAAGAGGGAAACTTTGCGGGACGACCCCAAAAGCTCCCCCCTCGGGGGAGCTGGCTGCACAGCAGCCTGAGAGGGTTTTTCCCTATGGAGAGGAACTGTAATGGCAAAAAAATCGACCAAGAAAACCTTAAAGCCGGTGCGCCCGCAGCTGGGCGACGGCGTTGAAATTTTAAACGCAGGCAGCGTGCTGGAAGATCCCATTACCCGCACGCTGGAAACCAACTATATGCCCTATGCCATGAGCGTCATCGTCTCCCGCGCCATCCCGGAGATCGATGGCTTTAAGCCCGCGCACCGCAAGCTTTTATACACTATGTATAAAATGGGTCTGCTTACCGGCGGCCGTATTAAATCCGCCAATGTGGTGGGCCAAACCATGCGGCTCAATCCCCACGGCGATGCCGCCATCTACGATACCATGGTGCGCCTGGCCCGCGGCAATGAGGCCCTGCTGGTCCCATTTGTGGATAGCAAGGGCAACTTCGGCAAGGCCTACTCCCGCGATATGGCCTACGCCGCCTCCCGCTATACCGAGGTCAAGCTGGAAAAGATCTGCACCCAGCTCTTCGCCGATATTGATAAGGATACCGTCGATTTTGTGGATAACTATGACAGCACGGTAAAGGAGCCCACGCTGCTGCCGGTCACCTTCCCTTCGGTGCTGGTGAATAACAATACCGGTATCGCCGTCGGCATGGCCAGCAATATCTGCTCCTTCAATTTGGCCGAGGTCTGCGAAACGACGGCGGCGCTGATCCGCGACCCGGAGCACAATATCGCCGATACCCTCATCGCTCCCGATTTCCCCGGCGGCGGCATCCTGCTGTACGATAAAGCCGAGCTGGATAAAATCTATTCCACCGGCCGGGGCAGCGTGCGGGTACGCAGCCGCTATAACTACGATAAATCCGGCAACTGCATCGAGATCACCCAGATCCCTCCCACCGCTACGGTGGAAGCCATTATGGATAAGATCGTCGATCTCATCAAGCTCGGGAAGATCCGCGAGATCAGCGATATGCGGGATGAGACCGACCTCGGCGGTCTCAAGCTCACCATCGACTGCAAGCGGGGCACCGATCCCGAAAAGCTGATGCAGAAGCTGTTCCGCATGACGCCGCTGGAGGATAGCTTCAGCTGCAATTTCAATGTCCTCATCGCTGGATCGCCCCGGGTGCTGGGCGTTCGGGAGCTGCTGGAGGAATGGACGGCGTTCCGCCGGGAATGTGTCCGCCGGGGCATCTATTTCGATCTGCAGCGCAAAAAGGAAAAGCTGCACCTCTTACAGGGGCTGAAAAAGATTCTGCTGGATATCGATAAGGCCGTCAAGATCGTGCGGGAAACCGAGGAGGAGGTTGAGGTCATCCCCAACCTGATGATCGGTTTCGGCATCGATGAAGTCCAGGCCGAATATGTGGCGGAAATCAAATTGCGCCACCTCAACCGGGAGTATATCCTCAAGCGCACCGAGGAGATCGAAAGCCTGACCGGTGAGATCGCCGAGATGGAGGATACCCTCAGGAGCCCTCGCAAGGTGGATACCATCATCGTCAATCAGCTGCGCGCCATCGCCAAGGAATACGGCGCCCCCCGTAAAACCGAGGTACTGTACGAGGTGGAACAGACCGAGGAGGAACCGGTGGAGGAAGTGCCGGATTACCCCGTGCGGGTGTTCTTCACCCGGGAGGGCTACTTTAAGAAGATCACCCCCCAGTCGCTGCGCATGAGCGGGGAGCAGAAGCTCAAGGAGGGCGATGCCATCACCCAGGAGATGGATACCACCAATGCCGCCGAGCTGATGTTCTTCACCAATCTGGGCCAGGTATATAAATCCCGCGTAGCAGAATTTGAGGATACTAAGGCCAGCGTGATGGGCGACTATGTGGCCAGTAAGCTGGGCATGGATACCGGCGAAGTGCCGGTCTATATGGCCCTGTTCACCAAATATGAGGGCTATATGCTGTTCATCTTCGAAAACGGCAAGGCCGCCAAGGTGGAGCTGTCCGCCTACCGGACGACCTCGAACCGCCGCAAGCTCACCGGCGCGTACTCGGATAAGTCTCCGCTGCGCACGGCGCTGTGTCTGCGCGAGGACTGCGAGCTGGCGGTCTACTCCACCGAGCCGCGCGTGCTGGTGTTCTCCACCGCGCTGCTGGGGAGCAAGACCACGCGCGCGACGCAGGGCGTCGCGGTGCTGACGCTCAAAAAGAAATTCACGCTCGACTACGCCTGTCCCGCCGAAGCGACCGGCATCGCCAACCTCGCCCGCTACCGCGCCCGCAGTCTCCCTGCGGTCGGCGCGCTCTTAAAGGCGGAGGACAGCGACGAAAAACAGATCTCCCTGATGGATTGAGAAAGGAAGTCATTGCTTGAAGCTGCTCAAACAGTATGTTTCCATCACGCTCGGCTGCGCGCTCATGGCGCTGGCCTTCGACTGGTTCTACGCGCCGAACGAGCTGACGCTCGGCGGCTTCACCGGTATCGCGCAGGTCATCAACTTCTTTGCGCCCGCGCTGCCGGTCGGCGTCACCGTCATCGTGCTCAACGCGCCGCTCTTCCTGATGAGCCTCAAGCGCTTTGGCAAGCGCTTTCTGGTGCGCTCATTCTTCGCCGTGGCGGTGAACTCGATCTTCATCGACCTCATCAACGCCGTCTATACCTTTCAGCCGATGGATAAGCTCCTCGGCTGCATTTACGGCGGCGTGCTCGTGGGCGTGTCGCTCGGCTGGCTGCTGCGCGAGGAGGCGACCACCGGCGGCACGGAGCTGGGCGCGTGGCTGCTGAAGGCGAAGATCCCGGGCCTCTCCATCGGCACGCTCTGCCTTGCCATCGACCTGACGATCATCGTGTTCTATGCCGCGGTGTTCCGCAGCCTGGAAAACGCGCTCTACGGTGGCATCGCCCTCTATATCTCCACCAAGGTGATGGATATGGTGGTCTACGGCGGCAGCGCCGCGAAGCTCGCCTACATCATATCCAACGAGCAGGAGAAAATCACGCACGAGCTGCTTGCACGCGATATGGGCGTCACCCGCCTGACCGCCGAGGGAGCCTATACGCACAACGACAAGCCCGTGCTGCTCTGCGCTGTCCGCCGCCGCGAGATCGTGGCGGTCAAGCGGCTGGTGAACGAGATCGACCCGACCGCCTTCTTCATCGTCTGCGACGCGCGCGAGGTGCTCGGCGAGGGCTTCGGCGAATATAAGCCAGACGGGCTGTAAGGACAAACCGCTCTCCCGCGCCGCCGCGTGGAGGGGGCAAGAAAAAGAAAGGAAGCAATGTCATGGACTTTACGAATGTGACAAAGGCGCTGACCGCGCGCGGCTTTAAGGTCTCGAGCTTTGAGACGGCGAAGGAGGCCGCCGAATACCTCAACACGCAGATCGACGGCGCGACCGTCGGCTTCGGCGGCAGCATCACGCTCGAGGAGTTGGGGCTGTACGCCCTGCTCAGCGGACACAACACGGTGTTCAGCCATTGGCATCTGCCGGAGGGCGTGGACGCCGCCGCGCTGCGTGCGCAGGCGGCGGGCAGCGAGCACTATCTGCTCTCCGCCAACGGCATCGCCGAGACGGGCGAGATCATCAACATCGACGGTGCGGGCAACCGTGTGGCTTCGGCGATCTACGGCCACAAAAAGGTCTGGATCATCGCGGGCAAAAATAAGCTCGCGCCCACCTACGACGAGGCGCTCTGGCGCGCCCGCAACATCGCCGCGCCGAAGAACGCGCAGCGTCTCCACGCAAAGACGCCCTGCGCCGTCAAGGCTGACCATTGCTACGACTGCAAGAGTCCCGGCCGCATCTGCCGTGCGCTCACCGTGCTCTGGGGCGCGATGATGGGCAGCGATATGGAGGTCGTGCTCGTAAACGAGGACCTTGGCTACTAAAAACAGCGGGGAGGGAGCGCCGTGAAAAAGAGGATACTGCTTCTTGCCGCGGCGCTGTGCCTGCTTTGCTCCGGCTGCGGCGGCGGGCTGCTCGAGCGCGAGTGGTCGTCGGTCACGCCGCACAGCGCCGGCTACTGGGAAAACGGCGATAAGGACACTCTGCGCGCCGACAGCTATCAGGATGCGGTGAACGCGATCTTGATGCTGGTCGCAAATCACGCGGAGCGCGGCGTGGTGCGCTGCTATTTCGGCAGCGACGCGGAATACGCCGAGCTGGCCGCGGAGGCCTGCAACGAGGTGCAGCAGGAAACGGACCTCGGCGCGTATCTGCTCGATTACATCACCTATGCCGGCACGGACGAGCGCGGCTTCTATGAGCTCTCGCTCAGCTTCGGCTACCGCCGCACGGCAGAGGAGCAGGAGAGCATCATCAACGCCACGAGCACCGAGGCGATCCCCGACCTGCTGCGCGCCGCAGCGGCGGAGGGCGCGGACCGGCTGGTGGTGCGCGTGAGCTACTTTTCCACCGACCGCGCGGGCGTGGAGCAGATGGTCCGCGACGTGCAGGAGGAGAAGGACGGCGGAAGAGACGCCGGTATGCTCGCCGCGCCGTGGCAGGTCAGCTTTTACCCGGACACGGACGAACCGGGCATCGTGGAAATTTTGCTGAAATAAAAGAGGGAGAAGCAGCTATGTGGAGCATGATCTGGCCGATCGCGCTGGTGGTCGGTGTCAACGTGTTTTATCACATCACAACAAAGTCCACGCCGGAGGGCGTGAACGCCTTTGCCTCGCTCACCATCACCTATCTCGTGGGCGCGGCCTTTTCGGCCGCGGCGTTCTATCTGATGGGGAACCGCGGCTTTATCGGCGAGCTGGGCAAAACGAACTGGACGGCGTGGGCACTCGGCGCCATCATCGTCGGACTGGAATTCGGCACTATCTGCGTGTATCGCGCGGGCTGGAAGATCAGCGTCGCCTCGCTCGTGATGAACATTGCGCTGGCCTGCGTGCTGCTCGCGGTCGGTCTGCTGGTCTATCACGAGACGGTCTCGCTGCGTCAGGGCCTCGGCGTTCTCGTCTGCCTTGCGGGCATCTATCTCGTTGGCGCGTAACACGGGACGCACGGAATTACATAAGAAAAGGACGGCGTAAGCCGTCCTTTTTTACGCTTATTTGGATACCGTCAGCCAGTCGTCGAGCACGAGGCCGGGGTTGTGCTTGGTGAGGAAGCCGACGCTCCATTCGCCGCCGAAGGCGATGAGCTTACGGCCCTTGAAATCCTCGAGCAGCTTCGATCCGGTGCAGAACATCAGGTCCTTGGGGTCGCCGGGACATTCCGCGATGAGCCGCAGGTGCTCGTAGGGCAGCGCGCTCATGCGCAGCTCCACGCCGTACTCGCTTTTCATGCGGTACTCAAACACGTCGAATTGCAGCGTACCGACCACGCCGACCACGACGTCCTCGAAGCCGGAGTCCGGCATTTTGAAGATCTGGATGGCGCCCTCCTGCGCGATCTGCTCGATGCCCTTGACGAACTGCTTGCGCTTCATCGTGTCCTTGGGACTGACGGACATGAAGTGCTCCGGCTCGAAGGTCGGGATGCCGCCGAAGCGGAACTTCTTGCCCGGCACGGTGATGGTGTCGCCGATGGAGAAGATGCCGGGATCGAACACACCGATGATGTCGCCGGCATAGGCCTCCTGCACGATCTCACGCTCGCTCGCCATCATGGTCTGCGGCTGAGAAAGGCGCATCTTCTTGTTGCCCTGCACATGGTAATACTCCGCGTCGCGCTCGAACTTGCCCGAGCAGATGCGCATGAAGGCAAGGCGGTCGCGATGCGCCTTGTTCATGTTCGCCTGGATCTTGAACACGAAAGCGGAGAAGTCGGGGGAGAACGCGTCGATCACGCCCGCGTCGCTCTCGCGCGAGAGGGGCGCGGTGGTCATGCGCAGAAAGCCCTCCAGGAACGGCTCCACGCCGAAGTTCGTCAGCGCACTGCCGAAGAACACGGGCGAGAGCGTGCCGTTTCGCACGGCGTCGAGGTCGAACTCGCGCCCCGCGCCGAGCAGCTCGATCTCATCGGCGAGGTTGTCGCGCCGCTTCTGTCCAATGAGGTCCACCAGCGCGGGATCGTCCAGCGCGATCTCGGTCACGCCGGCCTTCTTCGCGTGGCCCGCGTCGGTGAAGTGGATGATGCACTGCTTCTCGCGGTCGTAAACGCCCTGAAATTCCTTGCCGCAGCCGATGGGCCAGTTGACGGCGTAGGTGTCGATGCCAAGCTCACGCTCGACCTCCTCGCACAGCTCGAGCGGGTCGCGCGTTTCGCGGTCCATCTTGTTGATGAAGGTGAAGATGGGGATGTGGCGCAGGGCGCAGACGCGGAACAGCTTGCGCGTCTGCGGCTCGACGCCCTTCGCGCCGTCGATGACCATGACCGCGCTGTCTGCCGCCATGAGCGTGCGGTAGGTATCCTCGGAGAAGTCCTGATGGCCCGGGGTGTCGAGAATGTTGATGCAGTAGCCGCCGTGCTGGAACTGCATGACGGAGGAGGTCACGGAGATACCGCGCTGCTTTTCGATCTCCATCCAGTCGGAGGTCGCTGCGCGGGCGCGCTTGCCCTTGACCTCACCGGCCTGCGCGATGGCTCCGCCGTAGAGCAGGAACTTTTCAGTCAGCGTGGTCTTACCGGCGTCGGGGTGAGAAATGATGGCAAAGGTCCTGCGGCGTGAGATCTCTTCGTGAAGCGTGGCCATAGTGTCGTCTCCTTGCATACGGTGTTTGTCAATACAAATAGGCAGTTTATCATAGCTTTTCCGCATTTGCAAGGCGGCAGAACCAAAATCTGCGGAAAAATGAAAAATACGGCTTGACAAATATGAAAGAATCTGCTATTATCGTCAATGTTCCGCGGGCGTAGCTCATCTGGTAGAGCGCCACCTTGCCAAGGTGGAGGTAGCGAGTTCGAGCCTCGTCGCCCGCTCCAAAAAATAACACCACGACATCGTCGTGGTGTTATTTTTTGCAATGGAGACTGGTTTCTCGAACTCGCTGCCTCCACCCATGCGCGAAGCGCATTTTGATCTGAGGTGAGCGCAGGGTTCCCGCGAAGCGCCGCCAGGCGGTTCGTGGGATGCCGGGAAGCGAGGAACGAGCCCCGCTTTTCGCGTGCTCCTCGGCACTCACCGTTGCAGCGAATCAGGAAGCTATCCTTTGGCCTTGGAACCTATCGCCTTTAATATCAATATGAGAATTGCCATCACGGCAATTTGCGCAAAGGTGAAAAGAATCATAAGACCGCGCGATTCATAGTAACAGAAGTTGACCCAATTTATAATTACTTCAACCGTTACAGCCAATAGGATACTAAACCAAACATATCTGCGACCAATAAAGTAAAATACAACAGGCAAAATAAATGTTAAAAGAAATACGACCGGCGATAATAGATACTGTAGGGTGTACGGAATAATTGCCGCTAACATTTGTAAGCCCCCCGATCTTCAATTTGTTTAATTAAAATATCACAAAAATACAAGCCTGTCCACCTGTTTTCCTCAAAGCGTCCGCGCACGGTGTATATTCTTCGCACCTCGGCGCAAACTATCCTCTGCGCGAGGCCCGAACGTTCGCTTCGCGCGAATTTTGCAAGGAGGAATTTCTTCATGTCCGATCATACCAACAGCGGCTGCGCCTGCACCCCCAACAGAGCCATCAAATGCGAGGTCACTTCCTGCGCGAACCATTGCCAGAGTCAGTCCTACTGCGGCCTGAACGCCATTCAGGTCGGCACCCATGAGACCAACCCCACCATGGACCAGTGTACCGACTGCCAGAGCTTCCGCAAGAAGTAAGCAAAGAAGCGGCGCAGCCGCTTCTTACATAGGGAGTGGGGGACATGGAGAAGAAAACGAAGTACCGCCTCAGCGGCGTCGTCGCAGGACTTACGAACGGCATTTTCGGTGGGGGCGGCGGCATTCCGCTGCTCGTGCTGCTGACGAAATGGGCTGGTGTGGAGGAAAAGAAGGCATTCGCCACCTGCGTGGCGGTCATTTTTCCGATGTGCGCGGTGTCGGCGGCGCTGTGGTATTGGCGCGCGGAGCTGTCCCTGACGGCGGCGCTGCCGTATCTCCTCGGCGGCTTTGCGGGCGGACTGGTCGGCGGACGGCTGTTCAAAAAAGTGCCGGGGCTTTGGCTGCGGCGCATTTTCGCGCTCTTTCTGCTCTATGGCGGCTGGCGCTATCTTTTCACGGGAGGCTGAGCGATGACGGACTGGCTTCTGCCCGCGCTCGCGGGCTTCGGCACGGGCATCCTCTCGGCGTGGGGCGTCGGCGGCGGGACGCTGCTGCTCCTGCTCATGACGCTCTTTCTCGGCGTCGACCAGACGCAGGCGCAGGGCATCAACCTCCTCTACTTCCTGCCGACGGCGGGAATGTCGCTCCTTGAGCACAGGAAAAACGGCTATCTCGACCGCGAGGTGATGCGCGCGGCGATCCCGCTCGGGACGCTCGCGGCGCTTGCCGCGGCGTGGGCGGCGACCTCGGTCGACATCACGGTATTCCGCAAGCCGTTCGGCGTTTTCCTGCTTTGGGCGGGCGCCAATATGCTGCTGCAAAAAAAGAAATGAGACAATGCCGAACGCATTGCCTCATTTTTCATACAAAGCAGGTCTGCACGAGCAGCATATAGAGCGCCGTGCCGGCGAACAGGCTCAAAAGCATATTCCTTTTCCACCGTTGCAGCGCGGCGGTCACGGCGATGGCGATCAGCTCCGGCAGTGCGTGGTACGAGGCGAACACCGCGTCCTTGAGGCAGTAGACGAGCAGCAGCCCGATGACCGCGTAGGGCAGGACGGCGCCGAGGTAACGGATGAACGCGGGCGGCTCGCGCCCTTCGGGGAAGACGAGAAAGGGGAGAAAACGCGTCGTCATTGTGCCGAGCACGACGGCCGCAATGGTGATCACGCTCTGCGTGACGGTCATGGTCATAGGGCGGGCTCCTCCTTTTTCTGCGATTTGCTGCTCACGAGGAAGCAGACGATGATGAGCGCCATCGCGGGCAGCATGAAGCCGTCGCTGCCGAACACAGCGAGGCAAAGCGCCGCGCAGCCGAGGCCGGTGAGGGCGGGGCGGTGGTCCTTGGCCTCCTCCCATTGATTGACGAACATCACGGTGAACAGCGCTGTCATGACGAATTCGATGCCGGTGGTGTCAAAGTGCAGGACCGAGCCGAGCAGTGTGCCGAGCGTTGCGCCCGCGACCCAGTAGGTCTGGTTGAGCAGGGTGACGAAGAACATGAACCAGCCGCGGTCCACGCCCTCCGGCGGGGTGACGGTGCAGTTGATGGAGAAGGTCTCGTCGCACATGCCAAAGATCAGGTAGGGCTTTTTCCAGCCCATGCCCTTGTACTTTTCCAGCATGGAGATGCCGTAGAACAGATGCCGCGCATTGACCATCAGCGTCAGAAGAAAGGCGTGCAGCGGCGCGTAGGCCAAGAGCAGAAGCTCCACCGCGACGAACTCCATCGAGCCGGCGAAGATGAAGGCGCTCATGGCCATCGGGTAAAAGACGGAAAAGCCGCGGCTGCGCATCAGAAAGCCATAGGACATGGCGATGAACAAAAAGCCGATGCAAATGGGCAGGGAATAGGGCAGCGCGGCGCGGAATGCTTTCTTTTTCATGGGTGCTCCTTTGTGAAAATCCTACAAACGTGATAGGTAATAAGGCGATGATGGCATTTTACGCCTGCGTAAAAATTTTGTCAAGCTATTCGTGCAATTTGACGAAAGAGAAGGGAGAAGTCTCATTTCTGAGACTTCTCCTTCTTGGCTTTCAGCTTGTTTTCGATGGCGCGCATCCCCTTGTAGCACACCGCCGAGACGACGGCAAGCAGGATCATCGCCGCGGAAAATTGCTTGTTCTTTTTCATGCTCTCCTCATTTTTTCGCTTCGAGTGTGACGGAAACGGTCAGGTATTCCCCGCCGCGGCAGACCTTGAGGATCATTTCCTCGCCTGCGGCGTGGCGGTGGCGTACGCGCAGCAGATCGTTGGAGGTCTCGACGCGCACGCCGTCGGCCTCGTAAATGAGGTCGTCTACCTCCAGTCCGGCCTTGTCGCCGGGACCGTTGAGATCGACCGTGTAAACACGGGCGGCCTGCTGCCCATCGGGCAGATAGGCGGGCGTGCGGTCGACCGAGATGCCGAGCACCGGCTCGCCCTGCACCTCGCCGCAGCGGAGGATGTCGTTGACAATGTAGGCGCTGGAGGCGATGGGAATGGCGAAGCCGAGCCCCTCCACGCTCGCGGTGGACCAGCGGTCCATGCCCATCTTCATCACGTTGATGCCGATGACCTGCCCGTATTGGTTGATGAGCGGGCCGCCGGAGTTGCCGTTGTTGAGCGCGGCGTTGGTCTGGATGAGCGTCATGGTCACGCCGTCCACATCGACGTCGCGGTTGATGGCGGACACGATGCCGTCGGTCAGCGTGCCGCGCAGCTCCACGCCAAGCGGGTTGCCGATGGCGTAGACCGGGTCGCCGACGCTCAGGGCGTCGGAGTCGCCGAACTCCGCGGCGGGAAGCCCCTGTACCGCGCGGCCGTCGGTGTCCTGCGCCTTGATGACGGCAAGATCCTGCTCCGCATCGTAGCCGACGAGGGCGGCGTCGAAGATCGAGCCGTCCGCAAGGGCGACGTAGCAGCTCGTGCCGCCGGCAATGACGTGCGCGTTGGTGATGATGTAGCCGTCCTCCGTCAGGATGACGCCGGTGCCGACAGACGCGCCGCGCGGCAGCTCGGTCACCACCGTGACGGTGGAGGGATTGACCCTCCGGTAGATCTCCTGAATGGTCAGCGCGTCGCCGTGACCGTCCGCGTAGACAAGGCGTACGCCGTCGTCCGCCGATATGACCGGCAGCTCCGGCTCGGCGCTCTCGTCAAGCTCGCCATAGTAATAATAGTAGTAGTCGGGATCATCGTAGTAGTCGCCGTGCTCGCCGCCGTAGAAACGGTCCGGCAGCAGGCCGAACCACCAGACGGCGTACAGCCCGCCGGCGAGAACGAGGACCGCGGCCAGACAGATAAGGAAAATTTTCAGCCCACGGTGTCCCTTGCGGCGCGTTTTGGCGGGCGGCTCCTGCGCGGCGGTTTCCGGCTTTCTGCCGGGCAGCGGGCGGTCCTGCACATAGTAGGCGACATAGGGCTTCGGCTCGGCGACGTACTCGAGCGTGACCTCGTTGGGCTCGCGCTGCGGAATGAAGTTGTCAGGCGGATACTGCTCCATGTAAAAACTCCTGTGTTACGGCTGTGGGGCAAGCGAATTGGCGAGCGAGAGCGTGAAGGCGAAGGTCGTCAGGCCGTTTTCGCTCGTGACGGCGATGTGCTCGTGGTGCTGCTCCAAAATGGTCTTGACGATGTAGAGCCCGAGGCCCACGCCGTCCTTATCCTCGCTGCGGGACTTGTCACTCTTGTGGAAGCGCTCAAAGAGCAGCGGGATCTCCTCGGCGGGGATGGTGTCGCCCTCGTTGCGCACGGAGACGACGGCCCTGCCGTTCGTCACCGCGAGACCGAGGTAGAGCGTCGAGCCCGCGCGGGCGAACTTTGTCGCGTTCTCCAGCAGGTTGTAGATGACCTGCGTGATGAGGTCGTTGTCGCCGAGCACGGTGACCGGCTCGTCGGGGATGTCGGCCTCCACGTCCAGCCCGCGGTCGGAGATCTTCTTTTCCATTGAGATAAGCACCCGCCGCATGCTCTCGCACACGTCGAAGGGCGCCTTGCTGCGCATCACGTCGCGCGACTGGAGCTGCGAGACCTCGAGCATCCGACGCACGAGACGACTCAGCCGCCGGCTCTCGTCGGAGATGATGTGCAGATATTCCTTCTCCTTCTCCGGCGGGATGGTCCCGTCGAGAATGCCGTCGGTGTAGCCCGCGATGCTCGTCATCGGCGTTTTCAACTCATGCGAGATGTTCGCGATGAACTCGCGGCGCTGGCGCTCAGTCTCCTGCAAAGAGTCCGCCATCGCGTTGAAGGCGCTTGCCAGCTCGCCAATCTCGCCCGCGCCGTAGTCGTGCATCCGGGTGTCGAAATTGCCCTCGGCAAAGGCGCGCGTAACAGCCGCCATCTCGCGGATGGGGCGCGACTGGCGCATACTCACCCACGCCGAAGCGACGAAGGAGAGCAGCAGCACGATGACGCTCGTCATCAGGAACATGGCGAAAAACGCGCGCCACATCGTCGTCAGCCGGCCTGTCTCGGTCACGGCGAACACCGCGCCGACCGTCCAGATGTCGGACTCGATCGGCACGCCGACAACGAAGCGCTTGCTCTCGTAGATGCC
>ENA-ORRL01001926-ORRL01001926.1-human-gut-metagenome-genome-assembly--contig:-NODE-1926-length-13799-cov-12.212747_pt1 | contig 13799 bp, 11 predicted proteins | sample MGYA00242175_ERZ509134 | MGnify/ENA primary metagenome ERZ509134 (study PRJEB26280, sample SAMEA2338660) | human gut metagenome | biome: human gut; feature: human-associated habitat; material: faeces... | reverse complement strand
CGCTGCTGATGGCGCATACGGATCATCCCCGTGAAGTGGCAGACCCATGGTTCACAGGAGATTTTGAAGCCACATGGCAGGATATACTGGAAGGCTGCACGGCATTGCTTGAGGAACTGCGCTAAATTGGCGTAAATTTGGGCGTATGCCAAATCAGGAGTGTTTGACACTTGCCAACGACAAATTGATTTAACCACAGGAGAAGTTGCCTGTCAGCATAAAATCTCTATACGAAACAAAAAGCGGCAGCTACGTTGTATTTTCACAACATAGCTGCCGCATTTTTGCGTTTGGGGTTCGGTGTACCTACTACACCAATCCGTCTATTCGATTCTTACACCACACCGCTTTGTAAGGCTCCTTTTCGGGAAAACATCCCAAAATTGGTGTAGTTGTGGTGTAGTACCGCAGACGCCGCTTGAAATCTGTTCAAAATTTCATCGTATATTCGACCTATTTTCGCAAGTGTCTGCTTTTTAGCATCTTCATAATTGAAAGTTATCAAAACCTTATCATCATACAGATAAATCGCATTGATAAACGTATCCACCAGCGCCTGCCGCTGGTCTTTCAGGCTCATGTCCAGCTTGCGAAACCGCAGCAGCCAGAACCGAATGAATTCTTCGGTCACTTTCGGCTTCGCCAGCTTTTCTTCCGCAATGCGGGCTTCAAGCTCACGCTTGGTTTCTTCCAGCTGCTCCAGCCGCTCCTTGGTGGAACTGGTCAGGATTCCAGCTTGAATCGCGTTCAGCATATTCTGGATACCAGATTCCGCATCCCGAAGCTGCTTCTCATAGAGTGGAATGTTGGTGTTCTCCTTATTTTGCAGTTCCATCACCTTGGCGATGATGGATTCCATAGCGGCATCGTCTTTCACAAGCTGCATGGTCTGGTTGACTACCAAATCTTCCAGCCACTGTTTGCGGACGGTCTTTTTCTTGCAGCCCTTGTGCTTTTTGGCAGTAGCACATTTATAGTAGCGGTGAACTTCACCCGTCCGGCTTGTGCCGCTCTCGCCAAACATCAACGCCCCACAGTAGCCGCAGAACAGCTTGGTGGTGAGCAGATAATCGTCCTCTGCCTTTCTACGGGCAGGGGCTTTCTTGTTTTTTGCGATCTTCTCCTGCACATCCTCAAACAGTTCCAGTGGAATGATGGGCGGGATAGCATTCGGCACGACCACATCCCGGAATTTCAGTTCTCCGATGTACCGCCGGTTTTTGAGCATATGTTCGACACTGTTATAAGTGAACGCACCGCCCACCGGGTTCTTGATGCCGTTTTCGTTCAGCCAGTCCCGGATCTCCTTCATGGTGGAGCCTTCATTGTACTTCTTGAATGATTCCAGCACAAAAGGCGAGGTGAGAGGATCAATATGGAACTTCCGCTCGGGATCCAGCGTGTAGCCAAAGGTTCCACGACCACCGTTGCAGCGGCCTTTCAGGATGTTCTCGGTCTGTCCACGCACGACCTTCTCGGCAAGGTCAGCGGAATAATACTCGGCATAACCTTCCAGCACCGATTCCAGAATGATGCCTTCCGGCCCCTCGGAGATGATCTCGGTGGCAGACATGAGCTTGACGCCATTCTTCTTCAGTTGGGTCTTGTACCGGGCACTGTCGTAGCGGTTCCGAGCAAAACGGTCCAGCTTCTAGACCAGCACAATGTCAAACAGCTTCTTGTCGCTGTCCTTAATCATCTGCTGGAACTCCGGGCGGTTGTCCGTCTTGGCGGAGATAGCACGGTCAATATAGTGCTTGACGATGGTGATGCCATTTTTCTCGGCATAAGCCGTGCATTCCCGGATCTGGCCTTCGATGGATTCTTCGCGCTGGTTGTCCGAGGAATAGCGAGCATAGATCACGGCGGTCATGGCGGGCACCTCCATTTTATACGTCATTGAACGGTAATACGTTCATCAAAGCAATGTTTCGTATAATGTATATACCACAGTTTTGCCCTGATTGCAAGCCCAATGATTTATTTTCATGATTCCAACAGACAAATTGTCTTAAGATTATATTCCGAGCAAAATGTGAAGTCCAAGCCCGGCCACGCCGCACAGGCACATGGTCAGGATGGGATTCCACTTGAGCTTCCGTAGGACAAAAACTGCCGATGCAAAACTGCCGATGCCGATCCAGTCTACGTTGGCGAGCGTCTTTGCACTCTCTCCGAACACCACCATAGACAGTATAGAAAGACCTGCACCAAAGATAAGCGCTACAATGACCGGACGCAGGCAGGCCAGAACACTTTGCAGCAGAGAAATATCCTTGTATTTACGATAGATGTAGGATAGAAGTGAAACAAAGAACAGCGCCGGTGTAATGCAACCTAGTGTTGCAATGATGGCTCCGGGTACCTGCGCGATACGCAAACCAACAAAAGTTGCCGAGTTGACCGCAATGGGACCAGGGGTCATTTCTGCAATCGTGATGAGGTCAGTAAACTCCTGCATCGTCAGCCAGCCATGTTGTTCCACCACTTGGCTCTGGATCAGGGGCATGGCCGCATAGCCGCCGCCTACGCTGAACATACCCACCTGCAAAAAGCTGAGAAAAAGCTGTAAGTAGATCATTTTGCACCACCTTTTTTCCACTGGACCAGAGCCAGCACCACGCCGAATACTGCAGCGGCAAGGATGACCACCACCACATTGACATCAAACACCGTATTTGCAACAAACGCTGCGACCATCAGGGCAATATACACCCATGAGCGGGTCTTCAGCACCTTGCCGCCGAGGTCGAATACAACATCCAGAATGACCGCCGCCACACCAGCCTGCATTCCCTTGAGTAACAACGCGATATAGCGATTGGTGGCAAAAGCATTGTAGAACACAGAAATGACTGAAAGAATGACCATAGGTGGGATGATGGTGCCCAACACTGCCACGATCATTCCAATCAAGCCTTCTACCTGCCAGCCTACCAGAATTGCAGCATTGACCGCGATTGCGCCCGGAGAGGACTGCGCCAACGCTGTCATATCCAGCATTTCCTGTTCATCGATCCAGTGCAGCTCATCTACAAATTTTTTCTTCATAAAGGTCACGATGACAAAGCCGCCGCCGAAGGTAAAGCTGCTAATGTACAGCGTACTCAAAAACAGCTTCCAAAGCCGTGCTAACCGTGTACCGTATGTTTTATTTTCATCCATACAAGTTTTCTTCTCCTTTTTTTGATTTTCGGACAACTATATTCGTTTTCTTACTATTTCAAACAGCTTTTAACTGTTACTGCTTGCGAAAGCCCGTATTTTCCGGTATCCTTGTTTTAAGAACTGCGAAGCACGGAGGGAATCTCTATGAAACATAATACATTTCTCGTCAAGCCAGCGTCCAGCCTGTGCAATCTGCGTTGCCGGTACTGCTTTTATGACGATGTTTCCAACAGCCGAGCCTGCAAAAATATGGGACTGCTTTCCCATGAAATGGCAGGAGAACTGGTTGAAAAGGCTTTTGCAGCCACAGAAGAAGGCGGCAGCGTCCATTTTCTGTTTCAGGGCGGCGAACCGACTCTTGCCGGGTTGGATTTCTTCCGGTTCTTTCTGGAAACGGAGCGTTCCATGCAGCGCAATATCTCTGTGTTCCACAGCATCCAGACCAATGGCATTTGTCTGGATGAAGAATGGGCTTCTTTTTTTAAGTCCAATTCTTTCCTAGTAGGTCTTTCTTTGGATGGCACTCAGGAAAACCATGATATGTACCGTCTGGATGCGGCCGGACGCGGCACATGGGACGCAGTGACCCGCTCACTTGCTTTGCTTGATGCCTATGGCGTTGAAACGAATCTGCTCTGTGTTGTAACCGGACAACTGGCCCGAAAGCCGCAGCGGGCGTTCAAAAGCCTCTGCGAACTGGGACAGCACAATCTGCAATTCATCCCATGCCTTGACCCGCTTGACACGATTGGTGGGCAGGCATATTCCCTAACGCCGGAACTCTATGGCCGTTTTCTGTGCGGCATTTTTGATGTTTGGTATCAGCAGCTGCAGCAGGGACATTATATCAGCATCCGTAATTTCGAAGATTATCTGCGCATCTTGCTGGGAATGCCGCCGACCTCCTGTGCATCCTCCGGCTCCTGTGGACACTATCTTGCAGTAGAGGGTGACGGAAGTCTTTATCCCTGCGATTTTTATGTCCTGGACGAGTGGAAACTTGGGGAGATAAAACATTGCACAGTTGAGCAGGCGCTTAATTCCCCCACCAGCCAAATGTTTCTGGCACAGGGCCACAAGCGGCCCGCAGAATGTGCAGCCTGTGCTTACCGGCTGCTCTGCCGGGGTGGCTGCAAGCGCGACTGGGATGCCTCCGGAAGCAACCGATTCTGCGCAGCATACAAACATTTTTTCGCCTATGCTCTTCTACGTCTGCAAACCGCTGCGCGTTTTCTCGCACAACAGAACCGATAAAGAGATTCTCCCGAAGGCATTTATGGCCTCCGGGAGAATTTTTATTTTGCCTTCTGAATCTTCCGGATGGAGTGTCCATCATAGAGGATGGGCTTCATCACATAAGTGTAATTCCGGTCATCACATTCGCCGGTGGAAATCATCTCCATGAGACGCAGCGCAAGCTGGCGTCCCATTTCAAAGCCTTGTTCCACAGAACAGGTAACGTCCTCCTGTCGATACGTCTCTTCCGAATAGTCAAAACAGACCAGCGAATAATCCTTCGGAACCGTCTTGCCCATTTTCTGCAAAGTCTTTATCACCAGACGATAGATGATATAGTTGCAGCAAACGATCGCCGTACATTTTGGAATGCCTTTCAAGAATTTTTCAATCGCGCGAACGTAGCTTTCGTTGTGCGCCTCGTCGGAAATGCACCATTTGATGTAATCGTCCTTCAGCTCCAGCCCGCTGTCCCGCATCGCTTCCGCCATGCCTTGAAACTTTTCGACACTTTGGTAGTTGTCGTACACGAATATCCCGGCAATATTGCTATGTCCGGCATCGATCAGGCGCCCTATCAACTGATGCGCACATTCAATATCATTGATGGTCACACGCGGACAGCGCAGATTCCGATAAAAATTGTTGTAGAATATCACCGGAATTTTGCGCCGATAAAGTTCCTTGTAGCAGTCAAGATTCGGGCTGAGGATACTCGACTTAACACCGTCCACGATAAAGCCATGAAAATTCTGATGCACCACTGTTTCCAGACAGCGGCGTTCGTTGCAGAACTTGTTATCGGTCAGAAATACGTGCAGATCCACCCGTTCCTGTGTCAGAACGCTGCGCACACCCTCAATCAGCCCCGAATTTGCACTCGTATCCTGACCTTGCAAAACAAGGCCGATCTTATAAAGTGCATCCTCGGTGTTCAAATCGCGCGTCATCACCTTTTCCCGGTGGAAATAGGTGCCGCTCCCTTTGACTTTGTACACGATTCCTTCATTCACCAATCGGTCAATGGCAACTCGAATCGTTTCCCGGCTGACGCCCAGCTTTCGGCAGAGTGCATTTTCCGAGGGCAGTCGTTGATTTCCAGAAAACTTGTTTTCGTCGATATAAGCCAGAAGCCAACGATATACCTGAGCAGATTTTTTCTCAGCAGCCGAGAGCATGGGCAAACGCTCCTTTTCAGTCGGTGATGGTGGGGCGGGTGCCTTCTGCGTGCTGTATCCAGTTCAGCAAGCGCTCACGAAGCTCCGCTTTGACGTCGGCGTATGCAGGATCTGCGACAACATTGTTCAGCTGCCACGGGTCTTTCTGCATATCATAGAGGAAGTCGTCCGCATACACATCAGATGCCGCAGCCTCGCCGCCATTGACACCGGGGGCATAGACAGAGTACATATAATCTGCCGTGCGGATGCAGCGGCCGCAGCGGCTCTCCGAGATTTGGGCGTAGACCTCATTAGCTCTATTATGATTTTTCTTTTCCACAACGTCAAGCAGATTTTCGCCGATCATCTTGTCGCCGACATCCACGCCTGCCAAAGCCAACAGAGTCTTGGGGATGCTCTCGGTGCTGACCAGCTCGGTGACTTCCTTGCCGCCCTTGAACGGGCCGCCGCAGATGACCAGCGGCACATGCAGGCAGCCGTCGTGGCACGAGCGCTTATAGTCATCGTATCCGTTCAGATGGGCGTCGCGGTTGCGGGTCTTGAAATGAGAGCCATGGTCGGAAGCGTAAAGGATAACAGTATTCTCATACAGACCCTTTTCTTTCAGTTTTTCCACCAGCTTGCCGAGGTTCTCGTCGAGGCTTGCGCACTGTCCCAGATAATCCGGATACTCTTCTGCTGCATTGCCGCCCAGAGCCTTCAAGTCTTCGGGGAGGACAAAATCCGCAAATCGCTGCTTCGAGCCGTTGGGGCCTTCGTAGTGGTTGTGGTCATTCTGATGGTGCGGCTCAATTTGGGATACGGTCATAAAGAAGGGCTTTTCGCCGGTGTACTGGTCGAGGTAGTCCAGCGCGAACTGGTTGATGCAGTCAGCACGGTAGCCCTTAAAATCGATGCGGTTGTTGTTCTCGTCGAACACATAGCCGTCGTAGCCGTGGGAGGTAAATTCCAGCACATCGGCTGCACGCCAGTAGCCGGTGTAGCCACCGCGCAACTCCAACGGAACGGCTGTAATGGTATGGTCAATGGTCGGCTTCTTTTCCAGCTCGCCATCCGAGGCCAGATGCCACTTGCCGACATAGGCAGTTTCGTAGCCGGCATCTTTTTCCATATACTCGCCCAGAGTCTTGATATTCGAGGGCAGCATCAGGTTATTGCGGAAACAGCCTGTCTCAGTGGGGTATTTTCCGGTCTGGAACAGGGCGCGGCAAGGGCCGCACACCGGCTGGGGAGAGAAAGCATTGTCAAATTTTACGCCCTCCTCTGCCAGCTTGTCCAGATTGGGTGTGACGTTGAGCGGCTGGCCGAAGCAGCCGCAGGTATCCCAGCGCTGCTGGTCACTGAAGTAGAAAATAATGTTATATGCCACGGTCTTTACCTCCTTTTACTGTTCCACTTTCGCGTTCTTCGTTTCCTTCATCTTGCCGCGCAGGATGCCGATGATAACCACCACGATTAGCGCGATAAAAATCCAGCAATACACACTGCTGAAGAAGATTTTGGGACTTCCATCCGAGATGAGCAGGGCGCGGCGGAAGTTCGTCTCGGTCATATTGCCCAGCACCATGCCCAGCAGCACAGGGACAGCGGGCAGCTCCAGCTTGCGCATGAACCACGCCATCACGCCGAACACCAGCGCAACGCTCAAATCAAAATAGCTGCTGTTCACCGAGTAAGCACCGGCGAAACAGAAAATCACGATGATGGGGGTCAAGATCTGCTGAGGGATGGAGACGACCTTTGCAAACAGGCTAGTCAGGTATTTGCCCTGCAGGAACATGAAGATGTTCACGAGGATAAGGCCCAGCATGATGGCATACATGATAGCGCCGTCGGTGGTGAACAGCGAGAGACCGGGGTTCAGGCCATTTATCATCAGGGCCGACAACATGATGGCCACGCAGCCGTCGCCGGGGATGCCCATCGTCAGCAAGGGAATCAGGGTCGCGCCACAGACGGCATTGTTGGCAGACTCAGCAGCCGCAACGCCCTCCACAGAACCGTGGCCGAATTCCTCGGGATGCTTGGACAGGTTCTTCGCAGTGTTGTAGGAGAACCACGAGGCCTCCGACGCACCCGTGCCAGGTACGATACCAACACAGGAACCGATGATAGAACCCATCAGCACTGGTCGGAACATCCGCTTGTATTCATCTTTTGTGATTTTGCCGTCATCATTGCCGATTTTTCCGGCGTGAAGGTTCAACTCATTCCGCTTCAGCTCTGCCTTGCCAATGATTTCCACCAGTGCGAACAAACCGATGAGGGTAACGGCAAGGTCAAGACCCAGATACAGACGGGGAATACCAAATGTAAAGCGGTCATAGCTGGTCATGGGGTCTGCGCCCACACAGGAAATAAGCAAACCAAGGCAGGCGGCGATGATGCCCTTGACAAGGCTCTTACCAGAAACGCCTGCAATAATCGTCATGCCGAACAGGCAGACCATAAAGTACTCCGCCGTGCCGAGCTGTGCCGAAATTTTTGCGACCTGAGGGCCGAGGAAGAGCAGCACCAACGCAGAGAAGATACCGCCAAAGGTAGATGCATAAAGTGCAATTTTCAACGCCGCCTTAGTGCGGCCCATTTTGGACAGCGGATAGCCGTCCAGCATAGTAGCCGCCGCGTGGGGCGTACCCGGCGTGTTGATAAGGATAGCCGATACCGAGCCACCATAGCCACCTGCGCAGTAAATGCCCAACAGGAACATCATGCCGGGAATCGCACGCATGGTATAAGTGACAGGCAGGAATAGGATGATGCAGAGGATAACACTTAATCCCGGGATGGCCGCGAACACGCAGCCAATAAAGACGCCGAGGTTTATCCAGATGATATTTTCGAGGGTGAAAAGCAGCCCGGAGGCCGGGCCGATAAAGTCAAACAAACCCATATTCTGCCTCCTCAGAAACTAACATTCAGCACAAAGTGGAATACGACCCAAATCAACACAGCCATTGAAACTGTGATGGCATAGTAAAGGGGTTTCTTGCAGCGGAAAAAGACCAGAAATGCCAGTGCGCAGAATACAGCGCCCACAACAAACAGATCCGTGACCTCTGCCAGCAGATAAGTGACCACCAGAATGAGGACGATGACGAGTGCTTTTGTTTCCACCAAAAGATTCAGCGTTTTAGTTTTGGTCGGGCGGTGCATCACCATGTTGTATGCCTCGCGGCCCACCAGAAGGGCGCTCATGGCCAGCATGAGCCAAATCAGCATCGTCGGGAAAGCGCGGCCATTCACAACGTCTTTTTCCGAGATCTGCACCTGCTGCGGCATGATGAGCAGCAGCACGATGCCAATGACCAGAAACAGAATGCCGCAAATCAGGTCTACCGGGTACTCGATGTTCTTCTGTTCGAGCTTTGCGCCCCATTCATCCAGTTTTGCTTCGGCACGTTCTATCAGATTTTTCACTTGTTTCAACTCCTTTTTAAATATAAAAGCAGGGAGAAGGGGATGTCCCCGTTCCCCCTGCTTCAGCTTTTTGTCGCTATGAGGGCTTTTTATCAGCCTGCCACGATGTCCTTATACTGCTCGACGATGCTCTTGACGTTCTCAATGTGAGCCTTCACATCGTCCTCGGTCATGGTATCGACTTCCAGCAGCATGGTGTCGTTCAGCCACTCGACCATCTCATCATCGGCGAGGATCTTATCATACAGCTCTTTCAGCAGGCTGCGATTTTCCGATGAGCCCGCATTTGTTGAACAAATAAGCATTTAAGTTCGTTTCCCTTGCTCTTTTTTTTGCACATGAAGCGCATGCAAATGTACCGAATAAATTCTATCATTTTTTTCGCCGGGACGCAAGGGAATATGCGTTTTTTTTAGATTATTTTTCAACTTCCTGTTTCAACTCGTCCTGAACGATATTGGTGACCCATTTCCCGCTTTTCAGCAGAATATAGCCGAATACACATTTTATCAATTCCAATCCGTTGCAGATTGCAAAAAGAGCAAGCACGGGCAAATCCGTGAAACGGCTGAGCACGTAAGCCACCGGTATGCTTATGCACCACATATAACAGCTGTCAAACAACAGTGTAATCTTTGTTTGTCCGCCTGAGCGCAGAGTGAAATAACATGCGTGCGTGAATGCGCTGAACGGCATGATGCAGGCTGATACGAGAAGGAATGACGTTGAAAGCTGCTTTACTTCACGTGTTGTGTTATAGAGTTCGGGTATAAACCGCGATGCCAGCGCGAGCAATCCGCCGAAAACAAAACAGCTCACAACACTCAGCGCAATAATCTTCCGATCCGTATCCTTGGCTTCTTCCAGCTTATTCGCTCCAAGCAGGTTGCCGACGATGATTCCGATTGAGCTGCCGATGGACATAAATACTACATTAAAAAGGTTTGAAACCGTTGAAGTTATGTTGACTGCTGCAACCGCCGCAAGTCCGCGAACGGAATAACGCTGGTTCATTACCGAAACACCTGCCGACCACAAAGCCTCGTTTGCAAGCAGAGGCGTCCCTTTAAAAACTATGTCTTTTGCAAGTCGTTTCGGCAAATACAAAGACCGATACACGCCCTTGAAAAACGGGAATCGGGCAGTGTGTGTATGCGCCCAAAGCATCATAATTGCAAGCTCGACAAAGCGCGAAAGCACGGTTGCAATTGCCGCACCCTCAACACCAAGCTTCGGGAAACCCAGCTTTCCGAAAATCAGAAGCCAGTTAAACACAAGGTTTACAAGCACAGCTGCACCGCTGCCAATCATGGGAACTACGGTTTCGCCTGTTTCACGCAAACTTGACGCATAACATTGCGAAAGGGCATACGGAACAAGGCCGAAAAGCATAACTCTGATATATGTTCTTCCGCTTGCGAGCGTCAGAGCCAGATCGCCTTCCTCGCTGCCTTCGTGTAAAAACAGATTTATCAGCGGTGCATCCAAGAAGCTCAGCAGAGCAACGGACAAACAGCAAACGATGATGCAGACAATGAGCTTGAAGCGAAAGACATAACGAATACCGTCATTATCTCTTTTCCCCGCGAACTGCGCGCCGAAAATACCTGCCCCGGACAGACCTCCGAATATGCAGAGATTAAAAACGAATATCAATTGGTTAGCAATCGCAACACCGCTCATTTGCTCCGTGCCTATTCTTCCGACCATTAAGTTGTCCAGCACGCCTACAAATTGGGTGATTCCGTTCTGTGCCATTACAGGCAGGGCAATCGCAAGAACTGCGGCATAGAATGCTTTGTTGCCCACAAAACGTTTAATGAATGATGATTTTTCTTTCAACTTAAACTCCTTTCACAATAACTGTCCGCCGTATTCAACGAACACTGCTGAAAATGCCGGCAAAGTCGCCCGTACGGACAACAGAGCCATTCAGCAATTCGATCGGAACAAAAACTCGTCCGCCGGTTGACGAACGAGTTCTGTATGTAATTATGATGGTGTCGCCCATATGCACGACAATATTGCCGTGCGAACATCGCATGTCGTCCGTACGGGCGAGCAGCGAGTCAATCTGCTGAAATCATTTGCATCCGTAAATCAATTCTCAGCATTTGTTTGCAGCAATAACCGATTCAACTTTAGCTGCAACATTGGCAGCCGTAAATCCGAAATGCTTGAACAGAACATCGCCGGGAGCAGAAGCTCCAAAGCCTTCCATTGAAACAATTTCTCCATCCAAACCGACAAGCTTGTACATGCTCATGCCGCCGAGTGCTTCAACCGCAACTCTTGAACGTACTGCTTTGGGGAGTACTGTTTCACGATAGGCTTCATCCTGTTCAAAAAACAGCTCCATGCAGGGCATCGAAACAACACGTACGTTTTTGCCTTCTGCGTCAAGCAGTTTTTTTGCTTCGAGTGCGGTTTCGACTTCGCTGCCGGAAGCAATCAAAATTGCATCAAGATTCTTTTCTGCATATTCGTGACCGATTACATATCCGCCCTTCATTGCCGATTTGCCGGAACCATCGAGTTGAGGCAAATTCTGGCGGGAAAGCGCAATAACGGAGGGAGCCGCCAACCTGAGCGCACTGAGGTATGCTGCCACTGTCTCTCTGCCGTCCGCAGGACGGAAAACATATGTGTTCGGTTCTGCGCGGAACATATCCAGCTGTTCTATAGGCTGATGTGTGGGACCGTCTTCTCCGACGCCGATGCTGTCATGTGTCATAATGTAAAGCACACGCTGCTTCATCAGTGCGGAAAGACGCACTGCGGGCTTAAGGTAATCGGAAAAAACAAGGAAGGTTGCGCAGAACGGCAACAAACCGCCGTAAAGCGAAATGCCGTTGCAGATTGCTGCCATAGCAAATTCACGAACACCAAAGTGGATATTCTTTCCCTGCGGGGTTTCTCTGCCGAAAAACTCGAATCCTTTCAGTTCTGTATTGTTGGACGGTGCAAGATCCGCACTGCCGCCGAACATGGACGGGAAATACTTCACGAGTCTGTTGAGCACAGTACCGGAGCAGGACCGTGTCGCTGTTTTTTTGTTTTCGAACTCGAAAATGCTATCATCGTTATAAAGTTCTTCCGGCAATTCTGCGGAGTTCCAGCGGAGCAGCTCGGCATAGAGTTCCGGGTAACGACGCTCATATTCTGCAATCATCGAATTGTAGGCATTTTCACGCTCGCGATTATTTGCCGCAAAGTCGGCAAGATAGTCATAAACCTCGGCAGGCACGGTGAAAGGTTCATAATCCCAACCGATGGATTTTTTCCATTCGGAAATATTCTCTTCGCCCAAAGGTGAACCGTGAGAAGAGGCACTTCCCTGCTTGGGTGTGCCCTGTGCAATGTTCGTCCTGACAATGATGAGCGAGGGCTTTTTGCTTTCATTCTTCGCGCTTTCAAGAGCATCGGCGATAAGCGTCATGTTTTCACCGTCATCAACGCTGATTACCTGCCAACCGTAGCTCTCAAAACGTTTACGGACGTCTTCGCAGAAAGTAATGTCCGTGCTGCCTTCAATAGTTATCCTGTTGCTGTCATAAAGCGCAATCAGCTTGCCAAGCTCCAGCGTGCCCGCAAGAGATGCTGCTTCCGAAGCAACGCCTTCCATCATGCAGCCGTCACCCATGAGCACGTATGTGTTATTGTCATATACACGGAATTCATCGCGGTTGAATACCGAAGCGAGATGCTTCTCTGCCATCGCCATGCCGACAGCCATTGCAAATCCCTGTCCGAGCGGGCCGGTTGTGGCTTCGATTCCCGCAATGTTGCCGTACTCGGGATGCCCTGCCGTTTTGCTGCCGAGCTGACGGAAATTCTTGATGTCGTCAATTGATACATCATAGCCGAAAAGGTGAAGAAGCGAATACTCAAGCATGGATGCATGACCTGCGCTCAAAACAAATCTGTCACGGCCGCGCCATGAAGGATTTGCGGGGTTGTGCCGCATTTGCTTGAAAACGGAAAGAGCCATCGGTGCTGCACCGATAGCAAGTCCCGGATGTCCGCTGTTCGCTTTTTGAACAGCATCTGCAACGAGAGTGCGGATTGTGTTTACTGTAAGCCTGTCAAAGTTAGTACTCATGCTTTCGTGTCTCCGTGTCATGTTTTTACGTCGCATTCTGCGGCAATTATAATTATACAGCCGTTTTCGCGCCTTTACAACCGAATTTGCGATATATTTATTTGAATGTCGAACGCATTACAGTCAAAGTACGTATATATTTCAAAGATAAATGCTTTAAAGATTCATGTGACCGTTAATTCCGACTTTAACGGAAAGAGCATTATTCAGCTTCCTTTGAACAGGCTCGGATTTCTCATGGAAAAAAGTCTTGTTTTGTTGTATAATAGAAACAGTCAAACAAAAGATTCGGGGTGAATCCGTGAAATGAAAAAAAACAGGGGCTCAAATCACTCTTTGCAGAAAAAAGCTTCCGCAGCTGTCGGCAGCTGCCTTCGGTCGGTGCGCCTTCCCGCACTGCTTGTTCTGTTTTTAATTCTGTTTTCATTTATTTTTATAAATACAAACTATCGGAATATTGATATTTCGGCTTTGCCGAACGCGGCTGCAAGTCCCGACAATGACCTTTCGTTTTTCGATACGATGCCTGCAACGCCTGCACCAAACAATGCGGGTTTGGTGTATCAAATCAAATACGAAATAGTTCCGGGCAAGGTATACAAACTCGGAGATTGTGACAGACATGTAAGCGATATGCAGCAAAGACTTATGCTGCTTGGGTATCTGCCTTCCGATGAACCTTCGGATGTTTT
>ENA-ORRL01001922-ORRL01001922.1-human-gut-metagenome-genome-assembly--contig:-NODE-1922-length-13840-cov-2.898078_pt1 | contig 13840 bp, 12 predicted proteins | sample MGYA00242175_ERZ509134 | MGnify/ENA primary metagenome ERZ509134 (study PRJEB26280, sample SAMEA2338660) | human gut metagenome | biome: human gut; feature: human-associated habitat; material: faeces... | reverse complement strand
CAGGAATGTCCGGTGTCTGGTTGTCTGTCCATGCAGCATATTGTTCTGCCATTGCGAAGAGTCCTTCCCATGTTTTTAAATCTTCCATCTTCGCTCCTGTTTCTTTCGCGAAACGATCAAATGCTGTTTTATTGATAAACATAACTTCCGTTGATTTTGCTACCGGCAAAATGGAAAGTCTTTCATGAATGACACCTTCTTCCAAAAAAGCCGGAATGAATTCGTTCAGTTCTTCTTCTGTAAAATCTGTAAGGAATTCTTTCATGACTGCATAAGCAATTTCCTGATAGGACATCTTTGTCAGATCTTCCAACGATACATTTAATTTTGGAATGCTGTCTGGTACAAATAATCCTCCATCGCTTGTTAATCCTTTTAAAATAGCTTCAGAGGCGGTTGCTGTTTCTTCACTATTTCTTGTACTGTGGTATACTAAATTCATATTTCCCTACCTTTTCTTCTATTAAATATACGTGTTTCTGTTGGTTTTTGATTATATCATATGTTGTTCCTGTCTACAACTGATTTTCATGAACTATATCTTATACAATTACAAATGTCAGCATGAGACGGACACCACTGATCAATGCTTTTTCATCAAAATCAAACTTTCCATGATGGTTTGCAGGGTGGTCGCCGCCACCGATAAATGCAAAACATCCATCCATTTCTTCCAGATAATTTGCAAAATCTTCTCCTAACATCATTGCTTCAACATGGGTAAACTCTGACGGATCAAAGACTTCCCCTGCTTTCTCCATGACATCTTCTACAACACCCGGATCATTGATCAGTGCCCCATGGCTTGATTGTTGAAAATCAACCGAAACATCTACTCCATACATCTGTTCATGGGCTTTCGCGATCTCTTTGACTCTGCGCTCGATCATCTCCTGAGCTTGTCTGGAAAATGTTCTTGCAGTCCCTTCGATCTTTGCTTCCCCTGCGATCACATTTCTCGCTGTCCCGGCTTCGACCTTTCCGATCGTTAAAACTGCTGGATCTAATGGATTTAAATTCCTGCTGATGATGCTCTGAAAATTCATAACCATGGAAGATACTGCCACTGCAGTATCAATCCCTTCATGTGGTTTCCCTGCATGTCCTGATCTTCCGTATAAATGAACTGCCAGCCAGTTTGTCGCTGCCATTCTTGGGCCTGCTTCCAGTGAAATCTTGCCAGACGGTATACCGTTAAAAATATGGACTCCATAAATGCGTTTCACACTGTCCAAAACTCCTGTCTTCAACATGAATCTGGCTCCTTCTGCGGTTTCTTCCGCAGGCTGAAATACAAGATATACTCTGCGGTCAAGTTCTGATTCATGTTTCTTCAATATCTTTGCTGTTGCAAGTAAGATTGCTGTGTGTCCATCATGTCCACATGCATGCATACATCCGTGATTCAAAGATGCAAAATCAAGTCCTGTCTCTTCCTGTACTTCCAGTGCGTCCATGTCTGCCCTTAATGCGATCGTTTCTTTCTTGCCATTGCCAACAACTGCAATGATTCCTGATGGATCAAAAATCTTATAAGAAATCTCCCATTCTTCCAGATGTTCTCTGATATATTCCATCGTCATCGTTTCATGAAATGCTATCTCAGGACAACGGTGCAGTGCTCTTCGAAATTCGACCACTTCTTCCTGTATCGCATATGCTTCTTCATTTATATCCATATTGATTCCTTTCTTTGTTTCCTTACCTTCCTGTGATCTTCATGATCAAAGCTACGATCACACCGATAATGATCACGGGGCCTAACACAACCATCATTGCACTAAATACATGAAATAGTAAATAAATGATAAAAATAAATATGATCACTGACAGTAGACATCCAAGTTTGAACTTTGTAGAATTCATCGTAAAAATATGTGTGTTACCACCAAACATATCTTCTGGTGTTCCTTCATCCTGTTCCTCTTCGTAATACTCTGTCTGTACATAGTCATCATCCTCACCTTTGGCATCAATGATCGATCTGGCGATCAGTCTCGGACTTCCTAATTCATTCAATACATCCTGTTCGTTCTTTCCATTTCGGATCTGCTCATTGATATAATCCTCATAGTAATTCATGTTCTCCTGAATCACTGCCTGTGATACCATTCCCTCTAAGGAAGATCTTAACTCCTCCATAAATTGTCTTTTTGTCATATATCATTCTCCATCTTTATTGTAGAAAATCTCTGATTCCTTTAATACATGGCAGACACCATCTTCAATCTGGATCGTTGTCACACCACAGTTTTCCTGTCTTGGCGCATGCCAGTATTCCTTAATCTCTCTCTGATAAATATATGTAAGTAAACTGTGGATCCATGCTCCATGAGAAAATACTGCTATATGTTGATATTTTTTCTCATTTGGCAAGATCATATCATTGAAAAAATCAGATGATCTTGCGATCACCTCTTCGTGTGTCTCACATCCTTCAATTTTTTTAAATTCTTCTGGCGCATCAAAGAATTTGAGAAATGGATCCTGTCTTTCTCTCAATTCCTTTAACGTTGCACCCTCAAACGATCCAAAACACGCTTCTTGAACCCGTTTATCTTCATATAGCGGAATATTCCTGCCTCCAAGAATGATCTCTGCTGTTTCCTTCGCACGTTTCAACGGACTGGTATATGCGATATCAAATGGAATATGTCTAAGACCTTCTCGCGTAATAAATGCCAATTCTCTTCCATATTCATTCAATTCGATGTCTGAACTTCCCTGAATCTTAAATTCCTTGTTCCAATCTGTTTCTCCATGTCTGATCAAATATAATTTCAAACCAAGCACCTCCAATTTACCAATAGCATACCTTATTTTTTAAATCGAGTCCAGTCTTTCTTCCTTATGCAATTTTTTGTAAAAATGTGAAAAAACTATGGAATTTTTAACGAACTTTGCTATACTAAAGATATACATATAAACTAAAATTTTAGGAGAGAAAATTATGAACATTCATGTTGGAGACGAAATCGAATTAACAGAAGAAGTAGTTCCAGAAAACACTGCTGAGAAATGGGGAAGCGGAAGCCTTCCTGTTTATGCCACACCTGCCATGATCTCTTTGATCGAGCAGTCTGCAGTTAATCTACTGGCTGGAAAACTTGATGAAGGACAGACTACTGTTGGAACAAATTTAAACATTGCGCATGTTTCCGCAACACCAGTTGGTGGAACGATCAAATGTCATTGTTCCTTAACAGAGATCGACCGCAAACGTCTGGTATTCCATGTAGAAGTAACTGATAACAAAGGACGTGTTGGAATCGGTACTCACGAAAGATTCATCGTTGCCAGTGAACCTTTTATGGAAAAAGCAGCTAAAAAATTAGAAGATTAATTTTTAACTCTGTGTACGCAAAAGGTGCCGGAATTCTTATTCCGACACCTTTTTCTTATCTTCTTATCTGTTTGTTCCCTTTAAGATTGGAGAAATCTTCTTGTAAATAAAGAATGTGATCACAACACTGCACATTCCTTTGATAAATGTAAATGGCATATTAAACCAGATCAATGCATCCCATAATGTCTTTACATTCTTGTTGATCGCCTGATATGCTCCAAGAATTGCCTGCATTGGCATGAAGTTTGTGTATACTGGATATACAACAAAGTAGTTTGAAAATACACTGACTACTGACATCAGGACTGCTCCTGCTAATGCTCCGATCATTGCACTCTTCTGTGTTTTCTTTCTCTTATAAATAAGTCCTGCTGGTAATACAAAGCATACACCTAAGATAAAGTTAGATAATTCTCCGACTCCACCTGTCTGTGTATGAAGAAGATTGATCGCATTCTTGATAAAGCATACTGCAATTCCAGATACCGGTCCCATCGCATATGCTGCCAGTAATGCTGGAAGTTCTGAAAAGTCAAACTTGATAAATGGTGGTATCAACATTGGAATTGGAAATTCCAAAAACATCAGCACAGTTGCTAATGCTCCTAACATACCTGTCACTGCGATCGTTCTGATATTGAACTTCGTTCTCTTCATTGTCATTGTGTCTCCTGCCATGATAATTCTCCCTTTCTGATTTAAACTCTTAGATTTATAGGGTCTCCCTATAAATTAAAAAATCCTGTCCATTTATCTACATAAACGACAGGGCTTCTGACTTGATCACATATCTTCTATCTGCATAACATCTTAAGATATGTCATCCAACTACTTCTTTCATCCAGACTATACTGTTGGTTCAGGATTCTAACCTGATCGGCCAAACGCTCGCGGACTTGCCTCTCTTGGAGTATCACCGCCAGTCGAGAATTGATACTTTCGTATCTCACTCTGCCCTGAAGTTGGAGAATCAATCTTCTCTACTTCAATATTCAATTACCAGAAAATGAAAGTGTTTCCTGTTTATAAATTTTATTATAATAACTCCTGTCTGTTTTGTAAAGTCCCATTTCACATTTCCTTATCTTTACACAAAGATTATTATTTGTTAAAATATACACAAGCAAATTTGCTTTATTGTATGAATTGTTAAGGAGAAAACAACTATGGGAATGCACAAAATCGCTAAAATGCCTTCTCCAGAGGAACTAAAAGAAGAGATGCCTCTGAGTGAAGAAGCAAAACAAATCAAAGCTGCAAGAGACAAAGAAATCCGTGATGTATTCACAGGCGCATCTGATAAATTCTTAGTTATCATCGGGCCATGTTCTGCAGATAATGAAACTGCTGTTATGGATTATCTCGGACGTTTAGCAAGAGTTCAGAAAGATCTTGCTGATAAGTTACTGATCATCCCTCGTATTTATACAAACAAACCTCGTACAACAGGTGACGGATACAAAGGTATGGTTCATCAGCCAGATCCTGAAAAGGCACCCGATCTTTTAAATGGTCTGATTGCCATCAGAAAGATCCATATGCTAGTGGACTTCGTTCTGTCCGCAAACTTCATATGGAAGCATTAGAAGAATTCCATATGCCTGCTGCAGACGAAATGCTTTATCCAGGAAACTGGCCATATATGGAAGATCTTTTATCTTATGTTGCCGTTGGAGCTCGTTCTGTAGAGAACCAGCAGCATCGTTTAACAGTTAGTGGATTTGATATTCCTGCCGGAATGAAGAACCCAACTGGTGGTGACTTAACTGTTATGATGAACTCTATCACAGCTGGACAGCACCAGCATGATTTCATTGCAAATGGATATGAAGTCAAGACAGATGGTAACCCTCTGACACATGCCATCTTGCGTGGATCTGTCAACCGTCATGGAAACAATATTCCAAACTACCATTATGAAGATCTGACTCGTGTTGCTTATATGTACGAGAAATTCCAGTTAAAGAACCCTGCTGTTATCGTTGATGCAAACCACTCTAACTCTGGGAAACAATGGGATCAGCAGCCTCGTATCGTACAGGAAGTTCTTCACAGCAGAAGTTTCTTACCTGAGATCAAATCTCTTGTTAAGGGTATCATGATCGAAAGTTATATCGAAGATGGCAACCAGTCCATCGGTAACGGTGTATATGGACAGTCTATCACTGATCCTTGTCTTGGATGGGACAAATCTGCTGCTCTGCTTTACCGCATGGCAGATTATATATAGAAACGTATAAGATCCTAGATATATCACTTCCAAAGGTTCAGGATTCCTGACATGATCGACGGATTGATGAAACTTTCCAGGATGCATCCCAGTATTATAAATGTTATTTCAAACCAAATACTGAAACGAAATAAGAAGGAATGTCTCTGTTCATAGAGCATTTCTTCTTTTTTTTGGGCATAAAAGTTTCGCTTGATCAGCAGCAGCAAGGTGATCACATAACAGATAAAATGTGGAAATAAACTCATAAATACAAGAACCAGTCCTTTGATGCCCATTTGCACGATCTGCAAAGATAACATGGATCCAAAGAAAAATGCCATACAAAATGCAAAACTGTATAAAAAAATCCAAGGTTGCAAAAGATATGCCCCCAGATAAATAAATGCATACTGTTTTCCCCTTTTAAACAAAATATAAAAAAACAGACTGATACTTGCTTTATATAGATCCGTATTATTTAAAACCAGTGATCTTACGGTACCTCCATATGCAAGATAATCCTGGTATACAAAATTTGTAAATACACTCCCAAAGATTAACCCAATAATGATCCATAATCCTGAAAAGAATTTCTCTTTTTCCACAATTTTTTCCTCCTGTCATATCTTATGCAGTGTCTGTCTTTTATATTCTGTTTTCCTGATCTTGTCTTTTATTTCTCCATGTTCAGATATCCAAGAACTCCTGAAATTGTTTTTGCATCAATAATCTTTCCAGAAAAGATCATATCTTTGATCTCATCGATTGTATATTCTTCTACATCGATAAATTCATCCTCATCCAAATGCTGTTTAGACAGCTTTAGATCAGTTGCAACATAAATCGGAATCTTTTCATCACAAAAACCGATGGCTGTGATCACGGTCATTAGGTGGGTCATTTTTCCAGCAATAAAACCTGTTTCTTCTTCAATCTCTCTTGTGACACACTCCAGAGGTGTTTCCCCAGGTTCAATTCCACCTGCCGGGATTTCCAGTGTTTCCTGATCAAGAGCATTACGGTATTGTCTTACAAGTAAGATCGTTCCTTTATCTGTAACAGGAACAACAGCTGCTGCCCCTTTATGTTTGACCAGATCCCATGTGACAACTTTGCCGCTTGGAAGTTTTACAATATCCTCATAAAATCCAACAACTTTTCCCTGATGTATCAGATGTTGTTCTAGTTTCTCGTATCCTTTCATAAAAAATCTCCTTTATTTATACTTTTGACACTCACGTTATAAATTGGAAAAAGCGATAGATTTCTCTATCGCTTCTTGTTATTTCGCATAGTCAACAACTCGTGACTCTCTGATCACATTGACCTTGATCTGTCCTGGATAATCCAGATTCTCTTCGATCTGGTTTGAGATATCTCTCGCCAGTAAGATCATATCATCGTCACTGATTTGTTCAGGAACTACCATAACTCGAATTTCTCGACCTGCCTGAATTGCAAAAGTTTTATCAACACCCTGGAAGGAGTCTGCGATCTCTTCCAGCTGTTTTAATCTTGTTGTATAACTTTCCAGTGTTTCGCTTCTTGCACCTGGACGTGCTGCTGAGATTGCATCAGCTGCCTGTACCAGACATGCGATCAATGATTCTGGCTCTTCATCCCCATGATGAGATGCCACTGCATTGATGACAATTGGATTCTCCTTATACTTCTTACACAGATTCACACCAAGTTCTACGTGAGAACCTTCTACTTCGTGGTCGATGGATTTACCAATGTCATGAAGCAGACCTGCTCTCTTGGCCATTCTCACATCGACACCGATCTCTGCTGCTAAAAGTCCGGATAACTGAGCAACTTCCATGGAATGCTTTAACGCATTCTGTCCATAGCTTGTACGGAACTTCATTCTTCCAAGAAGTCTGACAAGTTCTGGATGGATTCCATGAACCCCAAGTTCTAATGTTGCTGCTTCCCCTTCTTCGCGCATCATAGTTTCGACTTCTTTTGTAGCTTTCTCAACCATCTCCTCGATGCGTGCTGGATGGATTCTTCCATCCACGATCAATTTCTCTAAAGCGATTCTTGCGATCTCGCGTCGAACCGGATTAAAGCTTGACAGTACAACAGCTTCCGGTGTATCATCGATGATCAATTCAACTCCCGTAGCGTTCTCAATGGAACGGATATTACGTCCTTCACGACCGATGATCCTTCCTTTCATCTCATCGTTTGGAAGCTGTACCAGCGAAATCGTTGTCTCTGCCACATGATCAACTGCACACTTCTGAATTGCAGTTACCACATATTCCTTGGCTTTCTTTCGGGCATCTTCTTTCGCTCTTGTCTCCATTTCTTTGACATACATTGCTGTCTCGTGTTTCACATCTTCTTTTACTGCTGATAATAATTGCTCTTTTGCCTGATCAGAGGTCAACCCAGAAATTCTTTCCAGTTCCTGTAGATGTTTTGCCTGCAGTTCCTGCAACTGAGCTTTCTCTGTATCGATGTTCTTTTCTTTGGCTGTTAATGACTGTTCTTTGCGTTCCAACACGGTTGCTTTCTTCTCGACAGTCTCTTCCTTAGAAAGGACTCTCTGCTCATACTTCTGCAGTTCTGCCCTGCGTTCTTTTGTCTCTTTTTCGAAGTCATGTCTCGCTTTTATAGTTTCTTCTTTTACTTCCAAAGAAGCTTCACGTTTCTTCGCATCTGCTGCTTTGATTGCTTCATCTATAATCTCTCTTGCTTTATCTTCTGCATTCCCGATCGTAATTTCCATTGCCTTCTTGCTTCTTGTATTCGCTACATAGGCAGATACCGGAACTGCGATAACCAGAGTTGCGATAATGGCTATAATAATACCAACCACAGGTTTCCTCCTTATTCAATTTTTTGTGTATTCACACTCATTTAATTTTATATGTTTTTAACATAAAAGTCAAGGAAGGGATACCTCTTCTGTTCGAATTATCATTGCTGTTTTTCCTTGGATCGTAAGTCCCCCTCCAAAATCAACGGAATCTCCTGTGATCAGATCAATCCCGCATCCTGCCTGAGCATCAAAATGTGCTGTAAATTCGCCATCACCACAGTTCATTGCAAAAATGATGCGGTCTTCATTCGTTCTTCTCTGGAATACAAGAACATCTGGTGCGATCGCTAATTGTAAGTAATCACCGTATTTTAAAGCTGGTGATCCAGCTCTTACTTTTGCCAATTGTGCGATATAGTTTGTTAATTCATTTTCTACTAAATCTTCTTTATGGATTCTTGGACGCAGGCTGTCATCACTTCCCTGTTCTTTCTTTCCTTCCATTCCCCATTCACTTCCATAGTAAACACCCGGAACTCCTGGCATCGCAAATTCCATTGCATAGATCAATGGTAAATGCTCTTTATCCTCTAACTGACTTGCGATTCTCCCCACATCATGGTTATCTACAAAATTATATAATGGAAGTCCTTTGTACAACGTCCATTCTTCTGGTCCAAACTGACGGTTTAGGGAATATCCGATCTCATGCATATTGTGTGTATTGAAACTTGAATACAAACCTTTATAACATTCATAATTTGTCACAGAATCCAACAGCTCTGGATTCACAAGCTGTGTGTAATCACCATGAAGCATTTCTCCGATCATCAAAAATTCTGGTTTCTTGCTGTGAACAAAGTCAACCAACACTTTCATGAAATTGCGGTTTAACATATAAGCAACATCCAGTCTTAATCCATCAATCCCTAATTTATCGATCCATATTCCGACAGATTCTAATAAATAATTTCTAACCTGTTCGTTGTCAAGATTTAATTTGACCAGTTCAAAATGTCCTTCCCATCCTTCGTACCAGAATCCATCATCATAGCAGCTATTCCCATCAAAATTAATATAGAACCAATCTTTATATGGAGAATCCCATTTCTTTTCTCTCACATCTTCAAATGCAAAGAACTCTCTTCCGACATGATTAAATACCCCGTCTAAGATCACCTGGATTCCTTCTTCATGCATGGCATCACACATCTTTTTAAAGTCTTCATTGGTTCCAAGTCTCTCATCGATCTTCTGATAATCTTTTGTATCATATCCATGATCACTGGATGAAAATACAGGTGAGAAATATACTGCATTCATTCCTAATTTTTTAATATGTGGAATCCAGTCTATCATCTCGAGAATTCCATGAGATGGCTGCCCATCTGTTAATGCTCTTAGTGGAAACACTTGATAAATCATTAATTCGTTCATTTTCATAGTCTCTTTTCCTTTCTGTCACTCTGTGCTTTTTAACGATTCAACCATGTCGATCTTCTTCAATTGGAAATACACGAAGGCATTTACAAGAATCGAAAAAGCGATTGTTAGTAAAATACTGTAAATATAGCTTTGCACATAAATCTGCCTTCCAAACATGATCAAGTCAACTTCTGTTGTGAAGATTACGTATTTGTGTAAAATAATGCCTAAAATAATTCCTGCGATCGTTCCAAGGATCGTTAAAAGGATATTCTCTCGATACACATACGCTCCGACTTCACCATCATAGAATCCAAGAACTTTGATCGTTGCAAGTTCCATTCTGCGCTCGGAAATGTTAATGTTATTTAAGTTATATAATACCACAAATGCAAGAAGTCCTGCAGATACGATCAGAACAACGATTACAATATTTAAGTTATTGACCATATCTGACATTGTCTTCTCATCGTCGGCACAAAAATGCAGTTTTGAGGCTTCATCTCTTGCAAGAATCTGTTTTCCATTTTCCTGCATCTTTTTCTTAGATATATTCTTTTCAATACAATATATACCTGTCGTTTGTGCTTTTTTATGATACAGTTTCTCATAAAGTTTTGGTGTCATGTAGACTTTATGCTGCATGTAATTTTCTGTGATCTGACTTATTTTTGCTGTGATCTGTTTATCTCCAGACCGTTGGATCTTGATCGAATCTCCTTTTTTCACACCAAGCAGGGACGCTGCCTTTTCTGTTAAGATGATCCCATCATCATCTAACTGATACTTTGTTTTACTCTTTCGATCCTGAAGGCTGATATAGCCATTCAGATCTTTTTTGGACATTGGCTGGATCATCGTTGCATCCTGTTTTTTCCCATTGGCACGGATCGTTACTGCAGATTCGCTTACTTCTATCAAATCTGTCATATGTTCTTGTTTCTTTGCATACTGGATCAGATCTTTTTTCTTTGTCTCGCTAATCCCATCTTTATATGTGATCGAAAAATCATAAGTAATGATCTCCCCATACTGCTTTTCTGAGATTGCTGAAATCGAATCTTTGATTCCAAATCCTAAGAGTAATAATGCCATACATCCGCCGATTCCAAAGATCGTCATAAAGAATCTCTTCTTGTAGCGGAAGAGGTTTCGCATCGTTGCTTTCCAGATAAAACTTAATCGTTTCCAGATAAATGGAATCCGTTCTAACAAAATCCTTTTTCCTTCTTTTGGAGCAACTGGACGCATCAGCTGTGCAGGTTTTTCTCTTAATTCTTTATAACATGCAGATAATACTGCTAAAACAACAACTCCAACCGCCAGTCCACCTGCCATCACAGAATATTCGATCTCTAATGGCGTATAGACATCTCCCAGTCCTGTATACATCATTTTATAAGCGTTAATGATGATCCATGGAAGCAGTTTTTCACCGATCACTGCCCCTAGAATACTTCCACTAAGCGTTGCTGCGAGGGCATAGGTCACATATTTCATTGCAATATGAACTCCACTGTATCCCAATGCTTTCATCATACCGATCTGTGTTCTCTGCTCTTCGACCATACGTGTCATCGCTGTTAAGCTTACCAGTGCTGCAACTAAGAAAAAGATGACCGGTACCACTCGTCCTAACGCTGCAATCCTGTCTGCTTCCTGTCCGTATTCCACATAAGACTGCATCTTCTCACGGTTTAAGACATACCATTTCCCTTTCTTGATATCCTTAACATCCTGTCTGGCATCTGCAATCTTCTGCTCGGCTTCCTTGAATTTCTTTTCTGCTTTCTTTCTTGATCTCTTTAATTTTTTCTCCCCGGATGAAAGTTTTGATTCTGCTTTTGCAATCTTTTTTTCTCCGGAGGTGATCTGTTTTCTTGCTGATACTAATTTTGCTTCATTTGTTTTGATCGTTTGCTTTGCTTTCTTTAGCTGGCTGCTTTTTTGATCCAAGGTTGTTTCAGCCTTTGCAATCTTTGTCTTTGCCCTGCTGATCTGTTTTTTCCCTACATTGATCTTGCTTCTTGCTGTCTTGATCTGTTCTTTTCCTGCATTAATCTGTGCTAAGGAAGCTTTCGCTTCATCCTGTGAGATCATTCCAGCCTGCATGGCACCCTGAATCTGCTGTTCTTTTGTCTGTAAGTTCTTCTCCTGTGTCTTTAGCTTTGCCTCCTGTGTTTTTAATTCTTTGCTTTTCGACCGAATTGTTTGTTTCTGTGTCTTTAACTGCTTTCTGGCATTCTGAATCTGTCTGATCCCTGACTGATACTGAGCTTTTGCATTCTTGATCTGCTGCTCTCCATCAGAGATCTCTTTCTTGCTTTTCGCTAATTTTACTTTGGAATCTTTGATCTTTTGTCTGGACTTCTTTAGCTTTTTCTCGGCCTGATCTAGTTTCTTATATGCTTTTTTTCGTTTTTTTTTGAATTTCTTTTCTTTCTTGTCGATCTTCTCTTCGGCTTCTTTCTGAACAGATCTTAACCGTTTCTCATTTTCTATTTTGGAAATATCTTTGATCTCTTCTTCCAGCTGTTTTACTTTGTTTTTGTAAGCATCACTGTAAGCTCTCTCTTGCTTCGCTCCCTTCGCAGTCAGATAAACTTCTGTATAGATATCTGAGGAAAATTCTGATGGTTGCACCACAATAAAGCCTGACAACGTTCCCGTTCCAATGCCAGTGCTTCCTCTGGATCTTGAAAGATATTCTGATGAACTTCCGATTCCTGTGATCTTATAGGTTGTATCTTTCAGAGTATCCTTAAGATCATCTTCATTTCCAGAAGATAAATTTAAAACATCCCCTTTTTTCAGATCATTTTGCTGGGCATACCATTCATCTACCAGACATTCTCCCGATGCTTGTGGAAGTTTTCCATCTATGATCGTTATCTGGTTTAATTTATCAGTCTTCCCCATAACTTTGATCGCATGTTCTTCGTCACTTCCCTGCTTCCTTGCGATCACATCTACAGAATGTCCTCCTTCGACCGACTGCACATTTTTTAACTTCCGAAGGGCTGTCAGATTCTCTTCTGAAATTCCAAGTGTTCCCATGACTTTGACATCCATCAGCCGACTTCCATCAAACTGGTGGTCTGCTGTGATATGCATATCTTTTTGTGTCACACGGATTCCTGAATAGAATGCAACGCCCAGTACAACGATAAAAAAGATTGATAAAAATCTCGGAAGGGTTCCTGTGATCGTTCTGTATATATCTTTATGTAATGCCGTTTTCTTCATACGCATTTCCTACCATTCAATCGTCTCCACCGGCTGAGGGTGTTCGTTTATCGTAATATTGCTGATCTTTCCGTTCTTCATCTCGATCACACGGTCTGCCATCGGTGCGATCGCAAGATTATGTGTGATCACAACCACTGTTTTTCCTTTCTTGTGACAGGTATCCTGCAATAATTTTAAAATAGATTTTCCTGTCTGATAATCCAGGGCACCAGTTGGCTCATCACAGAGCAAGATCTTTGGATTCTTTGCCAATGCACGTGCAATAGAAACTCTCTGCTGTTCCCCACCGGACAATTCCTTCGGGAACGCTTTGTACTTCTGTGCCAGTCCGACAAGTGACAGAGCCGCCGGCACTTTCTTTTTGATGACACGGGTTGATTTTTCTGTAACCCGCTGTGCAAATGCAATATTCTCATAAATATTACGATCCTTCAGAAGACGGAAATCCTGGAACACAACTCCAAGTCCTCTTCTGTATTTAGCAATCTGGCGATGTTTCATACGATTCAGATTCTGACCGTTGACAATAATCGTACCTGACGTTGGTTCGATCTCCTTCATCAGAAGACGTATCAACGTAGACTTTCCGGAACCGCTGTCTCCAACTACGAATACGAACTCTCCCTGTTCGATCCGAAGGTTGATACCATTGAGTGCAGCAATACCCTTCGAGTATTCCTTGGTAACTTCTTTAAGTTCTATCATATGCTCCTCCTAATTATCCATACTCCGATATAACTTAATACTCCAGTGTTTCCATGTATTTCATATATTTGACTACCATCAGCGCGATCTTAAATGTGATTGCGTCCTCAAATACGCGCAGATCCAGTCC